>FWWL01000161.1_pt1 | contig 168335 bp, 146 predicted proteins | sample 2228331 | NCBI WGS metagenome assembly FWWL01 (sample SAMEA103939775, study PRJEB20133) | metagenome | reverse complement strand
CGTGTAGCCCCTGTTCGTGCGGGCCAGGCGAACGCTGGCGGCCGACTGTCCGACCTGCGCGCGGGCCGCCCGGATCTCATCCTCTCGAACCTTCGCTTGGAGCAGCGCGGCCTTCGCCTGCTCCACGGTCGCGCGTGCGGCTGCGACGGCCGCCTCTGCCTGGTGGTAACCCTCCTGCGCGGCCCGCAGATCCTCCTCGCGGGTGCCCTCTTGGGCGATGCTCAGCGCCTCCCGAGCGCTCCCGAGCTGGGCCCGGGCCACATCCAGGTTCGTCTTGGCGGCGTCGAACTGGCGCTGCGCCACGGCACCCTCCCGGTACAGGGCCTCGACTCTCCGGAACTCGTTCTGGGCCAGTTCGAACTGAGTCTCTGCCTGACGAACCGCAAGCTCTGCTTGGGCGCGCTCTTGCCTTCGGGGGCCGGCTTTGGCCAAGTCGAGTCTGGACCTGGCGACCATCAGCGCCGCCTCCGCTTGCTTCAGCCCAGACTGAGCCTGGGAGAGCCGGGCCTCGCTCATGGCCCGCTCCATCTTGGCCACGGTCTGGCTGTTGCCCAGATTCACCTTGGCGGCCTCCAGCCCAGCCCTTGCCAATTCTTCTGCAGCGGCCAGATCGTTGCCCTCCAGCTCGACCAAAACCTGACCTTTGCGCACCGCGTCTCCTTCCCTGACCGAGACGGAGACAACTCGGGACATGATCTTGGCGGCGAGCGTCGCCTCGAGCTTGGTGCGGACCGTGCCGGTCGCCTCGAGCCACTCCGGCACCGTCTGCTCCTCAACGATCAGCGTCTGGGCGTCTTTGGTCGGCCCCGTCTCGGCTCCTGCTGAGGACGCGTTCGGCTCGCCGCGACCGCATCCGACGAACGAGGCCGCTGCCAGGACGAGTAGCCCCCCTGCAATCCATGGGTAGTGTCTCATCGCTTTGCCATCTCCCTCGTGTTCCTGGTTTGGAACATCCGAAACTTACCCCTGCGGGTAGTCGGTCTAACCTTCAAGAGCGAGGCGAATTCGTCAACGATTCATGGTCCCCTGAACCCACGTGCAATTCGGGGCGGTTTGGTGGTACACAGGCTGCGGTGAACCGAATCCTCAGGAGGTTCGACCTCGCGGACCGCGTGGTCCAACTCGATGTCGAGGCCCCTCGCATCGCCAAGAAGCGCCGACCGGGGCAGTTCGTCATCGTGCGCGTGGCCGAGGGCGGCGAGAGGATTCCTCTGACCATCGCAGACGCCGAACCGGAGGAGGGTTCGATCACCCTGGTCGTCCAGGTTGTCGGCAAGACGACCACCCTGCTCTCCCAGCTGCAGCCCGGGGACTCCATTCTGGACTTGGTAGGCCCGCTGGGAAAGTCGACCGTCATCGATCGCTACGGCAGGGTGGCTGTCGTGGCGGGCGGCATCGGCGTTGCCCCCCTGTTTCCCATCGCCAAAGCGCTACGTGAGGCCGGAAATAGCCTGGTGGGAGTGTTGGGTGCTCGCACCAAGGCGCTGGTGGTGTGGGAGGACAAGCTGGCATCGGTGTGCGATGAGCTTTTGGTGACCACGGATGATGGATCTTACGGACGCTGCGGAAGGGTCACGGACGCGCTGCAGGAAGTCGCCTCGAGAACCGCTCTGGACTTCGCGGTCGCGATCGGACCTGCGGTGATGATGAAGGCGGTGTGCGACTTGACGCGGCCACTCGGCATCCCGACGGTGGTCTCGCTGAATCCCATCATGGTGGACGGTACCGGCATGTGCGGCGGATGCCGGGTTCTCGTCGGTGGTCAGAACCGGTTCGTATGCGTCGACGGGCCGGAGTTCGACGGACACCTCGTCGACTTCGACAACCTCATCGCGCGCCTGAACGCCTACAAGGAGTACGAGGCCGAAAGCCTGCGGTCCCTCACCGAGGGGCACCGGTTCGCCGAGGGGTCCTGTCGACTGAGCAAGGAGGCGGACCGTGCCGAACCCTGACCGACCCGACGAGGTGCTGAAGCGCGCCGACGACCTTTCTCCGAAGGAGCGGCTCTCCTTGCCCAAGCAGCCGATGCCCGAGCGGCCCGCGGCCGAGCGTCGGCACAGTCAGGACGAAGTGCCGCTCGGCTTCGACGAGCTGCACGCGATGCTGGAAGCCTGCCGCTGCCTCGAGTGCAAGGCGAAGCCCTGCGTCTCAGGATGCCCCGTCGGCGTGGACATCCCCGGGTTCATTCGCCTCATCCGCCGCGGCGACTTCGCGGGCGCCATTGCGAAGATTCGGGAGTGCAACTGCCTGCCGGCCGTCACGGGCAGGGTGTGTCCCCAAGAGACCCAGTGCCAGCTCCACTGCACCATCGCCAAGGCGCGCAAGAACCCGGAAGAGGCGGTGTCGATCGGGCGCCTCGAACGGTTCGTGGCCGACTGGGAGCGGGAGCATCGGGCACGGCGGCTAGAACCCCCAGCGCCGCCGACAGGAAAGCGCGTGGCGATCGTTGGCTCCGGGCCCGCAGGACTATCCGCCGCCGGCGATCTCGTGCGCTGGGGCCACGAGGTGACGGTGTTCGAAGCGTTCCACAAGATGGGTGGAGTGCTCGTCTACGGAATCCCGGAGTTCCGGCTCCCGAAGGACATCGTTCAGGAGGAGGTCGACGGTTTGGCGGCCCAGGGAGTCCGATTCGAGCCCAACGTCGTGATCGGCCAGACCGTCACCGTCGACGAACTCCTGGAAGAGGAGGGGTTCGACGCCGTGTTCCTCGGAACCGGGGCCGGGCTACCGATGTTCCTGGAGATCCCCGGAGAGCAGCTGATTGGGGTGTACTCCGCCAACGAGTATCTGACGCGCGCCAACCTCATGCAGGCGTACGCCTTCCCCCAGGTCGACACCCCCATCGTGCGAGCCGACCGGGTCGTGGTGGTTGGAGGCGGAAACGTGGCCATGGATGCGGCCCGCACGGCGCTCCGCTTGGGGGCTGGCGAAGTGACGCTGGTGTATCGCAGGTCCCGCGCCGAGATGCCCGCCCGAGCGGAGGAGATCCACCACGCCGAGGAGGAGGGCGTCCGGTTCCTCCTCCTCACGAACCCGGTGGAGATTCTTGGGGACGATCGCGGTCGGGTTCGAGGACTTCGCTGCGTCCGCATGGAGCTCGGCGAGCCGGACGCCTCGGGGCGACGCCGTCCGGTTGCAGTTCCCGGCTCCGAGTTCGAGATTCCTGCGGAGCTGGTCATCGAGGCGATCGGCAACGGCCCGAACCCGCTTGCAAGTTCCACGACGCCAGGATTGGAGACCGACCGGAGGGGGCGTATCGTCGTGGATCCCGCCACGGGAAAGACGAGCAAGCGCGGTGTGTTCGCGGGCGGCGACGTCGTGCTCGGGGCCGCCACCGTCATCCTGGCGATGGGAGAGGGCCGCAAAGCGGCGCGGGCGATCCACGAGTACCTCACCACCGGCGAGTGGTAGGGTCGCCCGCGCCCTGATCCCTCTTCAGTCGATGACAACCCGGCGGCCGTCGTAGCTGGGAGACACGCGTCCTTTCTTCCGTACGTACTCGATCAGAACCTGGAGCCGTCCCCTGCCAGTGTCCTCGTAGCCGTAGTCCCGCAGGGCGTAGTTCGCGAAGTAGGAGTTCGCCGCACCGGTGTAGACCACGTCGTCCTGAATCGGCTGACCTGCGACGAGGGCCTCCACCAGCTTCCCACCCTCGATCCGGTAACGAATCCCGGACACAGCCGGCTTGTGTCGGAGGAGAACGGCCTTGAGCTGAGCTCCAGTCAGCTTGGTCGTGACGATCGTGTTGTTGAACGGGTCCATCTTCACAAGGTCGCCCATGGTGATCGGACCCTTGATCAGGGGCGCGCGCACCCCACCGATGTTCTCCAGGTCGAACTGAACGCCCATGGTTTCGCGCACCGCGTCGGCCACCAGGTTGTACTCCGCCAAGTCGTCGAACCGGGGCGCGATGTCCGCGACGGCCTCCCCCACAACCTCTCCGAATCGCGCCGCGATCGGCCGCCAGTACCGCTCCACCACCGTCGCGACCGATGGATCCTCGGGAATCTCCGAGGTGATCGGCAGAAGGCGGGCGCGGAACTGAGTCACGGCCCAGCCTTTGGATCCGCGCGTCAGCAGCAGGTCGAGCCGTCCGAGCTCGCCCCCCCACTGGAAGGCCTGCACGATGATGGTCCCGTTGACCCGATCCTGGAAAAGCTCGTCCCCCGCCCATTGCACAAAGCCGTACGGCAGCCTGGTATGGGAGTGCCCGCCGACGATGACGTCGATCCCGGGCACCTGCCTGGCGATGCGCTGATCCACCTCGTACCCCGCGTGCGACAGGAGGATGATCACGTCCGCTTTGCCCTCGAGCTCGGAAACCACACGGCGGACGGAGGCCACCTCGTCCTCGAATTCGATTCCCTCCCGGGCGGCGGGATAGGTGCCGCTGCTGGTCGTGATGACCCCTGTGATCGCTATCCTCACCGGGCCGACCCGCTCGATGCGATACGGCTCGAGAAGCGGCTTGCCGGTCGCCTTGAGGCGTGCGTTCGCCGCCACAAGCTTCCTCCGCGAATCCGAGATCAGCTTCTGGACCTGCGCCAGGGTGTTGTTGAACTCGTGGTTTCCAAGGGTCCCGAAATCGTAGCCGACCGCGTTCATCGCGGCGTTGTCGGCGTCCCCCTTGTATTCCGTGGAGAAAGGTGTGCCGTCGCAGAAGTCGCCGACATCCACAAGCCACGCGGTGCCGCGCTCCCGCTTCACCGCCTCGCGAATCTGCCGCACCAAGGTTGCACGACGGGCGATCCCACCGATGTCCGTGCGAGCGGCGAGCTGAGCCACGTCCGAGCGTGGCTCCACCATGCTTGGATAGCTGAACGGCAACAGGTTTCCGTGGGTGTCGTTGGTGTGCAGGATCGTCAGACGGACGCCCTGCGCCACGCCGGACGCCGCAACGCCCAGCGCCAAGGCGATCGCCGCGAGCCGCAACCTGAAGAACTTAGCGATTCCCATCTTCTTCCCCGGAGTTCTTCGAAGTCTCTCCCATCTCCGAAACAGAGTCAACCACGTTGAACGGCACTCCGATGCCGAACACCCGCCCTGGCGTCTCCAAGCCCACTGGAGCGAGGGGCGTTTCTTCCGACACCGCAGCCGGCCCAAGTGCAATGATGCACGACCACCGAGGAGTCTGTCTGGGCACCACCTAACTGCGACAAGGGGTTGAAGAGAATGGCATGGGCGTATCATAATCAGCAATAGGAGCTTTTGACGCAATGATCGACGCCGTTGATGCAAGAATCCTGAAAATCCTTCGGCAGGAGGGCCGAATCTCCAACGCCGAGGTTGCGCGTCAGATCGGCATGGCTCCTTCGGCCGTTCTGGAGCGGCTCAGGAAGTTGGAGGCTAGGGGCATCATCACCGGCTACGAGGCCAAGATGAACCCGGAGAGCCTCGGGCTCGGGTTGCTGGCCTTCATCCGAGTTCGCGCCGACGAGCCGGTCCATTCGATGGGTGTTGGAGAGGCGCTCGCGGCTTTCCCCGAGGTGCTCGAGGTGCACTACGTCGCTGGGGAGGACGGCTATCTTGTCAAAGTCCGGACGAAGGACGCCAACGAGCTCGGCGCTTTCCTGCGCGACAAGGTGGGCTCCATCCCGGGCATCACGTCGACGATGTCCACCATCGTCCTGACCACGGTGAAGGAGACCTCGGCCTTGCCCGTGCCGGGCGAGGAGGCGAAGCCGTGAGAAACCGCCTCACCGCCGCCGCGGCGTTCTTCTCGGTCTATTTCTTCTGGGGGTCGACCTACCTGGCCACCGAGCGGGCCGTTCGCGGCATTCCCCCGATGCTGCTGCTGACGTTCCGGTTTCTTCTGGCGGGCCTTCTGCTGTACGCTGGCTGCAGGCTGGCGAGGATTCCTTCCCCAACCTTGCGTCAATGGATCGCCGGCGGTGTCCAAGGGGTTCTGCTCGTGTTCGGCGGCAATGCCGGAGTGACCTGGGCCGTCCAGCATCTGCCGACAGGCACCGCGGCGCTGCTGATCGCCACGGAGCCTCTGTGGCTCGTGCTTCTGCTCTGGCTGATGGGGCATAGTCCCCGGCCGAGCCTGCGCGCGGCTCTCGGTTTGCTCCTGGGGATCGTAGGCATCGTGGCCCTCAGCGGAGACGTCGTGCGCGGTCCCGAGAGCCGTATCCAGCTCCTGGCCGCCGTCTTGGTGCTGCTCACAGCGGTGAGCTGGTCGGTCGGCTCCGCCGTCGGAGTGCGTCTCGAGACACCCCGTTCGCCCTTCATGGCCTCCGCGGTGGCGATGCTCGCCGGTGGCATCGTCTGCGGGATCGCTGGAATGGCGATTGGCGAGCCTCAGCGCCTCGATCCCGCGCGCCTTGGGTGGGAGTCGCTGGCCGCGGTCGCCTACCTCGCGATCACAGCGTCGATCCTTGGCTTGAGCGCCTACCTGTGGCTGTTGCTGCGGTATCCGGCGCCGGTGGTTGCGACGTACGCCTTCGTCAATCCGCTCGTCGCCCTAGGCCTCGGCGCTGCCCTCAACGCAGAACCGATCACAGGAATGACCTTGCTGGCTTCCGGCCTCATTCTGTTGAGCGTCGTGCTCCTGAACGAGCCTCGGCCGATCGCCTCCCCGCGCGGCCAGCCGGAGGCCCTGCCGGAGAAGGCCGAAACGGTTTTCGCACGCGCCTCCTAAGACCGGCCCTCGGTGCGGCGCCTCAACGGCGAGGCGCCCTCGGGCCTCCTCTCCGCCACTCCGGTAAACTATCGGTCTATGGCGGAGTTTGGCGCGTCTCGAGACTGGGGTCGTTTGCTGACGGCGATGGTCACGCCGTTCGCCTCGGACGGCACAGTGAACCTGCGGGAAGCAAAGCGGATCGCCCGGTTCCTCTTGGACGTGCAGAAGAACGACGGCCTCGTGGTGAGCGGAACGACCGGCGAGTCCCCCACGCTCACCCGCGACGAGAAGCTGAGTCTGCTGGAGGCGGTGTTGGAAGAGGTGGGCGACGGCGCGTCCGTGGTGTTCGGCGCCGGATCGTACAACACCGCCGAGTCGATCGAGATGGCCAAGGAGGCCGAGCGACGCGGCGCGCATGGGGTGATGCTGGTCAACCCCTACTACAACAAGCCGGGGCAGCGCGGTTTGGAGGCGCACTTCAAGGCCGTCGCGGAGAGCATCTCGCTGCCCGTGATGCTCTACAACATCCAGGGCAGAACCTCGATCAACCTTGAGACTCCGACGCTGCTGCGGCTCGCGCAGGTTCCCAACATCGTGGCGGTCAAGGAGGCGAGCGGCAACGTCCCTCAGATCTCCGATGTGTGCGGCTCCGTCCCGAAGGGCTTTCGGGTGTACTCGGGGGACGACGGCCTGACGCTGCCGATCCTCAGCCTCGGCGGGCATGGCGTCGTGAGCGTAGCTGGGCACGTCGTGGGTGCCGCGATCCAGGAGATGATCGCCGCGTTCGGCAAGGACCCGGCTGCGGCCGCCAGCCTTCACCATCGGATCATGCCGGTGGTCAAGGCGCTCTTCCACGCGCCCAGCCCCGTGCCGGTCAAGTACGCCCTCTCCAAGTTCGGCTTCGATTGCCAGGCGGTGCGATTGCCCCTGGTCCCGCTCACAGACGAAGAGAGGGCCGTGGTGGATGCGGCCATGGCCCCCTGGCTAGGCTGAAGCGGGCGCGCCCACGGTTCCACAAGGCGTCCGGCAGTGACCGCCGGGTATACCGCGGCGCATGACCCCCCGGGAGCGCTTCCGCGCCGCCCTCGAGCGTCGGCCCGTGCCGGGCCGGGTGCCTCACTTCGAGCTGGTGTTCTTCCTGACGATGGAGGCCTTCGGCAAAGTGCATCCCTCCCACCGCTCGTACCACCAGTGGGACCAGATGAGCGACTCGGAGAAGCGCGCCCATCGTCGCGACCAGGCGCGCCTGTACATCCTCACGGCGGAGCGGTTCGAGCACGACGCGATCTTCGTCCATCCGAACCCTGGCACGCCGGATGAGCAGATGCGCCTTCTCGACGAGATCCGCGAACTCAGCGGCGACCGCTACTTCCTGATGATGCACGGCGACCCAACATTCGCGATTCCGGACGGTGCGGGGATGGAGGAGATGAGCCTCCGGATGGCCGAGGAACCGCAACAGGTGGAGGACCAGGCGGCCCGAAACCTGGAGGCCGCCGTGCGCCACGCGGAGAGGTTGAAGGGGCACGGCGCCTTGGACGGCTTCGCCCTCTGTTCCGACTACTGCTTCAACACCGGATCGTTTCTTCCCTTGCCGTGGTTCGATCGCTTCGTGCTGCCGTATCTGAAGCAGGCGATCGCGGCGTACCGCGAAATGGGCTTCTACACGATCAAACACACGGACGGCAACATCATGCCGATCCTCGATCGTCTGGTGGACGCGAACCCTCACGCGCTGCACTCGCTCGATCCCCAGGGCGGCGTGGACATCGCGGAGGTGGTTCGTCTGGTAGGAGACCGCGTGTGCCTGATCGGCAACGTCGATTGCGGCAAGCTGCAGACCGGGTCGGACGAGGAGTGCGTCGAATCCGCTCGCTACGCCTGCATCGAGGGCAAGAAGGCCCCCGGCTACGTGTTCAGCACGAGCAACTGCATCTACACGGGCATGGCGCTCGAGCGCTACGAGCTGATCCTGGACGTCTGGCGCCGAGAGGGGGTTCGCCCCTAAGGCATCCTGTGCGCCATACTCGGCTGAGATGGGCAGGGTTCGAACGGGGCTGGATCGTTGGGTCGCGGAAGGCTTCTCCGCGCTGGCCGGGTTGCGCGTGGGCTTGGTCTGCAACCAAGCCTCGGTCTCGTCCCGCTTCATCCACGCGTTGGATGAGATGCTTGCAGCGGGGGTCGACGTGCGCGCCGCGTTCGGACCTCAGCACGGGATCTGGGGCCACACCCAGGACAACATGATCGAGTGGGAGGGCTACCGCGACCCTCGGACCGGAATTCCTTTCCACAGCCTCTACGGGCAACACCGGGAGCCGACCCCCGAGATGCTTGAGGGTTTGGATGTCCTCGTGATCGACTTACAGGACGTCGGTTCGCGCTACTACACCTTCATGTGGACGCTGGCGCTCTGCATGAAGGCGTGCGAAGCTCTCGGCCTCCGTGTGGTCGTGCTCGACCGGCCGAACCCGATCGGCGGAAAGGTGGAGGGCGGAGTGTTGGATCCGGAGTACGCGAGCTTCGTGGGCCTTCACCCGCTGCCGGCACGCCACGGCCTGACGATGGGCGAGCTGGCGCAGCTGTTCCGTGAGAGGCACTATCCTGGCAGTCGGCTGGAGGTGGTGACGCTCGAAGACTGGTTCAGGGATATGCCTTTCGAGCAGACGGGAGTGCCGTGGGCGTTGCCGTCCCCCAACATGCCGAGTCCGGACACGGCGCTGGTGTACCCGGGTCTCTGCCTGTTGGAGGGCACGAACCTGAGCGAAGGAAGAGGCACGACCCGTCCGTTCGAAATGTTCGGCGCTCCGTGGCTCGATGCTTGGAGGTTCTGCGACGAGCTGAACTCCCTGCGGGTTCCCGGGGCTTGGTTCCGGCCTGTGGTCTTCGAGCCGACGTTCAACAAGCATGCGGAGCGGCTCTGCGGCGGCGCGTTCCTCCACGTCACAGACCGGTCCACCTTTCACGCCATGCACGCTGGCTTGGCGGTCTTGCGCGTGGCACTGAGGCAAGCCCCGAACGATTTCGCATGGAACCCGCCGCCCTACGAGTATGAGTACGTGAAGCTGCCCATCGAGATCCTGCTCGGGAACGGGTGGACCCGCTTCGCTCTCGAGTCCGACGAGCCGTTGGCTTTGATTGTCCAGCGGCTGGACCAAGAGGCCTGCCAATTCGAGCCCCAGCTCGCCGAGGCGAGGTTGTACGGTCCATAGCCTCAAACACAGCCCAAATTCCCGGTTTTCGCCCGGACCAGACATCGGGAAGTCAACCGGTGTTATAGTGGGTGTGTTCTTCGCTTGGATTTTGGAGCGAAAAGGAGCACAAGAAGGATGAAAACTCTGTTTCTACGGGCGTTGCCCGTGTTGGCCCTCGGATTGGTGGGTGTCCGGGCTTGGGCCGTGATCGACTTCGAGGCGCAGGATGAGGGTAACTTCCCCTCCATCAGCGCCACTGACCAAGGCGTCACAGCCACGTTCTTCAATTCCGGCTCGGACGTGCTCGCAGTGTGGGACCTCTCCTTCTATGGCGCGCCCACGTCGTGGGGTGCCCGGTCCATTTGGACCGGTGGGACGTCCAGCGCCAGCGGCCCAACGACCGCCAACTTCAGCCACGGTCTCTCTTCCATTTCGATCGACTTTGGCGACTTCAACCAGGACTCTGACACCATCTACCTGCAGGCCTTCTCTGGCCTTGACGGCACAGGTTCTCTCGTCGGCATGGTCAGCGTCTTCTATGATAGCCACCGATCCGTCGGGGACGGAGACTTCGTGACGCTGAGCGTGACCTCACCCACGCCGGTCCGGTCGGTGTTGTTCGGAAGCGTCGGCTTCGAAGGCCTGAACAACATCTACTTTGACAACGTCCGATTCGAAAAGGCTGAGGTTCCTGCTGTGCCCGGGCCTCTGGCGGCTCTGCCGTTCGCCCTCGGTCTTGTTGCAGGCCGACGCAGAAAGCGTTCCTGACACCGGTCCCCTTTCAGGGACCATCCTCTCCGGCGGGGGCCACCGGGCCCCCGTTTCTGGTTGGTCTTCCCAAGGGGTCGTCGCCGTCCCGCGACCGATGCGGGTAGCCTACGGGTGCGATGCCGCACCCGACGGAGAACCTCCCTTCCCCCCAGGAGATCCTCGAGGATCTGATGGAGTTCATCGAGCAGGCCGTCGAGGAGAACCATGGTTCCACCAAGCCGGTCAAGCCCAAGCACCGGGTGCCGTTCTCCTGGCCCCCGAAGGCCATCAGCCACCAGTACCACATTCCCGCCAAGGCATGGACCGACCGGGCGGAGTACGAGGCCTACGGCGAGAAGTTCCCTGTTCGGGTGGCGCACACGCCGTACGGCGTGTTCGGCAGGTGCGAGAAGTGCTGGCATGAGGCCCGCGGAGACACCGTCGAGGAGATGCTGCGGCGCCTGCAGAAGGCGGGCGAACCCTTGTTCCGGAGGCAGATCGCCATCGGCAAGACCTTAGGCTTCCCTGGACGGTTCGTCGGCAGAATTTCTGACCTAGCGCCCCAAGACCTCGTTCGGCTGCTCTACTGCCCGGATCGGGATGTGGCCTACGAGGCCAAGCTGGAGATTGAGAAGCACGCCAGCCTCGGGGTGTTCGGTCCGGCGCTCGTCCACATTCTCCGCGACGAGCGCCACCCCCACCGAAGGTCGGCGCAGTGGTGCGTGTTGGACATGATGGAGGACATCTCGCTCGTCCTGCCCAGCGAGAGCGACCAGCGGGACGCCATCGGTGCGATGCGAGACCTCCTTTGGAACGCCACCGACGACTACGCCCGCACGGTGTACAAAGCAGGGGTGGTGATCGGAGGCCATCTTCCTGGTCAGATCGGCAAGGAGGTGCTTCTCGAGTGCTTCCATGCGCCGAGCAAATACGGCCGACGCGCCGCGATGCACGGCGTGTTCCACGTGGTGGAGTGGCACCCGCCTGCCCTGCCGGAGATCGTCGACAGGCTCCGCGAGGCGAGCGTGAACGACCCTGAGCCGATTCTCCGGCGTTATGCGGCCGCTATGGCGGACGATCTGGAGGCTGGTCGCGACCATGGGCCGGACCCGATTTTTCCGGAAGAGGAGGTGTGAACCGAAATGCTGGCAGGATTGGCGCTTCTTCTCACCAGCTCGGCTCGTTTCGAGCCTCTGCAGGAACTGTTGGGGGACCGCTCGCTGAAGGGCGCGACCGTCGCCGTATCGGTCACCGATGATCGCGGAAACGTGCTGCTGGCAAACGAGGACTCGAGGCGGGTGATGCCGGCCAGCAACATGAAGCTGTTCACCATCGCCTATGCGCTTCATCGACTGGGGCCGGACTTCCGCTATCGAACCAAGTTTTACAAGGTCGGAAGCGAGGTGTGGGTGGACGCGCCGGGCGACCCAACCCTCACGAGCGAACAGCTCCAGAGGGCGGCCCGACAGCTGAGGGTGACCCGGGGCACACGCATTCGTGTCGCCCAGGCTTACGCGCCCGGCGTGCCGCAGGGTTGGAACCACGGTTACCTGACAGCCCGGTACGCGGCGCGGGTGGAAGCGTGGAGTGTGGACCGTGGTGGCTTCGAGGTATGGGCCTCCCCAGAGGGTGTCTCGCTGCGCAGTCCGTCCTGCGGCGTCCGGCTGGTCCACCTCAAGGACGATCGCCCCTTGAGGGTGAGTTACGACCTCGCCAATCGCGTGGTGACGGTCCGAGGAGCGCTGCCCAAGGTGGCTCAGCGCGTGATCGCCCTCGCCTCTCCGGACCCCTCGGAAGCTGCGTGCCGGGCGCTGGGGGGCGTCGAGGCCTCGCCTCCGGACGCGCTTCCAGAAAGAGAGCCGGACCTAACGATCGAGAGTCCGCCGCTTTTGGAGATGGCCGCGATGTGCCTCCAACCGAGCGACAACAATATCGCCGAGCACCTGTTGCTGTCGGCGGCCCTCAGCGAGGGGCCGCTCAGCTCGGAGGATCCGTATCCGCAGGCGACGGACCGTCTGGTGCTCTTTGCAGCCCGAGCGGCTGGCGCGGACGCGGAGGATCTGCGGCCTTGGGACGGCAGCGGCCTGAGCCGCCACGATCTCGTTACAGCGCGCTCGATCACGCGTCTTCTCGCTTGGTGCCTCGAGCAGCCCTGGAGGGACGTTTGGATCGCGGCCCAAGCCCGCGCCGGAGGACCGGGCACTCTGGCGAACCGCCTGAAGGGCCTCGATTTCGCCGGCAAGACGGGCTACATCGATGCTGTGGCATCCCTCTCGGGGTACCTTCGGAGGCCGGATGGGCGCCTGATTCTGGTGAGCGTGGTCTGCAACCACTTCAAGCGGCCTGCGTCGGAGGCACGGATCGCGATCGATCGTTTCGTGGAAAAACTGTCAGAGGCGAAGGAGTTTGGCACAGTCGTTGACACCCCTCCGAGCGATGCTGCGAAGTCTCTTCCCCTCCCGCGCCTTGGCGTTGCTGCTAGGGATCGGACTGCTCGACCTGATTTCCACAGCTTGGTTGCACCAGCGTGGGCTCATCGTTGAGCTCAACCCCCTGATGCGGCCGCTGATCGAGCGGAGCGAGGCTTTGTTCGCCGCAGTGAAGGGCGCCACGTTGCTGGCGGCGTGGCTGGTCATGCGGCGGCTGTACCCGACGCACGGCAGGTTCATCGATTCGGCCTGTCTGGGAGGATCGGCCGTCTACCTGGTGGTGTGGTTCGCTTGGATGGCGGGGGCGGCCCTGTCAGGCTGACGCTGGAGCGGCCGCCTGCTCCTCGGGCAGCCGTCCCTCCTCCGCATCGATGACGTTCCGCAGGGCAACCACGGCAACCTCGACCATCGACTCGTCCGGCTCGGCGGTCGTCAGCCTTTGCGTCCAAAGGCCCGGGCGGAAAAGGGCGTCGACCAACGCGTTGAAGCGGAACTTACCCGCGATCCGGATCGCCTCGTAACTGATCCCGGCCACGAGCGGCAGGATCAGCAGTTCCAACACGAAGCGGATGGTGACGTTCACCAGCATCGGGTGGTGGTCTCCCAACGGATAGCGCGGGACGAAGGTGAACAGCAGAAGGCTCACCAGCAGCACGACGATGGCGAAGCTGGTGCCGCAGCGCGGATGGAACCGGCTGTTCCTGTTGCACACCTCAACGGTCAACTCTTGACCGTGCTCCAAGGCGTTGATCGCCTTGTGCTCCGCTCCGTGGTATTGGAAGATCCGCCGGATCTCCTTCATGCGGCCGATCAGCGACACGTAGGCGAGGAAGAAGAGGATTTTCAGAATCTCCGTGCTCAGGTTCGTCTGCGTCGGCGTCAGCCGGAACCGTCGCAGTTGCTCCGCGAGCAGGTTGGGAAGGAAGACGAACAGCAGGATTCCGATGGCCAACCCCGCCACCAGGGCCCCGCCGACCTGCAGGTTCCGCACGGATTCGGGAGTCTGCTTGCCCGAAGGCTGCACGGCTCCGGCTGGCTGGTACTCCTCGGCGAGCTGCACGTTGGCGGCGAAGCGCATCGCCTTCGCTCCCAAGGTCATGGCGTCCAACAGAGCCAGCGTGCCGCGGACGAAGGGCCATCGCAGCCAGCGCTGCCTCCCGACCCAGGTGGTCTCCACGGGCTCGGTGCGCGCGACGATGCGCCCGTCGGGGGCGCGCACAGCGACGCTGTAGTAGCGCGGCGACCGCATCATCACGCCCTCGACGATGGCTTGCCCGCCGTACTGGAGATACTCCCCCTGCGGCATCCCCCCAGAATACCCGTATACCAGTTTTCGGCCCTTGCCCTGTCCCAGCCGCACGGATCGGCCGATGAACTGGAACGGGTGCAGAACATCCGAGTGTGGAACAACGTCTATAATGAGGAGTCGCTTCTCCAGGAGGGATCTATGACGGCGGGCAAAAACCCAGCCGGGCTAGAGCTCACCGAAGAGGAGGCGTTCCAGCTCTTGGAGTTGTGTCTCACGAGTCCACAGAAGCTGAATTCCACCTCGGAGCGCGCACTCAGGAAGCTTGCGGACTACTGTCTGCAGGTGGGCCATTTGAAGAAGCAATCATCTTTGTTCCTCGGCCCGGCCGGAGTCGCGCGCGAGCTCGAACAGGCGGGGGGCTAGGTCCCCCGCCTGCCCGGCGGCTCCCTCCGCTTCCCCAGCGCCTATGTTTCACAATGGTTCCATGGCGTCCACCGTCGGGTCTGTTCTGGATTGGATCGACCGCGTCGCGCCTTGGAGGTCGGCTTACCGCGGGGATCCCGTCGGCCTTCAGGTTGGATCGCCCAGCGCCACCGTGGAGCGGGCGCTCGTTTCCTTAGACCGCTCCTTCGCGGCCGCACAGAGGGCCATTGAAACCGAGTCGCAGCTCTGGGTCACCCACCACCCGTTGCTGTTCCGCCCGCTGGAGCGGTTGACCGATGGTTCCGACGAAGGCCGTTTGGCGCTGCTCCTGGCGAGGCACGGCGTGTCCCTGGTCTCGGCGCACACCAATTGGGACGCGGCACGCGGAGGCGTGAACGATACGCTGGCCGAGCTTCTCGGTCTGCAGGATGCCCGTCCGTTCGGACCGTCAGGTCCGGCGGAGGAGTCCAAGCTCGTGGTCTTCGCCCCCGAGGAGGCAGCGGAAGCTCTGGTCGACGCGTTGGCGGAAGCAGGTTGCGGCGAGATCGGACTGTACAGGCGATGCGCCTTCTTCAGCCCCGGCACAGGCACGTTTCAGCCGTTGCCCGGAGCGGACCCCTTCGTGGGCACGGTGGGAGGGGTGGAGCACGCAGCGGAGCTCCGCCTGGAGATGCTCGTGCCCAACGAGAGGGTCAACCGGGCGTTGCAGGCGTTGCGAGCCGTCCACCCGTACGAGGAACCCGCGTTCGACGTGATCCCTCTCGCGGATCGGAAACCTTGGCCGATCGGTCGGGTGGGTCGGCTCCAGACCCCACTGACGGCGAAGGAGCTGGCGCTGCTCGCCAACGAGGCTTTGAAAACGCGCACGTCGGTCTGGGGCCGGCGCGACCAGTCCATCCGAACGCTGGCAGTCGTCGGGGGTTCCGGCGACGACCTGTGGGCGAGCGCCAAGGCTGCGGGAGCGGACGCGCTGCTCACCGGAGAGGTTCGGCAGCACCATGGATTGGCTGCCCAGGAGGAAGGTTTCGCGATGCTGGCCGCGGGGCATTACGCCACGGAGAATCCTGGCACGAGAAGGCTCTGCGAGCTCTTGGCACGAGCTTTCCCGAACGTTGCCTGGGAGTTCTTCGATCCAGAGCCCGGGCAAGGAGGGAGACCGATCGAGTGGTAGCCCGGACGGGACTTGAACCCGCGACCTCCGCCTTGAAAGGGCGGCATCCTAACCACTAGACGACCGGGCCACTCCAAAGCCCATTATGGCCGATTTGGGGAGGCCCACTCAAGGCCGAGAGCAAGCCGCCGAGGGACTACTTGGACGCTTTGGCGACGCGACGGGCCCCAGCGAAGCGCTTGGCGTAGTAGCCTTCGTTCAGGGAGTTCACCTGCACCTTCCCTCCGCCGCTGCTGGCGTGGATGAACTTGCCGTCCCCGATGTAGATGCCCACGTGGTTGATCCGCGTTCCGCGGTTGGTCTTGAAGAACACGAGATCACCCTTCTGCAGCTGGGACTTCGGAACGCTCACGCCCACGTTGGCTTGCGCTCGGCTGCTGTGAGGCAGCGACACGCCGTGCCGCTGGAACACCAGGCGCGTGAAGCCTGAGCAGTCCACGGCGGATCGAGAGCTGGCCCCGTAGCGGTACCTGGTGCCGCGCATGGCGAAAGCCGTCCCAAGAACCGACCCGTCGCCCTGCGGCAACGGACGCACGACGGGAGACGAGGGCTTGCTGCTGGCCACGGTCGAGCCTGTGCGGCGGTTCCGTGACGGGGTGCGTCGTCCCGACGACGCGACCTGCACGGCGGGGCGACTGGTCGGTTTGAGAAGATCGCCGCGAACCCAACCGACCGTGCCGAGCGGGAACCGCAGCTTGTACCAGCCGTTCGAGCGGTCCAAGACCTTCACCAGAGTCCCGCTCTCCACGACAACCACCTTGCGGTGGTCCGAGCCGGGTCCAGATCGAACCACCACGGAGTCTCTGGCGACCTTCGCGTACGGAGTCCGCAAGATCTCCCCTCCGCCCGTCCTTGGAACCGACGCTCCCGCTGGCAGGACGAGCTTGGATCCGATCTGCAGGCGGTTCCATGCCACCCCCGGGTTCGCGAGGCGGAGCTGGCGGGGCGTCACACCCACGCGGGCGGCGATGATCCAGTCATTGTCCCCCGGCCTCACCGTATAGGTCTTGCCGCTGGCGGGCGAAGACCCCTTCGCGCGCAACGTCCCCTCGGACCTATCGCCGGCCACGCGAGGCACCCCTCGCTGTTCCTTGGCGGACTGGCGAATCCTCTCGAGGAGCGTCGGCAGCTGCCTGTTGGCGCTCACCCGTGGGACTTTGAGAACCATGCCGGGCTTAAGCGAATGTGGATTCGCCAGGCGGTTCGCCGCGGTCAGCTCGCTCACGGAAGACCCCAGCCGATCTGCGATCGCCGACAGGGTATCCCCTTCCCTCACGATGTAAGTCTTGTCCTGTCCGAAGGCTAGGCCCGGCAGAGACACCATCAGGCCTAGCGCGTGCTTCAGTCTCAGCAAGACCCTCTCCCTCCTCGTTGGGTCGGTTTGCCGCTCCGAGCGGCGCTAACAAACACGGTTCTTGGCACTATACCTGCACCGATCGCAGATGGCAACCCCGCCTTCTCCGGCAGGGCATGGAACGGGCGGGCGGAGGCGGGCGTATCGAACGTTGTGCGCAAGGTCGGCTTCACTCTCATCGAGCTCCTCGTCGTGATTGCGATCATCGCGATTCTCGCTGGGCTGTTGTTCCCAGTGTTCTCGCGAGCCAAGGCCCGCGCCAAGCAGACGGCGTGCCTCTCAAACTTGCGTCAAATCGGCTCGGCTCTAGCTCTGTACGCCTCCGACTACGATGACAAGTTCCCGCATGCCGTCGACGCATCCGACCGATACCGACCGGAAATCTGGAGCGAGCATCCAGAGTTTCAGGCTAGGATCCCGTACATGCCGCTGCTCCACGATACGCTGCTGCCCTATGTGAAGAGCCGCGAAGTGTTCCGTTGCCCATCCGATTCCGGCACCGCCGTTCTCGATAACAGTTTTCCCCTGGACTTCGAGACGGCCCCGAGCCTCTTTGCCACATACGGATCCAGCTACTTCTTCCGGACCGAGATCGCCTTTCGCTTCTTCTCCCAAACGGACTTCCAGCTCCCAGCCAATGTGAACGTTCTGTTCGATGGAGCCGGCCACTGGCACGGATCCACCGGTCGGCTCGAGGTGAACGACGGACTGGAGGACTACTTCCGCAAAGTCCGGGGTTTCCGCTACAACACGTTGTTCGGCGACCTTCACGCGAAGTCGCTCACGTTCGACGAGATCCAGGCGGCGTGGCAGACGGAACTCTGATCCGGCCGATCGGGGTGGTCCTGGACGGAAGGCTGGAGCTTGGCCTGGAGCTTGTTCTGTTCGAAAGCAGGGTCATGGAGCTGCGGCCCCACACGGGCGTTCCCGAGCTCTTCGTCGTGTCCCCTGCGTTCGTGAACGCCCACTCGCACCTCGAGTACCGGAACGTTCGATTGGACCCAGGGGAAAGAGACTTCTTCCGTTGGCTCGAGGCTCTTCTCCCACACAAGCGGAGCCTAGAGGAGGCGGCCGCGGCTGAAGCTGCCGATCAGGCTGCACTCGAGAACGCAGCGGGCGGAGTGGCCTTCGTCGCCGAGCACTCGGACCTTCCGGTATCCGTGCCGGCCCTGCTGAAGGCCGGGCTCGGCGGCATCGTCTTCCAAGAAACCATCACGTTTCGAGAGTGGACGAATCCCCAAGAGCGGCTGCGCCAGGTCCGAGATCGGGCAAGGTCGCAGCAGGGCTGTCAAGAACGTATTCGGGTCTGCCCCAGCCCCCACGCGCCCTACACGGTGGACCCCGACACCCTGCGGGCCTTCGGTGCGACCGATGGGCCGCTGAGCATCCACGTTGCCGAGTCGGTCTACGAACGAATGTGGCTGACCGCGGGCGAGGGGCCCTTTGCCGAGATGCACGCTCGGGCAGGAAATCCCCAGCCCCGTGCGCGATCCTCGGTGGAGTACCTGCACGACTTGGGTCTCTGCCGGCCTGGCGTTCAGTGGGTTCACTGCTGCGACGTCGACGAGCAAGATCTCGAGCTGATGGCGCTGGGCGGAGTGTCCGTTGCCCACTGTCCTCGGTCCAACTGGACGCTGGGCTGTCCGACAGCTCCGATCCGCCGCATGCTCCGTGCTGGCCTGCGGGTGGGGTTGGGAACAGACTCAGCGGCCAGCGCCGGACCGCCCCACCTGTTCGCCGAGATGCGCAGGGCGCTGCAATCGTCGGAAGACATGGGAGAGCCGATCGCGCCAGAGGATGTTTGGCGGATGGCCACCCGTTTGGGCGCCGAATCCTTGGGAATCGATGGCTGGGAACTCAACCTTGGCAACCGGGTGCCGCTGATCGCCCTGCACCTGCCCGAGGCGCGCACCACGGAGGACCTGATCCGAGACGGCAGCCCGGAGGTTGTGGAATGGCTGGTGAAGCCTTCGGAGATCGCTTGAGCCAGCTGTGGTTCGTTGTGGCCACCATCCCTTACGGAAAGGTTGCAACCTACGGGGATGTCGGTCGGGAGCTTGATCCTCCGGTCAGCGGGCTCTTGGTCGGCAAGTGGATGGCGCGTGCACCCGAGGGAGTGCCGTGGTGGAGGGTCGTGGCCAGAGACGGCACCTTGGTGGTCGCGAAGCGAAGCCCGGCGCTCGGCCTCGAACAGCGCCTTCGCCTTGAGAAGGAGGGCGTGCCGTTCCATGGGGATCAGGTTGAGGTCTCTGTGGCACGGCATTGCTTCGAAGCCCCCTGAGGCCCCTCGGGTACATTGAGGGCGATGCCCGACCGTTACGATCCGAGTTCCTTCGAAGCCAAATGGCGCGAGCGTTGGAAGGCCGCGGACCTGTTCGCCACACGGCAGGATCCGGACCGTCCGAAGTTCTACGGTCTCGACTTCTTCCCCTATCCGTCCGGAGCTGGCCTCAGCGTCGGTCACTGCCGGAACTACATTCCGACGGATGTCATCTGCCGGATGAAGTACATGCAGGGCTACAACGTCCTGCACCCCATGGGCTTCGATGCGTTCGGTCTGCCGGCTGAGAACGAGGCCATCAAGAACAAGGTCCACCCCGCTCCGATGGTGAAGCGGTACGCCGAGAACTACCGGCGCCAGATGGAGCTCATCGGCATCAGCTACGATTGGTCGCGCAGCTTCGCCAGCAGCGATCCCGAGTACTACAAGTGGACTCAGTGGATCTTCAAGAGGCTCTTCGAGAAGGGATTGGCCTACAGAAAGGAGGCCGCCGTAAACTGGTGCCCGCACTGCAAGACCGTTCTGGCCGACGAGGAGGTGACCGGCGGCCTCTGCTGGCGCTGCGAGTCGGTTGTGGAGAAGCGGTTCATTCCGCAGTGGTTCTTCAAGATCACCGCTTACGCCCAGCGCCTGCTGGACGACCTCGACGAGCTCGACTGGCCGGAAGGCATCAAGCAGATGCAGCGGAACTGGATCGGTCGGAGCGAGGGCGTCGAGTTCGACATGCGGGTCAAGCTCCCCGAGGAGCGCCCGGAGAGCGGCGACGGGTTCGAGGTCCTCTCGGACCACAAGCCTCTGACCTTCCGCGTGTTCACGACCCGCATTGACACCGTGTTCGGGATGACCTTCGCCGTCTTGGCCCCGGAACATCCTCTCGTCGATCGGCTGATGAAGCTCGTGCCAGAGGACCGTCGGCAAGCCCTGGAGGAGTACAGGTCCGCCGTGAAGAGGCTAAGCGACCAAGACCGGCTCGCGACGACGCACGAGAAGACCGGAGTGTTCACGGGCCTGTATGCCATCAACCCCGTGAACGGCAGAGAGGTGCCCATCTGGGTGGCCGACTACGTCTTGTACGGGTACGGAACCGGAGCGATCATGGCCGTGCCGGGTCACGACGAGCGGGACTATGAGTTCGCGAGGAAGTTCGGAATCCCCATCGTCCAAGTGATCGCGCCGAAGGATGGCTCACCGGTGGAGCTGCCCTGGGTGGACAAAGACGGCGTCATGGTCGAATCCGGCGAGTACACCGGCATGACCGTCGCCGAGGGCCAGGAGGCGCTGGGTGAATGGATGGAGGCCCTGGGCATCGGGGAGCGCAAGGTGCAGTACCGGCTGCGCGACTGGCTCATCAGCCGCCAACGGTACTGGGGTTGCCCGATCCCAATCATCCACGACGCCGATGGGCACATGGAGGCTGTGCCCGACGACCAGCTGCCGGTCCTGCTTCCGGATGTCGAGCATTACGAACCGACCGGTGACGGAACAAGCCCGCTGGCGCATATCGAGGAGTTCGTCAACTGCACCGATTCGGAGGGACGCCTCGCCAGGCGCGAGACGGACACGATGGGAGGCTTCGCCTGCTCCTCGTGGTATTTCCTGCGGTTCTGCGATCCGCTCAACGGTCGGCAGCCTTGGTCCCCCGAGTCCGTTCGCTACTGGATGCCTGTGGACTGCTACGTCGGCGGTGCCGAGCACGCCGTGATGCACCTGCTGTACGCGCGGTTCTGGACGAAGTTCCTCTATGACGAGGGGCTGGTGCCGGTGAAGGAGCCGTTCCAGCGCTTGGAAAACCAGGGGATGGTCCTGGCGCTGACGCCCTTCCGCCATCCGCGCGAGAACGAGAGGCTGGAGGTTGGCCAGCCTGGCATCCAGATCACGTTCGAGGAGGCCCAGAGGCTTCCCGAAGACCAGGTCTTCTACCGATGGGAGAAGATGAGCAAGTCGAAGGGCAACGTGGTCACTCCCGACGAGGCGGTCGAGAGGTTCGGCGCCGACGCCCTCCGGGTCTACGAGCTCTTCGTGGCTCCCTTCGACCAAGCCATTCAGTGGACCGACGAGGGCCTCCAGGGCGCGGCCCGATTCCTGTCCCGTGTGTTTCGCCTCTCCAGCGAAGTCGCACCCTGGTGGCGCTTCGACTGGGCGGACGGTCTGCAGGGCGAGCTCAGCGCCGCAGGGCGCGAGCTTCGTCGCCGCACGCACCAGACGATCCGCAAAGCCACAGAGGACATCGAGCGGTTCGCCTTCAACACCTACATCGCGGCGCTGATGACCTTCGTGAACTCCTTCAACGACTTTCTGAAGAAGGTTGGCCCCGAGCCCTCGGAGTCCGACAAGGCCGTGGCTTGCGAGGCTCTGCAGTCGCTGATTCTCCTTCTGTCTCCTGCGGCTCCGCACACGGCGGACGAAATCTGGGAGAGCCTCGGCGGAGGTGGATTCACCTACCAGATGGATTGGCCCAAGCACGACGAGGCGCTGTGCCAGGAGGAGAAGCTCACCATAGCGGTCCAAGTCAACGGCAAGCTGCGCGACACCGTAGAAGTGGATGCGGACGCTACTCGCGAGCAGGTGGAGCAGGCCGCTCTCTCCAGCGCCAAGGTCCAATCCCACCTGAGCGGAAGGGAGTTGCGCAAAGTCGTGTACGTGCCGGGCCGTCTGGTGAACATCGTGGCCACATGAAACCTACGAGACGCCTCTTCGTTCTGGCGGCGATCGCGTTCTTCACACCGATCGTGATCGGCTGGATCGCGCTCGGTTACCTGATCGCCAACCGGGATCGGCCGGTTCGATGGGAGCTGCCCTCGCGCCACCCCGTCGGGCCTCAAGAGAGGAATCTCGCCAAGCGATTGGAGGCCAAGCCGGCGCCCGACTTTCAGCTGGAGGGCACGGATGGGCGACAGCACTCCCTCCGTAGCTTGAAGCAGCCGGTGCTCCTGTACTTCATCAACAAGGATTGCCCCTGCAGCATCGAGGCGGAACCGATGTTCGGTCGCATCGAGCTCGCCTATCGCGGCAAGGCGAGCGTGGTCGGCGTTCTCCATGGGACCGTTCAGGACGCGAAGGACTGGGCGAACGCCAACGACAGCACGCACCTCATCTTGGCCGATCCAGAAGGGGCGACCATCCGAGCCTACGGCGTGCCGAGGTCGGTATACACGGCGGTCCTGAAGGACGGAAACATCCTGAAGATGTATCCCGGCTACTCAGGGGACATGCTGCTCGAGGTCACCCGGCTGCTGGCCGAGCTCGCCCGGACTCCATGGAAGCGCGTGGATCCCGGCTACGCCCCCAAAAGGATGACCTCCGGCTGCGAGTTTGAGTTCAGCCCGAAGAAGACCTAGCCGAAAGGCTCCCGGGCTTCCGTGGCAGAATAATGCGACCGCGGGCCTTGGCCCCCAGCTGATCCTCCACGGAGTAAGTCAGGTTGCTCACGGGACTCACTTCCCCATCCCAGCGAACCGTTCCCGTCTGATCGTCGATCTCCAAACCCCTCGGCCAGGCGCCCACGGCCTGAAAACGGTAGGGGGGAACGCCGCCCCAAGCCGGAGCGGAGACCTCACGCTCTCCCCGGCGAAGCCGGACTTCCCCGCATCCCAACGGCCAGAAGGCGTCCCTGTCCTGCAGCTCGTATCCCAGGTCCGCCATCGCCAGGAGATCCAGCTTCGTGACGTACCACCTCTTCCGCGGAAAGGAGCCTCCATACTCGTTGCCAAACGCTCCCGATCCGCTGCTTGGATCCACCGTGCCGGCGAAGTGCTCCACCGGATCCGCGGCCGGCGCGAAGCCCAGATAGCGGCGAACCCGGTCTCCCTGGAAGCGGCCGGTCGAGGCCAGACGGGCATAGATCGGATGGACCCGATGGAACCCCAAGGCGTGTCCGATCTCGTGGCGGCAGATCGAGTACAGGTCGTGCGGAACCGAGGACTGGTTGGAGGCTAGCCAAGGTTCCTGATCCCAACGAAGAAACCGCCAACCCAGCTCGTTGTAGTTGCCGATGGTCTCCAAGATGACGGTCCCAGACCGCCGCAGGCCGGAGGGCTTGCCCGCGATGGATTGCAGCGTGGGATGGGTGGAGGCCGCTCCTCCGCTGCGCCGCAGCGGGCTCCGGATTCCTTGGAAGAACAGGTGAAACCCCCGATAAGGCTGTTCGATCGCTTGCCATCGCCCTCGATCGAACGAATCCCTCTCATAGATCCAGCTGAGCTGGGTTCCCGGAGGGACCTCGTCGAAGCCGGGGTCACCCAGGTAGTGGGTCCAAGACCAGAGCGCTTGTCCCACGATCTCCCGCACCGCAGGGTCGGCCAAGAACCCGGTAGCGTCCTGCCCGAAGTCCGCCACGATCGTCAGCGGCTTCACCGCTGGGCGTGGTGTCGGGGGCTTCGGCACTGCAACGGCGCGGACTGGAACCCGCAAGGAATACACGTGCTCGTTGGCGTCCTCGACCGTCACCTCGAGCGGCTCCTGGCAGCTTGATGCGTGTGGCAATAGCCTCACGCGCAAGCTGCGTGCCTCGCCGCTCTGCAGGTGGAGGACCTGCTCGCTCCCACTTTCGCCAATGGTCGAGTAGAGTTCGAACTCGATGAGAGGAGCCCCGCAACGCAAGGTAACTCGGGCTGGACCTTGAAGGCGCTCGCTTGCTCGAATCGTAAGACTCCTCGCGGGGTTGGCGATCGGTCCATCCCAATCCACGAGCTCCACGCCCCCCTCCATGACGGACCTCCCCCACCGATCCACGATGTCGATGGGAAGTGGCCCGGCGGCGAGGCACATCAGCAGCGCGGGCAATAGGCCCATCCCTTAGTCCTCCGAGTTGACTCCGCGAAGGAGGGCCACGAGCTTCTCGAGTGCTCGGCCCCGATGGCTCGTTGCGTGCTTCTCATCGGGAGTCAGCTGAGCCATGGTTCTTCCCAAGTCCGGCAGAAAGAAGATGGGATCGTAGCCGAAGCCTCCCTGGCCGGCGGGCTCCCAAGCGATCCTTCCCTCGCGGATTCCCTCCACCGCCTCGAGGGTCCCGTCCGGACCTGCCAGCGCGACCCAAACCCGGAATCGGGCCCCTCGCCTCTCCTCTGGCACCTCCCGGAGGGCCTCGAGGATTCTGCTCATTTTCTCCGGGAAGGGAGTGTGCTCGCCGGCGAAGCGCTTCGAGTACAGTCCCGGTGCCCCATCCAGCGCGTCCACCTCCAGCCCGGCATCGTCGGCGACGGCCCATTCACCCGTGAACGCGCAGGCGGACCTCGCCTTGATCTCCGCGTTCTCGCGGTAAGTGGTCCCCGTCTCTTCCGGCTCCGGACATCCTGGATAGTCCTCCAAGGTCCGGATCTCCAGATCCGGCAGCGCCCGCTGAAGGATCGTCCGCATCTCCCCGCCTTTCTTGCGGTTGTGGGTCGCGATCACTAGCCGCTCAATCCGCATAGGCCGCGATGTCCCTCCTCAAGTGCTTCCCCTCGAACTCCACGGAGTCGGCCAAACGATAGGCACGGTCGCGTGCGGTGGCGATGTCGGGACCGACTCCGGTCGCCCCGAAAACCCGGCCGCCGGCTGTCTCCAAGCCGTTCTCGCCCTTTCTGGTTCCAGCGTGGAACAGCACCGTTCCCTCGATCGCCTCCCGTGGCAGCCGGATGGGCAGTCCCTTCCGGTAGGCGTTCGGATAGCCGCCGCTCGCCAGCACGACCGTGACAACAGTCGTGTCGGCAACCTCCAAAGGAGTGGGCTTTCCACCCTCCGCGACCGCGCGGAGCAGCTCGAAGAAACCCGACCCGAGCCGGGGGAGGACGCTCTGCGTCTCCGGGTCGCCGAAGCGAACGTTGTACTCGAGGCAGTACACCTCGCCGTCCTGCACGATCAGACCGCTGAACAGAACCCCCCGGTAGTCCATCCCGCGCGACCTGAGAGCCCGAAGAATCGGCGCGACCACCCGCTCCTCCGCTTGGCTGACCAAGTCGCTCGTAACCCAGGGGGTTGGGCTCACGCTGCCCATTCCGCCGGTGTTCGGACCACGATCGCCGTCCAAGGCCCGCTTATAGTCCTGAGCCACCGGGAGGCTCCAGTAGCCGCCCCCGCCGCACACCGTCAGCAGGCTGAACTCCCGCCCGTGAAGCCTCTCCTCGACCACCACGGTCTTCCCAGCCTCGCCGAACTCGAGGTCGACCATCGCTCTCCGGATCGCGTCTGCCGCCTGGCTCTCGTCGTCGCAGACGATCACGCCCTTGCCGAGCGCGGCGCCGCTCGCCTTGACCACGGGAAGCTTGCCCCGCTGGCTGAGAGTTCGGACCGCCTCCATGGCCTCCTCGGGGGTCTCGCAAGCACAACCGAAGGGCGTCGGCACCCCGGCCTCCTTCATCAGTGTCTTCGCGAAAGCCTTGCTGCCCTCCAGCATCGCCTCGGCGGGACCAGGTCCGAAGCAAGGCACCCCGACGTGCTGCAATCGGGTTGCCAAGCCGGCGATCAGGGGATTCTCCGGGCCGACCACCGCTAGATCAGGTTTCAGCCTTCTGGCAAGCGCCTCGACGGCGTCGAGGTCCTCCGCGGATCCTGGGTGGCACTCTCCAATCTCCTCGATTCCCGGGTTGCCTGGAATGGCGTGAACCTCGCTTTCCTGCGCCAGCTTCCAAGCGAGCGCGTGCTCCCGACCCCCCGAACCGACGATCAGTGTTTTCCTCATACCTTCAGGTTCACGAAGCGTGCGAACGCGGGCTGGAACCCGACCTTGACCGTGCCCGTGGGCCCGTTCCGATGCTTGGCGATGATGATCTCCGCCTCCTGGGCGACGTTCTCGTTCTCCAGCTCCCGAGACCGTTCCTCTTTCGGCTGGTAGTAAGCCTCCCGGAAGATGAACATAACCAGGTCGGCCTCGGCCTCGATCGAGCCGCTCTCCCTCAGGTCGCTCAGCTGCGGCTTCCTGCCCTCGCGCGTCTCGACGCTCCGGCTGAGCTGGCTGAGGGCCACGACGGGGACGCCCAGGTCCTTGGCGACCGCCTTCAACGAGCGTGCGATCTCCCCGACCTCCTGCACGCGGTTCTCCACCCTCCTCGTCGCTCGCATCAGCTGGAGGTAGTCCACCACGATCAGCGCGAGTTCCCCATGCTGCTGCTGGAGGCGGCGGCACTTACCCTTGATCTCCAGTCCGTTGATCTCCGAGGAGTCGTCGATATAGATCGGCAGCGACGACAGCTCCTCGCAGGCGTCCACAATGCTGGTGTACTGCTCGTCGGAGATGTGCGTGCTCTTCAGAACGTCGCCGCGCACCCCGCTGATCATCGAGACGAGACGCCGAACGAGCTGCGCACCGCTCATCTCCAGGCTGAAGATCGCCACAGGACCCTTGCGCTTGCGCGCCACGTTGAGGGCGAAGTTCAGCACCAGGGCCGTCTTACCCATCGATGGACGGGCCGCCACAATGACCAGATCGCCGGGGTAGAAGCCGGTGGTCATCTCGTCCAGGGCATAGAAGCCGGTATGGACGCCGGTCATCGGCTCCCCGGTCTCCATGATCTGGTCGATGTCCCGGAAGAAGTCTGTGGCTAGGCTGCCAACCGCTTGGAAGTCCTTGCCCAGCCGTTTCGATCCAACCTCATAGATGAGCCGCTCGGCCTCGTCCACCTTGCCGTCGACATCCGGAATCTCCGGCGACCGTGCGAGTCCTGCGATGGCTCTGCCGGCAGTCTCCAGCTTGCGCAGCGTGGACTTCTCCAGGACGATGCGGGCGTATGGGACGGCGTTCGCCGCGCTGGGGACGGACTCCATCACCTGGACCAGGTAATCCACGCCACCCACCTGCAGGAGGGTGCCTCGGGCCTCCAGCTCCGATCGGAGGGTCAGAATGTCCACCGCCTTGCCCGACCGAATGAGCTGGAGCATGGCCCGATAGATCTCTTGGTGGGCCGGCTGGTAGAAGTCCTCCTCGGCGAGGAGTCCGGCCACCTCCTCTGCGGCGCGGGCAGACAGCAGCATCGAGCCGAGGACACCCATCTCGGCCTCGAGGCTTCTAAGGGGAATGAGATCGTCGACGGTCCGCTCCATCACGCTCCGGAACACCCATTATGGATGATCCGGAGCAGACTGCGTCCGCTGCTTCACGCGGCAAGATCGAGCCGCCTTCGGAACCAGCCGCTCAACCTGCCCCAAAGGCTGCGTTGAGAGGTCCGTTCCGCGCAGCGAGGCCGTGCCATGGCGCTAGCCAACTCCGGGCAACGATCCACCAACTCTGAGAGGCTGCTCTCGATCCGACCCGCGTCGTGGTCGAACGCCCCGTGCCACCTGCAGACGAAGCACTCCTCGTTGCGGATCGCGTTGAGCGCCCCACACAGCGGGCAGCGCTTCAGGTGCTCTGCCGCGAGGGATCTCAGTGGAGCGCGCTGCGTGTCTTGGCGGATGCTGAACCAGTTGCCCATCGGCCTACGATCCATAGCATCGGCTGCCGCAGGAAGGAACTTGAACGAGATTTCGGGGTTTCGTGCGCAAACTATGAGTCGCCGTGCTCCCGAAGCTGGTGCTCCGTCTCGGCCTCGTGCGGCTCATAGTGGATCTCGACCTTCGCCCCGCCTAAAGCGTCGCTAACCTCCGACTCGATGCGCTCGGCGATTTCGTGCGCCTGAACGAAGGTCAGGCTGTCGTCCAGCAGCACGTGCATCTCCACGTGGCGGTTCTGCCCAACGTCGCGGGTTCGAAGACGGTGGTAGCCCCTCACATCGGGGTGCTCGTCCAGAACTGAGCGGACTCGGAGCACGTCCTCCGGTGGCAATGCTCCATCCATCAGGGGATGGACCATCGCCTTCAGCTGCCGGAAAGCGGCAACCAAGGCGATCAGAGCGAACAGGATGGCCAGCAGCGGATCGAGCACGTGCCATCCCGTGGCCCCAACGGCTAGCATGCCCGCCAGGACCCCTGCGGACGAGAGGCTGTCGCCCCGCAGGTGGATCGCCTCGCTCACCAGAACGTTGGATCCGAGGCGCTTGCCCTCCCGATAGAGGAGCCGCGAGAGGATAGAGTTGGAAAGCAGCGTGTAGGCCATCGCCGCGGCTCCGAGGTCCCAACGGATCGGTTCGGGCCTTCCGAAGCGCAGCGCGGCCTGCCAGAGGATGAACAGGCAGGACGCCGAGACTACCAACATCTGGAAGGCTCCGGCGAGCATCTCGGCCTTGCCGTGACCAAACGGATGATCCTCGTCGGGCGGCAGGCTGGCGACACGGATCGTGAACACCGCCAGAGCCGAAACGCCGACGTCCACCAAAGACTGCAAGGCTTCCGAGAGCACGCTGACGCTTCGGCTCGACCAAGCCGCCGCCAACTTGATGGACACCACAACGACGGTGGCGCCGAGCGAGGCCCATGCCAGGGTCCTTGGGGACCTCATCAAGCCAATTATGGAATGTCTCTCCTAGAGACCATCCGCTAAGGAAAGGAGCAGACCGTGTTCAGCATGATCGCCTACTCGCTGGTCGCTTTGGTCGCCGCCATCGTTGTGACGCTTCTTCTGTCCTGGCTCACACCGATGTGGAAGAAGGACGAGTCCAGGCCGGGTGTGACCTTTGCGGTGTCGCTCTTTCTTCTGGGAGCCGGCCCATTCTTCCTCACGGAAGTGCAGACGGCGGTCTGGGGGAAGGAACTTTCCGAGGTGGCCGAGCATGGCTATTACGAGGCGGGCTTGGGCGGCGAACTGGCGTACCACAAAGTGGTCCTCTTCCAAGGCGACCGGGCGCGCCTGCTTGTTGTCGGCAGACAACCAAGCGAGTGGGGCGGCCAGGAGCGACCCTCCGCTTGGGTGTTCGCCCACAAAGACTCCGTAGGTTGGGTCCTTGATCGAGCCGAGCCGATCAACAGCGATCGCGCACGACGAGACGGCATCCGCTTCCCGCCTTACTGGTAACCTGCAACGGTGGGCACCGCCGAGTGCGAACTGAAGTTCTGTGGAGCCGCAGAGACGGTCACCGGATCGCGGCACCTTCTGCGCTTGGGCCACAGGACCATCCTCGTGGATTGCGGGATGTTCCAAGGGCCCCGCGAGCTGAGGGATCTCAACTGGCAGCCTTTCCCTGTTGACCCTCGCACCATCGACGTGGTGGTGCTCACCCACGCGCACCTGGATCACTGCGGGTGGCTGCCACGGCTCGTCGCGGAGGGATATGCAGGCCCGGTCTACTGCACTCGGGGAACGGCCGCGGTGGCCAGGATCAGCCTTCCCGACTCCGGGCGCCTGCAAGAGGAGGAGGCGCGGTACTACAACCGCAAGAATCTGAGCCGCCACGGCACGGCGCTGCCGCTTTACACCGAGCGCCAAGCGTTCGAGGCTCTGAAGCACCTCAAGTCCTTTCGGTACTACGAGTTCGTTGACCTGCCCGGAGGCGCCACGTTCCGCTTTCTGCCCGCCGGACACATCCTCGGCTCTGCGTTCGTCGAGCTGTACCTGGAGTCGGGCGAGCGGATTCTCTTCAGCGGTGATCTCGGGCGCCGCGATCGGCCGATCCTCATCGACCCCGCCACTGTGGATTGGGCCGAATACCTCGTGCTAGAAAGCACCTACGGCGATCGGAACCACTCCAGCGAGGACCCCGAGGCGGTGCTGGAGAGGTTGCTCTCCGACGCGCTGGACAATGGCCGCTGCGTCCTTATCCCCAGCTTCGCGATCGGCCGCACGCAGGAAGTCCTCTACCACATCCGCAAGCTCCAGGCCGACGGGCGGATCGGTCGGATTCCGGTCTACGTGGACAGTCCGATGGCCACCAGCGCCACGTTGCTCTACCTGGAGAGCCCCGACGATCAGGACGAAGAGATGCGGCTGCAGCTGTCCGAGCGGGAGAACCCCCTCCGTCCCGACCATCTGGAGTTCGTGCGGGACGTCAACCAGAGCAAGGCGATCAACGCCATGCAGGGACCCATGGTGGTGATCTCCGGTTCCGGCATGTGCAACGGGGGACGAATCACGCACCACCTGCTGAACCGGTTGCCCGACCCCTCGACCATCGTCCTGTTCACGGGCTACCAAGCCGAAGGGACGTTGGGGCGGGAAATCCTGGAGGGTGCGCCCGAGGTGACGATCCACAAGCGACCCGTGCCTGTGCGCGCCCAGATCGAGCAACTGAGCTCGCTCTCTGCCCACGCCGACCAGACCGAAATCCTCGAGTGGCTCTCGCACTTCAAGGAGCCCCCGAAGACGACGTTTCTGGTTCACGGCGAACCGAAGCCGCAGGAGGTCCTCCAAGGACGCATCGAGGCGGAGCTGGGGTGGAGGGTCCATATCCCCAAGCACGGCGAAGCTGTGACCCTCGGGTGATCGGCCAGAGCCGGGCTGGGGTAAACCAGCCTCGATGAAGGCGGTGGTTCTGCGAGGTCCGGGGGACCTCGCCCTCTTGGATGTTCCGGAGCCGGCCTGCCCTCCCGGGCACGCGATCGTCCGCATGACTCACTGCGGGATCTGCGGCAGCGACGTCCGGTACCTGCGGGGCGACAATCCCTGGGCGAAGCAGACCTTGGGTGAGCTGCGTCCGAACCCCTCCAACATCATCCTAGGGCACGAGGCGACCGGCATCGTGGAGAGCGTCGCCAGCGACGTCGACCCATCTTGGATCGGCAAGAGGGTGGCGCTAATCGCGTTCGGCACATGCGGAGAGTGCGCTTTCTGCCGCACAGGGCGCGAACAGCTCTGTCCGAACACGCAGCATCTTGGTCACGGGGCGGGCTGGGCCGACAGCCCCTACTGCTACGGCGGCATGGCAGAACGCGTGCCGATTCTGGCCGCGTGGCTCTGCGAGCTGCCCGACTCGGTGAGCAACTTGGCGGCGTCGGTTCTGGACCCGCTCGGGGTCGCGGTGCACGGCGTCAACCGAAGCGGAGTCGGGCCCGGCGGTTCGTTGCTGATCGTTGGAGCCGGTCCCGTCGGCGCGTTGGCCGTGCCCGTGGCGCGATCTCGCGGAGCGAGCAGGGTTGTGGTCGCCGACCTCAACGAGTCGGCGCTGGAGGTTGCCGCCAAGATGGGGGCAGACGCCACCTTGGTGGCGTCCGGCGACGATCTCTCCGCGCGAGCACGGAGCGTGAACGGCGGCCGCCTGTTCGACGCTATCCTAGACACCGTTGGCGCGCCGTTGCGGTTGTACCTGCCACTTCTGGACCGCGGTGGAACGATGGTGACGATGACCGTCCGCGACACGGAGGAGCCGTTCCCCACCAAGCTGCTCGCGGGCGAGAGGACCCTTACCAGCTCGTGCAACTTCCGGTTCGAAGAGTATCGGGAGGCGGTCCGCCTGCTCGAGCAGGGCGTGGTCGATCCCCTTCCGATGATCACTCACCAGTACCCCCTCGCCGAAGCTTTGGAGGCCTTCCGAACGGCGGAGAACAAGGACGCCTCTGGCGCGGTCAAGGTGGTGTTGACCGGATCGTAGGCCGGGGGTTGGGTTGCCCGGCTTCTCGCGGGTATAGTGGAGTGACTTCCCCGCGACCCGCGAACACGAAGGCAATATGTCGCAGACGCCTCAAACCAAAGTGTCGAACGTCCCTCTTCCGAAGATGCGGAGGGGGGTGAAGGGCTTCTTCCACGACGTCTCCAGGGAGATGCGCAAGGTGAACTGGCCGAGCCGCCCGGAGACGAACCGTCTCACGGGCGTCGTCTTGGCCGTGTGTGGCATCGTCGTCCTCGTGCTCACCGTTCTCAACTACGTCTGGAGCTTCGTGATCGACGCGCTCACAAAGGGTTTCTGACATGGCCAGAGCTTGGTACGCCGTCCACACCATCGCAGGGCATGAGAACAAGGTGAAGGACGTTCTCACCCGAAGGGCGCAAGTCGAGGGCTACTGGGATACCGAGGATGGAATCCATGAGATTCTGATCCCGGTGGAGCAGGAGCTCACGACCCGGGCCGGCAAGCGCGTGGTCGTGCCCCGCAAGGTGTTTCCTGGCTACATCCTCATCAACATGGATCTCACGGACGAGACCTACAAGCTGGTGAAGTCTACGAGCGGCGTCACCGGTTTCGTCCAAAGCGGCAACAAGCCCGTTCCCTTGGAGGAGTACGAGGTCCGCAGGATTCTGAAGAACCTGGAGGAGAGTAAGGAGGCTCCCAAGGTGGCGTTCGCCAAGGGCGACACCATCCGCGTGGTCGAGGGACCGTTCGGAGACCTCACCGGCAAAATCGAGGAGGTCAACGCGGACCGCGAGAAGCTCAAGGTTCTCATCTCGCTGTTCGGGCGCGAGACCCCGGTGGAAGTGGACTTCAGCCAAGTCGAGAAGGTCTAGGTCCCCCGATGCCCCCTTCGGCGGAACGCTGGATCGTCTCCCCGAGACGGCCGGACCTAGAGCGACACCTCCAGCAGGAGCTGGGCATCCCGCCCCTCTTGGCGGCTGTGCTGGTTGCCCGGGGGTTTTCGGACCCGGCCGCCGCGCACCGGTTCCTTCACCCCTCGTTGGACGACTTGGGTGATCCGAGCCTTCTGCCCGATTTTGAGCCGGCTTTGAAGGCTGTGCTGACGGCTAGGGAGCGGGGCGAGAGGATCTTCGTGCACGGCGACTACGACGTGGATGGCGTCACGAGCACCGCGCTGCTCGGAGACTTCCTCCGCAGAATCGGATGCGATGTGCACGTCCACGTTCCCCACCGCCAGCGGGAAGGGTACGGCATCCACTTGGACGCGATCGCCGCTGCCAAAGAGATGGACGCTCGGCTCTTCCTGACCTGCGACTGCGGGACGTCCGCCTTCGAGCAGGTTCGGGCGGCGCGCGAGGCTGGTCTGCGCGTGGTGGTGACCGACCACCACCACGTGCCGATGGAGATCCCCGATGCGGAGGCGGTGGTCAACCCGCACCGGGCGGAGTCCGCCTATCCAGACCCCAACCTGTGCGGCGTCGGCGTCGCCTTCCGCTTTTGCGAGGGCATCACGCGAGCGATCGGTTGGCCGGTGCACCAGTTCCGCAAGCACTTCCTCGACCTGGTGGCTCTCGGCACCGTTGCGGATGTGGTTCCGTTGCTCGGCGAGAACCGCATTCTCGCGCGCTTCGGCTTGGAGCTGCTGCCTACGACGAAGAGAATCGGCATCCGAGCGCTCCTCGAGTCCTCGAAACTGGGTACCGATCGCCCGATCCGCTCGTGGCACGTCTCCTGGGTTCTCGGCCCGCGCCTCAACGCAGCCGGACGCATCGACGATGCCGCGATGGCCCTGCGGCTGCTGCTCACCAAGGACCCGAACGAGGCAGGCGAGTTGGCTGGTCAAATCGAGGCCATCAACGAGAGACGCAAGAGCGAACAGGAGAGGGTCTTCCAAGAGGCGGTTCGGCGCATCGAAGAACAGGGGCTGGCGGAAGATCCGATTCTCCTGCTTGCGGACGAAGCCTGGCACAGCGGCATCATCGGCATCGTCGCGGGCAAGCTGGTGCAGCAGTACTACAGGCCGGCTTTCGTGGGGACTTCGGATGAGGATGGAGGACGGCTCAAGTTCTCCGCACGCTCCATCCCCGGGTTCCATCTTGCGGAGGCGATCCTGGCCCACCGGAACCTCCTTCAAGGAGGCGGGCACGAGAGGGCCGCGGGCTTCTCGCTCGACTCCGATCGGCTGGACGAGGCGAGGGAGGCGCTGACGTCCTACGCGCGGTCGATCCTGTCTCCGGAGGACCTCGTCCCGACCTTCGAGGCCGACCAGGAGGTTCAAGGCGCGGAAGCCGACCTCACGGGCGCAGAGTCTCTGGACCTCCTGCAACCCACGGGAGAGTGCAACCGAGAGCCGTGCTTTTTGGCGAGAGGAGTATCGATCGATTCGGCGACGCCGACGCGCAACCCGCGAACGGCGATGCTGCGGCTCACCGCCGCGGACGGCTTCTCGGTCCAAGGGGTGACGTTCCAGCTGGGCGAGCGGGTCCTACAGGAGGACCTCAACCAGAGATTCGACGTGCTTTTCAGCCCCGCCGTGGACGAATTCCGCGGAGAGAGGCGCGTAAAGTGGCACGTGCGGGACTTCCGCCCGTCCGAGTCCTAGCCGCGCTCCGGCGTCGCCCAGACCTCGAGCACAAGGGCTCCCCGGCGGATCTTCAGCCTGACCCGCTCGCCGATCCTCTGGGACTGCATGGCCTTCGCGAAGTCGATCTGGTTGCGGACGGGATGGTCGCCGATCTGAAGGATGACGTCGCCCGGCGCGAGTCCGGCCTTCTGCGCCGCAGTGCCCTCGGCAACCTGCTCGATGACGGCTCCACCAGCCGGGTCGTCCCTGCACAGCACACCGAGCGTTGGGCGATCCACCCTTCCGAGCGGCGAAGAAAGCCCCTCCACCGCGCGCCGGAGCGGCTCCCGTCCCAGTGCGAAGCCGACGGTGAGCTTCGAAGGCCCCAAACGAACCCCCGGAGCCGCGAGCGTCGCCCCGAGCCGCTTCGCCCCATCGTTCGCCCGCATTGGTTCCCCGGGCGGAGCCGTCGTGAGGGTCGCACCCAGAATGCCGTACAACTGTCCGGACGGGGTGAACAGCAAGGCGCCGGCGATCGGATCCGAAGGCGCCTCGAACCAGATCTCCGAGAGCTCCACCACCTGTCGGCTGGATCCAACGACCCCTACCCGATCGGAGGACGCGAGCTGCGCTCGGAAGGCCCCGGAAGGAACAAGCCCGATCAACAGGGAGCCAGGTTTGAGTTGCTGCCGGGCGATGGACACCGGACGCATGCCGGGCACCGCTCCCCGTTGGGAGACCCACGCGGCCAGGCCGGTGACCGAGTCGTCGGCCTTGAACCGAAGCCGGATCCTGCGGCCATCTGCCAGACTGGCTTCGATCTCCAAAGCGCCTGCGAGGCGAATGTGCCCCAAGAACGTCCCCTGGTCGTCTACTAAGGCCAAGAGGCCGACGCGCCTGTCTTGTTGCATCACGTAGGCGATGGAGGGTTGCAGCTCGCGCACCGCCGCCTCGGCGGCTGGATCGTCCCAGACCGGGACGAGCGATGAGACGAGAAGAAGAACCTTATCCGCCCACAAGAACATTGGCTGAACTCTCTAGCTCCACGGCGGCCGCCGCGCCGGTCTCGGCGTCCTCCGTGCTGTGGATCAGAACGATCTGCTCTTCGACGACCGACGATGCCACAGGCGGCTCGTCCGGCGTCGCAGGTGCCCCCTGCTCCACGGGTGGTGCGCTTTGCCGATCCGTTCCCGCCTCGCTGGCCAGCATGGGGGAAGACTGAGCCACAACCAACGGGCCGCCTTCCGGCTCCGACCTCACCGCGACCGGTCCAGCCGGAGCGTCCACCGTCTGCACGGTCTTCGGCTGGCTCGGCTCCACAGGAGCGGCAAGCGACGTCGCCGCCTCCACGTGCGGCCGGGCGGTTGGTACCTTGTGGGCAACGGTCCGCTGACCCGAATCGATCGCTCGATCCAGCGATGGAGCCACAACCGCGGAGGGTCGAACCGAGGCCCCCAGCCAGAACGCGAGCGCCAGAGCCGCTGCGGCGGGCGTGGCCCAAACCCATGCGGGCCGGCGCGGGGCCACAAGCGTCTCCTCGAGAATCCTGCCCTTCACGGCCTCGATGCCGATGCCCGGCTCGATCCGTTGCTCCCGAAGCGCCTCGATCCCCAGACGGACCTTGCTTCCGAGGTCGTCCGCGCCCCATCCGTCTCCCAACTCCATGGGTCCCTTCCGACCGAATCTCATGGCGTCTTCTCCAGCATCTGGCTCACTTTGTCGCGCAGAGCCCTTCGGGCGCGGAGCACGCGCAGCTTGACCCCGCCCACCGTGGTTCCGACGATCTTTGCGATGTCCTGGTACTCCTTTTCCTCAAGATCCCGAAGCACGATCATCAGTCGATGATGGGGCGGCAGCTCCGCCAAAGCGGCTTGAACCACCCGCGCCATCCGCTCCCTCTCGAGGTTCTCCGAGGGGTCCTCTCGACTGGTGCCGACCGTCATCCAATCCAATGCGCCGCCCGCCTCCTGCTGCTCCAGGGAGTGTCGGCGGTTGGCCATCCTGGCCCGGTCTGTGGCCAAGTTGGTGACGATCCGCACTAGCCAAGTGGTGAAGCGCGCCTCGTCGCGGTACCGATGGAGGTTCTGGTAGGCCTTGAGGAACGCGTCCTGGGTGACGTCCTCCGCGTCGTCCCGCCGTCCTGTCATGCGATAGGCGATCCGAAAGACCATCACGCGGTGCCTCTCGAACAACCGCTCGAAGGCGCCGAAGTCGCCTTGGCGGGCAAGACGCACCAAGGCTTCGTCCGAGTCCATCCCGGCGCCTCGAAGAGACTCTTCGGCGATGCCGACGGCGTTCACCTGCTCCTCCTCGGGGTGGTCTTCATCCATCGGTTTGACGTCGCTCCGCATTCGCCGTTACGGGACCCGCCGCCTCGGGTGCCGGACTGCTTGGCGGCACTTCCACGATCACCGTGACCGGCCCGTCGCACACGGCCTCCACCTCCATGTGCGCCCCGAACTCCCCGGTTTCGACCCAACAGCCCAACCGCCGCAGCTCCTGCACCAGGCAGTCGAACAGCTCCTTTCCGCGCTCGTAGGGCGCCGAGTCGGTGAAGCTCGGTCGACGGTTCTTCGCGGTGTCGCCGTACACGGTGAAGTTCGATACCGCCAGAACCTTCGGCAGATCCGACGGGGGCAAATCGCGCAACGCAACGTTGATTTTGCCGTCGCCGTCGCTGAAGATCCTTAGACCCCAAAGGCGGTCCGCCATCTTGGCCGCCTGTTCCGGCGTGTCCCATCGATGGGCCGCCACCAGGACCAGCAGTCCCAAACCGCAACGGCCGACCGTCTTTCCGTCGACGCGCACCTCGGCGCGGGCAACGCGCTGCACCACCGCCTTCACTTGACGTTGGTCCTCCCCATCGCTCGGAGCACGCTGATCACGTCCGGACACTGGCTGACCCTGTTGATCATCGAGGAGAGATGCTCGGTTCCGGTAACGTCGATGGTGATCTCCAGCTCCGCGGTGTTGTTCGAGTTCGTCCTCACGCGCGCGCCCGACACGTTCGTCTTGGACTCGCCGAAGATGGTGCTGACGTCCATCAGCAGGCCCGGTCGGTTCACCGCGACGATGCGGAGCATGACGCCGAACACGTCGCCCGTCGGTGGCCAGTCCAGCGGCATCAGACGATCCGGCTCGGCCTCCTGGAAGTGCATCACGTTCGGGCAGCTGCCACGGTGGATCACGATCCCCCTGCCGCGGCTGATGTAACCGACGACGTCGTCTCCCGGGATCGGGTCGCAGCACCTCCCCCGGCGAAGCATGACGTGGTCGACGCCGCCGGTCGCCAAGACCACCTTGCCCTCTTTGGTCTTGGTGGTCTGAATCTGGTCGACGCGCGGCGCCTCGGCTGCCGTTCCCCGGAGCTTGTTGACGGCGCTGTGCACGGACAGAAGACCAGCGCCGATCTTCGCAAGCAGGTCCGTCGAGTTCTCGCAGCCGTCGTACTCCTTCGCCAGGTCCTCCAGGCGCTCTTCCCCAAGGTAGTCCCTCGGCTCCAGACCGAGGCTCTTCAGCTCCCTCTCCAGCAAATCCCGCCCGCGGCTCGCGTCCTGAGAGCGATTCAGCTTGCGGAAGAAGGACCGCAGTTTGCTGCGCGCGTGCGCCGAGCGAACGAACTCGATCCAGTCCAGGCTCGGTTGGGCGTTGGAGCGTGTGATGATCTCCACCACGTCGCCGTTCTGCAGCTTGGTGTTCAGTGGCACCAGGATGCCGTTCACCCGGGCTCCGACCGTGGTGAGCCCGATCTCGGTGTGGACCCGGAACGCGACATCCACCGGAGTTGAGTCCTTCGGCAGATCGATGACATCGCCGTTCGGCGTGAAGACGAACACCTGCTCGGAGAACAGGTCGGTGGAGAGCGAGCGCATGAACTCGCTCCCACCACGGTTCTCCATCGACCAGTCCACGAGCTGCTCCCGAAGCTTGCCAAGCCGGGCGGTCTCCTCGGGGGAGAAGTGCCCTTCTTTGTAAGCCCAATGCGCGGCCACGCCGAACTCCGCGATCTCGTGCATCTCGCGCGTTCGGATCTGCACCTCGAGCGGGTCGCCGTGCGGTCCCACGATCTTCGTGTGCAGGCTCTGGTAGCCGTTCGGTTTCGGCTTGGCGATGTAGTCGTAGAACAGGCCTGGCACCGGCATCCAAAGGTCGTGCACCACCCCGAGAGCGATGTAGCAGTCGTCGCGGCTCTGAACGATCACCCGGATCGCCAGGAGGTCATAGATCTCTTCGAACCTCACGCCCTGGCGAACCATCTTGTTGAAGATGCTGTAGAGGTGCTTCGGCCGACCGGTGACCTCCACGTCCCGCAGGCCTCTGGTGAGAAGCCTTTCCTTGAGCAGGACGATCGCGTCGTTGACCTCCTTCTCCCTTTGCGCCCGACTCTTCGCAACCAGCTCGCTGATCTGACGGAACTCTTCCGGATGCAGATGCTTGAAGGCCAGGTCCTCGAGCTGCCACTTAATCTGCCAGATTCCCAAGCGGGCCGCCAGCGGGGCGTAGACCTCCAAGGTCTCGGACGCGATCCTCGTTCTCTTCTCCGCCTTCTTCAGCCCCTCGAGCGTCTGCATGTTGTGCAGCCGGTCCGCGAGTTTGATGACCATGACCCGGAAGTCCTTGGCCATCGCGAGCAGCATCTTGCGGAGGCTCTCTCCCGACCGCGTCACCTCGGTCTGCTGGCGCTTCCTCGGCGAGAGGCCGGCGAGGTAGTCCTTGCCCAGCTTCGTCACACCCTCCACGAGCATTCGGACCGTCGGCCCGAACTCGCGCTCGATGTCGGCCGGCGTGACCTTGTTCACGTTGATGGCGCTATCCTCGACCGTGTCGTGCAACAAGGCCGACACGATGGTGTCGTCGTCCATATGAAGGTCCGCCAGGATGCGCGCCACCGCGAGGGGGTGCTCGATGTACTTTTCACCGGATTCGCGGCACTGGCCCTGATGGGCCCACTCTGCGAAACGGTACGCCCTTCGGATGCGCGAGACGTCCGCCTCCGGCCGGACAGCGAGGAACGCCTCGAGAAGGCTCGACAGCCCCTCGGGCTCCTCCCAATGCGTGTCCGACAGGTAGGCCGGGTCAACCGCGCTCATGGCCCGTTCGTCACCTCCAGGAAACGACGAACCGCCTCGGCCTGTTCCGGCGTGTCGATGGCGGTTTCCGACGCTTCCACCTCGACCATTCGAACCGACCGGCCGTGCTCCAGGAAACGAAGCTGTTCCAGCCCCTCCGTCAGTTCGAGCGGACTAGGACCCCACTTTGGGAAGTTCAGAAGGCTCTCCCTCGAGTAGGCGTACAGCCCAACGTGCTTCCAGAGCGGAGTCTGCCTAGGGTTGCGGGCGAAGGGGATGGGGTGGCGGCTGAAGTACAGCGCGTGGCCCTCCAGCGACACCACGACCTTGACGACGGCGGGGTTGTGCTCCTCTTCGCCCGGGCAGGCGCAGAAGCCGCTGCAGACGTCGCCTCCCGACATGAGGCCCTCGGCGACGGCCCGGATCGCCGAAGGCCGAATCAGCGGCTCGTCCCCCTGGATGTTCACGTAACCGTCGAAGAGCAGCTGCTCCGCGACTTCCGCGAGCCTGTCGGTTCCGGAAGGGTGGTCCGGCCTCGTAAGGACCGCTTCCCCGCCGAACCGTTCGACAGCCTCAACGATTTCGGGGTCTGGGGTAGCGACAACCACCCGCTCGCTCACCGCGGAGCGAACGGCAGCCTCGTAGACCCACTGGACCATCGGCTTTCCGACCAAGTCGACGAGCGGCTTGCCGGGGAATCGGGTCGAGGCCATGCGGGCGGGAATGACGGCGAGCAGCCTCACTCCTTAAAGCATAACCGATCTAGAGGCCGGAATCCGACGCGCTCTGTTCCGACAACAGGTTTCGGGCGAGGGCTGCGTCGGAGGCGGCGGCAGAAGGACCGAGCGCGATGGCGTCCATGGCGGAAATCGCGCCCACCGCGCTCACAAGAGCGACGTTGCCCTCCGCATCCTCCGTCCGGCAGACGGCCAAGCGGTAAGGAGGCCGGTCCCAAAACCAGTAGGCCGTTCGCGCCTCGGAGACGGTGGCCGTCGGCAGGCCGTGCTCGTCGGTGTACTGTTCCACCAGCTCGGCCGGCCGCTCCCCTGTGACGTCGTACTCGATCCGAAGGGCGACCACCACCTGTCCGCCGGTCGCGATCACCCCAAAACCCTCCTTGCCGCTGTCCCAGCCTTTGGCCCGGAACTCCCTTCCGAAGACCGATGGCGGGTCGTAGAACACGCCCGCGTTCCGTGGACGGGGGAAGACGTCGAGGGCGTCTTCGACGGTGTCGCCGGGCCGAACCTTCTGCCCGTCGCGCCACAGCCCCAGCCGCGTCGGAGGCAAAGGATTCGGAAGCTGCTCGGCGGTGAAGGTCGGCTGCTGCGCAACGAGCGGCACCTCGCGGGGCTGAGGTCCGCACCCCGCAGCCGCGGTCCAGATCAAAACGAGGCCCGCCCAGCCCGACAATAGGTTAGTCGAGCGGCGCCCCATCGTCCTCCTCAGGATCGATCACTTCCAAGACCTTGTAGCGGCAGACGCCCGCGGGGGCATCGACCTCGACCTCGATTCCCGCCTCGGCGCCGACCAACGCGCTGCCGAGAGGCGAGGTGATGGACACGAGGTCCTTCTTCGGATCCGCCTCGAAGGAGCCCACCAGCGTCACCTCGATCTCCTCGTCGAACTCCTCGATCAACAGGCGAACCTTGCTTCCGAGGTGCGCCACGTTCTGGCCCGTGTCGGGGCGCTCCACGATCTTCGCCGTCTCCAGAACCCGCTGCAGGTCCGCAATGCGGCCCTCCAGCCTCGACTGCTTCAGCTTCGCCTCATGGTAAGCGGCGTTCTCTCTCAGGTCCCCATGCGACTTGGCCTCTCGGATCGCTTCCGCCACGGCCGGTCGCTCCACCGTCTTCAAATGCTCCAGCTCCCTCTTCAGTTTCTCGAAACCTGTTCGAGTCAGCAGGACGTCTCTTGCCATGAGGTCCCGATTGTACATGAACCCGGCGCCCGGCTCCGCGGACGTCTCCGTGGTGTTCGTGAGCTTCAACACCCGGCAGTTGCTTCGCGCGGCCATCCGCAGCATCCCTCCCGAGTGCGAGATCGTCGTGGTGGACAACGCCTCGACCGACGGCTCGGCGGACATGGTGCGTTCGGAGTTTCCCGAAGCGCGCCTCATCGTCAACGACCGGAACGTTGGCTTCGGCGCCGCGAACAACCAGGGCCTCCAAGCCGCGACGCGGCCGTTGGTTCTCCTCCTCAATTCCGACGCCGAAGCGTTGCCCGGAGCGATCGATCGGCTCGCCGCGGAGTTTCGCGACCCTTCGGTTGTCGCCGCCGGAGGGCGTCTGCAGAACCCGGACGGGACTCTGCAGGAGTCGGCCGCCGCCGAACTGACGCTGTGGGCGGTGTTCTGCGAGCAGACGCTGCTGGAGAAGGCCTTCCGTCGATCGAAGCTGCTCAGCCCCTATTGGCTCTCCTCGCGCCTCCTTCAGCACGGCGCCGGACCGTTCGAGGTGCCCCAAGTCATGGGTGCTTGCCTCATGATGCGGCCGGTGGAGCGGTTCGACGAGCGGTTCTTCCTGTACTGCGAGGATACGGAGCTGTGCCACCGCCTTCGCAGGCACGGAAGGATTCTGTACGTGCCCGACGCCCGCTTCGTGCACCACCTCGGCTCCAGCTCCACGCACCGGTGGGAGGCCGTTGCGCGGTACAACCGGGGCAAGGAGCTCTACTTCCTTCTCCACCGCGGCCGCGCGGCTTGGCTGACTTGCCTGTTGCTGAACCGATTGGGGGCCTTGCTCCGCACGATCGCTTGGTCGGCGGTCGCGCTGGCCACCTTGGGAACCAGACGCCGGGCGCCGGCGAACGCGGCCCTCTTCCTGCGCGTGCTTTGCGCCCCTCTCAACGGCCCATCCGATCCTCGTACAGAGCGGTGACCTCCGCCGGCGGGCCGTCCGCCTCGATGCGGCCGTCCTTCAGCCAGATGCACCGGTCTGCCACCTTGCGCACGGTCTCGAGGTGGTGCGACACGAAGAAGATCGTGCCCCCTGCCTCGCGAAACTCCTCGATCCTTCGGATGCACTTGCGTTCGAATTGAAGGTCGCCGACGGAGAGAACCTCGTCCACAAGGAGGATCTCGGCGTCCATGTGCACCGCAACGGCGAAGCCGAGCCGCGCGAGCATTCCGCTCGAGTAGGTTCGCACCGGCGCGTCGATGCTCGAACCGATCTCGGAGAACTCGACGATCTGGTCGATGCGGCGGGAGATCTCCCTCCTGCTCAGGCCTAGGATCACCCCGTTGAAGAACACGTTCTCCAAGCCGGTGAGGTCCGGATGAAAGCCGGCTCCCAGTTCCAGCAAAGGGGCGATGCGGCCCTCCGCTCGGATCCAACCGGAGGTCGGCCGATAGACCTTGGCCAGCAGCGCCAGCAGCGTGCTCTTGCCGGCTCCGTTTCGGCCGATGACGGCCACGCACGTTCCCTTGTCGATCTCGAACGAGACGCCATCCAACACCCTCAGCCGCTCCACGCGGGCGCGTCGGAACCACAGGATCGTGGTCTTGAGGCTGTTCGCCCCACTGTGGGAGACGACGAAGTCCTTCACCAGGTCCCGCGCCACGATGGCAGGCTGACCGCTCATGGCCTCTCGACGAACCTCCACTTGAGTCGGTTGAAGAGCGCGTAGCCCAACACCAGCGTCGCGAAACAGAGGATCGCCACCACCGCGAAGTTGGCCCAATCCATCGGGAGAGGCGGCACCTTCCTCCCTTCGACGTAGACCGCCTGTGGAGCGAGCAGAACCTTGCGATAGGCCGTAGACAGCGCCGCGATCGGATTCAGGTGGTACAGGCGGTAGACCAAGTCTCCCACAGGGCCCTGCAGCGCGCTCGAGTATCTCACGTTCTCGCTGAAGTACATGATCGGGCTGAGGAAGAACAGCAGATACAGGATGACTCCCACGATGTACTTCACGTCCTCGTAGAACGTGTTCAGCGCCGCCACGGCCAACCCGACCCCCGCCGCCAGAGCGAGGTTGACCACAAGCAGAACCGGGAGCCAGAGGGTGGTGACTTGGAACGGCCATACCCCGGGGTGTAGAACGTAGACCGCCAAGAGGTAGGCGAAGAACACGGCCAGCGCCAGCACGAAGTGAATGAAGTTGCTGAGGATGATCGCGAGCGGAAGGATCTCTCTGGGAAAGTAGATCTTGCGCAGCAGCGGCAGCGAAACGAGGATCGATTGCGCCGAGTCCATCACGGCGAACTGGAAGAACATGTACGGCAGGTAGGCCGCCAAGATGTAGGCGGCGAAGTTCTCCGTCTGGTTGCCCACCAGATACTTGAACACCACCGTCATCACGAGCACGGTGACGAGGGGGTTGATCAGAGACCAGAGAAAGCCGCCGATGCTGTTCTTGTAGCGGATGCGGATTTCGCGCTCCACCATGGTCCACAGCAACTCCCGGAAGCGCCAAAGCTCCTTGAGTTCCGAGACCATGCGGCGAGTTTACCGAAAGGCTCCGATGGCGACGTTGCGCTCTGCCGGGCGTTGGGGCTAGGATCGCACCATGCTCGGCTCGGCCGTCGCTCTCTGGATGGCGCTCGCGGCCGCGGACCAACCCTCCGGACAGGTCGCCATCGAGATCGACCTGCGCAAGGACGGGGGTGCGCTGAACCGGCTCGTGTTGGGCCACAACGTCGAAGCCGCGGATCCGAAAGGGATCTTCGGCAGCAGTTCCGATCCGTACGTCACCCGGACCGGCACCGGGGTCTGGGATCCGGAGGATCGACGGGCGGATCCGGACCTCCTCGCCGCGGCCCGCGCCATCGGGGTTCCCGTGGTCCGCTATCCGGGCGGCTGCCTGGCGCACGGGTACCGCTGGAAGCAGACGGTGGGGCCCGTGTCCAGCCGTCCCGACTTCGCCTTCGGCCTCGACGAATTCCTCGCCTATTGCCGCACGCTTGGCGCTTTGCCGCTCATCACGGTCAGCGACTACTCATGCACCCCGGAGGAGGCTGCCCAGCTGGTCGAGTACTTGAACTCCCCGATTGCGGCCAACAAGCCCTACGCCCAGGCCAGAGCGCGCAACGGCCATCCGGAGCCGTATGGAGTGGTCTGGTTCGAACTCGGCAATGAGTCGGACCACGGCAACCACGAATTGGAGCCGAGGACCACGTGGACGCCAGAACAGTACGCCGACTGGTTCCGGGCTTGCGTGCGAGCCATGAAGGCCGTGGACCCGAGAATCCGCTGCGGTGTGGTCACGTCGACGACCTTCCCGCGATGGAACTCCGGATGGAACGAAGTCGTGCTACGACGGACGGTAGCCGAAGCCGACTTCGCGATCGTCCACTGTTATTCCGTCGGAGTGACCAGCGAGGCGCAGATGCAGGCGCTGCCCTACGAGGCGGCGCAACAGGCGCCCCTCGCGTCGATCGACTCGTTCGGGGACCACCTCCAGGCCTGGCGCGCCAACGTTCGGCGGGCGACCGGCAGGGATCTGCCCCTGGCTGTGACCGAGTTCAACGCCATGTTCCTGCAGGAGAAGCCGAAGCCGTTGCGCTTCTCCCTCGCATCGGCCCTCTTCTGCGCCGGGTTCGTCCTGGATCTGGCCCCGCCGGATGCGGGAGTCCTGCTCGCGAACTACTGGCAGTTCGCCAACGGCTACTGGGGCATGGTGCACTCGCGAGGCCGGTCCTCTCTGCGCCGCATGCCTGCATTCCACGTGTACGAGCTGCTGGCCCAGGGGCTTCGAGGCCGCTTGGTGTCGGTCGGCCGAGCAGGTCCGCGCGTGGAATTCAACCCCGGTCAGTCTGTGGGAATTGCCGAGCCCTGCTGGGGTGAGAAGGCCGAACCAGATGCCGTGGTGGGTCCGAGTCTGTTCCAGCCGAACCGATTCCAGCCCCACAGCGGGTCTCAGGCTTCTTCGTCCAGGCAGGGAGAGGTCTTCCGTTTGCGGCTCCAGCAGGTTTCCCAGGAGCTCCACCTCCCTCTGGCCGCCGTGGATGGACCGGATGGAGCGGTGCTCGAGGTCTCCTTTCAAGCGCGCTTCGTCGGCGATCCGGCCGGTGCGCGGATCGGCCTCAGCGTTCTTGACCGGCGCGGATGGGAGCCTTGCCATTCGGGTGTGGCGGTCGAGGGGGCAGAGAACGCGCCAAATTGGACCAACTTCTCGGGACGGCTCGACACGCTTTCGGGTAGCCGCGGCTGCCTCCTCGCTTGGCGCGTTCTGCCGGGCGCTCGCCCAGTCTCGGGTGTCCTGGAGATCCGAGGCCTTGCCGTTCGAGTGGTCCTCCCGGGGCATCGCGCCGGCTATCCAGCTTTGCAGTACGTTGCCTGCCGGGAAACTGGCAAGTCCGAAGGGTCCGTTCTTCTCCTGAACCGCGATCACCGGCGCTCGCACGAAGTTCGGCTCTCCGTGACCGGCGGGAAGCTGCGAAGTGTGGAGGCCAGGTGCGTTTCGGGCGACCGCCTCGACGACACCAACCTCGACGCGGAGAACGTCGCCGTGAGGCCCCTGGCGGCCCGAATGGAGCCAGGCGGTCGCATCCGAGCGGTTCTGCCTGCCGCTTCCCTCACCCACATCCGAATCCAATGGAGCAATCCGTGAAGTCGCACACCGAATACCTGTGGTTCCAAACCTCGCAGCGCGAGGAGTTCGTCTGTATCACGGACCGCGTGCAGGAAGCAGTCCGCAAGTCCGGCATCCGCGAGGGCATGATCCTCGTGAGCGCCATGCACATCACTGCCGCCGTGTTCGTGAACGATCTCGAATACGGGCTCATCGAGGACATCCAGGAGTGGCTGGATCGTCTGGCTCCCAAGGGCGACTACCGCCACCACCGCACGGGCGAGGACAATGGCGAGGCCCATCTCAAGAACCTGTTGCTCCATCACCAAGTGATCCTGCCGATCACCGACGGGCGGCTCGACCTGGGTCCTTGGCAGCAGGTCTTCTACGCCGAGTTCGACGGCCAGCGCCGAAAGCGGGTTGTACTCAAGGCCATCGGAATCTAGGCTATTCTGGATCAATCTTGGCCCTTTTCGGCCTTTCTTGGGATAAGATGATTCCAGGATGGAGCCGAAGCGAACGCCGCTGGTAAGTATGGTTCTGCGCGAACTGGAGAGGAGAATCGCCAACGGAACCTACCGAGCGGGATCTCGTTTGCCGTCAGAGCGGGCCTTGGCCCAGGACCTGGCGGTCAGCCGCATCACCGTCCGGGCCGCCATCGGAGAACTCGAGAAGGCCGGGGTGCTGCTTTGCCACCCTCGCAGTCGGCCGATCGTGCAGGCTCCCCACCTGGTGCCCAACCACCGCGCCGTCATTCAGGGCCGTCATACCTTCGCCCTCTGGCTTCGCTACGGCTGGAGCGCACCCGAGGGCCCGGCGCTCATGCTGGGGATCCAGCGGGCGCTGGACCACGACAACCACCGTCTGGTGTTCGGAGCGCCGCCCGACGACCCGGACATGGTCCAAGCCGAGCGGCAGTTCCTCCTGAACGCTCTGGAAGATCAAGACGTCGCCGGAATCGTGCTCTGGTATCTGGGCGGCGAGGAGAACCTCCCCACCCTTCGAAAGGTGCAAGAGGCGGGCATCCCGATGGTCTTCATGGACCGTCTTCCACCGCATGGAATCCATGCGGACTTCGTCGGGATCGACAACCTGCACGTTGCGGAGCGGATCGTGACCCACCTGATCCGAAAGGGTCACCGCCGAATCGCCCACATCACCAACCAGGATGCCGCTTCTGCGGTGCAGGATCGGGCCGCGGGCTACCGCAAAGCCCTGCAGCGAGCGGGCCTCGACTTCGACGAGAGCTTGGTTTATTCGGAGGTCCGTCCCGTGTCCGAAGACCACGATGTCTTCCGAGACATGGCCTGCCGCATGATGAGCCAGCCGGATCGGCCGACGGCGGTGTTCGCCGTGAACGACCGGGTGGCGCTCTGCCTCATCCGCGCGCTCGAGGATCTCGGATACTCGGTCCCGGGCGACATCGCGGTGGCGGGCGTCGATGGAATCCAGACCTACCAGGGGGAGCCTTACCTCACGACGGCGATCCAGCCGTTCGAGCGCATCGGCGAGGTGGCGATCGAACTACTCATCGCGCGGCTCTCGGCCGATCCCGTCTCCCCGGTCGTGCACTGCATGCTCGATGCCCCGGTCTTCCTCGGGCCCTCCACCGGAGACGATTCCCGCATAATGGGAATCCATGGCTAGACCATTGGTGACCGTTCTGCCGGGGGACGGCATCGGACCGGAGGTCGTTGAACAGGCGGAACGGGTCCTGCGTAGCGTCGCCCCGGACATCGAGCTGGTGCGCAAGCCGATCGGAGGGTCCGCGCTGGACACGTTCGGCCATCCTCTCCCCGGCGATACGCTCGAGTCGTGTCGCTCGAGCGACGCCGTGCTGCTGGGCGCCGTCGGTGGCCCGAAGTGGGACGCCGTGCAACCCCTCGAACTCCGGCCCGAGATCGGTGGGCTGTTGGCGCTGCGCAAGGCGCTTGGACTGAGCGCCAACATCCGACCTGCCAAGACGTTCCCCGCCCTCGTGTCCGCGAGCCCGCTGAAGAGGGACGCAGGGGTGGTGGACCTCGTCGTCGTGCGGGAGCTGACCGGGGGAATCTACTTTGGGCAACCTCGGGAGCGACGGGAGAACGGTCGGGTCGCCGTGGACACCTGCGTGTACTCGGTTGACGAGATCGAGGCCGTGGCCCGAGTCGCCTTCCGCGTGGCCCGCCAGCGCAGGGGACATGTCACCAGCGTCGACAAGGCGAACGTTCTGGAGACGAGCCGCCTGTGGAGGGAGACAGTCGACCGAGTCGCCAAGGAGTTCCCCGACGTGACGTTGGAGCACATGCTGGTCGACAACTGCGCCATGCAGCTTGTTCGGAACCCGAGGCGCTTCGACGTCATCGTCACGGAGAACCTCTTCGGCGACGTCCTGAGCGACGAAGCGGCGATGCTGACGGGCTCGCTCGGGATGCTGCCCTCCGCGAGCCTCCGTCCCGGCGACGATGGAGGGGGGCGTGCCTTCGGGCTGTACGAACCGGCTCACGGCTCCGCGCCAGACATCGCCGGTCGGAACGTCGCCAATCCGATCGCAACCATCCTGAGCGCCGCCATGCTGCTCCGGCTCTCCTTGGGGCGCTCCGAGGCGGCGGATCGGGTCGAGAGGGCCGTCGAGCGGGTGCTCGATGACGGCTTGCGCACTCGCGACCTCGCGGCAGAGGGCGAATCGGTGGTTGGGACTTCCGAAATGGGCGACGCAATCCTCTCGAAGATAGCTGCCGACCAATGAGCCCGAGAGCGACGGTGATCGGTGCCGGCCTGGCCGGCTCGGAGGCGACGTGGCAGATCGCCCGCGGAGGCTTCCCCGTGCGTCTGGTCGAGATGCGGCCAGCGAGGATGACCCCTGCCCACAAGACCGGGGCGTTCGCGGAGCTCGTCTGCTCCAACAGCTTCAAGAGCGACCTCGAGTCGACGCCGGCTGGACTGCTCAAGAGCGAGATGAGGGCGCTCGGCAGCCTCACCTTGGAGGTGGCGGCTCGGTGCCGGGTGCCGGGTGGGGAGGCGCTGGCGGTGGACCGGGGGGCCTTCTCGCAAGGGGTTACAGACGCGCTCCGATCGTTGCCGAACGTCGTTTTCGAGCAGGCCGAGGCCGGTGGCGACGACGTTCGGCGATGGCTCGCGGACGGCCCCGTGGTGATCGCAACCGGACCGCTCACCTCCGAAGGCTTGGCCGGCTGGCTGGCGGAGCAAACGGGTTCTGAGAGGCTGTACTTCTTCGACGCCGTGAGTCCGACCGTCACGGCCGAGTCCATCGACCGCTCGATCGCGTTCCCCGGAAGCCGGTACGGAAAGGGCGGCGACGATTACCTGAACTGCCCTTTCACCAAGGAGGAGTACGACGCCTTCGTCGAGGCGCTGCTGTCGGCGGAGAGGGCTCCGCTGCACGACTTCGAGAGGGACGTCCGCTACTTCGAGGGTTGCCTACCGATCGAGGAGATTGCGGCTCGGGGCCGAAGATCCTTGGCATTCGGAAACTTCAAGCCGGTCGGACTAACCGACCCCCGAACGGGAAAGCGTCCTTACGCCGTGTTGCAGCTACGGCCGGAGAACGCCGATCGGACCCTTTACTCCTTGGTCGCTTGCCAGACCCGCTTAAGGTGGGGCGAGCAGGCCCGCGTCTTCCGGATGGTGCCTGGTCTCCAGAACGCCGAATTCGTCCGCTTCGGCGTCATCCACCGAAACACTTACCTCCACGCCCCGCTCGTTCTAGACCCCAAGCTGCGTCTGAGGTCGTTGCCCGCGGTGCGGTGCGCCGGTCAAATCACGGGTGTGGAGGGTTACATGGAGTCAGCCGCCACGGGAATCCTCGCCGGGCTCTGGACGGTTCTGGAGCTGCGCGGAAGAATCGCGACGGTGCCGCCGCGCGAATGCGTCCTCGGCTCCCTGCTGGCCTACCTCTCGGACACGACCGAGCGAGACTTCGCGCCCATGAACGCGAACTGGGGCCTGTTCCCCCCGCTCGACCCGCCCATAAGGGACAAACAGGCTCGGCGCGCGGCCCTGGCCGCCCGGGCCTGCAGCGCGTTCGAAGCTTGGAGCGCTGAGGTTTCCCGGCAACTAGGCGCCGGTAGGCCGCAGGTGTAGAGTCACTCCGTTGCAAGAGGCCTCGGGTTTCGGCACGACCGGAGGCCAGACCCTCTCGCCGGCGCCCGGCCTCCACGCATGGAGGAAGCGTCGGAGCTCGTGCGCAAAGCGGTACACGCAGTCGCGAGGATCTTCCGGGGTCAGCCGGGACCAAGGTTGGAAGCAGACCTCCAGCTTGGCGCCGGGATGGTTCAGCGAGATCCTCGGCGAGCGCTCCGCATCGGCGAGGAAGTCTCCAAGCTGGCCGCAAGAGGAGACCAGCCGGATGTCCTGGCTGCCCAAGACGAAGTCGCACTGGAGACCGTGAAAGCTGAGCAGACCGTGCTCGAATCGAACCAAACCGTCGTCCTCTCCGACGGCCTTGCCGTCGACCAGAATCCGAACCCTCACCGGCAGGGCCTTCTGGAGACCACGCGCATGCGCCAACTCTGCAACGTGCGCGGGCGCGAGCGTGCCGTTGCCGAGCTGCGCGAGCAGGCGAAGCATCGCGGCGACCACGAGCACCGCGATGCCGAGGTACCAAAGGCCGAGCGTCTCGTCGGGTGCTCCGGCCGAGGACTGGGCCATCGCTCCCAGAATGAGGGCAAACAGAGCACCGGCCAACAGCAGCCAATTCAGAATCCAAGACACCCGGAACCGTACCTTCGGCTCTTCCCGGACCTCGACTACAGCAGCGTGCCAAGACCCTTGCCTCGGTGGCTGGCCCACCGGGCCTTCGGGGTGCGGATGCGCCTCGATGGGAGCGAAGGAGCTCAGATCGTCGTAATCGTCACGATCGGGATAGCGCCTTGAGACTGCTTCCATGGCAACCTCCTCCTACATCCATTGTAAGAGAAGGTCCGCTGGATGCGTCCGCGATATTCAGGCCGCTTCGTCGTCTTCGACGCGCAAGCTCTTAGCAGGCTCCGCACTGGCGAAATCCCAGTTGTCGCAGTCGAGCCGCCGGCAGTAGATCATTCTCTGGAGGTTCCCGGACTGATCCTCCACGTCCGCCATCTGAGCGAAACGGCAATCGAGGCACAGCTCCGGCTCGATCAGCCGCACGATCTTGAGTTGCTTCCTTGCCATCGAAAAACTCCCCTGCCGAGACCGGGGCGCCATCCATGCTCCCCGCGCCCGCCTCCAAAAAGATCATCGGGCCGCGAGCCGGCTAGGAACCGGACAGAATTGCTAGGTTCTGAGCTCCTTGGGCAACGGAGACCATGCGGTTGGCTCGTCCAGCCACCGCCCTGCGAGCTCCAGGAACTCGCGGTTCGGGCACCCGACCGCCCCCAACAGAGCCAGGCTGTCCTTCATCTCCTCGCCATCCACGACCTCGAAGCCGAGGTCAAAGCACTTGGCCACGAGATGCAACAGAGCGATCTTGCCCATGTCGTCCTCCCGGTGGAACATCGACTCCGCAAAGAACACCCTGCCCACGCCGTAGCCGTACACGCCTCCGACGAGGCGTCCCTCCAGCCAGACTTCGCAGGAGTGCGCCCAACCCTCCTCGAACGCCTCGCACGCCAGGCGGATCATCCCGGGTGTGATCCATCCCCACAGATCTCGAATGCAGGCTTGGACCACCTGTCGAAAGGCCGTGTCGAAGGTGACGGTGAAGTCTGCTTTGTTCAGGCGACGAGCGAGGGACCGCGGCACATGGAACTTCCCTGGGAAGAACAGCGCCCGAGGTTTCATGGGCGGCAGAGCTTCCAAGTCCTCCTGCGACGCGCCATCAACCTCGAGGAGCGCGCCGTAGACGAGATACCCCTTACGGAGCCAGTGCCAAAGCTCAGCCGGCCGCATCGCTCGGTCTCACCCAACCTTCTCTTCTCGCCAGGTATAATCTCCGCGCTAAAACGCACGGACCGTAAGCCCCTCAGGGTCCCGCCGCTGGCGGGTCGTGGGGCGCCGCTCTCGGCTCGGTCCGGAGGTTCGAAAACCCTGGAGGAACTATGCCACAGCTCAGCATGAAGGAGCTGCTGGAGTCCGGTGTGCACTTCGGCCACCAGACCCGGCGGTGGAACCCCAAGATGCGCCGCTACATCTACGGCGCCCGAAACGGCATCTACATTCTCGACCTGTATCAGACCATCGAGCTCTTCAAGGACGCCTTGGAGTTCATCAAGCAGAAGGTGGAGGAAGGCGGCTCCGTTCTGTTCGTCGGAACGAAGAAGCAGGCCCAGGCGGCGATCAAGGAGGCGGCGATGCGTTCCCGCCAGTTCTACGTGTGCGAGCGCTGGCTCGGTGGAACGCTCACCAACTGGTCCACCATCCAGAGCCGCATCCAGCGTCTGAAGGATCTCGACCGCATGGAGGCCGACGGCTACTTCGAGCGGTTGCCCAAGAAGGAGATGCTGAAGCGCCGCGAGGAGCGCGAGAAGCTGGATCGCTACCTCAGCGGCATTCGGAACATGGATTCCATGCCGTCGGTGATGTTCGTCGTGGACGTCAACAAGGAGATCATCGCGGTCCGCGAGGCTAGGAAGATGGGCATCCCGATCGTCGCGATCGTGGACACCAACTGCGATCCCGATCTCGTGGACAAGGTGATCCCTGGCAACGACGACGCCATCCGGGCCATCCGCTTGGTCACCACCAAGGTCTGCGAGGCGATTCTGGAGGCGAGGCCCGTGGAGGAGGCCATCAGCGAGGGCACCTTCACCGAGGAGCAGTTCGAGGAGGAGCCGATCTACACGGGCGGCGACATCGAGCAGGAGCTCCTGCGGCGCTTCGAGCAGGAGGCGGGAGTCACGGATTCGGCTGTAGCTTCCGACGCTCCGGTGCAGGAAGAGGATGAGACCGAGTCGGTGGCGGAGCGGCTCGCGGAGAAGATCGAGATCGACGAGGTTTGAGCAGGACCATGGCTATCAGCGCAGCAGACGTCAAGAAACTCAGAGACGAAACGGACGCACCCATGATGGAGTGCAAGAAGGCCTTGGAGGAGTCGGGAGGCGACTTCGAGAAGGCCAAGGCGATCCTCCGCGAGAAGGGCAAGGCCGCAGCGGCCAAGCGCGCCGACCGCGAGACCAAGGCCGGCGTGGCCCTCGCCGCCGTTTCGCCCTGCGGAAAGAAGCTCGGGGGAGTCGTGCTCACTTGCGAGACCGACTTCGTCGCCCGAAACGAGGACTTCCTGGCCGTGGCCCAGAAGTTGGCTGAGGCGTTCGCGGCCAACGACCCCGGGGAGGCGCCGCTGAACGTGGAGACCGGCGAAGGCACGGTTGGCAGCCTCATCGAGGGTGCGGTGGCCAAAATCCGGGAGAACATTCAGCTCGGCAAGGCGGTGCACAGGCAGACCGAGGGAACCTGGGCGACTTACCTGCACCACAACAAGCTGAAGGCTGCGGCGGTTGCCATCGTGGGCGACGCCTCCAACGCCGAGGCCGTTGGGCACAAGATCGCGGTGCAGTGCGTCGCTTTCCCGCCGGAGTACCTCTCGCGGGAAGACGTCCCCCAGGAGATGATCGATCGCGAGCTGGAGATCGAGACCCAGCGCGCCCTGAACGAGGGCAAGAAGCCCGAGATCGCGGCGAACATCGCCAAGGGGCGCGTGAACAAGGAGTTCTATAGCCGCGTGGTGCTGCTGGAGCAGCCGTTCTACGAGGACCCGAGCAAGACCGTTGCCCAGTTCCTGAAGGAGAACGGCGACCTGCGCATCGAGCAGTTCGTTTACCTCGCGGTAGGTGGCTAGCAGAATGGCGGATTCCGGCGGGCGCAGGCCGTTCGGCCGCGTGCTGGTCAAGATGAGCGGCGAGGCGCTCGCCGGTTCCGCCGGGTTCGGCATCGACGCCGGAGTCTTGGCTTACGTCGCCGAAGAGGTCGCCTCCCTCCACCGAGCGGGCGTGCAGTGCGCTCTGGTCGTGGGAGGCGGCAACCTCATCCGTGGCGCGGGCATGTCCGCCGAGGCGGGCATCGAGCGGTCCGTCGCCGACCAACTGGGGATGCTCGGCACCCTGATGAACGCCTTGGCGCTGCAGGCCGCCATCGAGAAGGCCGGAGTGCCCGTGCGTGTTCAGAGCGCCATCAGCGTCGCCCAGGTTGCGGAGAACTTCATCCGGCGGCGCGCCATCCGGCATATGGAGAAGGGCCGCGTGGTGGTCTTCGCGGCCGGCACCGGCAACCCGTACTTCACCACGGACTCCGCGGCGGCGCTCCGCGCCCTGGAGATCGGCGCCGAGTGCCTCATCAAGGCGACCAAGGTCGACGGCGTCTACGACCGGGACCCGCGAAAGCACCCCGACGCCGTGCGCTACGACACCGTGTCGTTCACAGAGGTCTTGGACAAGCGGCTGGCGGTGATGGATCAGACCGCCTTCACTCTTTGCCGCGAGAACAATCTGCCCGTGATCGTGTTAGACTTTGGCGTGTCCGGCAACCTGCTCCGCGCGGCCCGCGGAGAGGAGGTCGGCACGCTGGTGCGAGGTGATTCATGACGGTCGAACAGATTCTTCCCGACGCGGAAAACCGGATGCGGCATGCCATCGACGCCATGCTCCACGATTTCGGCACCTACCGGACGGGCAGGGCCAACCCAGCCGTTTTGGAGCGCGTCCACGTGGAGTACTACGGAGTCGACACCCCGGTCAACCAGGTGGCCAACATCAGCGTGCCCGAGCCGAGGCAGCTGATGATCACGCCGTTCGACAAGAAGATGCTTCCCGTCATCGAGAAGGCCATCCAGAAGAGCGACCTCGGCATCAATCCCTCGAACGACGGCCAAAACATCCGTCTCGTGTTCCCGCCGATGACGGAGGAGCGCCGTAGGGAGATGGTCAAGCAGGTCTCCCACCGGGCGGAACAGGCCTGCGTCGCGATCCGCAACGTTCGGAGAGACGCCATCGAGCACTTCAAGGCGGCCGAAAAGCGAAAAGAGATCAGCGAGGACGACCTGAAGCAGTACGAAACGAAGGTTCAGAAGCTGACGGACAGGTTCATCGCGGAAGTGCACGAGCTGCAGAAGAAGAAGGAAGCGGAGCTGCTCGAGGTCTGACCTAGGAGTGGGCACCAAAGGCCTTACCATTCGCGAGGAGGCGGAGCGTCTCGGCATCGATCTGGATCGCCTGCCCCGGCACATCGCCATCATCATGGACGGCAACGGCCGCTGGGCCCAGCGCCGCGGCCTAGGGCGCCTCCTCGGTCATCGGGAGGGGTACAAGGCGCTCCGATCGGTCCTTCTGAACGTCGCCGAGATCGGAGTCCCGTACCTCACCGTGTATGCCTTCTCTGCCGAAAACTGGCGCCGGCCCCAAGAGGAGGTCTCGGGCTTGATGAAGCTCATCGAGCGGGCCGCACGGGACGAGCTGGCCGTGATGCACCGCAACAACGTGCGCGTCCGCTTCATCGGGCGGCTCGAGGGCCTTCCGCAAGGCCTGCGCGAAGCGATCATCCAAGGCGTCGAGACGACGCGGCAGAACACCGGGGTCACCTTCACGCTCGCCATCAACTATGGCGGCAGGGCCGAGATCGTGGATGCGGTGCGGAAGGTTCTGGCGGATGGTCTATCGGCCGATCAGGTCGACGAGCAAGCCATCTCCGATCGGATGTACCAGCCGGACATTCCCGACCCTGACCTGATGATCCGCACGGCCGGCGAAATGCGCTGGAGCAACTTCCTCATCTGGCAGTCGGCCTACAGCGAGCTGTACGTCACCGACGTTGCTTGGCCGGACTTCAGCAAGGACGAGCTGCTCGAGGCGATCCACACCTACCAGCACCGCGTCCGGAAGTTCGGCGGGATTCCGGAGGGCTAGAGGATTCCCTTCGGCGGCATCAAGACGATCTCGTCGAACGCCCGGTCGGCGGGCGCCAGCGCCACGCTGGCGATCGCCTCGGCGACTGCATCGGCGGAAAGCATGTCGCTTCGGCTCGGACCCTTGCCCGGCTCCCAGATGGGAGTGTCCACCGCGCCAGGCAGAATCGACGTCGTGAGGACGCCGGACCGTCGCAGCTCCTCGCGCAGGACCCGGTCGAACGCCAACAAGCCTGCCTTCGTCGCCGAATACACCGCGCTGTTCGGAAGCGTCCGAACGGCGGCGATCGAGAGCACGTTCACGATGCGGGCTTGCCTCCCTCGCATCCAAGAGGAGCAGAGGCTGGCGATGCGCATGGCACCCAGAAGATTGGTCTCGACCACCGCCCTGCTGGCCTGTTCGTCCCAGCGGCCCACGGGGCCGAAGTGAGCGACTCCAGCCGCCTGAACCAGCACCGGCCTGCTTCCCTGCGAACGCGCTTCGAAGTCGCTCGCGAACGCCTCGCAGGCGTCCTCATCGGACACATCCAGCCACCGAACCGCCACCGTGGCCCCGAGCGCACGCGCCTCGTCCGCCACCTGCTCGAGCTCCCGCTCTCGTCGGGCTCCAAGCAACAGGCCGCATCCCTCGCGGGCCAATCGGAGGGCGGTCGCGCGACCGATTCCGCTGGATGCACCTGTGATCGCGGCGAACACGCCGTTCATGACCAGTCCTCCAGCTCGAACACGTTGCGAGCCGTCTCGTGGAGTCTGACCCGGCGCAACCTGCCCGGCACCTCCTTCTCCAGGAGCGTCCAGATGGCCAGCGCCACGTTCTCGGAGGTCGTCACCTTGCCCTGCAACTCGGGCACGTCGACGTCTAGGTTCCGATGGTCGTAGCGATCCAAGACCAACCGTTCCGCAACTCGATCGAGCGCATCCAGATCAACGCTCATGCCAGTCTGCGGATCGACGTCTCCCTCCACCGCCACCTCCAAAACGTAGTTGTGTCCGTGCCCCGCGGGATGGTTGCACTTTCCATAGAGCTCTTGATTGACTGAATCGGAAAGGGCCTCGCAATGGAGGCGGTGCGACGCGGCGAACTCATAGCGCCGACAGACCACAAGGGAGCGACGAGCCGCTCCGTTCCGTTCTTTCATCTTCTCCACCCAAAGATCCTCCATTTCGTACAGGTGCAGACCGTCCATTCGAGTCAGCGGGGGAAGCGCGTTCTCCACTTCCGACTCGATCCACGAGGCTAGGTTCTCCAAGCTCGCTGGCTTGTTGCGGAATTCGCCCACCTCGTCATTGAGGGACTTGCCGTCCACCTTCGAAACGATCCGCTCCTTCAGGATCGCATCGACGACCTTGATGTTGACCACCATTCCGTTGGTCGGGTCCGGTTGTCCCGACACCGCCACCCACAGCACGTAGTTGTGGCCATGGTTGAACCGGGAGGCCCATCGCCCAAAGCGCTGCCGATTCTCCTCCTCCGACCAGCCGTCCACCCAGTACCGATGCCCGCTGGAGAAGACGACGCGCCTCCACATTCGGACTGAGCGATCGCTCATCTGGTCCTCCGATAGGGTGTCGCCAACGCGGCAGGACTCCGCACGCCCCCGCCCACGAAGGCCAAGGCCAACAGGGACGCCGCATACGGCAGCGCCAGCAGCAGCTCTTGCGGAACCCCCTTCCCCACCGCCTGAAGGCTGAACTGGAGAGACTCGAGGTATCCAATCAGCAGGCAGGCCGCGTAGGCTCCCAGCGGACTCCAGCGACCGAACGTGACCATCGCCAGGGCCACGAAGCCTCGGCCGCTCGTCATGTTCTCCGCGAACGTGCCCGAAACCACGAGGGCGAGGTGCGCGCCACCAAGCCCGGCCAATCCTCCCGACGCCAGAAGGCCGTACCATCGATATCGAGCCACCGACCTGCCGGACGCCTCCACCGCCACGGGATTCTCGCCCGAAGCCCTGAGAGTCAGTCCCCAATAGGTTCTCGTAAGCAACAGGAAGGCCAGCACCGCAAGCAACGGGGCCGCCACGGACAAGATGTCCCATCCCCCTAGCTTCGGCAGGGACGGAACGGTGAACAGCTTGCCGCTCTGGCCGAAGAGGCTGCGGAACCATGCTCCGGTCAGCCCGAGCGCCAGCAGGTTGACCGCCGTTCCCACAACGACCTGGTCCGCCTGCCTCTGGATGCAGAGCAGACCGACCATCGCCGCCAGCAAGAGCCCGGCGACAGCGCCGACCGCGAGGCCCAACCAAGGGCTGCCCGACCAAAGCGCCACCATCGACGCTGCGAACGCTGCGGAAAGCATGGTCCCCTCGAGGCCGATGTTGAGGACTCCGGAACGTTGACCGAGAGTCTCCCCCACGGCGGCGAGCGCCGTCGGGGTGGCGAACATCACGATGGCGGAGATTCCCTCGATCAAGCCGCGGACACCTCCCGTCTGCGCATCGTGGCGCGGGTCGCGACGAAAGCGAGAAGTGCGACGGCTTGGAAAGCCGTCACGAGCGCCGAGCCCGCAGGAGTGAACCGAACCAAGTTGTCCGAACCCGCATAGAGCCCGCCGAACAGCAGAGCCGAGACCACAACCCCTAGGGGATCCAGCCCCCCGAGCAGGGCCACGGGGATCGCCAGAAATCCCCAGTTCTGCGACAGCCCTGCGCCGATCTGGCCGAGGGACCCCGCATATTCGACCCCTCCTGCCAGGCCGCACAGGAATCCCGAGAGCGCCATGGAACCTAGTTGGATCCAACGCACCGGCCTGCGGTTCGCGCGAGCGGCGTCTGGATTCGCCCCGGCGAAGCGCACGTCCAGCCCCCAGAAAGTTCGGTACAGAACCAACCATAAAACCGGTGCGGCGAGGAAGCCGATGACGACCCCCGCGTGGAGGTCGGACTGCCGATCCAGTCTCGGCATCATCGCGACATCGGGGAGCCTCTTCGAGAGAGGAACGCCGAGGGTCGGATCCTGCAGCGGACCGCCCACCAGCCACAGCAGCACCTGCAGGATCACGAAGTTCAGCAGGATCGTTGAGATGACCGCCGGCACTCCCCGATACGCCTGCAACCATCCTGCGATCGACGCCCAAAGGGCTCCGCCCAAACCGCCCACCAGAACGAACAACCAGGGAGTCGCGACACCCGCGAACGCCCCTGCGAAGTGGAACAGAACCGCACCGAGCACCGCACCAGCGAGAAGCTGGCCCTCGCCGCCGATGTTGTAAACGCCTGCTCGCCAGGCAACGACCATGCCGAGCGCGCAGAGCAGGAGAGGCGTGGTTTTCAGCAGGGTTCTAGCGGCCGCAAAGCGATCCCCGGCGGCCCCCTCCGCCAAGACAGCGGCCGCCTGCACCGGAGAGACGCCGAAGACGAGGAACAGCGCCCCGCTGGCCACGAGAGCGACGACGTACGGCGCGGCCGCTCCCAGCCTCAGCACAACACCAACTCCTCCCGATGCACGTCCTCCCAGGGCTCCAGTCGGCCCATGCTGATGCGGTGCGCGCGGTGAGACAACGCCGCGATCTCCTCGCGGCTACCAGAAAGGAGGAGGACCGCGGCGCCTCGCTTTGCTGCGCTGAGGAGGGCGTTGTGGACCGACATGGTGGCGCGCACGTCGAGTCCCCGGGTCGGGTCTACAGCGACAACGACCCGTGGGAATGGGTCCAGAGCACGGGCCAGGACGACCTTCTGCTGGTTCCCTCCGCTCAGCGCCCACACCGGTTGGCCGGGTCCCCGACAGGCGATACCGAAACGATCAATGAGGTCCCGCAGGTGCGCCTGGAAAGCCTTCGACCTCAGGAACGGACCCCAAAAGAACCTTCCTCGACCTCGAAGCCCGATCAGCACGTTCTCACCGATGGACATCGGCAGAGCGAGGCCGTGACGATGCCGATCCTGCGGAACGTACCCGACCTCCTCGGTGTGCCGACCCACTGGCTCCCCGTCGATGAGGATCTCCCCAGACTCCACTCGGCGGATGCCAACCACGGCCTCAGCAAGCTCGAGCTGACCGTTGCCGTCCACGCCTGAGATTCCCACGATCTCGCCCGGCCGGACGTCCAAAGACACCCCGCGCACGCGGACCCTGCCGTCGTCGTCCAGAACCTTCACGTCGCGCAGAAAGATCCTTGGCCGTTCCACAGTCGGCGGCTCCGATGGCTCCATCGGCGGCACCTCCCCGACCATCCACGTCGTCAGGCTGTGTTCATCGGCCTCCTCGCGAGTCACCGTGCGAACAACCCGTCCCGCCCGAAGAACCGTGATCCGATCGGCGACCGAGAGCACCTCGCGCAGCTTGTGGGCGATCAGCAAGACGGCCATCCCTCTCGACGCCAAATCCCGAAGCAGCGCGAACAGGTCCCGCACCTCGTCTTCGGCAAGCGTGGCGGTCGGTTCGTCGAGGATGAGCACCCCGCCCTCGGACCAGAGAGCCTTCAGGATCTCCAGCTTCTGCTTCTGCCCGACGGAGAGCGTCTCAACGCGCGCACGGAGATCTAGATCCCATCCGTAGGCACGCAGAAGTTCCTCGACTCTCCCCCCCAGCGCCCGCCAATCAACAACGCCCGAGAGACCCGACGCCAGCGCGACGTTCTCCAATACGCTCAGGGCGTCTACCAAGGTGAAGTGCTGATGCACCATGGCGATCCCGAGGCGCTTGCAGGCGAGCGGGTCTCCGAGCGGCAAAGGGTTTCCGTCCAGCGACACCTCGCCCTCGTCCGGCACCAGAAATCCGGCTAGGTGACCCATCAGGGTCGACTTGCCCGCGCCGTTCTCACCGACGACGGCGTGCACTTCGCCCTGGGCAAACCGAACAGAAACCCCGTCTAGGGCAACGAACTGACCAAAGCGTTTGGTCAGGCCTCGGACGGCCAAGCCGGCGTCCATCTCAGAATTCGTCCTTGGGGACCACCAGCTCGCCCGAAACGATCTTTGCCTTAAGGTCGTTCAGCTTCTTCCGAGTTGCTTCCGGCACCCTGTCCTCGAGCTTCGGGTTGAGGACGAAGTCGATGGCGCCCTTGTCCATCCCAACCAAGCGGATCGAACCCTTGTAGCGTCCCTCGAACACGTCCTTGGCCAGCTCCACGAAGGCGGGCTTGGCCACGATCACCGCCGACGCCACGACGACTCCCGACTCGTTGTCGTTCTGGTTCGCGTTGCTGCCGATCGCCAGAACGCCTTTCTCACGGCACGCCTCGAACACCCCTTGAGCCGCCGCGTTGGCTTGATGGATCACCACGTCGGCTCCTTGGGAGATCGCCTCGAGCGTCGCTCTCTTGGCCGCGGCCACGTCCGAGTCCTGACCCGTGAACAGAGTCAGTACTCGGATGTCCGGGCGTTCCGCCTTGGCTCCCGCCTCGAACGCCTTGAAGGTGGATTCGATGGAGGGCACCTCGGGGCCCCCGATCATCGCCAAGACCCCGCTCTTCGAGAGGTCAGCGGCCATCACCCCGGCGAGATAGAAGCCCTGCTCCAAATAGAAGCGGAACGCTCCCGCGTTCTCCGCGGTCTTGCCTCCCGAGCTGCTCACGAACACCGTGTTCGGGAAGTCCTTGGCGATCTCGACCCCAGGCTCGTTGTACTCGAAGCCGTGCCCGAAGACCAGCCGGTAGCCCTTCTGGGCGTAGGATCGCATCGCGTCCCGAATCTGGGTGCCGCGAGCCTCCTGGTGGCTGATCTCCGCACCCAGTTCATCCCGAATGGCCAGCAGCCCCTCGTAGGCAAGCGCGCTCCAGCCGGAGTCATTGACCGGGCCGGTGGTCAACAATGCGACCTTAGGTTTGTAGGAGGCGGCAGAGGTAGAGGAACCCTCCGCGGGGCCTGCGTTCTGGCTCGAGCAACCCAGCACCCCGATCAGGGCGAGCGCGATGGCGATCCTGGTCATACGCACCAGTTTACGGATCGGCGCGCCCAAGATCGGCGAGGGTCGGGACCGTAGCCTCTAGCCGCCGCGCTGGTAGACGCTCACATACGGCTCGTCAGCCTGCCCCGGGTACTCCTCGAGCAGCATCTCCTTGGTGTACACGAAGCTCTCCCGCCGGTAGTCGGCCAGCTCGAAGTTCTTCCGAAGAACGATCGCCCCGGTCGGACAGGCCTCTTGGCAGTACCCGCAGAAAATACAGCGGATCATGTTGATCTCGTATCGCTTCGCGTACCGCTCGCCGGGCGAATACCGCTCTTCATCCGTGTTCTCGGCGGCCTCGACGTAGATGCACCGGGCCGGGCAGGCGCCCGCGCAGAGCGAGCAACCGATGCAGCGCTCCAAGCCGCTCTCGTACCTCGTGAGAAAGTGCCGCCATCGAGTTCGCGGGTACTGCTCCCGCGTCTGCTCGGGATACATCACCGTCACCTTCGGATGCTTGAGTCTCCGGCCGGTGATGCCGAATCCCGCCAAGATCGGCTTCGCGATGTCGCGGATCACGTCGATGGCCATCGTCAGGCCTCCCCCCGCTTCGGTCCGAGATCGATCAGCCGCAGGTCGGTCAGGCTCTTCGCCTTCTGCCGCTTGATCTTCTCCTGCAGCTTCAGCACGCCGTACATCAGCGCGTCGGGCGACGGCGGACAACCCGGAACGTACACGTCGACCGGCACCACCTGGTCCGCGCCCTGCACGATGGCGTAGTTGTTGTAGACGCCGCCCGAGGAGGCGCATGCCCCCATGCTGATCACCCACTTCGGCTCGGGCATCTGGTCGTAGATCTGCCGCAGAACGGGGGCCATCTTCTTGCTCACCCGCCCGGCGATGATCATCACGTCCGCCTGCCTCGGGGTGGCCCGGAAAGCCTCCGAGCCGAAGCGGCTCAGGTCGAACCGGGACGCCACGGTGCTCATCATCTCGATGGCGCAACAGGCCAACCCGAAGGTGAGCGGCCACAGCGAGTTGGCACGGGCCTGGTTGATGAGCGTTTCGACGGTGGTGAGCACGACGCTCCCCCCTTTCTCGATGTTGCCGATGACGGGCGTGGTGCTGTCGTGCAGAACGAGCGTCTCGAGTCGCTTCGGCATGGCTTCCCTCGCATTCTACCGGACACCTTGATCTACGGCTCGGCCCTCGGCCTTCTCGGCGAGTAAACTGCTGGTTCCGATGCGTTTCAGCGACTGGGTCGCTTCTTTGGCGAGGGTGCCCGCCCTCCAACCCCTCCTCCAGAGCGGTCAGCCGAGGGTCGAATGGGCCGACGTTTGCCCCGCCAGCCGTGCCCCCCTGCTGGCCGCCAGCTGGCTCTCGAACCCTCGGAAGACGCTCGTCGTCACCTCGAGCTACGAGAAGGCCCTGGCTTGGGAGGCGAAGCTCACCCTGTCGGGGATCCCCAAGGACCGGGTGCGGCAACTGCCGAGCGGACTCTCCGCCCTGTTCGAGGATTCCACCCCCGAGTACGCCGCCTTGTCCGATCGGATCGGTTCGTTGCAGGCCCTCGCGTCCGAGGAACCGAGCGTGGTCATCGCGACTCCAGGCTCCGCGCTTGAGAGGACGTTGCCGCGCGAGGTGATTCTGGAGAGCCTTCGGCGGATCGTCCCGGGTCTGCCCCTGTCTCCCGATCAGCTAGTCCACACGTTGGTCAGCCTGGGATACGAGTATCAGGAGCCCGTCCGCCTGCCAGGGCAGTTCAGCCGCCGAGGCGGCATCGTCGACGTGTACGCTGCGGGCCAAGACCTTCCGCTCCGTGTGGAGTTCTTCGGGGACGAGGTGGAGAGCATCCGCCGTTTTGATCCCGGGACGCAACGCTCGGTTGGCCCCGCCGACGGCCTCGACCTGATGCCGGCTCGGGAGACCGTCATCCCGCCGGAAACCTCCGGGCTGGGAGACATCCTTCGCTCGTCGCTAGCTCGGGAAGCCGCCAACCTGCCCGCAGAAGCCGCCGCCCGACTCGAGGAGCTGGTGGCCTCGGACGCGGACGCGCTGGACGCCAGAGTTTACTTCGACCGACTCGACCTTTACCGCCCCCTGCTTCTGCCCGACTCCGGGTGCGCCGTGGATCTGCTGGGAGAAAACGGCCTTCTCGTTCTGGATGAGCCGGTGGAGCTTCAAACGGTGGCGGAGCGTGTGGTTTCGGAGCTGGACGACGCCCTGCAAGCCCGAGCGAGCCGCGGCGAGATTCTCTCCGCGACGCCGCACGACTTCCTGCTGCCTTTCGAGAAGCTCGGCACGCACGAACCGCTTCTCTCGCTCAATCTTCTCTCCGGGTCGCCCAAATGGCTTGGCCGCGCCGTGTCCGTGCAGGCTTCGGCCGCCTCGCTGGAACCCTACGCCGGCCGTGGCGAGGCGCTGGCTTCCACGCTGAAGACCTGGCTGGAGAACGGTTTCTCGGTCGTCATGGCCACCGATCAGCCCAACCGAGCGCAGTCCGTTCTGCAGCGGGCCGAGATGCCTGCCTCGCAGCTCTCAGCGGAGCTGCTGGAGGGTGAGGCTCCTCCCCCGGGACTCTGGATCGTCTCCGGGAATCCCGCGGGAGGGTTCGTGCTGCCTGAGGCGCGCTTGGCGTTGCTGACGGACGCGGAGCTGTTCGGAGTCGCCCGCTTGAGGCTGCCTCAAAAGCGGTTCTCCGAGGGCGCCCCGATCGCAACGGTCCTCGACCTGAAGCCGGGCGACTACGTGGTGCACATCCATTTCGGCATCGGCGTGTTCCGTGGACTGGTGAAGCGGACGATCGATGGACTGGAAAAGGAGTTCCTCTTCCTGGAGTACGCGCCTCCCGACAAGCTGTTCGTTCCCACCGACCAGTTGGACCGGGTCCAGAAGTATCTCAACCCCGGGGACGCCCATCCCAAGCTGAACCGGTTGACCGGCGGCGAATGGCGCAAGACAATCTCCAAAGCGAAGGAGGACGCCCGAGCGTTCGCCCGAGAGCTGGTGCAGCTGTACGCGGCGCGCTCCGCGGTGCAGCGGCAGCCGATCTGCGAGGACACGCCTTGGCAACAGGAGATGGAGTCCACCTTTCCGTGGGTCGAGACGCCCAGCCAGCTCCGAGCCATCCAGGAAGTCAAAGCCGACCTCGCGCAGCCCTTTCCGATGGACCGCCTCGTGTGTGGCGACGTGGGCTTCGGCAAGACGGAGGTGGCAATTCGGGCGGCGTTCCGCGTGGTCCAGGAAGGGCGGCAGGTGGCGGTGCTCTGCCCCACCACGATCCTCTCCGAGCAGCACTTCCGCAACTTCCAAGAGCGGCTCGAATCGTTCGGCGTGCGACTGGAGCTTCTGAACCGCTTCCGTTCGCCCAAGGAGAGGCGCACGGTGATGCAGGGACTGCGCGACGGCTCGGTTGATATCGTGATCGGCACGCACTCGCTGCTGACCAAGGAGATCTCCTTCCGCAACCTCGGTCTTGTGGTCATCGACGAGGAGCAGAAGTTCGGTGTGCGGCAGAAGGAAGCCCTCAAGCAGCTTCGGACCCACGTCGACGTTCTCTCGCTGTCCGCCACTCCGATTCCTCGCACGCTCAGCATGGCGCTGATGGACATTCGCCAGCTGAGCATCATCAACGATCCGCCGCCCGGCCGTCTTCCGATCCGAACCTTCGTTCGCCCCTACTCGAACGAGGTCGTTCGCGAGGCGATCCTTCGCGAGCTGGCCCGAGGGGGCCAGGTGTTCTACGTGTACAACCGGGTCGAGTCCATCGGCCACGTCGCGGAGCGGCTGCGCAAGCTCGTGCCGAACGCACGGATCGGCGTGGGACACGGCCAGATGACGGAGGACGAGCTGGAGCCCGTCATGATCGGGTTCATCCGCGGGGAGATCGACATTCTGCTCTCCACCACGATCATCGAGAACGGGATCGACATTCCGAACGCCAACACCCTGATCGTGGAGAACGCCGACCGGCTCGGCATGGCGCAGCTCTACCAGCTGCGCGGGCGGGTCGGGCGCTCGGACCGGCAGGCATACGCCTACCTCCTCTACCACCCGTCCAAGGCCCTCACCGAGGGCTCCTTGGCCCGCCTAGAGGCGCTGCAGGAGTTCAGCTCGCTCGGATCCGGCTATTCGCTCGCATTCCGGGACCTGCAGATCCGTGGTGCGGGCGACCTGCTCGGAGCCAAGCAGCATGGGTCCATGGAGGCGGTCGGTTACGAGCTCTACACCCAGCTCATCAACGAGGCGGTGCACGCGCTCAAGTCCGCGGCCGACGGTCAGCCGGTCTCGGCCTCCGAAGCCACCGACCCGCTGGAGTCGTTGGCGCCGCTGCCTACGCTCGACGTGGCGGTGCCGGCGCTCATCCCCCAGAGCTACATCGAGGACCAAGCCCAAAGACTGTATTACTATCAGCAGATGATGTCGTGCCGCTCCACCGAGCAGTTGGCTTCCGTGGCGGCCGAGATCGAAGACCGTTACGGTCATCCCCCTGCCGAGGTCCGCAACGCCTTCACGATCATGAACTGCCGGTTCGTGGCCAACGAGCTCGGCATGGAGAAGATCGACGCCAAGGGTGGTCGCGTGTCGGTGACCTTCCGCAACCGCTCGGCGATCCCGCCCATGGTGTTCAGCATGATCGGTCGCAGGCACCGCTCGACCTACTCCACGAGGGAGGCGTTCATCTGGCCCTACGAGGGCGATCCGCTCCAGGCGGTCCAACAGATGCTGGCCGCATTCATCAAGGCATTGCAGGATTACCGTGAGGCCAAAGCGAGCTTGAGCAACTAACGCCCCTGCGGCTCCTGCTCCACCGTCACCCTCGCCTTGGAGTCCTTCCCCGGAATCCCGGGCAAGCCGGCCAGCTCCGCCTCAAGCTTCACCAGCCGGCCTCCATCCAAGGCGAGCCAGAACATCCCTTTGGCCACCAGAGGCTCTCCGGACTCGGCTCCCTCCCTGTACTCGAACCGAACCCGCGCGCAAGGAATCCCTGAGAGCTCCTCGGATCCATCCATCACGCAGGCTGTTCGTCCGAGGGGCGCCGGAGGCTGGGACACGGGTCTCTGCTCAAAGGTCCAGGAACCTCCGCTGCTCAAGCTAGCGGGCACGGCGAGGGCTCGGGCGATCCGCAGCGCGTTCGCATCGTTCCCGGCCACCGACAGCACCGCGCCATCCGGTCCGAACACCGTCACGTCGTCTGGCCGGGTCCCGCCAGCAACCGAACCAAACTTCACGGAGAGGTACTTGGTTCGCACGGTGGCTGTGCCGTCGTCCTCCACCTTCTCGACCGTCTCAACGACGCGGCTCTCCACCGAGGTGACGGTCTCCCCCCGCTCCAGCTCGACCCGCACCACGTACCGCGCGCTGTCGCCGACGCGGAGCTTGCGCGCGACCCCGCTGCTCTGGGGCGCCGCCGTCTGCATCCCCAGTGCGACCAACCCCAACCAGAGAGCCGCTGTCTTCACGGTCCATAATTGTAGCCGACCGCCCCGCTCCGCCGGCAGCCATGCAGATTCGAGCCGTGTCCTTCGATTGCTTCCAAACGCTGGTCCACACCGATTGGGACCCGGTGCGTTTCGGCGTAAGGAAGCTCTTGGAGGCTGGAGCCCGGGTGGATCCGATCGATGCGATGTCTTCCCTTCAGTCTCTTTTGAGCGACTCGCGCCCGATGTACGTCCAGCTGCATCGATTGGGGGACCGGGAAGCGTGCGACCAGTTCTGGATCGACCTGTTTCGGCAATGGGCTGCAGAGCATGGCCAGGAATGGACCACCGACCAGCTGAAGGCCTGGCTGTGGGACGACCTTTACGGAGCCGAGGGTGGGTGCTTCCAGGTGTATTCCGACGTGATTCCTTGCCTTGAGGAGCTGCGGTCGGCCGGATTCCGCCTTGCTGTGGTCAGCAACTGGGACTACACGCTGGAGCAGACCTTGGAGCAGAGGGGACTAAGGGGCTACTTCGACTGCGTGCTAGCGTCTTTGGAAGTCGGGGTCGAAAAGCCGGACCCGGGCATCTTCCGTGCCGCCGAGAGGCTCCTAGGCTTGGCGCCGGATCAGATCGTTCACATCGGCGACCACCCGATCGACGACTACGAGGGAGCTCTGCGGGCTGGCTGGCACGCGCTGCTGCTCGACCGGAGCAACGGAAGGCCCACCGAGTTCTCCGTCGTCTCCTCCCTGCTCAACATCCCCGACAGGATCGGACAGCTGTGAGTTTCCTCGACTTCGAACTGCCCGAGGATCGAATCGCCCAAACGCCGCTTGAGGACCGTGCCGCCTCCAAGCTGCTGGTGGTGGACTCCGAAGGCCGGATCCGAGACGCCGTGTTTCGCGAGCTTCCAGGCTTGCTCGAGCCTGGAGACCTCGTGGTATGGAACGACACCCGAGTTTCGGCACGGAGGCTTTTGGGGAGAAAGCGATCTGGAGGCCGTGTGGAGCTGCTCGTGCTGCGCCGCACGGCGCCGGATCTTTGGGACTGCTTGGTTCGGCCTGCCAGAAGGCTGCCCGCGGGAGCCGAGATCATCTTGGACTGTGGAGCATCCGTCGTTGTGGAAACCCTGCTGGAAGGAGGCCGACGGCTCGTACGGCTGCACGATGCCTCTGCAGCGGACGCCGTGCTCGCCGCTGGACAGGTGCCGCTGCCGCCCTACATCCAGGTGGACCTTCGCGATCCGGAGCGGTATCAGACCGTGTTCGCCTCCAAGGAAGGCAGCGCGGCGGCGCCGACGGCCGGCCTTCACTTCACCCAGGACGTGCTGGAAGCCCTCCGACGGAGAGGCATCGAAGGAGCGCGCGTCACCTTGGATGTGAGCCTCGACACATTCCGTCCTATGGCCGCCGACGACGCCTGGGAACACCCGATGCATGGCGAGCGGTGCGAGGTCCCGCCGGAAACCGTGGAGGCGGTGCGGCGGGCGAGGGGGCGCATCCTTGCGGTAGGAACCACCACGGTGCGCACGCTCGAATCGATGGCGGTCGGTCCGCGCGTTCTGAAGGCTGGCTCCACTGAGACGCGACTGTTCATCCGGCCGGGGTATAAATTCCTGGTCGTCGACGGGATCGTCACCAACTTCCACATGCCGAGGACGACGATGCTGTTGATGATCTCGGCCTTTCTCGGTGCCAGCCCGCTTCGAGTGGCCTACGAGCACGCCTTGGCGCAGAACTACAGGTTTCTGAGCTTCGGAGACGCGATGCTCGCGCTGAGGACGGACGGCAAACGGCAGGGAAAGGGAGACGGACGCGGGGAGATGCTGTTGTGAAGAAGACTTTCGATCCGTTTGCGTACATCGAGAGCGCCTTCCTGGACGTCCAGACCCCCACTTCGGAGCCGATCCAAGGGTCGACCAAGACCAACTCGAACGGCAAGCGGAAGCGCCCGCGACGTCGTCGCACGGAGCTGAGCGCCCCGAGGCCCCGCATGGCCGACCGGCCAGTGGAGGAGGTGGCCGTCGATCCCAGCCTCCAGGAAATCTGGACCAAGGTTCCGAAGAGCATCGAGTTTCTCTGCAAGTTCTTCTCGGACGATGTCACTGCCAACTATTATCGAGGGGACTTCAAGGAAACGCGGCAGGATCTGATCCGCAGGCTGCTGGACCCCGAGCTGACCCTGGAAGAGACGGCCCGCCTGCTCGGGGTCTGCCCCGCCACCGTCCGACGGTACACGAACAAGGGCTGGCTGATGCATCACCGGACCAAGGGGGGCCAGCGACGGTTCCGGCTCTCTGCCATCGTTCGATTCGTCGAGGAGCACGGGCGGTTCCCTGTCGAGTGAGCCCGGAGGCGGAGCCTTGCGGGTAGCCGTTTTCTCCGACAGCGCTCTGCCGATCCTGAACGGGGTGAGCGTGAGCGTGGATACGCTCATCCAAGGGTTGCGCGAGAGGGGCTGCTCGGTGCACCTGTTCGCGACCGGCTACCCGGGGTACCGCGATCCCGACCCGAACACCCACCGAAGCCTGGCCATCCAGACCCCATGGTCGAAAGGCTATCCGCTGGCAGTGCCGCCCTTTCTTCACCTGCTCCGCCGCTTCCGCTCCCACGGTTTCGATCTGATCCACACCCACACTCCCTTCACCATGGGCATGGTGGGCCTTCGTTGGGCGCAGTCGCACGAACTACCGATCGTCACCACGTACCACACGCTGTACGACCGATACGCGCACTATGTGCCCCTCTTGCCGAGACGGTACGTCCGGTTCAAGATCGCGAAGCACACGAATTTCTATTACAATCGGGTGGACCGTGTGATCGTGCCCAGCGAAGCGGCCGCCAAGTGGCTTAATCGCCATGCCGTAACCACGCCTCACCGGGTCATCCCCACGGCCATCCGCCCCCCAGCGAAGATCGACCGGAACGAGGCGCGAACCGCGCTGCGCGTACCAGCCGGAGCCAAGCTGTTGCTGTACGTCGGCCGCATCGCTCGGGAGAAGAACCTCGACATGCTTCTCCGGGCGGCCAGGCGGGTGTTCGACCGCGAGGCGGCCGCCGTCCTATGGCTCGTGGGAGACGGGCCGTACCGGGAAGCCTGCGCGAGCCTAGCCAGAGAGCTGAACATCGGCGATCGGGTTCGCTTCGTCGGATTCGTCCCGCGGGACGAGGTCGACCGGTACTATGCCGCCGCGGACCTGTTTGTTTTCCCCTCTGTCACGGAAACGCAGGGGCTGGTGGTCGAGGAGGCCATGTCCCACGGCCTGCCCTCCGTCGTGGCGGCGGGCGGCGGAGCGAGCGCCGGGGTGATGCAGGGTGTCAATGGCTTCGTTTGCCGCAACGATCCCGAGGAGTTCGCCCAAGCGGCCCTGCAGATCCTGACGGACGAGCGGCTCCTGCGTCGGCTGGGTAGGAACGCCGCCGAGGTCAGTCGCCATAGCCGAAGCCACGGCATGGTCGATTCGGTCCTCTCGGTGTACCAGGAAGCGATGGCCGTGGCAAGATATCGCCCATGAGCGGTTTGCCCGATTCGCAGCCGAGAGTTCGGGACCTGAGGCCGTTCTTGGCGCTGGCGGGCCTCTTGGCCCTCGTGCAGTTCCTCGCCGACCGCGCCCGGGTGCCTCCAAACTGGAGTCCCCTGCTCAGCCTCCTCGCTGGTGCCGTGGTTCTGGGACTGTCGGTCGCGGCGCTCTTCGTCGGCTCGAAGGGAGGCTTGCAGGGCCGATCCGCGCTGGCAACGTTGCTCCTCGGTGCCACCGCGATGGCGTTGCTCGTTTGGCTGTCCAGGATCCTGGGCGGGGGAGTCGGGGCTTCGCTCGCGATGGCCATGGGTCAGGCCTGTCTCCTCGTCGCTTGCCTGGGCCTCGGCTCGCTCGTGGCCGGGGCGATCAAGGAGCCGAACCTCCTCGCTCCCATGTGTCTCTTCCTTCCCTTCTTCGACGCCTTCCTCGTTCTCACGCAGAAGGGCTTCACCAAGAAGGTCATGGAGGCCGCTCCGCAGGTTCTCGAGAGCGTGGCCATGCGCGTGCCGGAGGTTTCCAGCGGCCCGAAACAGGCTCCTCTGCAGGCCGTGGCGTTCATCGGTCCAGCCGACCTCGTTTTCGTGGCGCTCTTCGCCGCGATCCTGCACCGGTTCCATCTGAATAGCCGGGGAACGCTGCTCTGGCTCGCTCCTGCGCTCGTTGCGTACCTGCTGGTGGTGATGCTCGCGGGCGACACCAAGATCGGTCCGGTGGCGCTGAACGCCTTGCCCGCGCTCGTGCCGATCGGTCTGGTCGTGTTGCTCACCAACCTGCGGCACCTGAGTCTCTCGCGTCAGGAGTGGGTTCTGACGGCCCTCGCCGGCCTCCTCGGCGCGGGCTTGCTGGCCTACGGCTCCTCGTTCGGTTCCTGAGCGAGAGCCGATCTACTCCCGAACGAGCCGAAGCCGGAGGAAGTGCGTCGCGCAGGAGATGCAAGGGTCGTAATTGCGGACCGCCTGCTCGCACACCCACTGCAACTCGGCGTCGGACCGTCCGAGGTGCTTCGGCACGAGAGCGGCGAGGTCCTCCTCGGCGCACCTGAGGTTCTGGGCGGTGGGCGGCATGATATGCGCCTTCCGGATGAGGCCGTCCGAGCCAAGCTCGTAGCTGTGGAAGCAGATGCCGCGGGGAGCCTCCGAACATCCGAAGCCCTTCCCGTCCCTCGGCTCGAACGGCACCCAAGGGCGGTCCGGCATCTGGTAGGCGTCGAGGATCCGGAGCGCCTCCTCGCAGGCGAACACGGTCTCGACGGCACGCACGACGATGCTGCGGAACGGGTTGCGGACCGGCGGCTCCAGTCCGGCGCGCCGCGCAGCCGCCTTGGCGCGCGGGGTGAGCAGGTCGAAGTTCAGGTTGAACCGGGCGATCGGGCCCACCTGGTAGCTTCCTCTTCCCTTCCGAACCGAGTGCAGAGCGTTGCTGTGGGCGACGTGCTCCTCCAAGAAGTTCTCCTCGAACTCCGAAAGGGACAGGTCCACGCCGAAGTTCGAGACGATGCTGCCGTCGAACAAGGGGTATTCCGGCGGGTTCCGCAAGGCGACGAACTCGTAGTCCCGCTCGAGCTCCGGGAACTCGAAGCCCGCTACGAGATCCACGGTCTTCTCCGCCGCCTCCAACGCCCACTCCAGATCCGGCCTCAAGGCTTCGAGGTCTCGCTTGCGCGGCACCCTATAGAACCCTCCGACCCGAACGTTGACCGGGTGGATCTCTCGGCCACCCAGCAGGACCATCACATCGTTGCCGATCTTCTTGAGGCGCAGGCCCTGCTGCACGATCTCGGGGTGGTCCTTGGCGAGCTGGATCGCATCTTGGTACCCGAGAAAGTCCGGGGCGTGGAGCATGTACATGTGCAGCACGTGGCTCTCGATCCACTCGCCGCAATAGATCATCCTCCGAAGCTCGCGCACCATCGGGTCGATCTCAACCCCGAAGGCCGCCTCGATGGCCCTCGATGCGCTCATCTGGTAGGCGATGGGACAGATGCCGCAGATGCGTGCGGTGATGTCGGGTGCCTCCGTGCAGTGCCGCCCCTCGAGAAAGGCCTCGAAGAACCTCGGTGGCTCGAAGATGCTCAGCTTGACGTCTTGGACCTGGTCGCCCTTCACTCGGATCGACAGGCCACCCTCTCCCTCCACGCGGGCCAGGACGTCAACTTTGAGGCTTCTGGTTCTCATGGGCGGTGCTCACAGAGTGGAAGGCTTCCGACGCGGCGTTGAAGCCGCGAAACATCCGCACGATCCAGGCGTCGTCGTGGCCCAGCCGCTGGAACCAGCTGGCCAGCGAGGGTCCGTTGGGCGACTCGGCGGGGCCGAAGCAACCGTAGCATCCGCGGGAGTAGCTCGGACAGATGGCTCCGCATCCCGCCTGGGTGACCGGCCCGAGGCATGGCTGCCCCCCGGCGACCAGTACGCACACGTTCCCCTTCCGCTTGCACTCGATGCAAACGGAGTAGGTGGGGATGTTCGGCTTTCGGCCGTTCAGCAACGCGTTCAGGACCTCGACGAGCTGCTCCTTGTTGATCGGACATCCGCGGAGCTCGAAGTCCACGAACACGTGGTTCCGGATCGGCGTGGACTTCTCCAAGGTCTCGATGTACTCCGGCCTGGGATAGACGGTTTGAATGAACCCGCGGACGTTCGCGTAGTTCCGGAGCGCCTGAATACCCCCTGCGGTCGCGCAGGCGCCGATGCTGACCAAAAGTCCGCTGTTGCGGCGGATCTCCTGGATTCGCTTCGCGTCATGCCGGGTAGTGATGGAGCCCTCGACCAGCGACACGTCGTAAGGTCCCTTGACGACGGCCCGGGTAGCCTCTGGAAAGTACGCCAGCTCGACCGCGCCCAGCACGTCGAGGAGCTGCTCCTCGCAGTCCAGGATGCTGAGCTGGCACCCGTCGCAGGAAGCGAACTTCCACACTGCGAGCTTCGGTTTCTTGGAACGCGTCATCGCCTCACAGCTCCCTCTCGAGGAACAGCGGCTCGATCAGGTCGTACCGGTAGACCGGCCCATCCTTGCACACGAACTCGCCGCGCAGCTGGCAGTGTCCGCACAGGCCTACCCCGCACTTCATGTTCCGCTCCATCGAAACGTAGATGTCGCTGGTGGAGACGCCCCGACGGACGAGCTCCTCGACGGTGAACCGCATCATGATCTCGGGCCCACACACCATCGCCACCGTGTCCGTCGGATCGAACGGCGCCCTACCGATCAGCTTCGTGACGACCCCTACGTTCCCGCGCCACTCGGTCGTCGCCCGGTCCACAGTGATGTACACCTCGAGGTCGAACTGCGACCGCCATTTCGCCAGCTCTTTGCTGTAGAGGATGTCCTCGGGCGATCGCGTGCCGTACAGCAGCACGACCTTGCCGTAGTCATCCCGGTTGTGCAGGATCCAGTACAGCGCTGGCCGGAGGGGGGCAAGCCCGATCCCGCCTGCGACGAGGACCACGTCGTGACCCTGCGCCGCCTCCATGGGCCAGCTGGTTCCGAAAGGCCCCCGAACACCGATCGTGTGCCCCGGCTTCAGGCTCCGCATCGCCCGGGTGACGACGCCGACCTCCCGAGTGGTATGCACCAGCTTCTTCGGCTCCGACGCGTCCCCGCTGATCGAGATGGGCACCTCGCCGACACCGAACACGTACAGCATGTTGAACTGCCCGGGAAGGAAACGCAGCTCCTGGGCAGGGTCGAACGACTCCAGCTCCAAGGAGAACGTGTCCTCGGTCTCGCGGACGAACCGCTCCACCACGTAAGGCGCCGGGACCATAGGGTCGGCCGGGCCAAGGGAACGCTCAACGCTTGTCGCCATAGAGGTCCAGCATCCTCAGGATGGAAGCTTGCACGCGGGACTCCATCATCTCAGCCATCTTCCGCATCAGGTGGTAGCCGAGCTTCGGGTTCTCGTCGCACTTGCGCCGCAGGCAGGGGCCGTCGAGCGCGATCGCTCGCAGCAGCGTGTCGCAACGGGCGGCGAAGTGCCACTTGTACGGCGGGATCAGCCACGACCAGCCGAGCGGCTCTCCCTCCTCGACGGTCTCCACGATCACCGGTCCTCGCCCCGGTGCGAAAAGCTCCAACGAGACCCGCCCATGACGGATCAGATAGAAGTGGTCGGCAGGCTCTCCCTCCCGAAACACGTACTGGCCTTGATGGAGGACGATGTTGGTGGCGCAGCCCACCACCTCGTGGACATCATCCTCCGAGAACTCCTTGAAGAACTCCTGGCTCCGAATGATCGGGTACAGATCCGTCATCGCGCCGCCTCCTTCTTTCGATGCACGTTGGCTCGGAAAGCCTCCAACTCCTCGGTGATGTCGATGCCGACGGGGCACCACACGATGCAACGGCCGCAGCCGACGCATCCCATGGTGCCGAACTGGTCCTGCCATGACGCGAGCTTGTGCGTCATCCAGTGGCGATAGCGGGCGTAGGGCGAGAAGCGAACGCTCCCGCCATGAATGTAGGAGTACTCAAGGGAAAAGCACGAGTCCCAAGTCCTCTCGCGCGTCGCGATCGAACCGTCCAACGAGGTCGTGTCCTGAACCGTGACGCAGAAGCACGTCGGGCATGCCATCGTGCAGTTGCCGCACATCAGGCACCGCTGGGCGATCTCCTCCCAGTGGCCGTCCGATGCGCTCTCGTACAGGATCTCCTTGGCCCCGGTCGGATCCATCCGCCTGCCCATGCGCTTCGCGGCGCGAGCGGCTTGTTTGGACGCTGCCTCAAGGTCGGCGGGGGTGGCCTCGCGCCAAGCGACCTTCCCAAGGACCTCCAAGCCGCGTGCCGAACCGGCGCGAGCGAGGAAGCGGTGATGCCCTTGGAGGAGCTCCGTCATCGCCAGATCCCAGCCATCGGCGCGCTCCTCGGGCCCCGTGCCGAGCGAGTCGCAGAAACAGGCTCCGCCCGGCTCATGGCAGTCGACAACCACAATGAGGCAGGACTGCCTTCGACGGGCATAGTCCGCATCGCGGTACGGCCCACTGAGGAAAACCCGATCCTGCACACCGATCGCTGCCATCTCGCAAGGCCGAACCCCGAAGAGGGCCGAGCGCGGCGTCTCCTCACGCATCGGCAGGAGGTGGAATCGGGACCCTTCCCTCTCAGCCTGCCACAGGGTGCGCCGAGGTGGAAACAACAGCCGCTTCCAGCTGTGCGGTCCCACGGCGTAGCCGAACAGAGCCTCGTCGTTGCGCCGCTCCAGGCGGTACGTCCCAGCGTCCTGCCTGTCCCGCCAACCCATCGGCAGGTCGCGGTCCGACTCGATCGGACCGATGCCGATCGCACCGTCCGACACGGTCGGGGCGTGGATCTCGTACCCCAGGCCGCGGATCGTCTCCAAGAGATCGTTCAGCCTCTCCCGATCCAAGACCACGCGATCGCCGATCTTGAGCGTCTTCGCCATGATCGAATCCACCTTTCGCCGAGGCGAGAAGGTGTTCCTGCCGGAATCGCGCGCCTATCCGAAGATTTGGTGGAAAAACGGCTTCAGCCAATCGTCCACCAGGAACATGAGACGATCCAGCAGGAAGCTCATGCGGCTCATCACCGTGTTGCCGAAGAACGCGCCGAATCCGAGCATCAGCAGCCAGCGGCCAAGGCGCCGCACACCGGTCACGACTCTCGGCTCGCGACGAAACGAGAAGAAGAAGTACGTCATCACCGAGACGAGCGTGATGACGAACACCCAGTTGTCCCAGTAGTCCGAGGCGCCCAACGCCTTGGGCACGTTCGGAAGCTCCCAGGAACGTCCGCCACGCGGACCGACCGCGAACAGCACCCCGCCGGCCGAGCCGGCCCAGACCAAAGGGATGTCCGTGCGCGTCCTCCAGAGGAGCGTCCCAGCCCTTTGTCTCGCCACCTTGTGATCCGTGGCACAGAAACCTTCGATCGTTCCGTCGGCCGACACCGCGACGACGGTCGCTTGATCGTAGATCGGGTCGGTCATTCTCGCGACGGTGAGCCAAGCAGGCGCCGAGGTGGCATCGAAGCTCGCCGTCACCGACCCGAGGGAGGCGTCGACCACGCTCACGCGTCGGCCGTCTGCGGCCAGTACGAAGCGCCCACCGTCGAACAGCTCGGCGGCGGGAGCATCGGGCTGGCCCGGCCAGATAGCTCCCCGACCGCTGGTGTCCAACCGAACGGCAGAAACGCGCCTGTCCGTCACGGAGAACTCGACGGTGGCCTCCGTGCCGTCCGCCGCCGGGACCCCCGTCTTGATGAGCCGATCGCGGCTCGCGGCTACGTGCCAGCCGACCTCCGAACCGGCCTGCCCGGCCGCGTCGGGTGGAATGAGACCGCCGCCCGGCAACCGCTGGCCCGTCCGCCGGTCGATGCGCACGATCTCGTCGCCGCAGACGACCTGGATGACATCGCCCTGCCTCCTCACCCTTTCGGTGGGCCGTGACGGCAAACTGCAACGCCACACCTCTCTTCCCTCCAGCGTCTCGACGGCCACAGCCTCCCGCTCTCCCGCCGTCACCAGCAGCGGCTCGTCCAACAAGGGGGGCACGACCGAGGGCGGCAAGTCGAAAAGCCGCCGCGGCTGAACCGACACGACGCTCGGTCCCAGCGGCCGGAACGAGTCCACCACCTGCGGAATGTTCTGCCCGAACAGACTCTTGAACGTGAATCCAGCGCCGATGCCAACTGTGATGCCGATGACGATGCGGCTCAGCCACAGGTAGCGGCGGCTCAGCTGGAAATACCAGAGCAAACCGAGCAAGCCGACGAGCAGCCACAGCGCGCCGTAAGGCGATCCCTGCCCCCTGCCCAGAACAGCGTCGATCCCGTCCATCATCGGGAGCCACCACAGGGGGTAAAGAATGTCCTTCCACTGCACGACCACGGCGTATCCGACGTTGATGCCGATGAAGATCTGCATCATCAGCCGGTACACCGGGTTGTCGCGGAAAAGGTAGCTGTAGATCGCGAGCACGCAGAACGCGCCCACCCAGATCGCCCAACTCGAGGCCCAATACTCGGACCAGCTCATCGGCGAGCCTCCTTGGCGGCTTTTCGCTTCGCGATCATTCCGAGATTGCCGAGCAGGATGAACGAGATGATCACGAGGTGACCGAAGGCGAGGGGCACCAGCAGGCGCCCGCCGCGGAGGCCCTCCTCGTCATACCGACGACCGTACTTCTCCCGAACGAGAGTCTCGTATTCGGCGGCGCCACGGATGCCCGCCATCATGCCCTTCATCTGGCCCGAGCTGATGTAGGGGTACCAGCTGGTGGTGACGATTCCTGCGCTGCCGAACGCCACGGGAACCCGGCCCGCAGGGTCCAGCCAGACCATCCAGTCCAACGAGGGTTGGTACTCGATCGCCCAGAGGATCTGGAAATCCGCCGCGCCGGTGATGTTTCGCAGGATCGGCAGCTTCTGGGCGTCGCTCGTCGAGTAGCCACGATAATCCCGGGGAAACACGGACTTGATGTTCCTGCCGATCGACGCCATGATCAGGGGAGCGCCGCGGACCATGCCCAGGTTGACCCAGTCGACCCCGTACTTGCGCCCGTACTTGGCCGCCTGGCGTTCGTTCACACGCTCCGAGAACTGCGGGGCGAGCGGGTCCGAGTCGACCGCGATCACGACGAACTTGATGCCGCGCAGCATCAAGTGGCTCACCAGAGCCTCGTACTGCGGCCAGTTCTCCCCTTGGCTGCCCTGAACCCAGTTGCTGCAGATCAGAACCACCTTGTTGGGCGGTGTGGAGTCCGTCACTTCGAACACCGCCCGTGTCTCTGGCCACACGTAGAGAGGCAGCCGGACGTCGAAGAAGAACGGCAACCCGCACGCCAGGAACATCAGCAGGTAGATGGTCTGCCGAGGAACCTTATCGAGAAAGGCGAGCCGACGCCACATCCCTCAGTCGCCTCCTCCAAGTGCGGATCCCTTCTCGAGGTTCAGCCAGTAGCGAAGGGCGGTGCCGATTCCGCCCAGCATCGTTCCGAAGATCAGCCCTCTCACCACCGCAGAGTTCGGTACACGGAGAACCCAACCCGCTACGTTGGGCAGCCAAAGAGCCCTGAACTGCTCCCCAAGCCAACCCGTCAGATACATCCCGAACGGCGTTTGACCGAGCATCACGATCAAGGCGGTGGCCATCATCAGGCCCGCCTCCGCCGAACGAATCCGGAACGCTCGGTACGACGCGCTGGCCAGGTAGAACGCCAGCAGGCTGAAGATGGTGGACCCAACCGGGCCGAGCAACCGGAAAACGATGGCATCGCTGAACGACCTCTCGGCCGTGTTCGGCTCGTAGTACTTGTACACACCCGCGACGACGCCAACCGCCACGGCGGCAAAGAAGGCCAGAGCGACCCAGCGGTCCTCGCCGCGCTTGCGGATCTTGCGACCATTCACCATCCCGAGGCTGAGGAGCCCCATGCCCAGAGCCAGCGTTCCAAGGACCGAGTTGAACTGCGCGGCCGTGTCCCGCTGGTCGCGCAGGAATGTGGTGTGGCCCACTGCCAGCAGGTCGCCGACCCTGGCGTCGTACGGTTCGATCTCGTCCGGGGTCCCCTTCCGCTTCTCTCGCAGGACGGCGATGTTCGGTCCGAGCCGCACCGTCCTCCGCACCGTGCGGTCGAGCAGCACCACGCTTCCCCAGCGGATGCTCTCCACCCTCGCTCGTCGCACCTCCACCCGCAGGGGTGTTCCTGGCGCCAGGGTCGCTGGGTCAACCGGCAGGTCGCCGGATTCGTCGCTGTAGACCGCCTCGCCCGGACGAACCTCGACCGTGCGCCCTTGCTCATCCACATACTCGCCGTTGCGGAAAGCCCCGAAGGTGAAGGTCCTGGTTCGCACGTTGAGCGTCTCTCCGACCGACACCTCGCGGGTCCGCTGCGCCTTCGCTTGCAGCTTTCCGGTGGGGTCCCGAACCATCATCGACAGCTCCACTCCCGGCTCCACGAGGATCTGCAGGCGTTGCCCTTCGGGGTTCACGAGCGTCAGCTCGGTGGAGCTTTGATCCAAGAACACACCCCTCTGCGTGCGTCCCGGCACAGTCGGAGGCAGGATGAACTCCAACAGAAAGTAGAGGCCCGCGAGGAACGTCAGCGCCGCGATGAAGCGTCGTCTCCAAACCATCGGTCAGAACCTCAGCAGCCCCTCGTAGACGTTCACCGGGTTCGCCGGGCCGAACAGCGTGGCGCAGACCACCCCGGCAAGGATCAGAACGAGGAGGAACAGCTTGCCGTAGTCCTGCCCCACGACGCTCCCCAGCATCGTGGGCTCCCGAGTCAGGTAAGCCGAACAGGCGAACAGCTCCTCCACCATGACGACGTAGTCGCAGGACGCCACGAAGAACGGGATTTGGTAGTAGTCCGAGGTGCCGGCGATCTGCATGCACCCTGCGATCTGCCCGCCCTCGGAGTACAGGAGCGACGTGTAGTCGTAGGCTCCGAAGAGGAAGCAGCTCGACACCTTCTCGTCCACCAGAACCTGCGTGGTGCCCAACGCGGTGAGGTCACCTGCCGGCGAGATGAAGCGAACCTCGGACTGGTCGGCCAGCTCCGGCCTCCCTGCCGCCGCGAACGCGGCCTTGATCACGTCCTCCCAGATGGGCACCATCACCGGCATCGCGGTGGTTACCAGAATGCGGTTGCCGTACTTCGCGGCGGTCTTGCAGATGTGCTCCAAGATGCCGACTGCCGCAAGAGTCTGAACGTTGGTGAAGTCGGCGATGCCACCATGGAACAGCAACGGGCCGCCCAGCTCGGCGGATCGGCCGACGGCCTCCTCGATCGCGTTCAGACCCGGGATGGGACGGATGTGAAGGCTCTGCCCCCGCTTCGCAGAGGCGATCTTCCAAAGGACAAGCCCCGAGAAGATCACCATCAACAGGAGCACCTGCCAGTTCGCGTTGTCCATTGCGCCAGAACCCGGCGAACGCCGGGTCGGCCCCAGTTTAGCGAAAGGCTCTCCTCAGCGCAAGCTTGGCTGATCCTGGTTGCCGAGATACAGGATCGAGTGCCGCAGACCGAACCCCTTCACGAAGGCCATGTCGTCGAAGTCGCCCATCGGCTCGTCCTCGATCCCCGTGCCGCGATAGCCCACCTGCAAGATTCCGTCGTTCTGGGGTCTGTCGTCCGCCCAACGGTAGGCGTACAGGATGTCTCCGTCGAACCAAGCGGCATGCGGATACGATCGGGAGGTGGTCCACTCGTCGTAGAGCATCTTCACGAGCCACCCTCCGCTTTTGTTTGGGTCCGCAACCTGATGCGCGACGAAGCAGACCGACCTTTCGTTGCCCCATTCCCCGCCGCGGCAGAAGAACCAGATGCGCCCAGCCTTGCCGGCCTCCCTCGAGCCGTCGAAGAGCACGGTGGGCCGTCCCACGCCTCTCGCGCCACCCCGCTCTCCCTCCACGTACTCCAACGGACCCCGCGCGACGGAGCCATCCTTCTGCACCAGCCACCTCTGGATCGCCCACCGGCCTTGGAAGCGCCCGCCTTGGTCGGCCAATAGGCCGGCGATCAGATTGCCCGTCCGCGTGTCCTCGCACAGCGCCACCGGTGAGTTCGAGTCCAGCACGCCCCCGGGCAGCTGCCTCCAGCTTCCGTCGAATCGCCACAGAGACGCCTTTCGGCTGCTCGGCGACCAAAGCGCGGCTACCGGCTTTCCGCCCACCAGAGCCACGGTCGGCACCGTGTCCCTGTCTCCACCGACAGGGCGGGGAACCCCAAGGGGCTTGCCGTCCAAGTTGCCACGAAGCCATTGCACTCCACGCTCGGATGGAAAGAGAACGAGGAGCTGGCCTGCATGCAGCACCGCGCAAGGATCTCCGAAGGCTCCCCGCGCGATCTCCACCGGCTCGGACCATCGCCGATCCTTGCCTAGTCTCCTCACTCCGACCACACCGGGCGCCTCCGTTGCGCCCGGTTCCGTCTGAAGAGCCAACAGCCACGCCTCCTTGCCTCTGGTGACGAGCCAAGGAGAGCCCGCCGCCTTGCCCACGGTCTGCCTGATGCCCGCCGTCGTGCTATAGCCGTAGTTGATGTCGGCCCGAACCTTCCGCTCGCCGAGCACGCCGTTCCAATTCCAATCGATCAAGGTCTTCGTGCCGTCCGCCTTCAGGTTGAAGCGGTACGGCCCTTTCGCAAGGAAGGAGACCTCCTCGATGGGGAAAGGCAAAACCTCGTCCAGAGACGTCTCCCGCAAGACGAGGCTGCCGAGGCGGCCCGTGCTGAACTGGATCTTGTTTCGGTCGTCCTCCAACGCATAACCGTACGCGTAGTTCATCAGCGACGGATAGATCGGACACCAAGCGGGCCTCCAGAAGCCCGAGTGGTCCAGTCCAACCTGGTGGCCGAACTCATGGGCGAAGGTCGCCCAGAGCGTGCCCTCGCCTCCGCCGCATCCGCCCCCGTCATCGAGCATGCCGGACTGCCCGCCGCCGCCCGGAGTCAGCTGCATCCAGTGCGCGATCCCCCGGTGGGCGGCTGGCAGATGCCGGTCGCGAAGCTCCCACCAAGGACGCGGCTGCTCGGCCTTTGGGATCGGCTCCTGCCACACGAAGCGCAGCGCCACGCCGTATCGGGCGTAGAGGGCTCTGGCCCGCTCCATCTCGGCCTCCTGCATCTTTCGGTCGGTTCCCTCGAACGGAGCGAGGTAGCAGACGGAGTCGGGAGCCTTCGGATCGCACCCAAGACCGGGCAGGTCCAAGCCGCGAAAGCCCTTGACCTCCCATCCGTCCAGGAGCCCGTCGGCGTCGGTGTCCGGATCCCGCGGATCGGTGCCGGCACCGGCTTCCTCGGGGTCCACCAAGCCGTCCCGATCGCCGTCGGACTCGCCGGCAGATACGGCACGCAGCATCAACACCTGGAACGCGGTGTGCGGCTCGGAGCCGTACCGGAACACGAGAACATCGGCGTCGCCGTCTGCGTCCACATCGGCGATCCGACGCACCTCGCGCGCAGCAGGCAGTTCGATCTTGGGAAGGGCCACCCTCGAGCCGTCGGCCGATGCGAGCTCGGAGCCCGTCGCCAGCAGTCTTCCCGAGGCTCCCGGAATCGAGCCCTTCGCCATCTTGAGCCCGGATAAGGCCTCGAAGCGACCGGCCTCCGTCCAACGCCCGACCTGTCCGTCGGACTTCATGGCCCACTTGCCCTCTCCGTCCGACGCCCAGACCACGGACTTCGGGAAAGTGAGCGCGCTCGCGCGCCGCGACTGCACGTCGACAGCGATCGCCCGGCCGGTCTTCCGGTCCACCAGAACGACCCTGGATTTCGGCTCTTCCAGAAGAAACGGATCCGCCCAATCGCCCGGCACCGCGCACCAGCGGAGGGCCCTCTCGAAGCGGCCGTCCCCCTGTCCCCACGCCACGTGGAGGTAGCCGTCTGCCAGCGCCAATACATCCGGGTTCCCGTCTCCGTTCAAATCCCCTACCGTCGCCGCCCGAATTCCCCCGACGAACGGGTTCAGCCCTTGGAACGGCCGGCCGGCTTTCTGGCCCTGCTGGGTCAGGCTGGAGTCCAAGATGCCCGGAGAATCCGGAAACACCACCAACAGGTCCGCCAGCCTGTCGCCGTTGAGGTCCGCGACGAAGGGTATGCGTGGAGGGGCGGCGAAGCCCAGCGCCCAAGGTGTGGGTGCGCACCAAGAGACGGCCTGAAGAGCGGCGGCCAAGACCAGCATGCGCCGACTTTACCTTTCGTTCAACGGCTGCTTGGAATCCACGAGGGTGACGGTGACGATCAGGGTGGCGGACGGAGGCACCACGGGCGGCACCCCCTCCTCGCCGTATCCCATAGCTGGCGGAAGCACGGCCCGTCGAACGCCACCGGCTCGCATCCCCCGCACGCAAGCGTCCAGCCAAGCCTCGACGCCGCCACCCCCGACTTGGAAGAGAAACGCCAGCCCTCGTTTCCGCGTGTCAGCCAACACTTTCCCGTCGGGAGACGAGGCCACAAGGTGCACGGTCACGATGTCTCCCGGCTGGACGACCCGGCCTGTTCCAGCTACAATGTCCTGCGGAGCCGAGGCGGGCGCTTGGAGCGCCGCCAGAGCAGACCAGACCCAAAGCCCGATCGCCATCAAACAGAAAGGACGTTGGCTGGAGCCAAAAGGGGCCGCAAGGGGGACCGCCGCATGGGAAAGATCTTCGTCGTCGGCAGCGCCAACATCGATTTCGTGTTCCGGGTGAGCCGATGCCCCGAAGCAGGCGAAACGGTTCCCGGCCTCGCGTGGTCGGTGCACCCGGGCGGGAAGGGGGCCAATCAGGCCGTGGCCGCCGCCAGACTGGGCGGCGAGGTCGTCTTCGTGGCGAAGGTTGGCGACGATGCCCAAACGAGCGCGATGCTGGAGGGCTATGCGCGGTCCGGCCTCGGCTTGGAGAGCATCCTGCGGACGGACCATCATCCAACAGGCGCCGCGGCGATCCTGGTGGACGAATCCGGCCAGAACAGAATCGTCGTCGTTCCTGGAGCGAACGGCGAGCTGACCTGCGAGGAGGTGCGGCAAGCCACCGGCAACTTCGCCGGCGCATCGCTCGCGCTGTTCCAGAACGAAACTCCGGCGGAAACGGTGGAGCTGGCCATCCTCGGGGCTCCCGATCAGGTCCGAATCCTCTGGAACCCGGCTCCCGCACGACCGGCACCCGAGGAGGTTCTGCGGAGGCTCTGGCTCGTCACCCCCAACGAGTCGGAGACCCAAGCCCTGACCGGGATCGCGCCGGACACCGAGTCCAGCTGCTTCGCGGCCGCCTCCTGGTTCCTGGAGCGCGGCGTGCGGAACGTCGCCATCACCCTCGGCGAGCGAGGTTGCTGGATCCAGGGCGAAGGGTGCCGAGGAGTGCTCGTGCCAGCACCCCGCGTGGATCCGGTCGACACCACGGCGGCAGGCGACGCCTTCAACGGGGCGCTCGCCGTGTTTCTGGCGGAGGGTCTCCCGCTGGAGGAGGCTGCCCGTTGGGCCAACCTCGCGGGCGCGCTCTCCACGACGCGTCCGGGTGCGCAACCCAGCCTGCCCACTCGGAGCGAGCTGACCGCCTTCGATGCTAGCGCCCGCTGGTAGAGGCGGGCTCCAAGGGTTTCCAGCAAGCCAAAGACCGGTTCTCGACGGTCCGCAACGAGGGGGCCTCGGCGCGGCAACGATCGTCAGCGAACGGACACCGCGGTGCGAAGACGCATCCCGCGGCTGGGCGCCCGGTGGCCTCCCCGAGGCCCCCGGGAGGCAGCTGTCCCACCCGTGAGGGAGACGGAACGGAGTCGAGCAGCATCTTGGTGTACGGGTGCCGAGGCTCCTCGAACAGCTCGGAGGATGGACCGTCCTCCACGATGCGACCCAAGTACAGCACGACGATCCTGTTGCATAGAAAGCGAACCGTCGGCAGGTCGTGGGAGATGTACAGCACCGAGAACCCGAGCTTCCTCTGCTCGTCCCGGATGAGATTCAGGATCTGCGACTGGATGCTGAGGTCGAGGGCGGCGGTGGGCTCGTCGCACAACAGGAGGTCCGGCCGCAGGGACAGCGCCCGCGCGATGGCGACCCTCTGTCTCTGGCCGCCGCTCAGCTCGTGCGGGTACCGAGACGCGTGGCCATCGTCCAATCCAACCTCCCGCAGGAGAGCCAGGACGTCCACCGACTTACGATGGATTCTCGCCGGCTCGGAGACGCTCCGTGCCACCGTCCAGCGAGGATCGAGGCTGGCCGACGGATCCTGCCAGACCATGCCGATCCCCTCGACCCCCCTCGGAGATCGAAACTCGATCGTCCCGGAGGAAGGTCTCTCGAGGCCGAGGATCGCTCGCGCCAAGGTCGTCTTGCCGCATCCGGACTCGCCGACGATGCCGACCGTCTCGCCGCGGTGCACCGTGAGCGACACCGAGTCGAGCGCCCTATACAAGCCACCCGGGACGGCGAAGTCCACCGTGACTTCCCGAACGACGAGCAACGGGTCGCTCAAGTCTCCTTCTCCCTCCAGATGCTGTGGCTCCAGAACAGGAGCGCGTTCAGCTTGCGGACGAAGTCCCGAGATTCGATCCTCACGAGCTTGGTGGTCCGCTGCGATCGGGTCACCCGAACGCAGTCGTCCATCAGAATGTGCATGCGGGCGCGGCCGTCGGTCGTGAGAAGGGCGTCTCCTCTGGACACCACGTTCAGCTCCACCACGGCGTCGGGCCGAAAGACCAGCGATCGGCTGCTGAGGCTGTGGGGGGCGAGGGCGGTCATGACGAACGCCTGCACGCTGGGATCGACGATCGGCCCTCCCGCCGAGAGGTTGTAGGCCGTGGAGCCGGTCGGCGTGGCCAGCAGCACGCCGTCCGCGGGATAGCTGGTCATTCTCTCGCCGTCGACGATCACTCGGAACACCATCATGCGGTCGGTCGCCGAGCGCTGCACCACCACCTCGTTCAAAGCGTGGAAGGACGCGATGGTTCTTCCGCCACGCACGAGGTCCGCCTGCAGCATCATCCGCTCCTCGATCTCCAGCTCCCCCCGAGCGAAGGCGCTGATCGCCTGCTCCACTTGAGTCGGGTGGCACTGCGTCACGAACCCGAACGTGCCGTACGCCACGCCGAGAATGGGAGTGCCGTGGGCGCTGCATAGCTCCGCAGCCTTGATGAGGGTTCCATCGCCCCCGAACGAGACCATCAGGTCGGCGATCCCGATCTCCGGCGCATCCAGCACGGGACAGGGGATGAGGTGGGCGGAATCGCCCTCTACGGCCAACTCGTGGCCCTCCGCGGTCAGCCGCTCGCAAAGCTCCCGGGCCGCGGCGATCGCGTCCTCTCGGCCCGGGTTGGCGACCAGATGGATCTTCACAGGAGGGCTACCCCGACTCTCTCAGCCTCTTGAGATTCTTCTGAATCTCCGGGTTGTTCGGATCGTTCTTCTGAGCCTGTTGCAGCGTTCGGATGGCGTCCGCCTTCCGGTTCATCCGCTCGTACACGATCGCGAGGTTGATCGCCGCGGGCGAGAACTTCGGGTTGGCCTTGAGCGCGCTGGCGAACGCCTGTCGGGCGGGCTCGAGCTGCGATCTCCCAAGGTGGTACAGACCCACGCCGTTCCAAGCCTCCGCCGAGTTCGGGTTCTCCTTCAGGACGAGGTCATAGTGTCCCTTGGCTCCCTCCGCGTCGCCGTCCTGCCACAGCACGTTCGCGAGATTCAGTCGGACGAGCCACTGCTTCGGGTTGGCCTTGAGCACCTCCCGCCACTGCGCCGCCGCCTCCTTCCGATCGCCGAGCTTGAGGCAAGCCGCAGCCAGGTTGAGCTTGGCCTGGATGCTCCCTGGGTTCAGCCCCACGAGCCTCTGGAACACCGTCCTCGCCTCCTCGAAGCGCCCGCTCTTGTAATGCAGCAAGCCCAGGTTGTTGAGGGCATCCAGGTCGTTCGGCGAGAGCTGCAGAGCCCGCTCGTAGGCCCGCGCGGCCCCCTCGGGATCGTTCATCTGCGACCTGAGCACGCCCAAGTTGAACCAGAACCCCGGGCGCTCCGCGAGACGCTCCTGGAGCGACTCGTAAATCTTGAGCGCCTCCCTTCTGCGGTTCGTGCGCGTGTAGGCGTCCGCCAGAGCGATCTTCAGGTCGTCGTTCTGGGGCTCCAGTTTCAACGCGCGCTCCAAGAACGGTATGGCGGCCGCGGTCTGCTGGACCCGAACCAGGGCGAACCCCGCGTTCTTGAGGAAGACGACCGTCGTCGGCGAGAGATTGGCGGCCTTCACGAACGCCTGCGCGGACTTCAGACTCTCTCCCAGGGTCTCGTAAGCCACCCCAAGGTTGTTGTGGACGTAAGGGTCGTTGGGCCGGATGCTCGCCGCCTTGGTGAACGCCTCGACGGCTCCCTTGGCGTCCTTCCTCTTCAGCCGGACGTTCCCAAGGTTGTACCAGCCGTCGAAAAGCGCGGGGCTGGCGACCACTACCTTCGCGTAGACCTTCTCGGCCGCCTCCAGGTTGCCTGAGTCGGTGTAGGCGGCTCCCAGGTTGTTCGCAACCTCGGCGTCGTTTGGGCGCGCCTTGTGAGCCTGCTCCAGCAACGGCACCGCATCGGCAGCCCGGTTCGAGCGGAGATACAGAAAGCCCAACCAAGCCTGCACGTCGGCATTGTCCGGCGCCCTCTCCCGGAGCTTCTCGAACGCTTGGACCGCCTCCACGAGCTTTCCGGCGCGATACAGCCCCGCCGCCTCGACGACGGCCTTCTGGATCTCTTCAGGAGCCTGGGCACGCGCCGCAGCGACCGAAGCCGCCATCAGGACGACCACGACGCACCGAACCAACAACGACCTCACTGCCATGGCCAAGGGTGCACGCCTCCCGCACACAACTATACCGACCCCTACGCGGGGTCCGTCAGCAATCGTGGCAAGGCGCCAAAGTACAGATCGGTCAGCTCCGCCACAGCCGCTTCGAGGACGGGCCGGCCGTTCACGCTGATCGCAAGGTTCTGTCCGACACCATACGAGCCGACCCGCCGACACCGAAGACCGGCGGCCTGAGCGAAAGACATCAGCTCGGCCTCCTTCCCTTCCGGCACGCCGACGAGAACCCGACCGGGCCACTCCCCGAACAGGGCAACCACCGTCGGCAGGTCTGTTTCGGCAAGGTCCGCGGTCACCCCTTTCCCGCCGTTGATCGCGACCTCCGCCAACGCCACGGCAAACCCGCCCTCGCTGCAGTCGTGGGCACTCAGGATCACGCGGGTGTGCGCGAGATCGCTCAACAGTCTGCAAAGGCGCTTCTCTGCCTCCAGATCCGGCGGAACCGGCGTGCCGTCCTCGGTTCCGAGCACCGTCGCGAGGAACTCCGAAGCACCCAAGCCCAGCTGCTCGCCAAGGTCCACAGGATAGTCGATGACCCAGAGGCCGCAGGGCTGCTTCGGAGCCATCCCGATCGCAGCCGCCCGATCCTCGAGAATGCCGAGCATGCCGATGATCGGGGTGGGAAGCACCTCGCCGAGATCGCTCTCGTTGTAGAAGCTGACGTTGCCGCTGATGACGGGGGTGTCGAGCGCCTCGCACGCCTCCGCGATGCCGCGAACCGCCTCGCTGAACTGCCAGAACACGTGCGGACGCTGCGGGTTGCCGAAGTTCAGCCCGTCGGTCACCGCAACTGGAACGGCACCGGTGCAGGCGACGTTCCGGGCGGCCTCGGCGACCGCCAGCTGGCCTCCGACACGCGGGTGAAGGTACGTCTGCAGGCCGTTGCCGTCGGTCTTCACGGCGATCGCCTTGAGCGTGCCGCGCGGAGCGATCACTGCGGCATCTCCAGCACCCGGCAAAACGGCGGTTTGGGTCTGAACCTGCTGGTCGTACTGCTCGAAGACCCACCGTTTGCTCGCCAAGTTCGGCGACGCCAGCAGAACTCGGAGGGCCTCCGTCGGCTCCACTTCCTCGAACCCAGTTGGCAAGAAGCGCCGGGCCTGGCGGTGGTACTCGGGCTCCTCCACGGGCGCTTGGTAGGTGGGGCAAGCGTCCGTCAGCAGTTTGGGATCCAGCCGGGCCTCCACTTTCCCGGATCGCAGAACGGTGACCATCCCGTCGTCCGTGACCTCGCCGATCACGACGGCATGCACGCCCCACTTCTGGAAGACGGCGATCACCTCCTGTTCCCGGCCCTTCTCGACCACAGCCAGCATGCGTTCCTGGCTCTCGCTCAGCATCAGCTCGTAGGCCGTCATGTCGGGCTCGCGCATCGGCACGCGATCCAGGTCGATCGTCATGCCGACGCCGCCCTTGCTGGACATCTCCACGGTGCTGCAGGTCAGGCCCGCGGCGCCCATGTCCTGGATCGCCACGATGGCGCCGGTCTGGAGGGCCTCCAGCGTGGCTTCGATGAGAAGCTTCTCCGCCAACGGGTCACCGATCTGAACGTTCGGACGCTTCGCGTCGTTGTCCTCACCCAAGGCGTCGCTGGCGAAGGTCGCCCCGTGGATCCCGTCCTTGCCGGTTGCGGAACCCAGATACACCACAGGGTTCCCGACTCCGCGCGCCGCCGCAGTCGCGGCCGCATCCTTGCGCAGCACGCCGACGCACATGGCGTTGACCAGCGGGTTCCCACTGTACCTCGGGTGGAACGCCACCTCGCCCGCTACGGTCGGCACGCCGACGCAGTTGCCGTAGCCGGCGATGCCTGCGACCACGTGCTCGAACAGATAGCGGTTCCTGGAGACCGTCTCGGCTGCCTCCCGATCGCCTCCGATGGTTCCGAATCGAAGGGAGTTGAGCGAGGCGACGGGCCGCGCTCCCATCGTGAGGATGTCGCGGATGATGCCCCCCCCCATCGTGGCCGCCCCCTGATAAGGCTCCACGGCGGAAGGGTGGTTGTGCGACTCGATCTTCATCGTGACCGCCAGACCGTCTCCCAAATCCACGATCCCGGCGTTCTCCAGCCCCTCGCCTTCCAGCGCCTCGCGATACTTCTTGAACAGAGCCAGCACCGGGCGGGAGTACTTGTAGCCGCAATGCTCGCTCCACATCACGGCGAACATCCCCAGCTCGGTGTACGTGGGAACCCTGCCATGGAGCTTGACCAACAGCTCGTATTCCTCGTCGGTCAAGCCCATGGAGGTGTACACTTCCGGTGTGATGAGGGGCTCCATCGGTCGGATTATAGCCCTCGGCACCTTGGCCGCACTGAGCGGCGCCTGCGGCCCATCCTTCGACTTCGAGGGCCGTTGGGTAGGCGAGAGAAAGCTCTCCCCACCGCCGGGCGTGGATCCCAGCGTCGTGCGTGCCGTGGCCAAGGTGGAGCTTCACATCCGCGGAAGCCGCTTCGAGCTGCTGGAGGCGGGAACCACCAAGTCCGGTGTGGTTCGGCAAGCAGACGGGAAAGCCTTTTTGCGCGTGGACACCTACCTCGGCCGACCGATCGAGGCTCTGGGTGAGTCGGCGGTGCGGATGAATCAGGAGATCCGACTGGTGCCCCGTGGCAGGGACCGCATTCTGTTCGACGATCCCGCCGGTTTCGACGAAGCGCCGGTCGAGCTCGTCAGGACTTCGCAACCCTAGCCGAACTACGGCCGTAGAGTGTGCGAACGCCAAGAGAGGTGGGTCGGATCGATGGCATGGATTCTTTTGATCGTTCTTGTGCTGCTGCTCTTCTGGGTGATCGGCATGTACAACAAGCTGGTCGCCCTGCGGCAGGAGACGCGCAACGCTTGGGCCCAGATCGACGTTCAGCTGAAGCGCCGGTACGACCTGATCCCGAACTTAGTCGAAACGGTGAAGGGCTACATGAAGCACGAGCAGGAGACCTTGGAGAAGGTCATCAAGGCCCGGAACGCCGCTCTGAGCGCATCGACGGTCCGCGACAAGGCGGCGGCCGAGGGTCAGGTGAGCGCCGCTCTCGGCAGCTTCTTCGCCCTGGCCGAGAGTTACCCTGAGCTGAAGTCCAACGAGAACATGCTGTCTCTTCAGGAGGAGCTCAAGAGCACGGAGAACAAGATCGCATTCGCCCGGCAGTACTACAACAACGTGGTGACGCAGTACAACACGAAGCTCGAGTCGTTCCCGACGAACCTGTTCGCCTCGTCAGGGGGATTCCAGAGAGCGGAGCTCTTCGAGCTGGATGAGCCGGCGGCCAGAGAAGCGGTCCGGGTTCAGTTCTGAGCGGATCAGGCAGCGCGGCGGTCGCGGGCTCGCGCGGCCTCGAGGTCGATGATCTCCGCAGGGGTGGGTCGGGGGATTCCGGAGTCCTCCTCCTCGTGGTAGCGCGCGGTGCGACACATCAGCACGTAGAATCCCGTCGCCAGAAGAAGGTATCCGCTGAGGGCCAGCACCACCATCGGTAATCTCCTTACTTCCATCGTCGGCTCGATTCCTCACCGTCTGAAGATCGCGCCGCGGCAGGCGGGTGGAGATCCGGCAGGACAACCGGGGTCGGCCGGCGAAAACAAGGTACACGCATGCGGTGGCTTCGCAAACGGGATGGCGCCGACCGACCACGAGGCGGCCAGAGCGGGGGGTCTTGGACGACCCTTCTCTTCTTGGTCCTTGTGTCCGTGGCGCTGGCGGCCTACAACGCCTACTCCACGGCCCGCGACGTTCGGCTGGCAACCGGGCCTCAGGGGCCTGCGCAACGGGATTTCTTCATCGAGGCGGCCGACCGCCCGGACATCCTAACCCTGTACCAAGGCATGAACCGCGCCGAGAAGATCGCCACGGCGCGCAACATCAGCCACTACGATCACCCGAAGCTTGCCAAGCTCGTCGCGATCCTTTTGCAGGACTTCGACTCAGAGGCCAGGAGGGTTCTCACCGAAACCCTGAAGACGGTCGCCGCGCGCCAGCCCAAGGCCGTGGCAGAGGAACTGAAGAACTCCTCGAGCTTCCAATACCTAGGGGTGACCGCCGCCCTGCGATCGCTCGGCGAGGCGGCGATTCCGTTCGTCGTCCAAACCCTCTCCAATGGAGACTGCCGTCCCCGCGCTGTGGAGTTCCTCGTTACCTCGGGAGCCGCCGCGATACCCCATGTCCTTCCCGAGCTTCAGTCCACCAACAAGGATGTGCGGCTGGCCGCGGTGGAAACCCTCGGGAAACTTCGGGCGAGGCAGGCGGCGGCACCCATTCGAAGGCTCTTCTACTCGGCTGAGAGGGCAGACCGCATGCCCTACCTGACGGCTCTCGCAACCATCGCGGCGGCAGAGGACGAGCCGCTTCTGGCGGCCGCGTTGGACGACAAGGGCTACCCCACTCCCCTTCGCGCCCAAGCAGCCCTAGGCTTGGGGCGCATCGCCAGTCCCACGGCCGTTGCGACGCTGTGGCGGATCACCCGCGACCGCGACCGGGACTTGGTCGAGGCCGCGGAGGCGGGCCTGCGGCTCGCCGAGGACAGGGCGTTGCAGTACGGCTCCGGCTCGCCGCGCGTTACCGCCGAAGTGTGCGCGGGGTTCGAATCCCCCTTGAGCAACCGGACCTTGGAGAGGTTGCTGCAATCCACGGATGGTGACGTCTTGGATGCCGCCGTCGCCGCCGCGCGGGGGCGCAGCGCGCTGGTCGGTGCTTTGCTCGGTGTGCTCAACCGAACCGAGCCTAGCAGGGAGGGACACTTGGTGGAGGCCGTGGTGGACTCGCTCTACTCGACAGAGAATGGGAGAAGCGCCCTCGCCCAGTCGTCCAGCCCCATCGTCCGGGCGTTCTTCGAGCGCAGGAAGCTCGTGGAAACCTTCGGCTCCACCTAAACGCGAAGCCCCTCTCGCGCGGAGCGAACCCGCTCGATCGCGGCGTCGTCCACGGCCTTCTCGAAAGACCGGAAGCCTGCCAGCCGGAAACCGTGCTTTTCCGCCAGGGCGAGCATTTCGCGGACCTGCTCCACGCTCACATCCTTGCCCACCGTGTAGCACTCGGCCCGATCCTCCAAGGCCAGGATCATCGTCTCGCTCATGCACGCGTAGGCCGTTTTCGGTGGAAAGCCGAAGTTGAACCCGAAGTCGACGTCCCCCGGCACGGAGACCACCCCGCCCTCGATCACCAGCACGTCGGGCCTTTCCCGGGCAACTCGCACGGAGACGTCGCGAGGACGCGCGACGTCGCAGACCACGGCTCCCGGCTTCAGGTGCTCCGGCTGGATGATGGCGGCGTCTGAGGACGTCACCGTGACCACGGCATCGCACTCCCGCAGGCAGTCCACGCTCGTCGTGGCAATGGATCCTGGCAGGGACTGTGCCAGCGACTCCGTCCTGCTCTGATCTCGCCCGACGAGGTAGAGGCGGGCGAAGCGTTCCGAGAGGATCGTGGCGCAGGTCTTGCCGATGCTGCCTGTGGCTCCAACCACCGCGAGCGCGGACTCCTCCGGCCGGATCCCAACCTTCTGGCATGCGAGGAGCGTTCCCTCGATCGCTGTGGCCACGGTATAGCTGTTTCCGGTTGTCACCGGCACGGACGACCGCTGCGCAATGGTCACCCCTCCGTCGCCCACCACGCTCGTGAACGCTCCAAGACCCACGATGCGGGCGCCTTCCCTGCCCGCCAGCTCCACCGTCTCGCAGATCCGGTCGTAGACCAGGCTGAGCGGGAGTTTCCTCACCATCTGCGAGGGCGTGAGGGGGCAACCCACGAACCACCCCCGCGTCTCTTTGCCCGTTGCCGAGCGGACTCCCCGAATCTCGCTGACCACCATCGGCTTCTTCCGAGCGAGAAAGGCCTCGATGGCTGCGTCCGGCAACAGCCGGGCGATCGGATACTTGCGTGCGGCGTCCCGCGGGGAGAGGGGATGGATGACGAAGCCGAACGGAGTCAACGCCGTGACTTTACCCGGAAGCGCCAGCGGCCAGATCGAGCACGTTCGGTCGCCAACCCAAGCGTCTCAGCACGGAAAGGTAATCCTCCTCCGTCATCTGTTCGGGCCGCTTGCCTGCGAGCGCGACCACCACCCCTTCCATCACGTTCGTTGCGAACGTCTCCCCACCCATCTCTGGAGTCGTGGTCACCAGCCGTCGCACGCCCGCAGAGCGGAGCCACTCGAGATCGTGCTTGCGGATGCTCTGCGTCAACACCGTCTTCCCATCCATCCGCTCCGGAGCGTAGCGCCGGATGTAGTGCTTGTCCCCAGCGATCCAGGTGGCCCATTCGAACACGTCCCGAAACTTCGGGGTTCGCTGCTCCTGCTTCTCCCCCGTGGGATAGAACCACTGGAACGGCAGCCGCACGACGAGCGGGAGGAGCAAGGTCCCCGCCAGCTGGATGGTCCGGTAGCTCCGGATTCTCCACGGCAGTCCTAGTGCGAACAGCGCATCCCCGTACACCACGTTCGGGCACGCCTTGGACAGCGCCTCCGCCATCCCGTAGCGGTCCACGGCCGAGACGAGCAGCACCCGCTCCTGCGTGAAGTCGACGACCCCTTCTTCGACGAGCCGCCTTATGGTCTCGCGCTCCAGCGTGTGCTTCAGGCCGCTGCCGTCCACCACGGGAGTCGTCTTCGCGCCGGACACCAGCCGCTGAATCTCTCGGAACGCGTACCGACGGCCCGCCGCCACCACGTAGATGTCCGCGCCGCCTACGCCAAGGGCGTCCACTTTGCCGTCGAGCTCCCGGAAGAGGCGTGCGAAACGCTGGCGGTCTCCGTCCGTTCCGATCCTTTCGATCCGGAACGGCTCGCCGAGAATCTCCGTCTCGAAGACCTTGTTGCCCTTGCTGGAGCCGAGGCTGACGGAGACGACGCGCTTCATGCGGTCAGAAAACGGCGATTCCCTCGATCTCGACGTCCACTCCGCGCGGCAAACCCGCCACCGCCACCGTAGACCGCGCCGGAGGAGCGCCGTCGAACATGGCGCCGTAAATCTCGTTCACCACACCGAAGTGCTCCATCGACGAGAGGAAGATCGTGGTTTTCACCAGATTCATGGGAGTCAGCCCGCGCGCGGCGAGCACCGCCTTGAGGTTGGCGACCACCTGCCGCGTCTGCTCGGCGATGTCTCCATGAACGAGGGTCCCGTCGGGCTTCAGTGGAATCTGACCGCTCAGAAAGAGGAATCGGCCTTCGGCCGCGACCGCCTGGGAGTAGGGGCCGATGGCGGCCGGGGCCTCGCCGGTAGAGACGATCTCGCGAACCATGGCGGGGACTATACCCACAGAGGGGCGGCCCGGCCGGCAGGCCGGGCCGTCCCTCTCTAAGGTTCACGCGGGCGTCGTCAGCGCTTCATGTTCAGCAGCTCCTGCAGCATCTCGTCCACCACCGTCACCACGCGGGTGTTCGCCTGGAAGCCGCGCTGGGTCACGATGAGTTCGGTGAACTCGTTGCCGATGTCCACGTTGGACTGCTCCAGGAAGCCCGAGTTGACGCTGCCCCGGCCGCCCGTCCGCGGCGTACCGATCACCGGGATTCCCGAGTTGTCGGTGGCTCGCCAGAGGTTGTTGCCCATCCGCTCCAAACCGTTCGGGTTCGGGAAGATGGCCATCGCGATCTGGCCGAGCGGGCGCGTGAGGCCGTTGGTGAACAGTCCGGTGATGATCCCATCGACGCCGATCGAGAAGCCCTGCAGCGATCCGGGCGGGTAGCCGTTCTGGTTGGAGGCCTGCACCTGAGTGTCGGTGGCCAGCTGACCGACCCTTCGGAAGTCAAGGTCGATGTCGAACGCCGGAGCGGCCGCAGACCCGGGCACAGTGATCCGACCGAGGACGTCCGCGTTCAGGAGCAAGCCGTTCTCGTCGAAGTACATCGGCTGGTTGGATCCAGACGAGGAGCTTCCGATGATCGTCGCGCCGGTCGCGGGCTCCGTCGCCTCCCACTCCCAACTGGAGATGGTTCCAGCCGGAGCGCCCGTCGGCGGGGTCGTCCAGCTCTGCCGGTTGAAGAAGCGCACGTTGATGTCGTGCTGGCCGCCGAGCGAGTCGTAGACGCGCACGATGGTGTTCCACTCCTCGGTGGACGGAGCCGCCGCGTTCAGGTTGCCGGCGAAGTCCACGCGCGAGGTGACCTGCACCGCGTTCAGGGCGCCCACCGGGATCTTCAGCGTGGAGGCCGTGCCGATCGGCTGGTTGGTGTCGATGTTCCCGAAGCTGTCCGCCGACCAACCGAGCAGGCGCTCACCCGTCGCCCGGTGCACGAGATCTCCCAGAGCGTCGAGCTCGAAGGCGCCATCCCGCGTGTACGACACGCGGTCGCCGTTGGACACGACGAAGTACCCGTTGCCCTGGATCGCCAGGTCCGTCGGGCGGTTGGTGGCGTTCAGCGACCCCTGCTCGTTGTTCACGTCGGTGCCGCCGATCAACACGCCCAAGCCGTACTGGATCGGGTTCGTGCCGCCGAGGCTGTCCGTCGGCCGGGCCGCGCCGCGGATCGTCTGCGCGATCATGTCCTGGAACGTGACCCGCGATCCCTTGTACGCGGTCGTGTTGACGTTGGCCAGGTTGTTGCCGATGACGTTCATGCGCGTCTGCTGCGCCTTGATGCTGGCGACTCCAGCGAGCAATGCCTGTAGCATTCGATGCCTCCTGTTTCCTTGCTGCGTTCGGTTTCTTTCGGAGGCTGCTCGCCCCTGTCTGGGGTTTCGCCGACACTCGGGGCCGAACCCCGATCCTGCCTTTCCGCCTCCGTGTTGGGTCTGTGAGAACTCGTCGGGGACAGCGCTACACGATGACCGCGCTGTCGATGTTGGTGAAGACGTTGTCCTTGAGGTGCTGCTTGTCGACCGCGGTGATCACCGTCCGATTCCGGATGCTGACCACCAGCGCCACGTCGTCCAACATCACCAAGGTCTCGCGGGCTCCCTTCTGCGCGGCGCGCTCCACGCCGCTCAGAACTCGCTCCCACTCCTCTCTGCCAAGCTGGATCTCCCTGCTTTGCAGCCTCGTCTGCGCGTGGCCGCTCACCTTCAGCCTGTCCTGGAGCAGCGCCTGAAAATCCAGCGCCTGCGGTCCAGAGGCGCTCGGCTGCTGCCTCGGTGCGGCGATCGGTTGCTGGGCGATCCTTTCGGCGATCCGTGCGTTCTGGATTCTCGCGTCCATGTGTCGCTCCTACTGGGTAATGCTTTGTACCGCGCTCAGGTCGACGGCGATCGTCTGACCGTCGTCCTTCCGAACCTGCAGCTGCACGCCCTGCGCGGTGGTGCGGAGACCGACGACCTCGCCGGTCACCGGCACGTACATGGGTGAATCTTGCGATCCGGCACTAAGGATCGCGCTGATCCGCTTGCCCAGCAGCGCCGCCGCGGACGATACGTCGGTCCCCTCGCTGATGCTCAGGATCTGGCTGATCTTCGACTCGACGACTCCCCCGCCCGGCTCCTCGATCCCCACGTAGCGCTCGCCGTTCTTCAGAATGACCTTGCGCACGACGCCGGTCACGGTCTGGTTCACACCGTCGCTGTTCTCCGTCATCGGCCGGAAGGCGGTGACCACCTTGCCCATGAGCTGATTCGCCTGCTGGACATCCAGCGAGCTCTGCATCTTCTCCAGACCCTGCACCTGACCGAGCTGAGCCATCTGCGCGAAGAAATCGCGATCGTTCATCGGCTCGAGCGGGTTCTGGTTGGTGAGCTGGGTCACCAGCAGGCGAAGGAAGGTCTCCATGTTGAGCTCGCTCTTCGAGCTCGGCCTCTTCACGCCGTAGTAGACCGCTCCGTCGTAGGGTTCCACCGCACCTGCGAACATTGCTCTAGGTTCCTCCTAAATTCGGTAATCGACGGCCTCGCTTGACGCACCGATGTCGTTCAGCTCCATCCGGACAGGGGATGCGGCGTTCGCCTCCCCGAATCGGAACGGGAGCGGCTGCTGCTGCGCGCCGGAGCTGAACTGGCCCGCTCGGTCGCCAAAACCGCCCATACCCGCAGTCTGGCTCTCGATGTTCAGCGAGGCCAGCTGCAATCCGCGCGCCTCCAGCGACTGCTGAAGGACCGGCGCGGTCTGCTGCAGAGCGGCGCGAACCTGATCGTTGCTGGCTGCGACGGTGGCTTCGACCTGGTTCTCGGCTTGATGCACCGTGATGGTGAGGACACCAAGGTCGCGAGGCTCCAAGCGGACGACGACAGGATCCTTACGCCGCGAGGTGGCGAGGAGGAGAATCCTGTCGGACAGCTGCCGCAGCGTCCGTCCATCCACGGCGCTGGTGCCCACCTCGGTCTGCGTCAACGAGGCTGCCGGCACCGTCTGCGATGCCGATGTGGATGGAGAGAGCACCGGCGCAGGCTGCAGGCTGCCGCCTTCCGCCTTGACCGCCGTGCCTCGCCCCACCAGCTCGGTTTGGCCTCCGGTTGCCTCTGATCGGGTCTCCCCCGTCGATGCCGCGCTCGACTTCGTGATTTCTTCCGGCCTCTCTGCCGCGAGCGACTCAACGGTGCCGTTGGAGGTGTTCGCGGAAGCCCCCGAGCCTAGCCCAGGGTGGACGCGCGGCTCGCTGCCGTTTCTCTCTAGCGGCGCCCGATCCATCACGGTCGTTCGGCTCGCCTGCTCCCCCGGCCTAGAGTCCGTTTGGGACTCGTTCCGCAAGCCTTGAGCCGTCTTCGGAACCACAGCGTCGTGGACAGCCGGCTCCATGGTAGGCGCTTGCCCTCTACCCACGCTTCGGGCATCCGACTGCTCCGGGTCGAGCGTGGGCCTGGCCTCCGAGCGGACCGACTCGGCCTTCGCCTCGTGCTCCGGCTCCTTGCTCGCTAGTTGGGTCTCCCCGCTAGCATCGGCGCGAGCAGCTGGAGCATCCTCGGTGGCGGAGGCGATCTGGCCGTCGACGCTGATGAGCGCTTGTTCAGGCGTCGTGTCCGACGGTTCTACAGGCACCGACGCCTCCGAGGTCGGCAGCACGGCGCCCATGGAGCCTGTCCCTCTTGCCGCGGTCGATCCGTCCAGGACCATGGAGGAGCCCACCAGCAGCGGGATGCGGAGGGAGCCAGAAGTCGGGCGGGGAGAGTCCACAGAGATCGGTGCCACTTCGGCGGCCTCGAGTTGCGCGAGGGCTGCGTCGCGCACTGCGCCCCACTTGGTCCAGTTCCAAAGCTTCGTTGAACCTACGGCCGGGGCGACCGGCGAGGAGACTGACTCCGATCCGAGGCTATCCGAGGAGGGGCGAGCAGACCCTGCGCCGACCTGGGAGTTCCCGGTAGGTTGGGGCTCTCGGCCCTCGGCACCTGCCCGACGGCTCGGGACCGGCGCCTCCCGCTCCGTATCGGAGGTGGCGGCGACGTGAGCCTCTGGGTCTACGACAAAGCGCTGCTGGACCGGCGCGACCTGCTTGGTGTTGGTAATCGGGGCGGCTTCGTTCGCCACGGTGGCTCGGGTTTGCGCGGTTCGCGACGCCCGATCGACGGTCGAAGAAGACTCTAGGGTCTCCGCAGGCTGCCTCTCTTCGTTGGAACTCTCTGGGAGCACCGCTCGAGGCCCGAAGTTCTCCGAAGAAAGCTCACCGTTGCCGGCTTGTGGCTGCTTCAAGTCTTCGGTGGAGCTGAGCTCGGTTCTTCGGCCAAGGTCGGGCGCAACGGTTCCAATCGTCTCAGCCGACCCACCCCGCGGAGCCTGGACTGCTCTCTCTCCGCCTTCGGCCGCTGGATTCGCCGACGCGTTAGTCTCGGCACCCTTGGACGCGCTTGGAGCCTGTTGCCCGGCACCCTCGCGTGGCGTCTGATCGACGGACTCTACGTGCTGTGCGGGGGCCTGAGCGGCTCCTTGAATAGCCTGCGTATCGCTCGCAGTCACTACCTCCGGATCGACGCCCTCGCTTGAAGGCGCCCGAAGCACAGCCACCACGGTGTCTGCCGGCTGCCCGGGCATCGAAACGCCCGAAACCGCTGGTCGCACCGCCGCAGCACGATTGGCGGTGGTCCGCGTCGTTGCGTTCGAGGGTCGCGCCTCAATCCTCTCTTGGGACTGGGCACGAGTCGCGGTCGCGTCCGCCTGCGGCGCGCTTGTCCGAGGCGCTTCCACCCGAAGCGCGTTTGGCCGGTGGCTTGCGCCTGAAGAGACGCGATGCGGGCGATCCTGCTCCGGGCTTCTGGTAGCCGACCGCGAACGAACCACGGCGACACCCCCGCCCGACGACGCGGTGGCGTTCGTCTGCACCACAGGGGCCGCCTCTGCGGCGGGCTCCAAGCCATAGGGAGCTCCCGAAGAAGCCGAGGAGACGACCTGGGAAGAGTCGGACGAAGGGTTCGCCTTCTGGAGCACGTCTGCAGCTGGGCGAATCTCGGGTTCCAACGAGGTGGCCGAGCCCGGTCCAGCTTGGCGGTTGGATGCGGGCACTTGATCCGAATTTGGAAGCGCTTCGCCCTGCGAGTCGAGATCCCGGACCTCCATCGCGGCAGGAGCTTCGATCAAGGGAAGCCCAAGGTTCTGCGTCCGAGGTCCCTTCGCCGGTTGCGCCTCGGTCGTCGCTGATTTGGTATCGGGGCTGGCTGGGGTGACTGGAACCGACCGTCGGTTGCGAACGCGCGGCTTCGCGTCCACGATAGGCAGCGAGGACTCTTCCTGTTGGAGCGCCTGTTGCCCTGGAGCCTCCGGCGTACCGACAGCGGCATCCGCGACGGCGCCAGCGCTTGCAGGAGTCGGGCCGGACTGCGGGCCGACCGTGGTGAGGGCCAAGGGCGCGAGGACCGACGGCTCGATGGCAAACTTCTTCCGCGTCCTGCGGGCCTTGGTCTCGGGGTTGGGGTCCAGTTCCTGCGGCCGAGCATTCGGCTCGTTGGCCGCCACCTCCCCTTCCCCGACGACGCCCGCCGTCGGGGAGGGACCCGTTGGCGGTGGCGGCTCCAACATCAGGATCTCCGCGAAGCCGTTCTCGCCGGTCGCGGGCACGTTGGTGCTCGGTGCGGAAACCCCTGCCACGAGGGCGATCGATGCGGCCGAGTTCACGACGTCCATACGCAAGCCTTGGCGACTTCTCGCTAGGAACATCATCGGCAGACACCCAGCAATCTTCAGGGGAGAAACGGGGCGCCATGTTCCGTCCCGGGTGCGAAGCCGTCGAATCTGCCATACTTGCACTGGATATGGCTTCTACCGCGGCCTCGGGACCGATCCGTGCGGTTCTCTTCGATTTGGACGGAACGCTCGTGGATTCGGTCGAGGCGATCGTCGCCGGCCTAGGCGACACCTTCGAGCGGTACGTCGGCACCAGACCCTCCCGCGAGCAACTCATCGGCTTGGTCGGTCTGCCCCTGAGGCAACAAGTGATCGTTCTCGACCCGATTCCGCCAGAAGAAGAAGCCATCCTGGAGAGGATCCGCTTCGCGGAGACGAAGTTCGCGGAGTACAGCCATCTCGAAACGGTTTATCCATACACCAGGGAGATCCTGGAGCTTTGCCGGCGCTCCGGCACGCCCACAGCCATCGTCACGAGCAAGACCCGAACCGAATTCGACGCCTTCCGCTCCCGTCACTCTTGGGTGGAAGCCGTCGATGCCGTTGTGTGTTCCACCGACGTCGAACGTGGCAAGCCAGCCCCCGACTCCGCGCTGCGAGCCCGATCGCTTCTCGGCGCCGAGGCGGGGAGGGTTGTTCTGGTTGGAGACTCCACGTACGATGTGGCCTGCGCTCGGGCTGCAGGCTGTGAGGCATGGGCCGTCGCCTACGGAGCTGGCGATCGCCGGTCGCTGGAGGCAACCACCCCGGACCGCCTCCTCGACCGTCCCAAGGAACTCCTTGAGGAACTCCAACAAGCCATCCACGCCTGCCCATGCCACGTAAGAAGCTAGAACAAGACGTTTCGCCTCAACCGCAAGCGGCCGAACCCACACCCGCTCCAGCGGACAACGAAGCCAACACCAGCGAGGCTCCCTCGCTGATCGAGATCATCAAGGAGAAGGTCAAGCGGGTTCGCCGTCGGACCAAGAAGCAACAGGAGCCTGCCGAGTCCGCCGAGGCGCCCCAAGCGCCTGCAGAGGAGCCGCCACACGAAGAGCCAACACCCGATGCGGAGCCCTCGCCACCGGTGGAGGAAAACGTCCCTCAGGCCGAGACAAGGCCGAAACGAACCCGAAGGCGCAAGCCAGCCCAGGCTGAGGCGGTGGAGACGCCGGCCGCAGACGCCGAAGAGGCCCCGACCGAGGAACAGTGGGACCCGTCCCAGGTTGCCGAGTTGGCCAGCCTGTTGCTTGAGGGGGAGACTTTCCCCAGAGTCCTCTGGCGTCCCAAGCCCGCCAAGGCACCGCCCGAGGCGAAAGAGGCCCCTGAGGCCGCAGCGCCGCTCCAAGCCCCTCGCCGCTCGAAGCGCTCCCGGCGGGGCGACGGCTCAGACAAACCGATCACGGCGTTGGACGCTCTGCAGCCCAAGGCGGAGCCGGAGCAAGAGACCAGCCCGCGACGCACATCCGCACGGAAGGAACGGCGCCCGGAGCCACCCTTGGTTCAGAAGCCCAAGAAGCCCGAACCGCTCATCCCGCCCCGTCCGCCGATTCCCACGCCTGCCGAGGCGCCTCAGATCGTCACGAAGGACGGCAACCCCATGCTCGTCGTCGGTGGTCGGGCGGTGCCGCCGGTGTTCTTCTTCGGACACGCGGCCGACGAGCGCAAGGCGCGGAACGTGTTCGAACAGGTCGCCATGGCCGGCGAGGCCGGACTGCACCTGCACTCGTTCCTGATCGAATTCGACACAGACCCCTCCGCGGTGCAGGACTCCGTCGTGATGGCGGGCTACCTGCTCAAGAAGGCCGTGGAGGCCGACCCCGAGGCGAGGGTCCTGTTCCGGATCGTTTTCGTCGCGCCGCCGGGATGGCAGGAGCGCTTTCCAAACGCTCGGTACCTCCTGCAGAACGGCAAGCTGGCGGAGCCCTCGGTGTGCGACGACGCCTATTGGTCGATGGTCAAGGAGTGCCTCGGAGACTTTGTGCGGCAGGTTCGGATGCTGCCGTTCTCCGAGCGCGTGCTTGGGTTGCACCTCGACCGGGGCGAGTGGTTCAACCCCGACGGGGCCGGGTACGACGACTCCATCGCCGCCCGCGACCTGTTCCGCCGGTGGGCGCAGAAGCGGTACCTCGGCGACATCGTCGCGCTGAGGGCGGCTTGGTTCGACGGCCGGGTCGACTTCGACAACCTCGAGATTCCGCCGTACCAGCCTTCCTCCCAGCAGTCGGACAAGTTCGTTCGAGCCAACCGTAAGGATCGCCGATGGGTCGACTACCACCTGTTCCTCAGCGATGCCACGGCCGCTCGTCTCGCGGACCTCGCCTATACGGTGAAGGAGGCGTCCGAGGGCTGGTTCCTCGTTGGCGTGTGCCACGGCTACACCTTCGAGTGGTCCCACCCCGACAGCGGGCATCTCAGCCTGGGCAAGATCCTTCGAACTCGCGAAATCGACTACATCGCCGGTCCGCCCAGCTACAAGAGCCGCGAGCCGGGTGGAAGCGCCCCGTTCCCCAGCCCGATCGACTCGTTCAACCTGAACGGCAAGCTGTTCCTGAGCGAAGAGGACTATCGGACATCGCTTGGGGAGGGTTCGGACCCCGACGAGTTCAACCCCGTCATCCGAACGCCGCAGGCGCTGGAGGCGGTCCACTGGCGAGGCGCCGGCTCGGCGCTGTGCCATTCGCACGGCGTGTGCTGGATGGACCTGCGGGGCAACGGCTGGCTGAAGACTTCCAGCGTCTGGCAGAGGGCGCGCAAGCTCAAGGACTGTCTTCAGATCGGCATGGTGGCGCCGGTGTCGGAGCCGGACGCCGCGGTGTTCATCGACGAGCGCGCGTTGGCGTATCTCGTGGACGCGCAGGCGTTCCAGATCCTTGTGCAGAACGTTCGGGAGGCCGTGCTGCGCTCGGGCCTCAGCGCCGGTTTCTACCTGCTGAGCGACCTGGCGCACCGAGAGACGTTCCCGGAGAGCAAGCTCTACATCTTCGTCAACGCCTGGGACATCCGCCAAGAGCTCCGAAGCGCCATCAAGCAGAGGCTGCAACGGGACGACAAGGTGCTGTTCTGGCTGTACACGGCGAGCCTGTTCGAGTCGGGACGGGAGAGCCTGGAGCGCGCCCGGGAGGTGACCGGCATCGCGCTCAAGCCGCAGCCGTTCAGCAGCAAGACGGGGACGACGATTCTGCACCGCCGCCACCCCCTCTGCGAGGCGTTCGGCGATCGGGAGCACATCGGCCGAACGCTGCTGGAGCCGAGCTACTGCGGCATTCCCGAGGGAGCCGTGGTCTTGGGCGAGTACACCCAGACCGGGCTGCCGAGCTTCCTGATGCGGGAGTTCGGGAAGGAGGGCGACCGCTCGCTCCGATGGAAGTCTGTGTTTCTGGGAGAGCCGGTTGTCACGCCGTCGCTCATCAGGGCTCTCGGCCAGCTTGCCGGGGCACACGTTTGGAACTTCCAAGACGACGTGGTGCATGTGCGGCCTCCGTTCCTCTTGGTGCACTGCTCCGGCAGCGGACCGAGGACGGTGGCCCTGCCCGGGAAGTGGTCCGCGTTCAACCTGCTGGCTGGCGAATGGGCGGCCGAGGAGACGACCAACCTTCGGTTCCACGGTCAGGACGGCACCAGCCACCTGTTCCTCGTAGGCCCCAAGCTGGAGATCGAACACCTCCTCCAAACCGACTTCGACGAGGCGCTGAAATTCCCCGAGATCCCGCCCCGCGACGAGAACACCATCGAGACCGACGCGGCCGACTTCGACGTCCCCATCATGAAGCTGGACGAGTGGATCGAGGGAGCCAGCTTGGACGAGCTCGCAGAGGAATGGATGCTTCGGCCGAAGATCGCGGAGGAGGCCGAGGAGCCGGAACCCGTCCAGCAGACCCCAGGATCCAGGCGCAGACGCCGAAGGAAGTCGACGGCCTCGGAGCCACGGTCCGTCGTTGAGGATCCAACCTCCGAGCCGGCGGAGAAGCTGCTCTTGGATCCGGACGACACGCTCGGTCTCAACGTGATCTTCCGCAGGCGCGAGTGAACCATGGCGTACCGGAGCGGACGCGTGTCCCTGATCGGCAAGCCGAACGCCGGCAAGAGCACCCTGCTGAACCGGATGGTCGGTCAGAAGGTGTCGATCGTCAGCAACAAGGCCCAGACAACGAGAAGGCGGGTCGTCGGAATCCTCACGACCGACGAGTACCAGATCGCCTTCGTCGACACTCCGGGCGTGCACGAGCCGCACACCCGTCTCGGACGCGCGATGGTGGAGGCCGCCCGAATGAGCCTGACGGACGTGGACGTGATCGTGTTCGTCGCCGACGGCTCGAAGAGGCCGGACGCGGATGACGCGGAGATCATCCGCATGGTGCGTTCGGTGCCCAAGCCCCAGCAGGTCCCCGTGTTGGTGTGCGTCAACAAGATGGACCGCCTGAGGCCGGAGCACGTGCAGAAGACCGTGGACCACTACACCGCGGCACTACAGGCGGAAGACTTCATGCTGACCACGGCGACCGACGGCACCAACGTGGACAAGCTCGTCCGTCAGATCGTCGAACGGCTGCCCGAAGGTCCGCCGCTGTACGATCCCGACGACTTCACCGACCAATCAGCCCGCTTCATGGCGGCGGAGCTGGTGCGCGAGAAGATCCTGAACGCCACGCGCCAAGAGGTGCCCCACGCCACCGCGGTCGTCGTCGACAGTTGGGAGGAACCAGAAGACCCGCGCGGGACGATCGCCATCTCCGCTTCGATCATCGTCGAGAAGCAGAGCCAGAAGGCGATCCTCATCGGTCACCAGGGACGTTTCATCAAAGCGATCGGGACGAAGGCGCGACAAGAGATCGAGGAGCTGCTCGGCCGCAGAGTCTTCCTCGAGCTCTTCGTCAAGGTCCGGGAGGGCTGGCGCATGAGTCCGCGACTTCTGCAGGAGCTGGAGTACTTGGATTGAGGGTTCCCCCGCTCCCCTACCCCTACGAGTCGCCGAACCCGCGATTGGCGGTGCAGTTCGTGGTGGAGCTGGTGGGACCCAAGCCGATGCCGGGGTTGAAGGCCCGAGGGGTGTTCTCCCACCCGTGGTTCGAGACTCTAGGGCGTCCGATGGTCTACACCATGGCGCCGAGCGACTCGACGTGGAGGCCTCTGGGGCCCTCTGACGGCTCCCCGGTGTACGACTCTTTTGCGCTCGCTTGGCCTTTCTTCGACAGAAGGGGACGTTTGTCAGCCCGTTCCGCCGAACGGCTGTTTCATGCCACCGAGCGCTTCGCCTCCGGGTTGGACCGCGTAGCGATGCCGCTCACCCCTCCCGAAAACCTCGATGAGCGCATCCAGGCTCTGGAGGAGGCTCGCAGCAGCCTCGATGCGACGGTCTCGGTCACGGTGCGCCCGGTGACCGGCTGGTTCGACCGGAGGGCCCTGTCCCACGCGCTGCAGGGCATTGGGTTTTCGGCGGAGGGCTACCGCTTCGTTCTGACGACGCCCGACTGGCCCGAGGCGTTGCTCGAGGCTCACGCCCTGGCGGATCCGCCGGCTGGTCCGGATGCTATACAGGCGCTGGACGTCGGCTTCCGTGTTGCCCGTAATCCCGTGCCCCAATGGTCTCTGGAGGCCCTGTTCGAGACCGTCGACGCGTGCGGCAGCCTCTCGCGCAGCATCGCGATCGATGAGGATGGAAACCACGTCGACGGTGCTAGGCGGGCGTGGATGGAGCAGCAGCTGGCGCTTCTCGTGCGCACGTTGGAGCAACGCGGGCTTCCGGCTGGATCGCCGGAAGCCCGCATGGTCTTCCTCGATTGAGAAGCCTCTGCCCGACCGTCTCAGGGCTCGTCGATCTCCGTGATCGACCGGTTGGCGTCGGAGGCGCGTCGGCGCCGTCGGATTTGACCGTACTGGCCCGCCTTGGTCTCCAGATCTGTCGGGACCGCGTCTACGGTCTCCGTTGGCCTCACAACGCGCTGCGCGAACTGCTGCTCCTTCGCGGTGATCGCCATCAGCCCGGCGTCTTGGCCCTTCCGCCGCATGATCCACAGGTCGATCGCGTACAGCACCGGCGAGGCGATGAAGATCGACGAGTAGGTTCCGAACACGATGCCGACGAGCATCGTGAGGTTGAAGAACTTCAGGTCGGTCGTCGAGGAGCCCCAGATCAGGAGAACCGCCAGCGTGAGGATGACGGTGAACGAGGTGTTGATCGACCGTGCGAAGGACTGCGTGATGGAACGGTTCACGAGGTTCTCGAAGGCCTCGCCCGGATGAGGCCGACGCAGGTTCTCTCGGATTCTGTCGAAGATCACGATCGTGTCGTGCGTCGAGAAGCCGATCATCGTCAGCACGGCCGTGATGAACAGCGCCGAGATCTGCCAGTTCGCGAGATAGCCCACCAGCGCCGCCATGCCCAGCACGATCGCGGTGTCGTGCACCAAGGCGACGATCGTCGCCGCGCTGAACCGGAGGCCGGTCACGAAACCGCCCATCGCGATGCCGAAACGGATGGCGAGGTACACCACGATGAGCAACGTGCTGTAGATCACACCCAGAATCGCATTCTGGACGGTCTCCTTCTGGACCGTGGGCCCTACCTTCGTGAACTCCGCGACGTCCTCCTTGGTGAACCCCGCCTTCTGCGCGAGCTGACCCAGCGCCGCCTCTCCGGCGGCCTCCAGCTCCTGCGTCTCCGGCACCGTGACGCTGGCGAGCCGCTGCTCCGGAAGCACCTTGACGGTCGCTCCGCGCACGCCGTTCCGCTCGAGCGTGGCCGAAATCTGGTTCGAGGTCAGGTTGCGCCCACCAAGCTTGAAGTTGATCTCGTAGCCGCCTTGGAACTCGACGTTGGGCTTGATGCCGCCCATGCCGATGAACAGCAGGCCTGCCAAGATCGACAGCACGGAGAAGCTGATGTACTTGCGCCAGTTCGAAATGACCTGCAGCGGCTTGTGCTCGGCCGACCTCTCGATCGACTCGCCGAACCATTGCCGATTCAAGCCGTACCACTTGGGGTCGGCGCCGATGCCCGATCCAACGAAGAACAGCAGCAGCGATCGCGTCACAGTGACCGCCGTGAACAGCGAGATGGCGACGCCGATGATCAGCGTGCTGGCGAACCCTTTGACGGGTCCGGTGCCGAGGTTGGCGAGGACCAGCGAGGTCAGGATCGTACAAGCGTTGGAGTCCACGATGGCGGGCAGAGCGCGCTTGAAGCCGAGATGGATCGCCTTGTTCAGCGGCAGGCCGCCCCTCATCTCCTCCTTCATGCGCTCGAACACCAAGATGTTCGCGTCCACCGCCATGCCCACCGACACGATGAACGCTGCGATCGCGGCGAGCGAGAACGTCGCCCCGATCATCTTGAGCACCGTCAGGGTGAACAGCGTGTAAAGGAAGAGCGCCAGCAGCGCCACGAACCCCGGGAAGACGTAGTACAGCAGAAGGAAGAGGGAGATGGCGACGAAGGACGCCACGCCGGCTCTGACGATGTTGTCCAGCGCTTGGGCTCCGATCGTGGGGTCTACCTTCTGGCTGCTTAGCTCCTTGAGGTCCACCGGGAGCGCACCGGAGTTGAGCAACTCCACGAGGTTCTTCACGTACTCCGTCTCGAACTGCCCCTGAATGACGCCCTCTTCGCGGATGATCGCCCCCTGCTCCAGAGGCGCGATGTTGATGACTTGGTTGTCCAACACCGCGGCCAAGTTCTCCCGACGGTTCTGATAGCGCCGGGTCCAGCGCTCCATCTTGGGCGCGCCGGTGGCGGAGAACCGCATCGCGGGAATGAAACCCGTGCCCCTGGGGTTGGGAACCACTCGCGCCTCGGCCAAGTCGTCACCCTGCAGGATGAGGTCCCAGCCTTGGATGATCTCCAGGTACTCCGGGTCCCCCGGCCGAATCGGCTTGCCCTCGGGATCGAAGTGGCGCACGAACGTGACCACGTTGCTGCCGCCCACCTTCTCCGTGGGGCCCACGTCGTAGCGTCGCGTGGCTAGCTCGGTCGAGACGTTGCGCGCGTGGTACCACTTGAGGCTCGCGGTGGTCGAGAGGAGCTTTCTCGCCTGCTCGACGTCCGTGTAGCCAGGGATCTCGATCACGAACTGATCGGTCCCCTTGTCCTGAACCGTCCCCTCCTGCACGCCTCCCAACGCGCCGACGCGGTTCTGCAGGATGCGCTTGACGTTGGCACGAATCCGCGCCAGCTCGGGCCGCTGCTCCGGCTTCAGCTCGGCGATCTGAAAGGTGAATCGCACGCCGCCGCGGACATCCAGGCCCAAGTTGTACTGGGTTCGGGAGTAGAAAAACGCCGAAAGGCCGGCGAGCACGAGCACGGCGAGCAGGAACAGATAGCTTCTTGAACGCAAGGAAACGCCTCCGGGCGACAGCTGCTCGGCAGAGTATACCGAAGCCGACCCGACGGCGGGTCAACGGGCGTTGCGCTCGCGTGCGAGTCGGAAAGCGGCCACCCTCTCCCGGCCACCGACGAGAAAGCGCGCCTCGAATCCCTCGGGATGGAGCCGAACACTCTCCAGCGGAAGCTCAACCCAGTACAAGGCCGCGAAGTTCCCACCCAGAGGGGGGTGATCGTCCGGCATGCGGCTCTGTCCAAGATCAACGGGCGCGACGGCCAAAGGATCGAGCATCAGGGCAGCGCCCGCTTCCCGGAAGGCGCCCCACCACTGGGGAGTCGTCTCCTGAGGCTCGGTCTGATACGGCCACTCCGCAGTCGGCCTGGCATTGTAGCCCGGGGGCGAGTTCGATTCCCATGGAAGAGCGTCGGGCCTCCGTCTGCGCTCGGGCAGACCCGGTCCGCTCGTGATCAGCCACCGGACGTTCTTCAGGGCCCCACCATCGGCGACGGACCCCTCCTCCCCGTCCCAGGCTCTCCTGCGGAGCGCACAGAGTCGGACGGAGACGGCCAGGCGGCCGTCCAGACGCTCCCGTGCCTGGTTCCAGGCCGAGAGCACCCGGTCCATCGTCCATCGGCGGCTCGCAGACAGGTAGCCAAGGCGCCGCGAGACCAACCTCGGAGCAATCCACACGGCGACGTCGGCCGCTCGGCGAATCCGACCGTCGAACCACAAGGCCATGACGGCCCGATCCGGACCCAGGGTCCGGTCGATTCCCTTCCCCGCGCGCCAAAGCTCCACGCCCTCTTGGAAGGCCGTGGCGTCCGGCGCCTCGCCGAACCGAAAGGGCGAGGAGGAGCCAACCAGCGCGAGACCAGCCCAAAGCCACAGCATCGACGACCTCATTGTCGGCAAACCTCGGTGCCACAATCAGGCGTGCGCTACGATCTCATCGTCCGCGACGCCGAGGTCTGGTCCTCTGCAGGTTCCGTTCGCGCCGATGTCGGGGTTCAGGACGGCGTCATCGTAGACGTCGGCTCGGTCTCCTCCGGCAGAGCCCGAGAGGAGGTCGATGCGGCAGGCGCCTGGCTCCTTCCCGGCGCCATCGACACGCAGGTGCATTTCCGAGAACCGGGCGCGGAGCACAAGGAGGACCTGGAATCGGGGAGCAGGGCGGCGGTGCTCGGAGGGGTAACCGCCTTCTTCGACATGCCCAACACGTCGCCCGCAACCGCCACGGCCGAGGCGCTCGCGGACAAGGTTCGCAGGGCGACCGGACGTTGCCACGCGCACTTCGCCTTCTACATCGGAGCCACGGTAGAGAACGCTTCCGAGCTGGCCGACCTAGAGACGCTGCCCGGCTGCTGCGGCGTGAAGGTGTTCATGGGAAGCTCCACGGGAGATCTCCTGGTTGAAGACGACCAGTCTTTGGAGCGGGTTCTCCGCAACGGACGGAGACACGTCGCCGTGCACGCGGAGGACGAGGCCCGCCTCCGAGAGCGCCGTCCGATCGCGGAGGCACGGGCCGAGCCGAGCGCCCACCCGGAGTGGCGCGACGTCGACTCGGCACTCACGGCCACCAAGCGCCTGTTCCGCTTGGCAGAGCGCACGGGCAGGCCCGTTCATTTGCTGCACGTCAGCACGGCGGACGAAGCCCGCGAGGTCGCGGAGGCGAAGGCGCGGGGCCTTCGGGTCACCGCCGAAGTCACGCCCCAGCACCTGCTGCTGTACGCACCAGACTGCTACGAGCGCCTCGGAACGCTCGCGCAGATGAACCCCCCGATTCGGGACTCCTGGCACCAGGCGGCGCTTCGAGCGGCGCTCTTGGATGGGGTGTTCGATGTCGTCGGCAGCGACCACGCTCCCCACACTTTGGCGGAGAAGGCCAGGCCGTACCCCAAGTCGCCGAGCGGCATGCCGGGAGTGCAGACGCTGCTTCCCTCTCTGATGAACCTCTGCTGGGAGGGGTTCCTCGACCCGGGGCAGGTAGTCCGACTTGTGTGCGAGGGGCCTGCGGACCTCTTCGGCATCCTTGGCAAGGGGCGCATTGCTCCGGGCTACGACGCCGACCTGGTGCTTATCGACCCCAACGAGGGAAAAGTGGTGGAGCGATCGATGCTGGCCACCAAGTGCGGATGGAGCCCGTTCGAGGGGGAGCTGTTCTTCGGCTGGCCCCGCTTCGTGTGGGTGAAGGGGCGCCGGGTCGTTGCGGACGGGAAGATCGTGTCCGAGCCGTGCGGTGAGGTGCTGTCGTTCCGCCTCTGAGCGAGGCCTTCCGGGAAGGGAGTATGCTCGCAGCATGCCGAAACTGGTTTTGGTTCGACACGGGCAGTCTCTCTGGAACCTCGAGAACCGCTTCACCGGCTGGGTCGACGTGCCGCTGACCGAGCAGGGAGAGCAGGAGGCCAGGCAGGCCGGCGAGCGGCTGAGGGGCATGCAGTTCGACGTCGCGTACACCAGCGCGCTCACCCGGGCCCAGCGGACGCTCGACATCATCCTCGAGACGATGTGGGTGAAGATTCCCATTATTCGCGACCAGGCCCTGAACGAGCGCCACTACGGAGATCTGCAGGGTCTGAACAAGGCGGAGACCGCGAAGCGGTACGGCGACGAGCAAGTCCACCTTTGGAGGCGGAGCTACGACATCCCGCCACCCAACGGCGAGGCGCTGAAGAACACCGCAGAACGGACCCTCCCCTTCTTCGAGAGGGCCATTCTCGGAGACATCAAGCAAGGCAAGAACGTGCTGGTCGTCGCGCACGGCAACTCCAACAGGTCCATCGTGATGAAGCTGGACAACCTGAGCGAGAAGGAGGTCCTCGAGCTGAACCTCGACACCGGCGTGCCGCTCGTCTACGAGATGACCACCGAGGGCGAGATCGTTTCGAAGACCGTCCTCAAGTAGCCCCGCTCAGGCGGCCTTCTCGACTTGGAGGACCGGGTGGCTGAAGTGGGTCACCCGGTTTCTTCCCGCCTTTTTGGACCGGTAGAGCGCCTCGTCGGCCTCCGCGATCGCCCGCTTGGGGCTGGGGCGGCCCACGGGCTGCGTGGATGCCCCAATCGAGACCGTGACTTGGCGCTGCGGCCATTCCGCACCCTCAACCGCCGCGCGGATCCTCTCTCCGACCTCCAGCGCAGCAGCTTCGTCGGTGTTCGGAAGAATCACCGCGAACTCCTCGCCTCCGTAGCGGGCAGCCACGTCGCTGCCACGAACCGCCCCAGCGATGATGGACGCCACCCTCCGGAGGACCTGATCGCCCGCAGGGTGCCCGAACGTGTCGTTGAACTGCTTGAAGAAGTCGACGTCGAGCATCAGCAGGCTGACGGGTTGTCCATCCCTCTCGGCTCTCTTGCAGGAGCGCTCGAGCTCCTCCTGGAAGTGCCGATGGTTGGGAAGGCCGGTTAGCCCGTCGGTGAGCGCGAGCTGCTCCAGGCGGGCGTTGGCCTCCTCCAGCTTCGCCTTCTCCTCGGCGAGCTCGTCGGCGATCCGGCGGATCGTCTCCATCTGCGACACGATCAATCGGCGGGCGGAGTTCTGCTCCGTCATGTCGACGTTCACGGCGATGCCGCCGGTGATCTGGCCCTTGGGCCCGTGGATCGGCAGCAAGTCGGAACTCAGCTCGAACACTTCGGACTCGTTCCGGACGAACTTCCACTCCACCCCGGAGATCGCCTTTCCCGTCAGCACCTCTCGGTAACGCCCCTGGAGCCAGCCTCCGTGCTCCGACCGGTCGAAGATCTCGTCCACGCTCCGCGTCAGAATCTCGGCCGCGGAGAGACCGAATAGGCTTTCGGAGCGTTTGTTCCACTCGAAGAGCAGCCCGTCCACGTCGAACGTGAAGGCGGACACGGGCAGTCCGCTGAACAGCTCCTCGAACCTCTTCGATGCGGCGGCGAGGTTCTGATTGGCGAACTCCAGCCTCTGGGCCACGTCCATGAGGTGCCGCCGCTGGCGCAGCAGGTCGTCCTCCGCGGCCAAGATCCGCAGGGCCACCTTGAGCCTGGAGAACAGCTCCTCGCGGTCGAGCGGCTTGTTCAGGAAGTCGTCAACTCCGGCTTCGTAGGCCGCGGCCCTGTCCTCTTTCTGCGTCTTGGCGGTCAGAAGGATGACGTACGTGTAGGGCTCGGAGACCGTTCGGATCTGGCGGCAGACGTCCACGCCGTCCAGCTCCGGCATCATCCAGTCCGAGATCACGATCCGATGCACGCCGCAACGGAAGCTGTTGAGCGCCTCGAGGCCGTTCTTGGCTCCATCGACCTCGAAGCCCTTGCTCTCCAAGGTCTTCTTGAGCACCAGGAAGGACACTGGGTCGTCCTCGGCAATCAAGACCTTGGGCAGCCTCCCTTCCGGAGGCACAAGCGAATCCATCTCCCCCGATGCCATGCCTTCGCTACCCCTTCCCCGCTTATCTTCGGGAATCGGGCGAAGCACGGCTCACTGGCAAATCTCTCAGGTTTGGTCCTCCGCGCGGCGCGGGTCCAATCGGTCGCGCTCGGGGGCGGCGCCGTCCCGCTGCTTCCAAAGCTTCGGCCATGGAACGCGGGCGGCGTGCCCATCTGCGAAGATGTAGGGACCGACCAGCGTCCGCTCGTCCAACAGAGTCATGCGAGGCAAGCGCCGAACGGGGTCCCACTGCAGCGGCTGAAAGCGCGCGTTCGAGACCCGGGAGGGGTTGCCGTAGTATTGCGGGTGGAAGTGGTCGCCCCTCACTAGGAAGTCCGAGCCCAGCAGCGTCACCCTCAGTTCTGCCACCACAACCGTCTCCGACGGACGCACCGTCTCATCCAGCGAGCAACCGAAGTAGGGCGGGTGACGGAAGTCGAAGTAGGCGTTCAGGCCGTAGGACGTGAGCCTTGGGTTCGTGAGGTCGCCCCACGCGGGTGAATCGTCGAGCGGAGAGCGGCGCAGAAGCCGCGCCTTCACGTAAGGCTGGACCTCGTCGACCCAAGTGGTCATGGTCGGGTCGGCCAGATTCTCCTTCACCGTCGGGAACCACCCCTCGTGGTCGGCGGCATACATCGACAACGCCAGACCCATCTGTCTCATGTTCGAGAGGCTGGCGATCTCCTGGGCGGAGCGCTTGACCCGAGCGAACACGGGGAAAAGCAACGCCGCCAACAGGCCGACGATCGCGACGACGACCATCAGCTCAACCAGCGTGAACGCCCCGTCCGGCTTCCGATACTTTTCTAACTTGGAACGATTGAGCATTTCGGCCTAGTCTCAAGGGTAATCTACCCGATGAACCGGAGTTCTGCTCCGAGTCAGCGAGGATGCCCATGGCGGACAAGGATCTATCGGCGGACGTGGCGCTTGCCGTGCGCAAGTGGCAGAAAAAGCGCGGCGCTCTGATCATGGTGCTGCACGAGATCCAGGGACGCCTGGGGTACGTGCCGCGCGAGATCGCGCTCGAGCTCGCCAAGCAGATGAACGTGCCGTTGGCCAGGATCTACGAGGTCCTGACGTTCTACAACTTCTTCGAGCTGGAGCCGCCGGCGAAGTACGTGATCTCCGGCTGCATGGGGACGGCCTGCTACCTCAAGGGAACCCCTCAAGTGATGCAAGAGTTCGGCAGGCTGCTAGGCATCGAGGTGGGACAGACCACGCCCGACGGGCGGTTCAGCCTCACCACGGTCCGTTGCGTCGGCTGTTGCGGCCAAGCCCCAGTCGTGTTGATCAACGGGGAGGTTCACAGCAAGGTGTCGCCGCAGGACGTGCCGCATCTGCTCGCTCAGTGCAAGGACTGAGGAGAGGAGACTGAGCCATGACGAAGCTGCAGAAAGAGGACCTCGAGGGCATCGCCCAGCGACAACGGGAGTCCAATCGATCTTGGATCACAGTGGGCATGGGCAGCTGCGGCCTCGCCGCCGGAGCGGACGCCGTCCACCATGCCCTTGTCGAGGGCGCTCGGGAACGCGGGCTGGACGTGGAGATCCGGAAGACCGGATGCCTGGGGGCCTGCCACGCCGAGCCGCTGGTCGAGGTGTGCGTCGAGGGTGTCCCCAAGACCCTGTATGGGCACGTCACAGCCGAATGGGTGGACCTGATCCTGGACAGCCACGTGTCCCTTAAGAGGGTCGTATCTCGCCTCGCGGTACCGGAGATCACCGAACGCCTTGCGACGTGCAACGAGCGGGGGCAGCCCGAGCCGAGCCGCCAGTACAAGATCGTCACCCGCAACTGCGGTGTGATCGACCCGGAGAGCCTCGAGGAGTACATCGCGACAGGCGGCTACCTCGCCCTACGCCGCTGTCTGTTCGATCTGTCTCCGGAGGAGGTGATCGCGGAAGTCGAACGGAGCGGCCTCCGCGGTCGGGGAGGGGCGGGCTTCCCGACGGGCCTCAAATGGCGCCTCACTAGGGAAGCCGTCGGAGAGGAGAAGTTCGTGGTTTGCAACGGGGACGAGGGCGACCCCGGTGCGTACATGGATCGGAGCGTGCTCGAGGGGGATCCGTTCTCCGTCATCGAGGGAATGACGATCGCCGCCTACGCGATCGGCGCCTCCGAAGGGTTCCTCTACATCCGCGCGGAGTACCCGCTCGCGGTCGCCCGGATCGAGGCGGCCATCCGTAGCGCGAAGCTGGCGGGACTGCTCGGCAGGAACATCCTGGGAACCGGGTTCTCCCTCAACCTCGAGGTTCGGCTCGGGGCTGGAGCGTTCGTCTGCGGCGAGGAGACCGCTCTGATCGCGTCCATCGAGGGCAAGAGGGGCACCCCGCGTCCCCGCCCACCCTATCCTTCGGTGAGCGGTCTCTGGGGCGGCCCCACCTGCATCAACAACGTGGAAACGTTGGCCAACCTGCCGCCCATCCTCAGCAAGGGCGCGGAATGGTTCCGATCGATCGGCACCGAGCAATCCCCCGGCACCAAGGTCTTCGCCCTGACCGGCAAGGTTCGGAGGCCCGGCTTGGTGGAGATCCCCATGGGCACGCCGCTTCGCACGGTGGTCGAGGAGATCGGCGGCGGTCCGTTGCCAGGGCGGCGGATCAAGGCCGTCCAGACGGGCGGGCCTTCCGGAGGCGTGATCCCGGCCAGCCTGCTCGACACGCCAGTGACCTATGAGGATCTGGCCGCGCTCGGCTCCATGATGGGATCGGGCGGGATGATCGTGATGGACGATCAGGACTCGATCGTCGACATCACGCGCTTCTACCTCGGGTTCTGCGTCGAGGAGTCCTGCGGCAAGTGCGCTCCCTGCCGGATCGGCGGTAGGCAGATGCTCACCATCCTGGAACGCCTGTCGCAGCACAGAGGCACTCCGGACGACCTCGAGCAGCTTCGCCAGATCAGCAAGACGATGAAGGCCGCCTCGCTCTGCGGCCTCGGCAAGTCGGCGCCGAACCCGGTTCTATCCACCATGAAGTTCTTCCCCGAGGAGTACGAGCAAGCGATCGAGAGGGCGGACAGGAACGCCTGACGGAGAGAAGATGGCAAGAATCGCAGCGAACACCGTCCGAGCCCGGTTGAACGGAATCGAGGTCGAGGTTCCCGAGGGCACCACCATCCTTCAGGCGGCTGAGAAGGTCCATCTGAAGATACCCACGCTCTGCAAGCATCCGGACCTCCCGCCCACGGCCGCCTGTGGCATCTGCATCGTGCGCGTGAAGGGCACCAACCAGATGCCGCGAGCGTGCTGCACGCCGCTCGAGGACGGAATGGAGATCCAGACGCACGATCCGGAGATCGTGGAGATCCGGCGCAAGGTTCTGGAACTCATCCTCTCCAAGCACCCCAACGAGTGCCTCACCTGCGGGCGCAACGGCACCTGCGAGCTGCAGCGCTTGGCGTCCGATTTCGGAATCCGGATGCAGACGCTGCCTTCGATCGTGCCGGACCTGCCCAAGGACGAATCGACCCGCACGATCGTTCTCGAGCCACGGAAGTGCATCGCCTGCGGCAGGTGCCTCACCGTCTGCCAAGACCTCCAGAACGTGTGGGCGCTGTCGTTCCTCGAAAGGGGCATCGACACGCGGATGGCGCCCGCAGGCGACATTCTGCTGGCGGATTCCCCCTGCATCTCGTGCGGGCAGTGCTCCGCCCACTGCCCCACCGGAGCGATCTTCGAGTACGACGAGACGGAGAAGGCTTGGGAGCTCCTGCGGGATCCCGACCTGCACTGCGTGGTCCAGATCGCGCCCGCGGTGCGGGTGGCGATCGGCGAGGCCTTCGGCTATCCCCCCGGCACGAACCTAACCGGCAAGCTGTACGCGGCCCTGCGCTACATGGGCTTCGACACCGTCTTCGACACGAACTTCGGTGCGGACGTGACGATCATGGAGGAGGGCACCGAGTTCGTCAAACGCTTCAAGGACAACCAGGGGGAGCTGCCCCTGATCACCAGCTGCTGCCCCGCTTGGGTGGACTTCCTGGAGAAGTACCACAGCGACATGATCGAGCACTTCTCCACCACGAAGTCTCCGCACGAGATCGTGGGTGTGCTCACGAAGACCTACTACTGCGAGGCCCGCGGCCTCGATCCGGCCAAGGTTCGGGTCGTATCGATCATGCCCTGCACGGCGAAGAAGCACGAGATCCAGCGCAGCGACGACATGTTCGCCTCGGGGCACCAGGACGTGGACCTCTCGCTGACCACGCGCGAGCTCGCCCGCATGATCAAGCAGGCCGGCATCGACTTCGCCTCGCTGCCAGAGGGCGAGTGCGACCCGATGCTGGGCCTCTACACCGGAGCGGGCACGATCTTCGGCACCTCCGGAGGCGTGCTGGAGGCGGCGATACGAACCGCGCACAAGCTGCTCACCGGTGAGGAGTTCGATGCGCTCGAATTTCAGCCCGTCCGCGGACTGGACGGGGTAAAGGAGGGCAGGCTCTCCATCCTTGGAAAAGAGGTTCGGGTGGCGGTGGCGCACGGCATGGGGCACGTGGAGGATGTTTTGGATCGCGTCCGAGCGGCCAAGGAGAGCGGGGACGAGCCCGCCTACCACATGATCGAGGTGATGGCGTGCCCCGGCGGCTGCATCGGCGGTGGCGGCCAACCGTACGGCATCACGGACGCCGTCCGCGTCCAGCGGGCCAAGGGCCTCTACACGGACGACCGGGAGCGGGAGTTTCGGCGATCGCACGAGAACCCGTACGTTCAGGCGTTGTACGCCAACTTCCTCGGCAAGCCGCTCAGCGAGAAGGCTCACCGCCTGTTGCACAACTCCTACAAGCCGAAGCCGACGTACAGGCGTTGACGCCCGGGGGTGCCCGCGTCCGATAATCGGTGCGTGGAGCGCCTCGAACGCCTCTTGAGCCTGCCGCCTGCTGCTGCGGGCTACTTCGGTGCAGCCCCGCCATCGGGGTCAGCCGTCTGGTTCTGCGAGTCGGACCCGATCCCGCTCGGCTCCGCGGGCGGAACCGCGCACCTACTATGGCGGAGGTGGTTGAGCGAGGGGACGGGCGTTCCGCTGGAGGAATGGATCCAGAGCCGTCGCTGGCTCATCCTCCACAGCGGAGGGCTCAGCCGCCGGCTTCCGGCGTACGCCACCGTGGGCAAAGCCATGATGCCGTTTCCGGTCGTGAGGAACACACGCGGCCAGCGACCGGACCAGAGGTTTCGTGACTTGGCCGCGCCCTTCCTTGAGGAGGTGCTCGCCAAAGCGCCCCGAGGAACGCGCGCTTGCATCGCGAGCGGAGACGTGCTGCTCCACGGAGCGCGGCTTCGTGCAGACATCCCTGACGCCGATGTGGTGTGCCTGGCTCTGCCGGGCCGCAGCGACATCGCCACGCGGCACGGCGTGTTTCTCTCCCCGAGGGGTGCCCCCGGCCGCCTCGATCGGTTCCTTCAGAAGCCCTCCAAGCCAGAGCTGGACGCCTGGGCCGCCACCCACCGGCTTCTTCTGGATGTCGGGGTCTGGCTGCTGAGCGACCGCGCTCTGATCCGGCTTCTGCAGGCGTGCGGCTGGGGCGACGGCGGCTTCGCCGGCGGGATGCCTGGGCGGACGGAACTGTACTCCGACCTTGGTTTGGCGCTCGGCCACAACCCGGTGCGCAGCGAGGGTCCCTTCCACGGGCTTTCCTGCGCGCTCGCCGAGATCGAGGGTTCGTTCCTGCACTTCGGCACGTGCCGGGAGCTCATCGAGTCCACCACCTCCCTCCACAACGCCGACCTCCACGAGCCCTCCTTCGGCGTGCTGACCAGCGCATGCCGCCACCCGAACCAGCACGTTCTCAACGCCCTCTTCGAGCAGGGTCCGCGTTTCCCTGATGGATCCTCCGTTTGGGTGGAGAACGCCACCGTCGACGGCTCTTGGCGGTTCGCGACCGACCACGTTCTGACCAACGTTCCCGAGGGCCTGCACGGGGTGGAGCTTCCCGAGGGGTTCTGCGTGGACTTCGTGCCGCTGCAGGGCGGCGGCTGGTGCATCCGGCCCTACGGCTTCGCCGACTCGTTCTCCGGTCCGTGGCAGTCTGCAGAGTGGTTGCAGACCAGCGTCGGGGCTTTCCTGGAAGATGCCGGCGTATCTTGCGATGCGCTCGGGATCCCAGAGGACACCGACGTGTTCGAGGCACCGCTGTTCCCTGTCGCAGACACTGTCGAAGAGCTTCACCGGTGGCTGGGCTGGTTTGCGGCCGATCCCTCGGCTCGCCGCACCGGCGGTGACCAATGGCTGCAGTCCGCACGCCTCTCGGCGCGCCAGCTGCTCGGTCGAGCCGACCTGGCGCTGCTGGAAAGCACCCGCCGACGCCGGTTACGTCAGTCGATCGCTCGGATGATGGAGCGACGCGGGACGAGCGTGTTCCTCAACATGGACCTGGAGGCGACGGCCGCGATTCTGGCCGAGTCCGGAGAGCCGCTGCCGGATCCATCCGGCGCCGACGACCCGCCGGCCCAGCGCATGGCCTCCTCCATGTTCCGTGCGGAGCACCTGCGGTTGCTGGGATGTTCCGATTGGTGCGACTGGTCGGAGGACGCCTTCCGAGCCCTCCGGGATCTGATCGTGCGCGACGAGGCTTTTGGAGGGCTCGAACCTCGGTTCGTCACTCTGCCGGACCAGATCGTGTGGGGCCGCAGCCCCCTCCGGCTGGATTTCGCTGGCGGCTGGTCGGACACTCCGCCCTACTGCCTGCTCCACGGTGGCCGGGTCCTGAATGTGGCCGTGGATCTCAACGGGCAACCACCGGTCCAGGTGTTCGCGCGCCGGATCGAAGAGCCCAAGATCGTGCTCCGCTCCATCGATCTGGGAGTGGAGGAGACCGTCGGGGACTTCGACGCCCTCGAGCGGTACGAAGAGCCTGGTTCCTCCTTCTCGCTCGCTAAGGCGGCGCTGGCCCTCGCGGGCTTCGGGAGGCGATTCGCCGCGCAACCAGCCCCCACCTTGCGGGAGAGGCTTGAGCAGGCCGGCGGCGGCCTCGAGCTGTCATTGCTCGCCGCGGTGCCCAAGGGCTCCGGCTTGGGGACCAGCAGCATCCTCGCTGCCACGATCCTCGCCACGATCAGCGACGTAGCCGGCCTGCGATGGACCAAGGAGGAGGTGATCCGCCGCACGCTGGCGCTGGAGCAGCTCCTCACGACGGGCGGTGGCTGGCAGGATCAAGCGGGCGGCTGCCACCCGGGCCTGAAGATTCTGGAGACTCCCCCCGGCTTGGACCAGACGCCCGCCTGCCGATGGCTCGCCGACCGAATGTTGGAGGAGGCCTGCTCCGAGGGCGCGGCTCTCCTCTACTACACCGGCATCACGCGCCTTGCGAAGAGCGTTCTCGGCGAGATCGTGCGCGGCATGTTTCTGAACAGCGGCCCCCGACTCCGGACCATCCGCGCGATCGTGCAGAACGTCGACGAGGTCGCCGACGCGGTGCAGCGGAGGGATTGGGCCGCCTTCGGACGGGGAATCCGACGCAGCTGGCGGCTGAATCGCGAGCTCGACAGCGGCACCAGCACTCCCGAGATCGACGCCATCCTGGAAGCCGTCGACGACTGGGTGCACGGAGCCAAGCTGCTGGGCGCCGGTGGCGGCGGCTTCCTCTTCCTGGTCGCCAAAGACGCCGAGGCGGCGCGCCGAATCCGCACCCTCCTGGAAGCGCAACCGCCCAGCCCCCGAGCCAGGTTCGTTTCCATGAGGATCTCTCAGGTGGGGCTCGAGGTTACAAGAAGCTGAAGTCGGTAAACTCGGACGAGTGAATGATGTGATCGTGTTCAGCGGCGAGGCCCATCGTGGCTTGGCGCAAGAGATCTGCGACCACATGGGCATCCCACTGAGCCCAACCATCTTTCGGCGGTTCAGCAACGACTGTCAGTACGTCCAGTTGCTGGAGAGCTGCCGGGAGCAGGACGTGTACATCGTCCAGCCGCTGGTCCCTCCGGTTCAGGACAACCTGATGCAGCTTCTTCTGATGCTGGACGCAGCGCGCGGAGCGTCGGCCAGCCGAAGGACCGCTGTGATCCCCTACTTCGCGTACGCCCGCTCCGACAAGAAGGACGCCCCCCGCATCAGCATCGCGGGCCGTCTTGTGGCGGACCTGCTGGCGACGGCGGGAGCCGACCGCGTGCTGACCATGACGCTGCACAGCGAGCAGGTCCACGGGTTCTTCTCGATGCCCGTCGACCACCTCAACGCGCTCCGGGTTCTCGCAGAGCACTTCCGCAAGATGCCCCTGGAGAATGTCGTGGTGGTTTCGCCGGATCTTGGGAACGCGAAGGCCGCGGCGGCTTTCGCCAGCCTTCTTGGTGTGCCGGTTGCGGCGGGGCGCAAGCGCCGGGTCTCCGACACCAAGGTTGTGATCGATACGATCGTCGGCGATGTTCAGGGCAAGCATGCGATCGTGATGGACGACGAGATCGCCAACGGCGGGAGCGTCATCGAGCTTCTGGATCGTCTGCGCGAGAAAGGCGTGCGCCGATTCTGGATCGCCTGCACGCACGGTCTCTTCTCCCACGGGGCCTTGGATCGGCTCGGTTCGCAGGATGGGGTCGAGCAGATCGTCGCCACCAACACGATTCCCGCCCCGAACTCCGGCCATCCGAAGCTCGTGACGTTGTCCATCGGCAGGCTCATCGCAGAGGCGATCCAGCGCATCCACACAGGCCGCTCCGTGAGCGAGCTCTTTGGCGGACCGCTTTGACGCGGCGTCGTTACCCAGACGCTTCAATGGGCGTCTCACACGTGGGAGGTCGTGGATGACCCGTTCTGTCGTACGTTTGGTAGTGCGCCCAGCGGCTCTTCTGGGCATTTTGGCCAGCTCGCCCGCGTGGGCGGGACCGATCACGGCGAGCAGCCTTCTGGCTGCCCAGAGTCCAACCGACTGGAACCGGTTCCGTGGCCCCAACGGCGACGGGATCTCCCCGGAAACCGGCATCCGCAAGAACTGGAACGCCACGCCGCCGAAGCTGCTGTGGAGGGTGGAGCTGTCGGACAACGGCTACTCGGGACCCGCGGCCGCGATGGGCATGGTGTTCCTCGTAGACCATAGCGGGGCCAACGACGTCGTGCGGGCGTTCGACCTGAAGTCAGGGCGCGAGGTCTGGCGGCACTCTTACGCTGACGCGCCGAACGACAACTACGGGTTCTTCAAGGCTACGCCGCTGGTCGCCGGAGGCAAGGTCTTCGTCTACAGCCGGCTCGGCAAGTTTCTGTGCTTGGATGCCAAGACGGGCAAGCCCCTCTGGACGCGGGAACTGATGGCGGACTACCGCGCCCCGAAGCCCAACTGGGACATGGCCGCAAGTCCCGTGCTGCATCAGGGCCGGGTTCTCGTGTGCGTGGGTGGGCCGAACGCCACGCTGGTGGCGCTTGATCCGAACTCAGGCAAGACCGTGTGGCACGGCGGGGGAAGCGATCCGGCCGGTTACGCTACGCCGGTGATCGCCACGATCAACGGACGACCGCAGGCGCTGGTCTTCACCGCCAAGGCACTCGTGGGAGTGGATCTCTCCAACGGAGCCCTGCTCTGGCGCCAGCCTTGGGAGACTCCCTACGACGTCAACGCGGCCACACCCGTCGTTCTGGGCAACTCGGTGTTCATCACGTCGGGCTACAACCGCGGCTGCGCGTTGGTGGACATCACCCCTCAAGGACCTAGGATTCGCTGGGAGAACAAGGCGGTTAAGGCCCACTTCAGCTCGCCCATCCTGCACCGCGGCGTGATCTACGCCAACTCCGACCCCGGCGAGCTGGTCTGCCTCGATCCGGCTTCCGGCCGCGTGCTCTGGAAAGCTCGCGGATTCGAAAAAGGCGGGCTCTGCGCCGTTGACGGCGTGATCCTGGCGATGGACGGCGCCGGGGGAGACGTGGTCATGGTGGCCATGGACCCTAGCGCGTATCGGGAGCTGGGTCGTTTTCGCCCGCTAGGGGGACAGAGCTGGACGGCACCGATCGTCTCGAACGGCTGCCTGATCGTTCGGAACAGAAGCGCGCTGGCCTGCTACTCGCTCAGGTGACGGGCCCCTGTTCAAGGGCTGCCACCAAGGCCTTGGCCGCCTGCAGCGGCGAGAACAGCTCCCGAGCGATGGCGGAACGCCGCAGTCGTGCCGAGGCGCTCTGAGCGTCGGCGTGCGTCGCCCTCTCCAAGGCGGACGCCAAGGAGTCGGCCGATCCCGTCTCGAACAGGATCGTGCCCTCCACCCTCTCGGCGATCTCTGGGAACACTCCCGAGTCGGGAACCACCGCCGGCACGCCGTAGGATAGGAACTCCAAGGCCGCCATGCCACGGGCCTCCGGAATCCGGGAGGGCATGCAACCGACGCCTGCCGTCGATTGGATCCACCGCTTCCGCCACGGATCCAGCTCCCCGAGCAGAGCCACCTGGGTGTCTGGCCGGATCGAAGCCGCGGAGGCGCGCAGGCGCTGGGCGAACGCCCGATCCATCGGTCTTCCAGCGAGGACGAAGCTCCAGCCCTGGGACGCTGGCAACGCGCGGGCGGCCTGCACCAAGAGATCCTGGCCCTTGGCAGGAGTCAGGACTCCGACGCAGACCACTCGCCGAGGATCCGGCGGCTGCGCAACCGCCACGCCGGCGGTCTCCGAGAGGCAAGGCGGAACCACGGCGAACCGGTCCGGGTCCAGTTCCAGACGTTCGCTCCACCAAGCAGCCGCCCAGTTGGACGTCGGCATCAGACGATGGCATCGGTTTGCCCAACGCCCTACGAGCCGCCACGCTTGGTCCCGGTGCGCGGCACCGAGTCCGTGGAGGAAAGTCTCCTCTCCTTGAAGGAAGGTCGCGCACGGCACCGACCAGATTCGCTCCACAACCTGCGTCGCGGCGCCGAGCATGGAGTTCGTGATCGTCACCCAGTCTGGCTTGGGCAACCCGAGCAGGACCTCTTCGAGTGCCTGCCAGCAGTCCGCCTGAGGGCCATCGAGACCCTGCAGAACCCCCACCGTCAGCGCCCCGAGGGCCGAGGCATCGACCGCTGTGGCTCGCGAAGTGGCGACGCGGACTAGAAGGGGATGGTCCAGCGCCCGGCGGAGCTTCTTGGGAAGCGCACCGAAGAGGCGGCTGCCTGCCAGGAACGCGCGGATGCCGCCGAATCCCAGCGGTGCCAGAGGCACGTCCAAGGGGTCCTCGACCCTCAGAGGGGTGTAGATCGGTACGATCAGCACTTCGTGTCCCAGATCGCGCAAGCCCTTCGCGAGAGCGACGTCGCGCTTGCAGGCCCCGCAGTACATCGGCCCTGCCCCGGCGGCAAGGTGCACGATCCGCATGCCGTCAATCTACCCATCCCTGTTGCGGTTCTGAGAACAAGCGAGCGAACCTCGGTTTGCGTCTTGCGGACAAAGGCGTGTAGGATGGACCTAGGACCATGCCGATCGCAGGTCCTTGGGAATGAGACAGCGCATCCTGGAGAACGGTCCGGCGGTCGTCGTAGCGGCGCTCTGTGCAGCCGCCATCGGCTGGTGGCTGCGCGGCTGGTGGCAACCAGAGCCCGTGCCGGACCGCCCGTTGCTGGCGGATTTGGCCCAAGAGGCCGCCCTCCGCGCCGCCGAGGCGGAGGCCGCCAAGCAGGCGACGGCGGCTCCATCGGCGTCGACGGCGGCACCGGGGCCCGCGCCGACGTCCGTGGCCTCGGCGGCTCCCTCTCTAGCGGCCGAGTCATGGCCGGGCTCCTGGCCTTGTTTCCGGGGTGCCGATCGCGACAACGTCTGCGACGACGGGGTCGCACTGGCCGACTCTTGGCCGCCCGCCGGTCCGCCTGTCGTGTGGAGGCTTCCCTTGGGAGAGGGTTACGCAGCCGCAGCGGTGCACAAAGGCCGTGTTTTCGTGCTCGACTACGACCGCGAGGCGCGGAGCGATGTGCTGAGGTGCCTCTCTCTAACAGACGGCAAGGAACTGTGGCGCAACGCGTACCCCGTGGTGGTCAAGCGGAACCACGGCATGTCCCGAACGGTGCCCGCCACCGACGGCAGGTTCGTGGTGAGTCTGGGCCCCAAGTGCCACGTGCTGTGCGCGGACTTCGACACCGGCAGGACGATCTGGTTCAAGGACTTGGTCAGCGAGTACGGCACTGAGGTTCCAGAGTGGTATGCCGGACAGTGCCCCCTGATTGATGGGCGTGTGGCGGTGCTCGCTCCCGGAGGACGGGCGCTGATGGTCGCCATCGACCTCGCGACGGGCAAGGAGGTGTGGCGAACACCAAACCCGATGGGCTGGCGGATGACGCACTCCTCGATCGTCAAGGTCCGCTTGTCTGGCCAAGACACCTTCGTGTACTGCGGCAGCGGGGGAATCGTGGGAGTGTCGGCAACCGACGGGCGGCTCCTCTGGAAGGACGAATCCTGGGTGATCAGCACGGCCACGGTTCCCACGCCGGTCCCGGTTGGAAACGACCGACTGTTCCTCACCGGCGGCTACAACGCCGGAGCTAGGATGATCCAAGTGTCCAAGACTAACGGCGTCTGGACCACGAGGACTCTTTTCAGCCTTCCGGCCTCGGTGTTTGGTTCCGACCAACAGACCCCCGTGTTCTACAAGGGACACCTCTATGGGGTGGCACCGGGTGGCGAGATGAAGTGCCTGGACCTGAACGGACGGGTGCTCTGGACATCCGGATCGAAGCGACGGTTCGGGCTGGGGGCGTATGCCATCGCAGACGGCAAGATCTTCGCGCTGAACGACCGCGGTGAACTCACGATGATTCTGGCGGACCCGCGGCAGTACAAGGAGCTGGCCAGCGCCCGCGTGCTTCCCGGTCCCGACGCGTGGGGTCCGCCCGCCTTCGCCGGCGGACTGGTCCTGGTTCGCGATCAGAACGAAATGGTATGCCTCAAGGTGTCAAGATCCTGATCCTTCTCTCCCTCCTGGCCGCAGCCTGTGGGCCGGACCAAAGCGTCCCTAGCCGCGTGAGGATGGCCGATCGGGCGCTGGCCGAGATGGGCGCCGATCCCGGAGCGTCCCTCGAGTTGCCAGCGATCCGCCTTCCTCGAGACTGGAGGCCAAACGCCATCTGCCTGTCGCAGCGGGGCCTGCTGATCGGAGCGGGCGCCGATCTCTGGCTTCGCCAGCCAACTGGACAGTTCGAGAAGCTCGGAACGCTACCCGGCGAGCTGACCGCTCTTGCGGACGCAGGCGATGGCACCTTGTGGGTCTCCACGCGGGCGGCGGTGTACAGGATGGACGCTGGACGTCCAACGTTTGCCTTCCAACCCAAGGACTCCGCGCGGTCCAACATCGTTTCGCTGGCTGCCAGCACGGAGCGAGTTTGGGTGGCGGACGCGGGCAACCGGCGGATTTGGATTCTGGACGGCTCCGGCCGACTCGTCGCATCCTTCGGCGAGCGAACAAGCGATTACCCGGGCCTCGTGGTTCCCAGCCCGCACCTCGACGTGGTCCGCCTGCCTGACGGTCGGTTCGCGAACGTGAACCCCGGGCTACACCGCATCGAGCTGCGGAATTCGGACGGTCGGTTGCTCGGGTTCTTCGGAGAGAGCGGATCCGCTCTGGAGCAATTCCCGGGGTGCTGCAACCCGACCGACCTCGCGGCGCTCCCAGATTCCGCCATCGCCACCATGGAGAAAGGCCTGCCCAGAATCAAGGTCTACGACACGGACGGACGGTTGCTAAGCCTGGTGGCCGGCAGCGCCTCGTTCCACCCCTCGACGCCAGGGGGAGATATGGCGGCGTCGGCGAACGGGGAGATCTGGTTTCTCGACAGACATCGGGGCGAGGTGAGACGATTCGTTCGGGAGGTGCGGAAGCGGTGACCCGCAGGAGCTTCCTGCGCTTGCTCCTCCGTGCGTCGGTCGCCGGCGGCCTGACGGCGGCGGTTCTTCGCAGGACCCGGGCCGACGCCGCATGCTCCGGCGCAGCCTGCCGACAATGCGCGCTCCTCACTGCCTGCGATCTGCCCGAGCGGAGCCGCGCAGAGCTCTCCGATCGGAAGGAGGCCACTGATGCCCGAAGAACCTAGAACCAGACGGGCGGTTCTGGCCGACGGCGTCAGGCTCCTAGGGCTGGCGGCTACGAGCGCTGCTCTCGGTGCGCTCGCAGCCAAGAGCGACGCACGGAACACCGTGTGGCAGATCGACCCGAACCTCTGCACTCAGTGCGGCAAGTGCGCGACCTCCTGCGTGCTCACACCCTCTGCGGTCAAGTGCGTGCACAGCTACGCTCTGTGCGGCTACTGCCAGCTCTGCTTCGGGCTCTTCCGCGACAAGCGGGCCGGGAACGACTTGCACGCCGAGAACCTCCGGTGCCCGACGAGCGCGATCCGCCGGCGCTTCGTGGAGGATCCGTACTACGAGATCTCGATCGAGGAGGCGCTCTGTATCGGCTGCGGCATCTGCGTCAAGGGCTGCGATCTGTTCGGTAACCGGTCTCTCCAGCTCCAGATCCGCCACGACCGGTGCGTGGGATGCAACGAGTGCGCCATTGCTCGCGACTGTCCGAGCAACGCCGTCCGCAGGGTTCCGGCGAGCCGGCCTTACCTTCTGCGCCGAGCGGGAGGTCCGCGGTGACTGGGAGGGCCTGGATTCTGGCGGCTGCGCTGTTACCGTCTTTCGCGTTCGCCCAAGAGCAGAAGCGGCAGCCACCCCCCGACTTCACGTCCGGCTACCAGCTTCCCTCCCCCACCACGCCGCCCGTCCGTGACGAGTTGTTCGCGTGGATCGACGTGGGGGTTCTCTTCTTGGCGCTCGCTCTCGCGTCCTACATCGTGCTGGCGAGACGCTCCCGGGTGTGGCTGCTCGTGCTCACGGCGTTCAGCGCGGCCTACTTCGGCTTCTACCGACTCGGCTGCGTGTGTTCGGTGGGCAGCGTTCAGAACGTGGCGCTGGCGTTGATGGATCCGTCCTACGGTCTCAGCCTCTCGGTGGCCGCCTTCTTCCTCCTGCCCCTGCTGTTCGCGCTGTTCTTCGGTCGCGTCTTCTGCTCCGGCGTCTGCCCGTTGGGGGCGATCCAAGAACTCGTTTTGGTGCGTCCTTTCACCATCCCCGAGCGCGTGGCTGGCCCGCTAGGCATGGTTCCCTTCCTTTACCTTGGCCTCGCTATCCTGTACGCCGGGCTGGGAGCCGGCTTCGTCGTCTGCCGTTACGACCCATTCATCGCTCTGTACAGACTCGGTTCCAGCCCGATGATGGCCTGGCTCACCGGCCTGTTCCTCCTCGCGTCCGTGTTCGTCGGAAGACCATACTGCCGCTTTCTCTGCCCCTACGGAGCGTTGCTTCGCCTTGCCTCTTGGATGGCGAGCAAGCCCGCCCGAATCGCGCCGGCCGCCTGCATCTCGTGCCACCTCTGTGCCAAGGAATGCCCGTACGGGGCCATCTTGCCTCCCTCGACCGACTCGGGCGGCCCCTCCCTGCACGATGCGAGACGCGCCTTGTTGCGCCGTCTTGCGGCGGCCGTCCCCATCGTCCTCGTGCTTGGGACCTTGGGATGGTTGGCGGGTCCCACGATGGCGCGCTTGCACCCAACCGTGGCCTTGGCGCAGGAGCTCGCTTTAGATACCCGCGCCGGAACCGCACCGAAGTCCTTGGCGGTGGAGGCGCATCGCAGGCTCGGCCGGGCCGATGACGCGGTGTTCCGAGAGGCCGCGGTCCTGCAGAGATCGTTCCGGTATGGCTCCGCCGCGTTCGGGGCTTGGGCAGGGCTCGTCCTCTCGGCCTACGGAATCTCCGTGGCTATAAGGCGTCGCCGCACCGAGTACATCGCCGAGCCGGGCACCTGCTTCGCCTGCGCGCGCTGCTTCCCATCCTGCCCCGTCCTTCCCCAAGGAGGTCGCCGATGAGCGTCTACCGGCTCCTCGCCCGCATCCGGCTCGTCCTGACCGTCGCGTGTCTGGTGCTCTTGGCTCTGCTCGGCTGGAACCTGGTCCGCAGCCGCTCGTACGATCCGCTCGAGGCAACGAGGCTGGAGCAGATGCAACTCATGCTGGCGGCGAACCCGAAGGATGAGGCCCTTCGAAACGAGCTGCGTGCTTTGGACCGCCAAATCCGGGCCGGCTACTTTCACCACCGCCACCTGGCGCTTCAGGGTCTCGCCTTGTTGGCCGTGCTCGCTTCGCTTTTGGCGCTGGTCCATGCTGGGGCGGAGGCGGCGCGTCCTCGAGCGTTCACTCCTGACCCCGACGCCGCGACTCTGCTCGCGGAATCCCGAGCAAAGGCTGCCCAAGGCGCGTATCTGCTGGCGATGGCTCTGGCTGGGCTGCTGATCGTTCTGGCGACCTTGGGCCGGAACGACCCAGTCGCCGCTTACGCCAGGCTGGGCCTCCGGCCGCACGCCGAGGAGCCTCGGCAGGGACAGGTTCCGGTGCGCGGACCGACGGAGGCCTCAGGTCTCCTCACCCCTCTCCAGCCGGCGCAGATCTCCCCCGCTCCCCTTGCCGGGCCTCTACCGAGCATGCCGCCCGCGACGAGATTGGAGCCGGAACCCCCCAAAGCATCCGGCCCAGTCGCGGATCAACCGAAGACCGGGCAGGCACCCGCCGCCGAGCGCACGCTTCCGACCCTGGAGCCGTGCCCGATGCCGGGCCTCGAAGCCGAGTGGCCGATGTTTCGAGGCCCCGCCGGAAACGGAGTGGCCTCGGCGAACCCACCTCTCCCAGGCCGCGGGCTCCGCGTCCTCTGGAAAAAGCCGGTTCCGCTACCAGGCTGGAGCAGCCCGATCGTCGTGAAGGGCAACGTGTTGGTCTCCATGGCGGATGCCTCCGAGCGGGCCGTGGCCGCCTTCCGCGCGGACACGGGCGAGGAGTCCTGGCGAACGCCTCTGCCCTACTCGGGCCCCGCGCCAAAGGTGTCCAAAGACACTGGCTACGCTCCGTCGACGATGGCGACCGACGGCGAGCGGGCGTTCGCGATCTTCCCCGACGGCCTGCTCGCGGCCCTCGACCTTTCGGGAGCCGTCCTGTGGACGCGATCGTTCGGCCCGCTGGACAACGTGTACGGCCACGCCTCTTCCCTGGTGTGCCACGGCAAAAACCTGATCGTTCAGCTGGATCAAGGCTCGGACCCCGAAGAGCGGAAGTCCCGTCTTGTGGCCCTCGATGGAGCCACCGGGAAGACCTTTTGGCAAGTAGAGCGCCCCGTTTCGGCCTCATGGGCCACCCCGGCGCTGCTTCGGGTCGCTTCTCGGGAGTTGCTCGTGGTGCTCGCCCCGCCGCTGGTCTGCGCCTACGATCCATCCTCGGGCCGAGAGGTCTGGAGGCTGGACGGACTGGCTGGAGAGCCAGCCCCCTGCCCTGCCTTCGACCGCCACCGGCTCTACGCGGGCAACCTCGGGGGCTACCTGTTCGCGATCGATCCCTCCGGAAGCGGGGATATCACCAAAACCGGCGTTCTTTGGGACACGAGCGACTATCTGCCGGACATCGTCAGCCCCCTGGCGTTCCGGGATCGGCTGTTCCTGATCGGTCCCGACGGCACGCTGGCCTGCCTCCGCGCGGAGAACGGCACTCTCCTCTGGGAGCATCGGATCGGAATCACGAAGGCGTCGCCCATCGCGGTCGGAGACTCGGTTTGGGTCGTCACCGACGGCGGGAGACTCGTCGCGTTCGAGCCGGGCGACGCGTATCGGGAACTCGGCGCGATGGAGCTCGGAGAGATCGTACGGGCGACGCCGGCGTTCGTCATGGACCGCGTGTTCGTGAGGGGACAGGACCACCTGTTTTGCCTAGGGCCATGACGACGCTCGAGATCGCCCCCGAGCAAGCGGTGCAGATAGCCGACGAGGCCGTCCGTCGCCATGGCACGGGTCCGGAGGCAACGATCCCGATCCTCCAGGAGATTCAGGACCGGCTACGGTGGCTCCCAGAGGCCGCACTCCGACGCGTGGCGGAAACCACGGAAGCGTCTCTGGCCGATCTCTATGGGCTGGCCACGTTCTACAGCCAATTCCGGCTGAAGCCCGTCGGACGAGCGATCGTCAGCGTCTGCCACGGCACCGCCTGCCATGTGAAGGGGGCCGAGCTGGTCGAGGATGCCCTTCGGCGGCATCTCGGCTTGAAGGAGGGGGAGGACACCGACCGTGACGGTTGCTTCACCATCGAGCGGGTGGCCTGTCTGGGCTGCTGCACGCTCGCTCCGGTGGTCCGCATCGAGGGGGTCACCTACGGCACGCTGCAGCCAGACACAGCCCCCAAGGTTCTCGACGACTTCCTCAGGCGTCCAAGCCAGACGATGCCTGCACCCGCGGGAGTCGCCGCCAGCTCTGGCGCTGAGCTGCGAATCGCAACCGACTCCTGTTGCGCGGCGGCCGGGGCGAACGAGGTTCTCTCGGCGCTGGTTCAAGCCCGGCATCGCCTTGGAGCCTCCGTAGCCATCCGCACCGTCTCCTGCACAGGTTTGTGTCATCAGATTCCCTTCGTCGAAGCCGTGGAACCGAACGGTGGGAGGCGGCTGTATGCAAAGCTCTCCCCCGCCAGCGCAGAGTCGATCGTCCTACGCCACGACACCCCCCCGTCTCCGGTGAGAAAGGCTCTGCGTGGACTTCGGCTGATGCTCGACCGGGTGCTGGAACCCGAGCAGCCTCCACCTTGGCAGAGGTTCGAGGTGCCTCCCACCGAGCCGGCCATCTGTCGCTTCGTCGGTCCTCAGCTACGCATCGCGACGGAAGGATCGGGGATGGGTGACCCTACGTCCATGGCGGATTACGAGGCGATCGGTGGCTTCGAGGCCCTTCGGAAGGCCGCCACCATGGATCCAGAGGAGATCCTGGACGCCATCGACCGGTCTGGATTGAGGGGCCGGGGTGGAGCGGGTTTCCCGACTGCCCGAAAGTGGCGCGCCGTCCGGAATGCGTCTGGCGACCGTCGATACCTGATCATCAACGGCGACGAGGGCGACCCAGGAGCCTTCATGGACCGCATGCTCTTGGAGAGCTTCCCGTTCCGAGTCTTGGAGGGAGCGGCGATCGCGGCCTTAGCCATCGGTGCCGAGGAGGGTGTCCTCTACGTTCGAGCGGAGTATCCGCACGCGGTGCAGAGGGCCTCGCACGCGATCCAAGCGATGGAAGCTCGTGGATTGTTGGGCGGGAACTTCGCCGGCACCGGTCGTAGCTTCCGACTCCGTCTGGTCCGTGGCGCCGGCGCCTTCGTCTGCGGCGAGGAGACCGCTCTGATCGCAGCTCTCGAGGGGCGCAGGGGCACGCCGTCGCTGCGGCCACCGTATCCGGCCGAGCGCGGCCTTTGGGGCCAGCCGACCTGCGTGAACAACGTCGAGACGTACAGCCTGGTGCCCTGGATCCTGCGCCACGGACCGGAGGCTTTCGCCGCGATCGGCACGAGGCACAGCAAGGGCACGAAGGTGTTCGCGCTGGCCGGCAACGTTCGTCGCGGCGGGCTGATCGAGGTGCCCATGGGAACCACCATCCGCCAGATCGTCGAGGAGATCGGCGGCGGCGTGCCGGAAGGTCGCACGTTCAAGGCCGTGCAGATCGGCGGGCCCTCTGGCGGGTGCGTTCCCGCCCACTTGACCGATACCCCCGTCGACTACGAGGAGCTTCAGGAGGCCGGAGCCATCATGGGATCCGGCGGCATGGTGGTGCTCGACGACACCAACTGCATGGTGGACGTCGCCCGGTTCTTCCTAAGGTTCACCCAGCGCGAGTCGTGCGGGCAGTGCACCAGCTGCCGCATCGGAACGCTCCGCATGCTCGAGGTCCTGGATCGGCTGTGTTCGGGCGAGGGCAAGCATTCCGACCTCGACACGCTGGAGGAGCTGGCACGGCACGTTTCGGAAGGCAGCCTCTGTGGACTCGGAACCACGGCACCCAACCCGGTGGTCACGTCCCTGCGCTACTTCCGCGAGGAGTACGAGGCGCACCTCCGCGGCGAGTGTCCCGCGCGCCGCTGTACCCAGCTCATCCGTTACTACATCGACCGTGGCTGCGTCGGGTGCACTCTGTGCGCTCAGTCCTGTCCGACGGGAGCGATCCAGCCGGCGCCGCACCAGAGGCATCGCGTCCAAGACGACCTCTGCGTCCGATGCGACGCATGCCGCACCGTGTGCCCCGAGCAGGCTGTGCAACGAATCAGCCCGAGGAACGTGCCATGAGAGTGGTCATCGATGGCACCGAAGTCCAGGCGAGTCCGGGCATGACGATTCTGGAGGCATGCGGACTGGCCGGCGTCACGGTACCCACTCTGTGCCACCATCCTGAACTCGATCCGCGTCCGTCCTGCTTCGTGTGCGTCGTCCGTGTGGCTGGACGCAAGCGGTTGGCTCCTGCCTGTGCGACGCCCGTGGAGGGCGGGATGGTGATCGACGCATCGTCCGAGGAGGTTCGGCAGGCCCGGCGTGCCGCCGTGGAGCTCTTGCTGAGCGACCACGCCGGCGACTGCATCGCCCCCTGCCAGACGGTGTGCCCTGCCGGAGTCCGTATTCCGGAGGCCCTGCGAAGGATCGCGCACGGTGAATACCAGGCAGCCTTCGATGTGTTCCACGAGGCGACCGGCATGGTGCGTGTGCTAGGTCACCTTTGCCACCAGCCGTGCCAACAAGGCTGCAGGCGCAACCAGCTGGACGGGGGACTGGGGATCCGCGCCCTCGAGCGATTCTCCGCCGCTACCGCGCACGGTCGCAGAGCCGCGCTTACCGAGCTGCGTTTCGCCTCGGTGGCGGTAGTGGGCGGAGGACCGTCCGGGCTGTCCGCGGCCCATCACCTGCGCCGGCTTGGGCACCGCGTGGAGCTTTGGGAACGGTCGGACCGCCTTGGAGGCGGCCTTTGGGGCTTCGTCCCCGATCGCTTGCCTGAGGAGGCGTTGCAGTCCGATCTAGCGGACCTGCTGACTGGCGGAGTCACAGTGCGATTGGAGAAGGCGGTCGCTGGGCTGTCCCGCGTCCGCGAGCTTCTGAGCCGTCACGCCGCCGTCCTGCTTGCCTGTGGCGCCAAAGCCGCCTCGCAGTTCCCCGAGCTCGCGCGAGGCCCCCATGGCATCCACGTCGAACGCACAAGGTTCGCCACATCCGAACCCCTCGTGTTCGCAGCAGGCTCGGCCGTCGGCCCGATGGATCAGGTCGTGCGTCGGGTCGCGTCAGGCAGGCGAGCGGCGGAAGCGATCCATGCCGCCCTCACAGGCACGCAACCTCACGATGGCACCTTCAGCGTGCACGTCGGGCGCATGGATCCCGACAGCCTGCGACGGTACGCCGCGGTGGCCAACCCTTCACCCAGAAATCCGAAGACGGACGACAACTCTCGCGTGCTGTCTTCGGACGAGGCCAAGAGCGAGGCGCTCCGGTGCCTCCGCTGCTCCTGCGCGACGCAGGAGCAGTGCCGTCTCCGGCGCCTAGCCATGGAACATGGGGCCCAGCCGAACCGCTTCTCGGGGCAGCGGCGCAGACCGGAGATCGACGACAGCCACCCGGACCTCGTGTTCGAGCCGGGCAAATGCATCTCGTGCGGGATCTGCGTGCGTCTGGCCCAAAACGAGCGATCCGGGGTCGGACTGGCCGCCCTCGGACGGGGATTCGACCTTCGCATCGGACCTCCCATCGGCTTCAGCCTCAGGGACGCTTTGGGAGAGACGGCACGGCGGTGCGCCGAAGCGTGCCCGACCTCCGCGCTGAGTCTCCGCACTTGGCCGAAGGAGGCACCGAGCCATGAGTGAACTGGTTGCGGAGGGCTTGCACAAAGCTTACGAGGATACGGCTGTCCTGAAAGGCGTGTCCTTCCACCTCCGGAGCGGCGATGCCCTGTCCGTCATGGGGCCGTCCGGGTCGGGCAAGAGCACTCTGCTCCACCTCATCGGCGGACTGGACCGCCCGGATCGCGGGAGCATCCGTCTGGACGGTCTGGAGATCGCTGGTTTGCCCGAGCCGGAGCTCCGCGAATATCGATCGCGGTCGGTGGGTTTCGTTTTTCAGGACCACCTTTTGCTGCCAGAGCTCACGGGCCTCCAGAACGTGCTGCTCCCGGCTCTGGGCCGGGTGCGGTCGGAACATGTCCTTAGGGCGAAGAACCTCGCGGAGCGGCTGGGGGTCGCCCATCGGCTGAACGCCCATCCCTGGCAGATGTCGGGCGGCGAGCGCCAGAGGTTCGCTCTCGCTCGGGCTCTCATCCACCGACCTGCTCTGCTGCTTTGCGACGAGCCGACGGGCAACTTGGACGCATCCACCGGAGAACGCGTTCTGACGGAAATCCTCGCCGCGGCCAAGGAGGAAGGCGCCATCGTCGTTCTGGCCACCCACAACCCCGCGCACGCCGCCCGATGCGGCATCCGCCGCAGACTCATCGATGGCACGCTCGTCGAGACCGACTGAAAGCCTGCGGCCGTTCGACTTGGGCCGCCGGTGGTTGCTAGGGCATCCCGAGGAGGCGCTGACCGCGGCCCTCAGCCTGGCCGTGGCCACCGCCGTGGTAGCCTTCGCGCTTGGGTTGGGCGGATCGCTCCAACGCGGCATCCGAAGGCAGGCGTTGGGAAACCTCGGCTCGGTTGGCTCCGCGGTTGTTTCGTCGTCTCCGATTCCGGACGCGAATTGGGCATGGGTCAAGGGGGAAGGATCGCCGGCCGTCGTCCTGACGGGCTTCGTCCAGAACGCCGACCCCGATCGTCCGTCGGGCGCCCGCGTCACGATCATGGGCATCGACGCCGACGCTCCACACGAGCTGTTCGGCATTCGGGGTGCTCCCAGGCCGGGAGAGTGCTGGTTGCCGGAGCGAGCGGCCCGTGAACTCCAGGCCAAACTTGGGGATGACGTCCTGGCCAGCCTTCCAAGGTTCGCGAACGCTCCGACAGGGGCCTGGTTCCGACGGACCGAGCCGGAGGCCGCGTTGCGCACAGTACGACTGACGGTCGCCCGCGTTCTCCCGGACGACGGCTTAGGGGCGTTTTCCCTGCAGACTGGATCGCGGCGCAGGCCAACCCTGATCCTCCACAGAGCCGACGCAAGCCGCGCATGGGCCGGAGCAGTCGGATGCTGGAACGCGCTTCTCTGCCGGCAGACGGACCCTAACCCCATCACCTCGAGGTTGCGCGCGAGCCTGCTGCCAGCCGCACTGGGCATCGTCGGGAAGCTCTCGAAGGATGGCCGAGTGGGATTCCTGCACCCTGCATGGGCCTTCGCGACGGTCAAGGACCGTTCGGTCACGGCCTACGCCTACGAGCTTCTTCTCGCCGAGGACACCCGGGGTCCGTCGGGCGGAGCCTCCTACGTGACCGCCGCTTCCGCCGATCTCTGGTCCTTGCGGCCACGGGGCGCGGCGGTCTCTCGCTGGCTTGCTGAGCGGCTGGGCCTGCGTCCGGGCGGTCGCTTCACAGCCTGTTTCCTCAGAGCGGAGTCCGACGGCAGCTTTCGCAGGGTCCGCGCCGAGTTCCACGTCGAGAGGGTTTACGACAAGCGAACGTGGTTGGGCGACCCGGGCTGGACTGCGCCCATGGAGGGGCTCTCCGATGCCTCCACCATCACCGACTGGCGAGCGCCGTTCCCCTTCGACGCGAGCAAAGTCACCCCCGCGGATGAGGAGTATTGGAGGGTTCATCGGGCCGCCCCCAAGTTCGTCCTCTCGCCCGATGCCGCCAAGGAGCTCGGCATTGGAGAGCGACCGCACTCCCTTCTGTTGGTTCCCACTGGAAAACGTCTGCTGCAGGCCGACCTTGACCGTGTCGCGCGCAAGCTGACCGCCGACTCGCAGACGGTCGCGGCCCTACCCCTGCGGAAGCTCGCTTTGGAGTCCGCCCAAGGCTCTTCCGACTTCCGAGCGCTGTTCGCGGGCATGGCGGTGGTGGTCGCTCTGGCGGGCGTCGTTCTGGCAGCGTCGGCGATGTCTCTTTCCCTGCACCGACGGCGGCGGTCGGTCGGCTTGGCTTTGGCGATCGGTGTGGAGCCGCGGTGGATCCACAGGGCACTTCGGATGGAGACGTCCGCCGTGGCCTTGGTCGGCTCGATTGCCGGCTCCATCGCCGCGGCGGGTTCCCTGTCGGTCGGCGCCCCCCTCTTGGCATCGTGGGTGGCTTCGGTCGCCCCCGGAGTGCCTTGGCGCCAGGAGCTGACTCCCTTGGAAGCGGCGACGGCCGTTCTTCTCGTGTGCGGGTTGTCCATGGTCGCCGCCGAGCGAGTCGCCGCCCAGCTCTTGCGAGAACCGCCGCTGCAGCTGCTTTCGGGATCCGCTCATCCGACCGCCGCCCGAACGCCCGCTAAGCCCATCCTGCCGTTCGCCCTGATGGCTTTCGGTGCTGCTCTAGCCTCCGCCGGTGGCCATCCGGCCGCGAGGTCCTCTGGAGCGATGCTCGCGGCGCTCGCGGCGTTCGGCGTGACCTTTCGAGCCTCGGTCGTACCTCTGTCGGGCGTCCTGAGTTTGGCGAGAGTCACCGTGGCAGGCAATCCGCGGGCAACCGGCCTCCAGGCCGGACTGGCGGCCTTCGCAGCCTGCCTGGTCGGAACGCTCGCCTCCTTCGCCGGCACCCAGGATTCCCCCGACCGCATCGCCGCGGCGACCGGTGGAACGCAACTGTCGGTTCAGCTTGCGGTCGGTCTGCCCGTTACGCCGAGCACTCCAGCTGGAAGAAGGCGCCTCGGCTTCGACCCCGCCTCGGAGATCCTCTTTTCGCGAGTGAGGTGGCACGAGCTGCCTCTGGCGGAAGGCGACGAGGCCGGCTGCCTCAACGCCGCGAGGCCTGTCCAACCCGCCCTGGCGGGACTGCCCGAGCCGCTCCTCGGATCAAGCCGTTTTCGTCTGCAGGAGGGAAACGCTGAGGATGGAAGGGCATTGGTGGATGCGGAGACCGCCCGGTGGATCCTCCACGTCCGAACTGGCCAGTCGGTTCAGGTGGCAGGTCTCGACCGGCCTCTGGTCGTGAGCGGCCTTTTGGAGCCGAGCATCCTCGCAGGAACCGTCTTGGTCACCGAGGACACTTGGCGCCGGCTTCTTCCCAACGGTCCACGCCATCGGTGGTTTCTTCTGGAGGTTCCCTCCGAAATCCAGGACGCCGTGATACGGACCCTGGGTCAGGAGCTGGCGGATTTCGGGCCGGAAATCGTTCCGACGCGCACGCTGTGGAACGAGATCTCCGCGGTCCAGCGGAGCTACCTCCAGGCGTTCCTCTGGCTGAGCTTGGCGGCCGCGTTTCTCGTGGCCTTCGGCTCGGCCACCACCACCGCCCGACGCGTCCTCGGCCGTCGAGCGGACGCGGGGCTCCTGCAGGCTCTGGGGCATTCTCGCCGCGTGGTGGCCACGTGGCTCGGACTCGAGGCGATGGTGCCCACCCTCGGAGGCGCCCTGTGGGGGTCGTTCTGGTCTTTGGTGGGCACATGGCCGTCGGTGTCCCTCGGGCCCCTCGCGGGCACCCACGCCGCCGCAGTGGTTGCCGGCGTCGGCGCCAGCTTGGGTGCGAGTTGGGCGCTCTGGCGGTACCCTGTTCTCCAAAGCCTGAGGTCGCCATGATCGTCTCTCCCCTTCTCCTTGCGATCGCGATGGCAGACTGGACCTCCTTCCGGCCCAATCCGGACGGAAACGCCGCGGTGGAGGGACGGCTGGCACCGCCCTTGCAACGCGTCTGGGCGGTTCGAACGGTGGGACCGATCGAAAACACCGTGGCGATTTCCGGCAACCGGGCGATCGTCGCCACGATGGATGGCGTCGTCGAGTGTCGCCGACTCCGGGACGGCGCGCTCGTGTGGAGGTTCCGAAGCCACAGCGCCTTCTCAGCCTCCCCGACGGTCAGCGGGGGGCGGGTGTACCTCGGGGACAACGGCGGGGAATTCCATTGCTTGGACGCAGCCTCCGGCAAGCGGCTGTGGTCCAAGCAGACCGACGACAAGATCGTGTCGAGCGCGCTCGTCGTCGGAAACAGGGTGCTGTTCGGCTCCTACGATTGCCGCCTGTACTGCCGCGATGCGGCCACAGGCAGGTCGGTATGGACCCATCGGAGCAAGGCTCAGGTGCACGCGACGCCGACCGTCAGGGCATCGGAGATTTGGTACGCAGGCTGCGATGGGGCCGTGCACGCTCTCGCTCTTGCGACCGGGAGAACCCTTCGAACCACGGATCTCGGCGGCAACTTCTCCGCGAGCGCGGTCGTGGGTCCGCACGGAGCGTTGGTGGGAAACACCACAGGCTTGCTGGCTCTTGTCGACGCCTCCGGGCGGGTCCGTTGGTCGGTTCGGGAAAAGGAGGACGGCGCTGGAGTGTACGGCACTCCCGTCGTTTGGCGGGGGCTGGCGGTGGTTCCCTCGCGGAGCCGCAGGGTCTTCGCGGTGGACCTGGCCACGGGACGGCTGCGTTGGACGCACCTCTGCGAGGGAGCCGTGGAGGGGAGCCCGATCATCGTGGGCTCGACCGTCGTCGTCGGGGACGACTCCGGTTGGCTGCATCTCCTACGCGCATCGGACGGCAAGCTCCTTTGGCGCACCAGGTTGGGCGGACAGATCAAAGGCTCCGCATCATGGAACGGTTCTCTTCTGCTGGTGGGAACGACGGAGGGCAGTCTCTGGGCCTTCCAGAGCGGCAGGTAACCGCATTCCGTCCGAAACGTCGTATGCTTGGAAGAAGAGCTCCGATGGAGGCTCCAAGATGAAGGCTCTACAATGGTTCGTTCTCGCCGTCGCGGTGTCAGCCGCATGGGCCGATGCCGCGGCCAGCGACGACCTCTTGGGTCGGTCGAGAAGCAGTGAAAGCGGCGGAAACCAGCAGGAACGGTCGCGGGTGGACGAGCGTTCGCGCTCGAGAGACTCCAACGAACGAGCCCAGCCGCCCATCCAGGACCGGACCCGCGGCGAGGACAGGGCGAGGATCGGCGACCGCGAGAGGACCCTACCCCCGCTGCAGGACCGCCAGCGGGGATCGGACCCCGGCGGTAGGACGCAGCCGCCTATCCAGGACCGGACCCGCGGCGAGGACAGGGCGAGGATCGGAGACCGCGAGAGGACCCTCCCGCCGCTGCAGGACCGCCAGCGGGGCTCGGACCCCGGCGGGCGGACCCAGCCTCCCATCCTGGACCGGGCCCGCGGCGAGGACAGGGCCAGGGTCGGAGACCGCGAGAGAACCCTCCCGCCGCTGCAGGACCGCCAGCGGGGCCCGGACCCCGGCGGTAGGGCGCAGCCACCGGTCCAGGATCGCGCCAGAGGCGAGGACACGGTTCGCCGGGACCGTGACGGCAATGCGGCGGACGGTCCGCCGAGGGTCATCGTCGGTCCTTACGGTGTCGTGGATCCCTCTGCTCGAGATCGCGGCGATCTGCTCAGCCGAACGCGCGACAATGGATCGAGGTCCGTCTACGGCACTGTGACCAATGCCCGGGCCAACGTGGTGGACATCCGCGAGATTCCGGCGACAGGTTATCGCAGAGCGCCGATCGACCTCTTCAAAGGCCCGTTGGATCACCAGGCTCGGCGGGAATCCGTCGAGATCCGGGCCCCGAACCTTCGAATCGGCTATGTCCACTACGACAGCCGTTGGAGGGACGACGACTTCTTCTATGCCTTCTACGAGTTCCGGCCGTTGCCGGGTCGTTGCACGGTCTCCCCTTGGTACTACTACCCGCACCTTCCCGGCTACATCCGGGTCGGACGGGTGGTGATCCTGCAACCGGTCATCGCGATCTATTCCGTGAACGACCGGTACTACTACCCTTGGCGCGACGCGCCCATCTACGTCTGGTCTCGTCCTGTCTGGGTGAGCGACCGCTACCGAGCCGGCGACGTGGACTGGGCCCTGGATGACATTGTGTCGATGTTCGAGCGGCGCGACCGGCGCGCCTTGGAGCGGTTGGTGCCCCGCTTCGGGAGAGTCGGCGTCTGGATCGACGAGGATTACGCCTACAGCCTCGGCCCGGACGACTTCTACGACCTGCTGCTCGACAACGCGTTCGGAACGCGGACTCGCCGCTACGACATACTGGAAGTGCGTCGTTGGCGGGATCAGGTGCGCGTTCTGGCGCGACACGACTACGAGGATCCTTGGGGCCGAATCGACAGCGTCTATCACACCTATCGCCTCGAGTGGCAGAGCGGGCGATACGTGATCGTCGACTTCGGCACGAGCTCCTTCCGGCCGAGGATCTAGCGCCCTCGTCTCGCGCGGAAACGGGGTCCGCCCTCCGTGGGCGGACCCCGTCGCGTATGCCCAACCTAAAGTTGTTCCATGTTCTTCCAATGATTTCCCATGGAATCGTGCGAGTTCGACACGGATGTTGGCCGACGTTCCAGGGGGTACTTGACAGGTGAGCCTTAGGATCAACACCAACATCATGGCGATGAACGCGCTCCGGAACCTCTCCGCCACGGACACGGAGATGTCGGGGGCGATCGCTCGTCTGAGCTCGGGTCTGCGCATCAACAGCGCCGCGGACGACCCCTCCGGGTTGATCATCAGCGAGGGCATGCGGGCACAGATCCGTGGCATCCAAAAGGCGATCTCGAACGCGCAGGATGCCGTGAACATGGCGAAGACGGCGGATGCCGCTCTCGACGAGGTGCAGAGGCTCCTTCGGGAGATCCGGGCGGTGGCGGTCCATGCGGCCAACAGCGGCGTTGTGGACAGCGCGCAGCTCCAGGCGGACCAAGCAGACATCGCTTCCGCGATCCAGTCCATCAATCGCATCGCGGATCAGACCGCTTGGGGAACGCGCAAGCTTCTCAACGGCACGGCAGGGGTGACTGCCAACATCACGAACGCAGCCAACGTCCTTGGGGCCTATTTCGGCGGGACCTTCGCGAACATGCCGGTTGCCGCCGGCTCCATCTCCGTGAACGTGACGACGGCGGCGACGCAGTCCACTTGGACCGCCGCCACGGCCTACGCGCCGACGACGGCCCTTGGAGCAGGCTCGTTCGTCCTGAACGGCTACACGTTCCACATCGCCGCCACGGACACTCTGGCGCAGGTGATGGAGAAGATCAACAACCAGTCCGGCAACACCGGGGTGGTGGCCAGCATCGACTCCACCAACCACCTCGTGCTCAAGAGCACGCAGTACGGCGCGAACTTCCCCATCACCCTCTTCGACCCGTACAACAAGTTCGGCGCGGCGACTAACGTGACCGGCGTGAACGCGGAGGCGATCGTCACCGTGCCCACGGTCCAGCCGGACGGGACCACGGCCGCCACCACAGCCGCCTTCACCGGAGGCCTGCGCACGGGCGACAGCGGCCTGAAGCTCACGGACACGTACGGCAACACGATCACGCTGACCCAAACCGGCGGCGGGACCACAGGGACCTTCACCGCCGGACAGCTGACCGTCGGCAACCTTCTGTTCCAGATCGGAGCGAACTGGGACCAGAGCGTGGCGTTCTCGCTGCCCAGCACTCGCGCGGAGGTCCTTGGAAGCGACGTGATACCGGGCAAGAGCCTGGCGACGATCGACGTCACGGCGACCGGCGGTGCGACGGAGGCGATCCAGATCATCGACGCGGCGATCTCGCAGCTGTCCCAGATCCGCGGTCGGCTCGGCAGCTTCCAGAAGAACTTCCTGGAATCCACACTGCGGTCTCTGAACGTGACCGAGGAGAACCTAACTGCCAGCGAGAGCCAGATTCGAGACGCGGACATCGCAGCTGAGATGATGCGGATGACCAAGACCCAGATTCTCAAGCAGAGCGGCATGGCGGTGTTGGCGCAGGCCAACCAAGATCCGCAGCTGGTGCTGAATCTGCTTCGAGGAGGATAGCAGCACCCCCGAGGGAAACACCCCACCCCGAGCAGCGCCCCCGCCCAAAGGTCCGCGGGGGCCTTTCCTTCTCGCCGCCCCGCCAACCTCGCGAAAGGTTCATAATGGCAGGGTATGCCGATCTGGGGAGTGGTGAACCAGAAGGGGGGAGTCGGCAAGACGACCACAGCCGTGAATCTCGCCGCCGGCCTCGCCATGGCGGGACGCCGCACCCTCTTGGTCGACTGCGACCCCCAGGGCAACGCCACAACGGGCGTTGGAATCGACAAGCAATCGGTTGAGCAGACCCTCTACGAGTGCCTGTGTTCCGTGGTCGAGGACCCTGAGAACTCCGAAACCGCGCGCAAGGCCGTGGTGGGCGTTTCCCCGAACCTCGACGCGATTCCAGCGACGCTGGATCTGGCAGGCGCCGAACCCGTGCTGCTCAACGCCGTCGGCAAGGAGCTGATTCTCCAGGATGCGCTCAGGCCGCTGGTGGACGAGTACGACTGGATCGTCTTGGACGCGCCGCCGAGTTTGGGTCTCCTGACGATCAACATCCTCGCCGCTTCGGACGCCGTCCTCGTCCCGATGCAGTGCGAGTTCTTCGCCTTGGAGGGTCTGAGCCAGCTCATGCGCACCGTCGACATCGTGCGTCGGAGGGTGAACCCCAAGCTCCGGATCGCGAAGGTGCTGCTAACCATGCACGACCCGCGGAATCGCCTGACAGCCCAGGTCGCCGACGAGGTGCGCGCGTTTTTCGGCAACAAGGTCGCTCGGACGGTCATTCCGCGCAATGTCCGCCTCGGAGAGTCGCCGAGCTTTGGGGAGCCGGCGATCGTTCGCTTCCCTACTTCCAAGGGCGCGGAGGCCTACACAGAGTTCGTGAAGGAGGTGCTGGAGGAATGCGAAGGGCGTTAGGAAAGGGCCTCGCCCAACTTCTGGGAGAACAGTTCGAGTCGGCGCTCTCCGAGCTGCCGATCGACTCGATCGTGCCGAACCCTCTGCAGCCGAGGCAGCACTTCGACGAAACCGAGCTGGAGGAGCTGGCCCAGTCCATCCGCGAGGTGGGGCTGTTGCAGCCGTTGGTGGTCCGTCCCACCGCCGAGGGCTCCTATGAGCTGATCGCGGGCGAACGAAGGTGGAGGGCTTGCCAGAAGGCCGGGCTCAAGGCCGTCCCCGTCATCGTCCGGCCATCGGGCGACCAAGCGTCGCTCGAGATGGCGCTGATCGAGAACCTGCAGCGCTCGGACATCACCCCGGTGGAGAGCGCCAAGGCCTTCCGTCGCCTCATCCAAGAGTTCGGCCTCACTCAGGAGCAGGTCGCCGAGCGCGTCGGAAAGTCGAGGACCGCGGTCGCGAACACCCTGCGCCTTCTGAAGCTACCTCGGCCGGTGCTCGAGGCGCTGGAGCGCAGCGAGATCAGCGAGGGACACGCCCGGGCTCTGCTGGCTCTGGATTCCGAGCCCGCGATGCTCTCGTTGCTCGAACGTGTGGTGCGGTCCGGCCTGTCCGTCCGCGAGACGGAGCGCGCCGTGAAGCAGGCGGGGTCCGCCACCAGAGGGCAGTCCAAGCCCGACGCTCCTCAGCCGAAGCGGGCAGACCCGGCTACGCGCAATCTCGAGGAGGGTCTCTCGGTCTTCCTTGGTGCTCCGGTTCGGATCGAGCGCGGCGAGGTGGGCGGCCGCATCGTCGTGTCGTTCTACAGCGACGACGACCTTGAGCGGATCCTCGAGATTCTCGGCATCCGGCTGTGAGACGGCCCAACTGAAAGCCCGTGGGTAGAATCGGAGCCGTTCGGCTCCCTAGGTGCCGAAACCACAGCCCATGACCGAGCAACTCGCCTCCATCGCCGCCCGCTTCCAGCTCCCGGGCAAGTTCGTCTCAGCGGTGCGCTACGGCAGCGGACACATCAACGACACCTACTTGGTGGAGCTGGACGACGAGGGATCGCGGCGCCGATGCATCCTCCAGCGGGTCAACCACCACGTGTTCCGCGACGTTCCCGGTCTCATGGGGAACATCGTTCGGGTCACGGAGCATATCCGGCGGAAGCTGGACGAGCAGCACGACCCGGAGGTTCCACGGCACGTCTACAGCGTCCTTCCCACCGTCGACGGAGCGTCGTACTGGCAGACGGAAACCGGCGACTACTGGCGGGTTCTGACCCTCATTGAGGGTGCGCACACCTACGACGTGCTGGAGACCGCCGAGCAGGCGTTCCAAGCGGCGAAGGCCTTCGGCCGCTTCCAAAGCCTCCTCACGGATCTGCCCGGAGAGCGCCTCTGCGAGACCATTCCGAACTTCCACGACGGCCCCACGAGGCTGCGGCAGTTCGCGGACGCCTTGGCGAGGGACCCGTGCAACCGCGCAAGGTTCGTTCGCAAGGAGATCGAGTGGGTCGAGGAGAACGAGTGGATTCTCCGGTCCTTGGCCGACGGACTTCGAACAGGACTGATCCCAGAGCGCATCTCGCACAACGACGCCAAGATCAACAACGTGATGCTGGATGACGCGACGGGGGCCGGCGTGTGCGTCATCGACCTCGACACGGTTATGCCGGGCACCGGCCTGTTCGACTTCGGCGACCTCGTCCGGACCTGCGTCGTAGACACGGCCGAGGACGAACCCAACCCGGCGCTGGTGACCGCCGACCCGCGACGGTTCGAGGCCCTTGTGGAGGGCTACTTGTCCTCAGCCGGAGGGTTCCTCACTCCGGCGGAGATCCGCCACATGGTTACCGCGGGCAAGATGATCACGATGATGATCGGCGTCCGCTTCCTCACGGACTTCCTGAACGGCGACGTCTACTTCAAGGTTCATCGGGACGGGCACAACCTGGATCGGTGCCGGACGCAGTTCGCGCTCGTCGATCGCCTGACAGAGCGGGATGACGAGCTCGAAGCGATCGTCCGCAAACACGCGCGGATCGACTAGAACCCCTCACGACGCGTGTGGTATAACGTGCCCAGTTGGCGGCGTAGCTCAGTTGGTTAGAGCAAACGGTTCATACCCGTTAGGTCGTCAGTTCGAGTCTGACCGCCGCTACCATCTTCCCCCTCAACGCACCTCGATGCGAGTCCTGAGCCGGATGTCCTCCGAGGAGCTGCCCACCATCACCTCGAACCAACCAGGCTCCACCACCCGCCTCATGCGCTCGGTGAGGAAGGAGAGCCGCTCCATCGGCACGTCCACGACCACCGTTTTCTCCTCGCCAGGCTCCAGCTGGACCTTCGCGTAGCCCTTCAGCTCCTTCAGCGGGCGAACGATCGACGCCACTTCATCCCGGAAGTAGACCTGCGCAACCTCCTTGCCCGTCCGACCGCCGCTGTTTCGCAAGGTGAACGTCACTCGGATGGCTCCTTTGCGGGAGGCGGGGTTCGGCGACACCTTCAGATTCGAATACTCGAACGTCGTGTAGCTCAGACCGTGTCCGAAGGCGAAGAGCGGTCTGCCAGTCGAATCCACGTAGTCGTAACCCCGGCCGGAAGGCGGCAGGTTGTAGTACACCGGGCATTGGCCAACCGTGAGCGGGAAGGTCATCGGCAGCTTGCCGTTCGGATTCATCTTGCCGAAGAGCGCCTCCGCGATCGCCGTGCCCCCCTCCTGGCCCGGGTACCAAGCGTCCAGAACAGCCGATACGCCCGCGATCCAGTCGCCCATCGTGACTGGCGAACCCGCCAGCAGAACAACCACGACCGGCTTGCCCGTCGCTACCAGCCTTTGGATCACGCGGGGTTGGTCGCCCGGCAAGCCCAGATAGGCGCGATCCCGCCCCTCGCCCTCGTTGATCGTTGAGACCACAACGACGGCGTCGGCCCAAGAGGCCGCCTGCAAAGCCTCGTTCAGCAGAGGCTCCGGATCGTCCGTCGCCGACCATCCGAAGCGAACCGACGCCTGACCCTTGATCTCGTGGTAGTCGATGCGCAGATCCACCGGCTTGCCCGCCTCGAGCGCCACGGTGGCGGTCTTGGTCTGCGCGGGGTGCTCGCCGGAATTGTCGATGACCAACTTGCCGTTCAGGTAGAGCCAAGCCCCGTCGTCCGATGTGATCGAGAACTCCACCGTGCCGGTTCGCTCAGGAATCAGGACTCCGGTCCATCGAACCGAGAACCCGTCTTCGGGAACGGTTCCGGGCCCGCCGTCTCCCCAATCGAAGTCCACGGTCGGATCGGTCCGCACCATCACGGGAGCGCCCGACCACTTTGGATCGGCGAAGTACTCGCCCTTCAGACCGGGCTGACCGCCTTCCCGCGAGGTTCGCAGCACCGAGGGCGGGACGGGAGGCAAGCCCTGGGCGGCGGCCTCGGTCCATCCCCGTGCGTGCCTCACCTCCACCTGGGACCCGGCGACCGATCGGAGGCCGTCCACAACGGACACCTGAGGCATGCCCCAGCCGCTGTAGCCTCCCAGCCGCATGCCGCCAACCGCCGCGGGTCCCACGACGAGCAAACGCTTGACCGAGGGGCCGAACGGCAACGCCCCGTCGTTCTTCAGCAAGACCAGCGACTCCCTGGCTGCCTCTAGCGCCAGCCTGCGATGCGCCGGGTTCTGCACGATGCGGTCCGCCGCGGCTTCGTCGGTGAACGGATTCTCGAACAAGCCCAGCTCGAACTTCACGCGCAGCACTCGGGCAACCGCTTGATCGAGTACCCGCATCGGAACCAGACCCTTGCGCACGGCCGTCTCCAACGGCTTGCCATACAGGTTGACGTCCGGGTACTCCATGTCCAGACCCGCCAGCAGGCACTGCGCCGCCGCCTCCTCTGGGGTGGCCGCGGTCCGATGCGCCCAAAGGACGCCTCCGACGCTGCCGTAGTCGGACACCACGTAACCTCGGAACCCGAGCTCGCCTCGAAGGATGTCCGTTAGGAGCCACCTGCTCGCGGAGGCGGGTCTTCCGTTCACGCTGTTGTACGACGCCATCACGGACCGGGCGCCAGCCTGGCGGATGACCGCCTCGAAGGGCGGAAGGTAGATCTCGCGCAGCTGCCTTTCAGAGATGTCCACCGCGTGCGAGTCCCGGCCGCCATCCCACACGTTCACCAGATAGTGCTTGGGAGTAGTGACGACGCCGGCGCGCTCGAAAGCCCGCACGAAGGCAACCCCCATGTCCGTGTTCAGCAGAGGATCCTCGCCGTAGGTCTCCTCCACTCTCCCCCACCGGGCGTCGCGCACCACGTTGATGACGGGAGAGAGCACATGGCGGACGCCGCGGGCCTTGGTCTCGGCAGCGATGGCCGAGGCGACTCTTTCCATCAGCTCCGGGTTCCAGGTGGCGGCCAGTCCGATCGCTTGGGGAAAGCTGGTGCAACCCTTGCTGACCAGCCCGTGGAGAGCCTCGTCGTGGATAATCACCGGGATCTTCAGCCTCGACTGCATCGCCATGCGCTGGAGCTCGTTGGCTCTTCTTGCGGCCGCGGAATGATCGAGGCTCCGGAGCACCGGGGCGATCTCGCCGAAGCCGGTGGTCTTGAGCGCGGGCTCATAGACCTCGGGGCGACCGTCGCAACGGAGCTGCGCGAGCTTCTCCTCCAGCGTCATCCTGCCGAGCAGGTCTCGGACGCGCGTCTCGATGGGCAGGTTGGCGTTCTGATAGGCGGGACTCTGGACTTCCAGCAGAGCGACCGTGGCGAGAAGAATGCCCAGCATGCCTCCGCTTTCGCCATCGCCAAACCGTATTCCTGCCCCGGCTGCTCCGAACCTCGGCCAGAGGGTATGAACGGTAAGTGAGCGGCGTCTCCCTTCTTCTTCTCACGCTTTCCGCCGCCGCTCACGTCCACTGGAATCTCCTCGCGAAGCGGGCTGGGGGCGACCAGCGCTTCTTCGCCAAGCTCCAGTTGCTGGGTGCAGGCCTGGTTCTACCGTTTGGGCTCATCGGCTCCCTCCACCGCCCGCCCGAAGCTGCGGCGCTCGCCATGGCCGCGGTTTCGGGGATCTGCTACTGGGGCTACTACACCTGCCTCGGGCGAGCCTACAGTTCGGGCGCCCTCTCGGTGGCTTATCCGATCTCGCGGGGAGTCGCCCCGAGCGCGGCGGCGTTAGCCGGCACCCTTGTTCTCGGGGAACGATTGGGGGCGCTGGGCTGGGCCGGCGTGGTGCTGGTGAGTTGCGGAATCTTCCTGGTCGGCCGGGCCGACACCGCTGCAGGCGCCTCGCGGCTCGACCGACGAACCGTCCTGTGGGCTGTGGCGACCGGACTCTTCAGCGCCGGGTACATGGTGTCGGACAAGGTTGGGGTTCAGCGCGCGGACCCGTGCCTGTACCTGAGCCTGAGCTTCCTACTTGGTGGAGCCCGCGGACAACCTCGCGAGAATCCAGAAGCGAAGGTCGGGCTAGCGCTCTCGGCGGCGGCATCCTGCACCGTCGCCTACCTTGCAGTGCTCTGGGTCATGAGGTCCGAGCCGGTGGCCGCAGTGGCGCCGGTGCGCTCGCTGGCGGTGGTTCTGAGCGTGTTCGTGGGTTCCAGGCTCCTCGGCGAAGAGGCAGGCCCCGTGCGCTACTTCGGCGCGGGAACCATCCTGACCGGCATTGTGCTCGTCTCAATCGGTTGATGAGCGTTGCTCGCGCACCAGCCGGCACCAGCAGACGGGGCCAACGATCTTCCCTTCCCTTCCGCGAAACGTGACTTCAACGCTCTCGGCCCCAACGTCCGGCAAGCGGTACGTCCGTTGCAGAAACTGGTTGTGGTCCGCAACGTTGAAGTCCTCGTGCGCCACAGCGACGCCGTTCACCTCGACGTCGAACTCGCGGTTGCGGCCGTCGGCTCCCCAATACCGAACCACCAGCGAAGCTGGCTCTCCGCCCGGATTGGAGAGCTTCAACGTGAACCAGCCGCCGTGCCACGCTAGGCGCATCTTCTCGCCCGCCATGGCCATCGGCTCGGTCTTCTCCCCTTGAACCGCGTGCTCGCGCTCCGGCTGCATCTCTCCCAACTGGACGAAGTCGATGGTGCCGGCCCGCAGAGCCTCCTCCCGCCGCCGCTCCTCTTCCAGCCGTGCGAGCTGCTCCTCGTATTCATCTTCCCGGAGGAGCCTCCAGTAGACCGAATACCGCCGCCGAGACGTCTGGAAGAACGGTTTCAGCTGGACATCGTGGGGCCTGCCCACTCCCACCGTCCTGAACTCTCCACCGGCCAATGGCTCGATCCACTCCTCCACAGGCCTTCCGTCAGTCACCAGTACCGGCACTGGCGGGACCGACACCCCGAAATACGCGTACTGCGACGAGCTGAACGGCGCAGGCGGATCGGCTTCCACGGCGCCGAGGTCCCCTGCCAGAACAATCGGCCCGTGGGCGATCGCGCCGCAGCTCGGGTCGTCCGGCGTCGGCAACCAACGGACGCCCATGGGCAGATCCAGCAGCAGCTCTTCTCCGGCCTTCCACACACGGCTGATCGCGAGCCATCCGCCCGGCTCCCCCTGCCAGCGATCCCGCCCGCAAGCCGCCTGCAGAGGGGCGGTTAGCCAATCGGGGCATCGCAACTCGATCGTCGCCTTGGCGGGGCCACCCTCCACCACCACAAGCCGGGCGCCACCGTTCGTAGGCAACATCGACTCCAAACGAAGCACAAGCCCGGCGTCCTCCCACACGAACCGCGAGGGGATGTACTGGCAGACCTGCAACCGCTCACCGACCAATCGGTACAGGCTCTCGCCGTAGCGGGCGTGGTTCTCCATGCCCGTGCCCACGCAGCACCAGAACGAGTCTTCGGGAGTGCTGTAGGTGTTGAAGTGCCCCGGATGGAGGGAGACGAAGTAGCAGAACATGCCCGTCTCCCGATCCTGCGACGTCAGGATGTGGTTCCACAGGGCGCGCTCCACGTAGTCGTCGATCCAGCTTTCGGGACTCCAGGCCGAGATCGCGTGGGCCAGGCGGATTAGGTTGTAGGTCTTGCAGGTCTCCGCCGTGGACATGGTCAGGCGCGTGGAGAGCAGCCCCGTCGGCCCGAAGTACTCCCCGGAGGTGACCCCGCCGATCGCATACGCGTGCCCGAAGACGGCCTGTCGGAAGAAGTTCTCCGCGATCTTCCGGTACCTCTCCACGCCGGTGATCCGATACAGTCTCGCTGCGCCGAGAACCTTGGGCACCTGGGTGTTGCCATGCAGCCCGGGGAGGACATCCTCGTCTCGCTCGAGCGGATCCATCACCGCCTTGTGGTCGAACTTCTTGGCGAGGTCCAGCCAAGCCTCGCATCCGGTCAGCTCATAGGCGTGCGCGAGGACGTCGTTCATCCCACCGAACTCGCACGCGAGCATCCTCTGCCACTGTTCCTCGTCCAGAGAGGAAGTGACTTCGCAAGCCCAATTCGCCAAATCCGTGAGAACCTCCAGCGCCATCGACTGGCCGCAGAGCTCCGCGGCGTCGATCAGCCCCTGGAACAGCTTGTGGAGGTTGTACCAAGGCACCCAGATGCCGTTTAGATCGAAGCCTTGGCTGCGAATCACGCCACGCCGAATCTCCCCCCACAGCCGGTCCGACTCGGGCACCCCTCCCACGTAACCGTCCGAGCGGGCGGACTGACACCTTCTCAGCTCGGCGACGATGCACGAGACCCGCTGCAGAAACCGTTCGTCCCCCGAACTGGCGAAGTGCCAGCAGCAGGCGCTGAGATAGTGTCCAAGACTGTGTCCGGCGATCGTTGCCCTCTCCCACCCGCCGTACGCCTCCTTCGTCGCCGGAAGCCCGGCTGCCACGTAGTAGGGCTGGAGGAGGCGCTCTGGCTCCAACCGGAGCAGGTACCTGCCGTTGGCTTCCATCGCCTCTTGGAAGGGCCCGGGCTCGAGCCGAACGTTCCAGGGTGAGGCCATGCGGGTGAAGTGGGAGCGGAGACTGGGAGTGGAAGCCATGGCAGGATCCTTGCGAGAATCATTATAACGCATTCGTTATGGTATTGCCAAACGCGCAATCTGGCCGGCAAGCCTGCCGACAGCGGGTCCGATCCGCCCCCCATCAGTGATCAGGAGGCTTGTGGAGAATCCAATCGCCGAAGACGATCCGCTACGTCCTCGAAGTAGGGATCTTCCTCGAAGACCCTCCGCAGATCCACCCGGGCCCGCTCCGTCTCGCCCAGATCCAGCGAGGCGAGCGCCCTCTCGTATCGGAGCTCGCGGAGCAGCTCCGGCGGTCGGCCGCGGAGGACCCGCAGAGCTTGCGTCGCCGCGAGCGCGGCGTCCCGGGGGCGACCAAGCCTGCGGAGGGCCCGTGCGCGGTACAGGAGCAGCCCGCAGCCGATGGCGCTCTGGCCGGAGGCGCCTTCCGTCAGCGCAAGCACCCTGTTCCACGCTGCGTGGCTGTCGGGAGAGTTCTCGATCAGCAGCTCGGCGAGAGACAGCCGGGCGACCGCGTCGTCCGGCATCGCCGCGAGGAGCCGTTCCATCCAACCGATGGCATCGGTCGTGCGCCCCGCCTGCTGGCACGCCTCTGCGAGGGCGAGCATGGCACCCTCCGCATCCGGACGCACGAGCGCCTGCACTCCCTCGGCGATTGGAACCCGCATGGAGAAGTCTGCGCCCAGGCGTCCGAGGGTCTCACCCAGCTTGCGAGGATCGACCAAGGACCGGCTCAGCAGCCGCACGGCCTCCTGCGGATCTCCATTTGCCATGGCGGCCAATCCGCCGATGAAGCAACCGTCCGCCGTGACCTCCGCCCGTCTCGCGTGCTCCAGCGCCGTTGCAGGGTCTCCGTCGGCAAGCGCCCGGCACGCCTTCCAAAGGGATTGGTCCTCGGGACGGGCTAAAGACGATGAACCTCCGGTCTTCGGATCCGATTCGAACCCATCCGACTTGCTCCGGGCCCCGCCCCGCTTGCCAGAGCCCAGGATCTGCTTCGTGTAGTAGAAGCCGGTGCCCGGGATTCCCACCGTGCCCCTCACGCCTTTCGCGCCGACAGTGATGCGGGCGCCTCGCGTGCCGAACGAGATGGAGGGGCCCGACTTGCTGAGGTTCAGGGAGATCCCCGGCAGGATGTTCCACCGACGAAAGAACCGGAAGCCCATTGCGATTCCCTCTTCTCACTTTCGGCCTGCTTTCGGCCGTTCGACCTGGAAACCCAGACCCTCGATCGTCCGGCCGCTGGGCAGCCGGAAGGGCTGTTCACCGAAGTTCACGGTGACCACCCAGCCGTTCGCGAACCTCGTTTGCTGCACCCTTCGGTCCGGCGTGAGCCAGCGGTGGTCGGTCATCTCCTCGTAGCCAACTGCCCTGGCAACGGGAACCACATCCCGGTAGGTCTGCATCATCCTAACCTTCCACCTCGGCCAGTCCTCCGCGCGGAAGAGGAACATCGGCGCAGTGCCGTAGAGGATGTTGAACAGGTCACGCTGCCTCCAAACGCTGGGCACTTTGTTCTGGTAGTCCCCCCAATACCAGTGCGAGCATACGCAGTCGTGGAACACCAGCTCCCACAGAGGCACGCGGTAGCGGTGCCCCACCTGGAACTTCCGCAGGCTCTCCGGGGCGGGGTCCACCGTTCGCTCCATGTTGCGGCCGGCGTCGGGCACTCGGAAAGGTCCAAGACTGAGCATCCCCTCGAAGTAGCTCACCCAAGGCACGGCGGCCTCGTGCCCCGTCTCGCTTCCAGCTACCAAACCGAATTCCTCCGGCAAAAGACGAAGCAGGTCCATCTTGGCCTTCCGGCTCTCGGTGCGGGTCATCGGGTGCCGCGGGTGGTAGCACTCCCTCCATGGGGAGGCCGTGGTGGTGTCGATGAAGCGCGCGCCAAAGGGCTTTTCCCTCAAGACGGCCGCGATCCGCTTTCGTGCAACATCGGGAGCCAGGAGATCGCACAGCACGCCGCACGCGATCCAACCGCCGTCCTTGGTCTCCACATCCCAGCCCGGCTCCCACGATCCGTCGGCCCGAAGCACGATGCCATCCGGCCACTGATCGCTGGTCCACTGCGGATGGGTCCACTGCAGCTGGCGAAACTGGGCTGGGTCCATGCAGTCTTGGTAGATGTCGTACTCCCCAACCAAGAATCCCATTGCGGAGATCGCCCTCACGTCCGCCGCAGAGCCTCCACCACTCCAGAGCATGCGTTGGAACCCCGACTCTCTCAGTGACCTTGCAGTCCGCACGGGTTCGTCGCCGAACACCCAAACGTTGGGAGATCCGACGAGGAGGTCGACGGCGGGCACTTTGCTCCGTTTCTGGCGCAGCGTGACCAGCAGACCCTTGCCTCGAGCGATCTCGCGGTAGCGCTTGGCTGCCGCCACGTAGCCTCCGCGGTCGAACAGCTCATAGCGCCATCGCCTCGGATAGGAGAACCTTCCCTTCTGTCCCTCCCAAAGGAGCTTCGCGACCATGGTCGGACCGTCGTACACGAAGCGCGCTAAGGCGTCGTCTGGCGTGTCCACGACCGTAAGGAGGCAGGCGTCTCCGTCGGTCTGGCAGTAGAACGGCATGCAGAGGCCGTGTCCGCCGTACAGGTGCAGCCACTGTTCCGGAAGGCCGGGCTCGCCGGCGGGAAACGCCACGCCCTCGTTCAGCGGAAACACCAGATCCATGCCGGGCCGGGTCGACCAAGGATGCGGATAGGCGAGCGGTTCCGACAGTTCCCCCTTGCCAGTCAGGCTCAACCTCGCCTCGGGCCTTGTCGCGTCGAGCTCGGCGACCAGCGAGAGAATCTGGGCGTCTGCGCCGGACCACAGCTCTGCGACCAAGCGCTTCCCTTCAAGCCGCGCGCTCTTGACGTGGACCGAGGCGCCGGGCTTCTGAGTCCATCGTCGCCCCGACGCCTTGCTCCTGAATTCGAAGGCGGCCGTGTCCGTGTCGAAGACCAGCTCCGACCTCCGGTTCCGAAGCGAAAGCCTCTTCGGCATGGGGTTCTGCCGAAGCTCTCGGACGTTTCCGACCCTCGATAGCCGAAACCCCTCCAGCCACACTCGGGACGGTCCGTTGCCCGTCACTCTCGGCAACAGCGAGGAGACGTCGGACGGCACGATGACGCGGCAAAAGACCCTGCGCCAAGCCCCCGGACGGGCCGAACGGGCACCGAACAGCCAATCTCGGACCTCGCGGTCCGCGCCTCGGGCGACGAAGCTGAGCTGAACCTCTCCGGAACCCTCTGCAAGGATCCAGACCGATGCCTCCACAATGTCGCCTTCGCGGACTGCGACCTCGCTTGGTCGACTCAGGCTCCAATCCCGAGAGCCCGTGTGAACCACGCGGAGCGTCGGGTTGCCGGATCGACGCACCTCGGTGTCTTGCCCGACGCTGATCGCCGATGGGTCCCGAGACCACGGACTGCCCCAATCGTTAGGGGCCCCGTTCCACGATGCCGCGAGCAACAAGCCCAGAGACCATGCCAACATACTCCGACTTTCGACGGCGAGCCTCGGAAGTCCTGGCGGTGAACCGATGCCTCGTTACGGCTTCAACTTTCAGTGGATGTTCGTGTGGCGCGAGGGCCTGACGCCGCGCCCAGTCGACGAAAAGGCCTTGGATTTCTTGGCAAAGCATGGATTCGACTTCGTGCGTCTGCCGATGGATTACCGCTTCTGGACCAGCGACTGGCGTTACACGGAACCTGATCGCCAGGTGTGGGAGCACCTCGATCGCTACTTGGAGGCCACACTGAAGCGGGGACTCCACCTCTGCCTCAACCTCCACCGGGCTCCGGGCTACTGCATCAATGCCAACCACCTGGAGAAGCACAACCTCTGGAGGGATCCTGAGGCCCAAGAGGGTTTCGTGTTCCTGTGGCGGGAGTTCGCCGCTCGGTACAAAGGCATCCCGAACTCGTCCCTCAGCTTCAACCTCGTGAACGAGCCTCCCAGCGAAGGACAGTACGGCTTCACCCGAACCGCCCACGAGAGGCTCATGCGCCGCACCATCAAGGCGATCCGCGAGATCGACCCGGACCGGGAGATCGTGGTGGATGGCATCGGGGGAGGCAACTTCGCCCTGCCGGAGCTGACCGACGCGGCCGTCGTGCATTCGGGGCGTGGCTACGTGCCGATGCCGCTCACGCACTACCGAGCGGACTGGTGGGACGGCCACGTTGGGCTGCCGGAGCCGGTGTACCCGGGCCTGACGTGGAACGGTGTCCGCTGGAACGCAGAGGCTCTCCGGTGGTTCTATCAGCCCTGGCGGTGGGTGGAAGCCGAAGGTGTCTCCGTGCACATCGGCGAGTTCGGTTGCCACAGCGAGACTCCGAACGACGTCGCGCTGCGGTGGTTCGCCGACCTCCTCAGCCTCTATCGGGAGTTCCGATGGGGCTTCGCTCTCTGGAGCTTCGCCGGATCGTTCGGCATCGTCGAACATGGCCGACCCGGAACCGAGTACGAGCAGATCGACGGGTTCCGGATCGACCGCAGGCTGTTCGAACTTCTGCTCGAAGCCCGCGTCTCAGGGTAGGGGCGCGAACAATCGGACCTCGGCAACCGACGAGAAGCCCTGCGAGCGCTGTTCGCTCAGACACCGCAGCACCACGCTCCGCGCCTCGATGGGCTTCTCGAAAACCACCCTCTGAGGCTCTGGGGAATCGGCGAACGCCCCGCTGGCCGCCATCTCCCGGTCGCCGGACGGCTTCTCCACCCAAACCTCGTAGCGCTGGACCCGTCCGTTCGGGTTGCCGCTCCTGCCCACGTACTCCAAGCCCACCACCAAGCGGGGCGACACCAGCTTCAAGATCAGCTCGTGGGGATGGCGCGGGTTCCTCGCGGAGTACTCCGAGTGCCAGAACGTGGCGGGATTGCCGTCGATCGCGTGCCCTGGCAGGCCCTCCCCCGGCTCGAAGCTGCTCGCCGACGGCAGAAGCTCGGTATTCGGGATCGGAACCATCGGCACGATCTTGGGGAGTCGGACCGTGGTTTCTAGGGACCTCAGCCCGCTCTGACCTACGGCCACGGCTCGCACCTCGCCCCCGTCGGGGAGAGAGAACGACGTTCGCGACTCAGGCTGTCCGTTGACCCAAACCTCGAGCCGATCGGATCCCGCCGGGGACGTGATCCGAACCACCCCGTCGTCGCCACGCGAAATCACCGGCTTGGCAGGCACGGGCGGGGCCAGCCGGCCCTCCTTCGGCGCCTCCATCCCCGGCCTGAGTGGCCGGAGAACGAAGCGCCAGTCGGTCGGTTCGGCACGCAGGATGTAGTGGTCCAGCGGCCCCGGGCCGCAGGAGGCTCCTCCAAGACCCATCTGCCTGGCATCGAGCGACACGACCACGTCGCTCCTCGGTTGGGGCCGGTGGAACCGCCGGGGCTGCCCATTGAGGTGCCGGGCCTCCTCGAGCTGCCACGGCGTGTACCGCGACACGGTCATCGACAGCGGTCCGTCCGCCTGGAACAGCATGCCGAACCCCTCGGTGTCACGGAGAGCGCCCCACCGAACGTCCTCCTTGTTGCCGTTCTCCTGCGGCCGCACGTACTCCTCGAACTGCTCGTCGACGCTTCCCGAGTAGAGTCCGACGTCCATCGCGGTCTTCCGGTCAGGATAGCTCTCCTTCGGACCGCGACCGAACCACTCGAAGCGATCCAGCGAGCCTGCGACACGAAGGATCGATCCGATCTTGGGCAACGGCGGCAGTTGCCCGACGGGCTCGGCGTGGTTGTCCACCACGATCGTTCCGTCCCCAAGCACCGTGAAAACCGCCTCGTGCCAGAACCCGGCCCCCTTGAAGCCCCGGCAGTCGGTTCGGACTTCCACGCGCACCGCCTGGGGGCTCAGCCGCGCCACGCGGAAGGTCTGAACCCGGTGGGGCATCTGCGACAGACCAGAGGACTCGAAGGCGCCGCGAAACCAGATGTCATTGTCCGTGAGGGCACGGAAGACATTGAACCGCGGGCCGGGTGCGTACACTCCCCCATGAGGCTGGGTGCCGTTGGACCTTCCTCGATCGTTCCTTGGCCCGAGCAGCTCTCGACCATCCATCTTGTAGCTCGCCAGCGTGCCCAGCTCGCGATCGAACAGAGCCTCGAAGCCGTTACCACGCAGCAGGACGCCACCTTCCACGTCGCTCACGGCCACCTCGCCGGACACCGGACGCTGGACCGGCGCCGGCGACTTCAAGCCGAGCGGAAGCTGGAAGGCCGCGATCACATGTCCCTTGGGGGCCCACGGGGCATCGCCTCTCAGCTGGAAGCGGAGGAACGCGAAGGCCTCGCCACCTGGTGGCAGCTCGAGCGGGCCGTGCGGGATGCGCACTCGGGCCGTGCCGCCCGGCTCGCAGCGAACGGCACCTAGGGGTCCCTTCTGCACGGTCCGGCCCTCAACCTGAACTTCCCAGGTCGCGTCCAGCTCGCTCAGGTCGGTGAAGGCGTGCTTGTTGCGCACCACCACGACGCTCGCTTCTTCGGCGGGTTCGAAGGCAACCGGCTGGTAAACCCTCTTGACCTCCCACAGCTTCGCCGTCTCGCGACGATCCGGGGTGACCACTCCGTTGTTGCAGAACGGTCCGTCGTTCGGGCGGTCGTCGAAATCCCCTCCGTAGGCGTAGTACCAGCTTGCTTGGCCGTTGGGTCCGGGTGCCTCGTCGGTGTAGCGCCTGAGGCCCTGATCGACCCAGTCCCAGATGCAGCCACCCATGAGCCGTGGGTACCGGTCGAAAACCTCCCAATACTCCTTGAGGTTGCCGATCGCGTTTCCCATGGCGTGCGCGTACTCGCACACGAAGAACGGCCGATCGCTGGAGGCCTTTCCCTGCGCCTCGAGCCAGTCGACCGACGGGTACATGACGCTGTCCACGTCCGCGACCTCGTTGTAACGCTCGTAGTGGATCGGCCGCGTTCGATCCAGCTGGCGCACCCGCTCGGCTGCAGCAGCGAAGTTCTGCCCGGGGCCCGCTTCGTTGCCAAGCGACCACATCACGATCGACGGATGGTTGCGGAACGTCTGCACCATGCGTTCCACGCGGACCACGTGGGACAGCTTCCAATCCGGGTTGTTGCCGAGACTGCGCTCCCAGCTGTAGCCCATGCCGTGCGACTCCACGTTGGCCTCGGCCACCACGTAGATGCCGTACTCGTCGCACAGCTCGTACCACCGCGGATCGTTCGGGTAGTGGCTGGTCCGAACCGTATCGATGTTGCTGCGCTTGAACAGCAGGATGTCCTGGAGCATCCGGTCGTAGCTGACCGTCCTTCCAGTGTCCGGGTCGTGATCGTGCCGGTTCACCCCGTGCAGCTTGACGGGTCGGCCGTTGACCCTGAAGACTCCCCCGTCCCATTCGATCTTCCGAAAGCCGACCCGACTCGACACGATCTGGAGAAGCCTGCCGGCTCCGTCCCGTACTTCCACGACAAGAACGTAAAGGTTGGGCTTCTCCGCGGACCATAGCTGGAGCCCTTGATACCTCTGCTCAGCCGTGATGCCGCCCACGCCCTTCTTCGCAGAGACCTGAAGCGACGGAGCGACTGGTTGGCCGGAGCGGTCGTACAGTCGGAAGGAGAGTCGGGGAGCGGATTCGGCCGGCGATGTGCGCAAGTCCGCCTCGATCCGCAGGGTCTGCGTGCCAGCCCGCCAGTCTGCCTCCGGATGAAGCCGAAGATCGGCGACGTGCGTCTCCGGGCGGGCCTCCAAGTGAACGCTCCGGAAGATGCCTCCGAAGCGGAACATGTCCTGGTCCTCCAGGTAGCTCCCATCGCTCCAGCGGAAGACCTCGACAGCCAAGAGGTTCCTGCCCGGTTGGACGTAGGGGGTCACATCGAACTCTGCCGGCAGCTTGCTGTCCTTGCTGAAGCCGACCTTCTTGCCGTTCACCCAGACAGTGAAGAACGAGTAGACCCCGTCGAACCTGAGGTACTTCCGCAGGCCCCGGAAGCTGTCCGGAATCTCGAACCAGGTGCGGTACGAGCCGACCGGGTTGTACGAGGCATCGATGCGCGGTGGGTCCGCCCGGAACGGGTACGTCACGTTGGTGTAGATCGGAACGCCGTAGCCCTCGGTCTCCCAGCAGGACGGCACGCGGATCAACCGCCAGCCGGAATCGTCGAAATCAGGCGCCTCGAAGCCGGATGGCCTTTCGTCCGGTCTGCCAACCCACCAGAAACGCCACTGGCCGTCCAGCAGCATGTGACGAATGGCGTGCTCGGGCCTGGCCGCGATCGCCGCCGCAACGGACGGATACTGCCGTAGAAGGGCGTGTGCAGGCAGCCTGTTCTCCGCCTGAACGCTCGGATCCTCCCACGGTTTCTTGGATTGAACCGAGGTCGCCAAGGCCGCTACGAGCGCAACGAGGACCACCATCGGCTTCAGGCTACCAAAAGGTCCGGCCGGATTTCCCCCTGGCCGGACCCCTTCCTTGCACCAATGGATGGTTCAGACCGTCCGAGCAGGCTCGCTCGACAGTTCCTCGGAGCGCACCGCGGCGTAGGACGCCGTGCTCGGAGCCTTGGCGCGCAAAAGGCGCAGCATCGCCAGCAGGCACGAGAGCGTGGACTCGGCTCCTTGGTTCAGGTTGATGCGGTCAGGGAGCAAACCGTCGCTGCAGCCGCCCGAGTGGAAGTCGTACAGCGGCGTCCCGAGGTCGTTCCTGCCCACCAGCCAGTCCACGCAGGCTCGGGCGTACGACAGCCACGCCGGATCTTCCGTGGCCTCGTAGGCGGCGAGGTACGCGTCGACCATCGAGTGGCACTCCAACGGCTGCTGGTCGAAACGAGCGCGCTGGCCGTCTCGTCGGAGCCAGCCGGCGTTGCCGATCGGGACGAACCGCCCATCCGCCTCGAACTGGACCCGCGTGAGCCAGCGGAGCATGTTGAGTCCAGCCCGCAGCTGCTCCGGATCCTCCACGGCGGCCCCCGTTCGGATCAGAGCCTCGCACACCTTTCCGTTGTCATAGGTTGCGGCATCCTCGATCCACGGCCAGTCCTCCGTGGCGTTGGCGCGATACAGGCCCATCAGCTTCTCCGAGAGCCTGTCGCGAATGCGACGGGTCGTCGTGTCTCCCGGGAACCGCTCAAGGTAGCGATCGATGCCCACCAGAGTGAAGGCCCATGCCCTTGGGGAGGTGAACGCCTCGACCACGGGCAGCGCCTTCTCCCAAATGAACTGGGCGGTTCCCAGGATCTCCTCTGAGCCTTGGAGGTCCACCGCTTCGCCGAGAGCCCAGAGGGCCCTGCCGTGGCTGTCCTCGGAACCGACCTCCTCGAGCCAACGCCGATCGTAGCTCATGAAGTTCCGGAACCTCCCTGTGTCCTCGTGGAACGCGTGCAGAAGGAAAGACATGTACGTGGACGAGAGCTTGTCGCACACACGTGGGTCCTCCACCTGATCCCTAGCGATCAGAGAGACGATCAGGGCGCGGGCGTTGTCGTCGGTGCAGTACCCGTGCTCCCGGTTCGGCACCGCGTACTTGGCGTGCTGCAGGATGCCGACGTCGTCCGTGAGGCGCAAGATATGGTCCAACTTCGGAACGGGCATCCCCCGCGTCGGTCCTTGAACCGACCGGGCACGGAACACGGGCTTGGGGCTGAGAGACCGCTCCTGGCGGACCTCCTCGAACAGATCGAGGTATTGCCGACCGATCTCCGGCCAGACCATCGAGCGCGTGTATTGGTAGGCCCGCTTGCGCATGGCGTGGCGCTCAACCTCGCTGTCCAACAGGTCGTTCACAGCCTTGGCCAGCGCCTGCGGATCGGCGAACGGAACCAGCACGCCGCGGCCGTCCGCAAGCAGCTCCTCCGCATGCCAATAGGGCGTGGAGACCACCGCCTTGCCCGCCCCAAGGGCGTAGGACAACGTCCCGGAGGTGATCTGCTCGCGATTGAGGTACGGCGTCACATAGATGTCCGCGCACCCTAGAAACTCTTGCAGCTCCGAAAGCTCCACGAAGCGATCGTGGAAGACTAGGTGCTGGGCAACCCCCAGCTGCCGCGCAAGGCCCTGCAGAGATTGGCGGTAGCTCTCGCCGTACATCCTCTTCACGTGGGGATGCGTGCATCCCAGCACGATGTAAACGGTGTCCGGGTGCCTCGCCACGATGTTCGGGAGAGCCCGAACCATGTGCTCGATTCCCTTCCCAGGGGAGAGCAGCCCGAAGGTGAGAATGACGTGCTTGCCCTCTACTCCGAACTGATCCTTGAAGTAGTTGGGGTCCACGAACGGCATCTCCGGGATGCCGTGGTGAATCAGCCTCACCTTGCTCTCTGGGACCCCGTACACCTCCCGCAGGATGTCCACAGCCTTGCCGCTCATCACGACCAGACGGTCCGAGAGCTTCGCGATCTCGGAGAGAACCTTCTTCTGGCCCGGCGTCGGCTGTTGCAGCACGGTGTGCAGCGTGGTGACGATGGGCATTCTCAGCTCCCGCATGAGGTCCAGAACGTGGGAGCCGTCGTCCCCTCCGAAGATGCCGTACTCGTGCTGCAGACAAACCAGGTCCACGCGCCCGTAGTTGAGGTAGTCCGCCGCGTGCCTGTAGTCAGAAAGCGAGTTCTGGCGGATGTCGAACCGGACGGCCTCGGGATAGCGGTAGCCCTCGGGAACGTCGTTCATCGCCACCGCGAACACGTCCAAGTCCTTGCCCTGCGCAGCCAACGCCCCGTGCAGGTCGGTGGTGAACGTAGCGATGCCGCATCGCCTGGGCAGGAAGTTGCCGATCAGAGCGACGCGCTTGACGCATGCGTCCTTCGTGAAGCTCAAGATCTCACCTCCTTACAGGAAAGAGTAACTCAAAAGTCGCCTAGGCCGGAGCCGACCGGGCCCAACCTGGAGGCAGCCGGCCGGAATTTAGCCGGCTGCCATCATGTTACCTGATGACATGGCTGTCAAGACTTCTCGGGTGGGCCGTACGGCATGAAGCCGGAATCGACCGCCGCCGCAGCGAAGGAGAGAACCTCCTCTGGCGTCTGTCCCGTCAGGCCGATCACCCGGAGGAAAGAGGTGGGCGTGGGAACTCCCTTCTTCAGATCGCTGAAGAAGAATTCGCGCCACATCCCGCCGAACTCGGGATGGAACCGACCCTCGGGTCCACGGAACACGAACACCATCCACTGGTTCGACCGATCGTTGGCGACATGGATCAGGCGCATCGGCACTTCTCCGTGCTTCTGGGTCGGAGTCGCCACCGTGCGGTCCTCCAGAATCTCCCAGTTCTGCATCTTGAAGCACCAGGTCTGATCGTGGAACGTGTTCGGCTCGTCTCCCGCGATGACCACCACGTCGTAGCGGTCCGGCCCGAGCTGGTACACCCTCGAGACGATGCCGATCGGCTTCAATGCGTCGTACGTCGCCTGGTCCATCGAGTACGACTGCTTCGGGTTCTCGCTGCTCGGCAGGTAGAGGGCCTCGCCGATCGCATCGGGCAGAACCGACTCGAGCCAACGCTCGTCAGGCCGCTCGTAGCCGGTGACGTGGTTGCGGAACAGCGTCGCCACGCCCGTGGCGACCAGCAGGAGGACGAGAATCGCGGCTCGGATCTTCATGGTTGGTTCTTCTGTGTCTCGGACCGCTTCACTTCCAGCCCAAAGCCTTCGTGAACTTATAAAGGATGGCGAAGCAGAGCACCAGCGCGATGTAGCCGCTGGTGTCGTGGAATCGGATGCCGGCCTCGGCCCCGTACTGGTTCCCGACGACGCCGATCAGAGCGACGCGGATTCCGTTGATGACAACCGCAAGGTGAAGGGCGCTGGCGAGCAGCAGGGTGTTGCCCCACCACCGGAGCTTGGCGGCCATCACGAAGAACACCGAGATCGCCACGACCGCCAGCGCCAGCTTGAGGCCGCTGCAGGCGACCGCCACCTCCAGGGTGAAGTTCGGGAGGACGATCGTGTTCGTGCCGGCCCGGAACGGCTCCATCCCGCCGAGCTTCAGCGCGTAGTACGACAGCGTCGAGCTCCAATCCTGCAGCGGCACCGTCATGCGGTCGATGACCGCCTGCCACACCGGTAGAGCAAACACGAGATAAAGGATCGGTCCGGCCAGAGCCCATAGCCAGCGCCAGCCTGCCAGGAACAGCACGGCGGACGCGAGCGTGGCCATGAACGCGAACGAGCTGACCGTTTGGATCACGGTCCTCTGCGCCACATAGCCTAGGTAGAGGGACGGCAGGAGCAGGACGATCGCCGGCCAGAACCCCCGCACCGGGATCTTCCGCAGATTCTCCCAGCGGTCGTAGATCAGAAAGAGGCTGCAGAGCGGAACGATGGCGCCATGCGCGTAGTACGAATCCTCCGCGAACCAAAGCCCCCACACCTTTGCCACGAACGGCCAGAAGGCGAAGAGGAAGGCGGCCACAGTAGCGACCACAGGCACGAAGGAGGGACTCTGGGTCAGCGACCTCCAATCGATCGACGCGCGGCGGACGGGCGCTTCCTGCACGGGGTTCTCGATGCTCATCTTGCAGTCCTGAGGTCGCTTGCCACAAGAAACGCGCCAAACGCCACGTTTGCTCCCGGAAAGGGACCTAAAGGAGCGTTCGGCTTGAAAAGCAGGTTACCTTCCGCGCAACCGGCGACCCGTCCGAAGACCGTCCTGAGAGGATTGGCGCGCTCGAGAGGACTCGAACCTCCGACCTACAGGTCCGCAACCTGTTGCTCTATCCACTGAGCTACGAGCGCGCAGACGACGCCAGTATACCACGCTCCTCTCAGATGCCTGGCAACTGCAGCACGGCTTCCCACTCCTCTTCCGAGACGGGAAGCACACTCAGGCGCTGCCCCTTGCGGCAGACCTCCATACCGCCCAGCAACGGACGGCCCTTCAGTTCGGCCAGAGGGACGATCCGCTGGAACTCGCGGACGAACTCCACGTCCACCGCCAACCATCGGGGATGCTGCGGCGACGCCTTCGGGTCGTAGTAGGGACTCTCCGGATCGAACTGGGTGGGATCGGGGTACGCCTCGCTAACGACGCGCATGATGCCGGCGATGCCCGATGGGGCCGCGTTGGAGTGATAGAAGAAGGCTGTGTCTCCAGGACGGACCTCGTCGCGGAGCCGGTTGCGCACCAGGTAGTTCCTGCAACCCTCCCACATCGCCCTGCCCTCCCGCCGCAAATCCTCGATGGAGTACACCGAGGGCTCGGACTTCATCAGCCAACGCCGCATGGGCAGAGTTTGGCAAAAAAACGGGCCCGGTCCTGGTCGGCCGGGCCCAACCCTTAGGAGGTTATCCTTCCGCCGGCGGAACGAAACGCTGCCGCAGGACGATGTCGCCGTTCACGGCGCTCACGTCCACGGACCCGGTTCCGTCGCCGAGCCGGCCAGTCAGCCGCTGGCCTTCCTTCGTCTGTTCGTTCAAATCGATCTCGGATACCACGCTCCCGCGCAGCGTCGACAGAGCCACCCGGCAGTCGGAGCCGCTGGGCAAGGACAACTTCGCATCGCCGTTCACCGTGCGGATCGTGACCGTTCCGCTCACCGGCGTCTCGAAGTCCGCAACCACGTCTCCCGTCACCGCCTCCACCGCCAGCGTCCGGCCGTCGAAGCAGCTCACGTGGACGTCTCCGCTGGCCACGCGAACGTTGAGCGAACCGGAACAGCCCCGAACCAACACATCGCCCGACTTCGACTCGAGGTCGAGGTCAGAGGCGCGGCAGACCTCTGCCAGGACGTCGCCGTTGGTGGTCCGCAGCTCGACGCGGCCCTCCAGCCCCCGAACGCGCAGATCGCCGGACGTCGTGGAGGCTCGGCAGCCGGATCCCGTATCTTCGACGCGGATGTCGCCCGAAATCGTTCGCACCTCGATCGGAACTTGTGTGGCGAGCCGGATCTCGAAGTCCACGCTGGCCCGAGGATCCTCGGGGGCCCGAACCTGCACGCTGGTCTCCGACTCCTCCAGAACCACATCCAGGGTCTTGGCCTTGTCGGCGGCCTCCGCGGCGTCCCCTCCTGAGACCCTGATCTTCGCGATCACGCGGCCCTCCTCGGCCCCACCCACTACGCGGACGTTGCCGGAGCGCGTCTCCACGAGCAAGGACTTGCCAGCGGGCACGTCCAGAGGCAGCTCGATGGTCCTCTCCGACTGGGTGCCGAACAGGCCCCCCTTCGCGCGAATCTCCTCGACCGTCGACTTGACCGCGTCCACCGCCTTCTTGGCCGACTCCCGAACTTGGCCGGCAACCTCCTTCCAGTTGACCGAGCTCGAGACGTCCTTGCCGATGCTCTCCACGAGATCGACGAGACTGGAGAACGGATCCCGATGCTCCTTGGTCGCCGACGGCGGTTCGGGCGGCTTCGGAGGCTCGTTCGGTGCCTGCTCCGACGCCGACTGCGGTCGAGAGCCTCCCTCGGTGAACGCCGCGATCAGCTCCGCGCCGTCCTCCGGCGACAGCTTTCCCTCTTGAACGAGACGCATGATCCGCGCGATTTCTTCCTTCATTTCTCTTCCCCTGCCTTGAGGAGAGCCTTCGCCTCCTCCGCCGTGATCTCTCCACGCTCGAGCTTGTCGAGGATCTGCCGCTTCCGCTCCAACTCTTCCTTCGATGGCCCTCCTCTGGTTTCCCGCACCGGCTGGAGCCCAAGCGCCTCCAAGAGGGCATCCAGTCTCGCCCGCACCGTCGGGTAGCTCACGCCGAGCTCCTTCTCCACGCAGGACAGCACCCCCCTGCACCGGAGGAAGATCTCTAGGAAACGCGTCGTTTCCGGGTCGATCCGAGCGAACCTCGGGATCTCGAAGCGCCCGCGGATCACCACGCCGCTCTCCTCGCAAGAAAGCTCGCTGATGTACAGAGGGGCCCCGGTCACCGGATCCTTGTGGGGCATCTGGTAGAGCTTGCTCATGGCACCACTCTACAACATTCTTGACCACAAGTCAAGAGTTTCGAGCACTTTTCTGAAAATCAGTTGGACTTTTCTTGTAGTCATCGATACATGGCGACCTGGCCCACGGCGGGTGGGTCGCGGCGGTAGACTGCCCAACCATGCCGAACGCGCTGGACCGACTGAAGACGAGGACGACGGATTTGAGGGCGCTCGAGGCCGCGATGGGCCTCCTGAACTGGGACCAGCAGTGCTACATGCCGAAGGGGGGCGCCAGGGCTCGGGCTCTGCACCTCTCGGTGCTCAGCCGGATGCACCACGAGATGTTCGCGAGCAGGGAGATGGGAGACCTGATCGCGGAGGCGGCCGCAGAGGCGGAACCGGGCTCGGTGGACGAGGCCATGGTGAGGGTCCTGAAGAGGGAGTACGACCTCGCCACGAAGCTCCCCAGCGAACTCGTGATGGAGCAGGCGAAGCTGGCCGCGGAGGGCCACGAGGTGTGGGTGGAGGCCCGCGCGAACAACGACTTTCCGCGGTTCGCTCCGATCCTGCGGCGCGTGTTCGAACTGAGCAAGCAGGTTGCCGAGTGCCTGGGCTATCAGGAGCACGTCTACGATGCGCTGCTGGACCTGTACGAGGAGGGCGCGACACGGGCCGACTGTCTGGCGATGTACGAGGCCCTGAAGCGGGAGACCGTTCCTCTAGTCCATGCGATCGCCGGCAAGCCGCAGAACGACGACTCCTTCCTCTACGGCGAGTGGGACGTCAAGCGGCAGAGGGAATTCACCCTGAAGCTCGTGCGGGCGATCGGCTTCAACCTCGAGCGTGGACGGCAGGACGTCGCACCGCATCCGTTCTGCACCGGCTGGTCGGTCGGCGACATCCGCATCACGACGCGCTTCGGCTCGTACCTCCCCAGCTCCATTTTCGGGTCGCTGCACGAGGCGGGCCACGCCCTCTACGAGCAGAACTCCCCCGAAGAGTGGGACCAGACCCCATTGGCCGGAGGGGTGTCGATGGCTCTGCACGAGAGCCAGTCGAGAACGTGGGAGAACCTCGTCGGACGGAGCCGCGCCTTCTGGGCTCGGTTCCTGCCCGACCTGCAGCAGGCCTTCCCGGCCCTAGCCGGGATCGATCTGGACCGCTTCTACAAAGCCGTCAACCGCGTGCAACCGTCCCTCATCCGGGTGGAGGCCGACGAGGTGACGTACAACCTGCACACGCTGGTTCGATTCGAGATCGAGTGCGACGTGCTGACCGATCGGCTGTCCGTCGACGACATCCCCGAGGCATGGAACTCGAAGTACGAGCAGTACCTCGGCATCCGACCTCCGAACGACTCGCAAGGCTGCCTGCAGGACGTCCATTGGTCCGGCGGGATGGTGGGCTACTTCCCAACCTACACCATGGGCAATATCCTGAGTTTCCAGTTCTGGGAGCTCCTCAGCCGGGACGTCGGAGACCCGTACTCCCACATCGGGAAGGGCGACTTCGAGCCGATCCTAGGGTGGCTTCGCGAAAAGATCTACACCCAGGGCAAACGGTACGCGCCCAAGGAGCTGGTGAGGCGGGTGACCGGCGGCGGCATGGATCCGTCGCCTTACGTGGAAGGCCTCAAGCGGAAATACTCCGAAATCTACGGTATGTAGGTGTCGGAGAAGGCGGCGCCGGGGCCCCGCAGGG
>FWWL01000212.1_pt1 | contig 170210 bp, 170 predicted proteins | sample 2228331 | NCBI WGS metagenome assembly FWWL01 (sample SAMEA103939775, study PRJEB20133) | metagenome | reverse complement strand
CTGCTGGCACCGCGTACTCCTATTACGTACAGACCGCAGCAGCCCTGGAGCGCTTCCAAGGAGCCACCTTCGAGACGACAAAGATCTACGACCGCAACGGGGTCCTCTTGACGGAGATCTTCGACCCCAGGGCTGGTAGGCGCACCCATGTGACCCTCGAAGAGATGCCCAGATACCTGATCGAGGCCACGGTTGCCACGGAGGATGCCACCTTCTTCACCAACCCGGGTGTGGATATAAGGGGCATCCTGCGGGCCGCCTGGGTCAACTTACAGGGTGGGGAGATATCTCAAGGCGGCTCCACCATAACCCAGCAGTTGGTGCGCAACGTTATCCTCGCCGACGAAAAGTTCGAGCGAAGCCTATCCCGAAAGCTACGCGAGACCGTGCTCGCCCTCGAGCTGACCCGCCGCTACTCGAAGGAACAGATCCTCGAGATGTACCTTAATGAGGTCTACTACGGTAACCTTGCCTACGGGGTGGAGGCAGCGGCCGAGGCCTACTTCGGCAAACAGGCCAAAGACCTGACCTTAGCGGAAGCGGCCCTCCTGGCAGGCCTACCTCAGGCCCCCACGCTGTACGACCCCACCCTCAATTTCGACCTGGCAAAGGAACGACAGCGCCAAGTGCTCAACCTAATGGTCAGACAGGGCTACATCACGCAGGAGGAGGCCGACGAAGCCTTCCAGCAGCCACTGAACATACGCAGGCGCCACAACGTTCAGATGCTTGCACCCCACTTCGTGAACTACGTGAAGGGGATCCTGGAGGAAAGGTATGGTCCCGAAGTGGTGAACCGCGGAGGGCTCACCGTCTACACCACCCTGGACCTACGGTTCCAACAGTTGGCCGAACAAGCTGTCAGATCGAAGCTCGCGGAACTGCGCCAACGCAACGCCCACAACGCCGCTCTGGTGGCCATGAAGCCTGGCACCGGAGAGATCCTCGCCATGGTGGGAAGCGCCGACTTCTACGACGAGAGCATCGACGGCCAGGTGAACGTGGCCGACTCGGAGAGGCAGCCCGGAAGCTCCTTCAAACCCATAGTGTACGCAGCCGCCTTTACCAAGGGCTGGGGCCCTGGCACCGTGGTCCTGGACGACCGAACCGGCTTCCCCGGCGGCCCCAGGGGCACTCTCTGGTATCCGCGAAACTACGACGGCCGCTACCACGGCTACGTCACTCTCAGGTCGGCCCTTGCCAACAGCTACAACATCCCGGCCGTCAAGGTCCTCCAGTTCGTAAGGGTGGCCGACGCCATAGACCTCGCCCACCGCATGGGCATCACGGGCCTGAACAGGGGCCTGAGCTGGTACGGCCTTTCGTTGGTGCTCGGGGGCGGCGAGGTGAAGTTGGTTGACATGGTGAACGCTTACAGCGTGTTCGCCAACTACGGCGAGTTTGTCCCAAAGACGGCCATACTGAAGGTCATAGACCGCGACGGCAATGTGCTCGAAGAGCTCGATCCCCAGAACGTGCCCAGGACGCGCGTCCTGACCCCCCAGGTGGCATGGCTCATCAGCGACGTGCTCTCGGACAACCGCGCCCGAACGCCCATGTTCGGTGCCAACTCGCCCCTAAGGCTCAGTCGGCCTGCGGCAGCCAAAACCGGCACCACGGAGAACTACGTTGACAGCTGGACTATCGGCTATACGCCATACCTGTCGGCTGGCGTCTGGGTCGGCAACTCCGACAGCAGCCCCATGTACGAGGTGGCCGGGGCCATAGGAGCGGCACGGGTGTGGAACGCCTTCATGGAGTCGGTCTTCGACCACCCAGAGCTGGAACAGGTGTTGACAGGTCCTGACGGCAAACTGGAGCTGAACTTCGTGCGCCCTCCGGGCCTGGTCTTCGGCCGATGCGTGAGCGTCATGGACACCAAAGACAGGCCCTTGAGTGAACCAACCCCCAGGGCAGAGGACAACCCTCCAGTCTTCATCACCTACGACTGGTGGCCTGCAGACAAGCTCCCGGGAGGCCGGTGCTCCCCAACGGCCTCCGGAACACCCACTTCTCCCTTCATGGAAGAGCCTACACCAACACCTACCCCCACACCAACGCCGGAACCCCTTCCTGCCGGATGGACCCGAGTGCCGGATGTGTTCGCTATGCCCGAACAACAGGCCCTCAAGATGATTAGAGATGCAGGACTCGTGGTTGGCGGCGTGAACTACCAGACCCAGAAGGACATGCCGCCCGGCGTAGACATCAGGATAGTGCCTCCGGGCCACGTGCTCAGTGTGACACCTACCTACGGAACGCTGCTGCCCAGAGGGTCCACTGTTTACGTAGCCGTGAGGAAGGAGTAAGAAACGCCAGCCGTGCACCTCTTGTCGACCAGGTCCTTCCTGCTTACCCGCACTGGCTGGCTCCGGCCAGGCTCTCCTGCGGCACCCAGGATTGCCCGCTTACCGTTGCTTCCTTCCGGACCTGGCGGGGTTCACGGGTTCCTGCCGCGCAGGACCCAGCCTTCAACGCTGCCCGGCGCAGGCAGTCCAACAAGGGCCGGCCTCGAAGGGGAATTCGACCCCGCTGTAGCGGATTGCGGGTTCAGGGCACCGCTAGCTCCCCGTCTAGCACGGCTGGCAGTTCCATTATAGCAGCCCTCAGGCTGTCTTCACGGACAGAAAGGCAAGGCCTGCTAGCATTAGTCCTGATCCGGCCAGTTTGGTGGCTAGCCGCGACTCCCCCAGGAGCTGGCTGCCCAGTACAACGCCGAAAAGCATGCTGATCTCTCGCGCCGGAGCAACGTAGCTTACTGGAGCTTGGGAGAAAGCAAAGAGCACCAGGAGGTAGGAGAGGGGGGAGAGCAGTCCCACAGCGACCACCTCCCAGCGATGAAGACGCCATTCGAGCCGAACGTCGTCCCACCTAGCCAAAGCAAAGGGCGCTAAGATCAACGTACGCCCGGCATCGGCCGCATACCCCTGGAGCACAGGCGACACTCCCAGAGATGATACCGAGAACTTGTCCCAGACGCTGTACGTCCCGATCAGCAGGGCTATGGCCAGACCGAAGCCGGCCCCCGCGCCGGACGCCGCTTGCAGCCCACCGACGCTCACTCCGGACAGCAAGACAGCACCGCAGATCACCAGCACGATGCCCATCAGCCCCCAGGGCCCAGGGCGTTCCCCGAGCAAGCCTATGCCACCGACCGCCGCTACAGCAGACCCAAGCCCCCTGGCCAACGGATAGACCGTCGAGAATTCGGCATGACGGTAAGCGCGTAGGAGCAGTGAGTAGTAGACGGCATGAAGTACAGGAGCCCCTGCCAGGAAAACCAGACTAGTCGGTACCCTTCCAAGGCCGTGGAGGACTAACATGGCCAGGGCAAGCGGAAGGTAGATCAGGCTTGCGCACAGGCTGAAGAGCCACACGAAGGCCAGCACGCCGACGGAACGCCTGGCCAGGTAGTTCCAGCCTGCGTGGCAGAGGGCAGCAAATAGCACTAACATCAGCAGCCCAGTGGCCAAGGCCCTGCCTCCCCATCAGCTTGCATAACGGGACACAACGGAATGCATCACAGGGAGAGGTTCCCCTTCAGGGCCTTCAGGTCCTCGGGCCGGTCCACATCTACCAGGACACCCGGATCTTCCACGGGGACCTCCACCACAGCCTTCGGCCACCGCCCCATAACCTCGCGCCCGCCCACATCCCCTTCGAGGGTGGACAGCTCGGCGAAGAACCTTCGGGGAAAGACCGCGGGGTTACCGCGCTTCCCCTGGTACACAGGCACAACTATCGAGCCGGAGTGGGCCCGGCTTACATCGAGCAGTCTGTCGATAGTGTCAGGTCGCACCAGCGGCTGATCAGCCAGGTAAAAGAGCGCGGCCTGCGCTTCCTCCCCCACAACCTCAAGCCCCACCCTCACACTCGAGGAAAGGCCATGCTCCCAGTGGGGGTTGGCAATGCAGTAAACGGGCAGACCCCTAAGAGCTTCCTGAACATCTCCAGCCCTGTACCCCAACACAACAACCACTCTTCCGACCTCGGTGCGCAGCAGAGTTTCCACCGCCCGCCTCACCAGGGGCCTGCCATCGAGCTCTGCCAGCTGTTTGGCGCTGCCGAACCGCCTGCCCTGCCCAGCCGCAAGCACCACGGCTGCCATCTTACGGTCCACGGCCTCAACCTCGCCCCAGCTCAGCAGGAGGACGCCATCTACACGTCGGTGCACCAGTGCCCTGTGGGCAAAGTCCAGCCCCAGGGCACGATCCACCAGGTTGACCTTGTTGAGCACGACCCAGACCCTCGCTCCCTCCGGAATGCCCTTCATACCGCCTTCGTGGTGGGTGACCGCGTACGCGGCGATCTCGGGCGTTACCACTTCGCCCTCTTTCAGCCCCGTAAGGGTTATGAAGCTTTCGAGACGGTGCACGGAATCCGCTGAGAGCGGATTATTGAGGGCATCGGCTCCCACCAGCACCAACACCTTCGTCGCCGCTGGAGGGACCACGGGCTCGTGCTCAGCAGGGACCTTGAGGGGTCTGCGCCGGGCCCCATCGGCCTCGACGATCACGAGATCTGCTGACACGGCGCCTGCCAATGCTGGCACCTCCTCAGGATCAAGCCCATGGAGCTTGTCGTCCCTTATGCGGCTGCCCACTACCGTAACGTGGCCATGCTCCTGCAGGCCCCGCCTCACAGCGCCAACGAGGTCCTTCGCCTCCTGCCCAACTATCAGGAGCGGGCTCTGGGACCTGCTCGGCAGGGATATGTTGGTGGTCGTCGTGGTCACGACCTTCCAACCGAGGGCCAGTGCTTCCGAGGCCAGCCGAAACATCGCTGTGGTCTTTCCGCCTCCGCCCACCAGGGCTACAATGTCCCCCCTATCGATCCCAAGGGCATCGAAAATGGTTAGATAACGCATGGCGCGCCGACCCCAAAGCCCAATCTCTGGAGGCATTATAATGCGCCCTAGGCACCAGGCAGGCCAGACCGAGGGACGTTTTGCCGCTGATAGATAGGGCCGGAAAAGCAAAGCCCGACCGTGGTGCTGGGCTAGGACCCCTCCATTGGCCCCTCCCTAGCCGGGACCGCAAGGGTGAAACGCGTCAGGTAGCCCTGGGATGCTGGCCCACCTCAGGGTTGACGCAGTGGGGCGGGATCTCGCCCCTCAGGCCGGCCTTGAGGTTCTCCACGGCCAGCATTGCCATCCGCAGCCTGGTAGCATGGCTAGCACTGCCTATGTGGGGCACCACGACAACGTTTGGCAAAGAGAGCAGGGGGTCATCCGGAGGTATGGGTTCAGGGTCTGTCACGTCCAAGCCGGCTCCCGCGGGCCGACCCCTCAGCAGGGCCCTGTAGAGGGCTGCCTGGTCCACCACTGGCCCCCTGGCTGTGTTAACCAGGACCGCCGTGGGCTTCATGAGGTCCAGCTCCCGTTCGCCAATGAGGTGGTAGGTCTGCGGCGTGAGGGGCACATGGAGGCTCACGAAATCGGCCTCGCGAAGCAGGTCGTCCAGAGGGGCGAACTCGGCTCCCAGCTCTGTCTCAACTTCCGGCTTGCGGGACCTGCTGTAGTAGATCACCCTCATGTCGAAGCCGCGGCCGCGGCGGGCTACCTGATAGCCGATGCGGCCCATACCCACTATGCCCAGCGTGGCATGGTGGACGTCTAGACCCAAGAAGAGGTTGGGAAGCCAGGTCTTCCATAGGCCCCGCCGGACATAGTCCACAGCCTCCACGATCCTCCTGGCCACGGCCAGCATCAGGGCGAAGGCCAGGTCAGCGGTGGTGTCGGTCAGGACTCCGGGGGTGTTGCCGACGAAGATACCTCTAGCCGTAGCGGCCGCCACGTCCACGTTGTCGTAGCCCACGGCCATATTGCTGATCACCCGGAGGCGCGGAGCTGCCGCAATGACCTCGGCATCTATACGGTCGGTCAAAAGAGAGAGGATGCCCTCGGCATCCCGCACTTTTTCCAGAAAAACCTCTCTGGGCGCGGGTGTCTCCTCGGGCCAGACCTCTATTCCCTGCACGTCGGCCAAGCCCTCCATGGCCTGGGGAGGGAGAGGCCGACATATGAAGACCCGGGCCAAAGCTACAGCTCCGTGTACCTCTTGAAGTCGTCGTAGAGTGGGAAGGCTTCCGTGAGCTCGAGAACCGATGCCCGCACCTCGGCCATTACCCGTTCGTCGCCCGGATTCGACAGCACCCTGTCGATCAGCCGAGCAATGACCCGCATCTCAGCTTCCCTCATGCCGCGGCTTGTGACAGCGGGTGTGCCGAGGCGAATGCCACTGGACACTGCCGGAGGCCTTGGATCGAAGGGCACCATGTTCTTGTTGACGGTAATGCCGCACTGCTCTAACAGCTGTTCGGCCTGCTTTCCCGTGACCTCCTTGTTCTGCAGATCCACCAGCATTAGGTGGGTATCGGTGCCGCCCGAGACCAGGTTGTAACCTAGTGAGATCAGCTCATCGGCCAGAGCTCGGGCGTTGGCCACGATCTGACGCTGGTACTCCTTGAACTCCGGCCTCATGGCCAGTCCGAAGCACACGGCCTTGGCAGCTATGACGTGCTCCAGCGGCCCTCCCTGGAGGCCTGGGAACACCCACGAATCGATGGCCTTCGCATACTGCGCCTTGGACAGTATGAACCCCGACCTGGGACCGCGGAGGGTCTTGTGGGTGGTGGAGGTCACAACATCGGCATAGGGCACGGGATTGCTGTGAAGGCCTGCCGCTACCAGTCCGGCGAAGTGGGCCATGTCCACCACCAGATAGGCTCCTACCTCGTCGGCCACCTCGCGGAAGGGAGCAAAGTCTATCTCCCGCGGGTAGGCGCTGCCCCCGGCGATTATGATCTTGGGCCTGTGCTCCCGCGCCAGAGCCGCCATCTGGTCGTAGTCTATGGTGCCCGTATCGCGCCGCACCCCGTAGGAGACGATGTTGAACCACCGGCCGCTGAAGCTCACAGGGCTGCCGTGGGTCAGATGCCCGCCATGGGCCAGATTCATTCCCAAGATAGTGGAGCCGAGCGGCGCCAGCGCGACATATGCGGCCATGTTGGCCGATGACCCGGAGTGGGGTTGGACGTTGGCGTGTTCGGCCCCAAACAACTGCTTGGCCCTCTCGATGGCCAGGCTCTCCACGCGATCTATGTGCTCACAGCCCCCGTAGTAGCGTCGACCAGGGTATCCCTCGGCGTACTTGTTGGTCAGAACTGAGCCCTGTGCCACCAGCACGGCCCTGGGCACGAAGTTCTCCGAGGCTATGAGCTCTAGGGTCTCCTGCTGCCTGCTCAGCTCATCATCGAGTATCCTCGCCACCTCTGGGTCAGCCTCCGACAAGCTCATCCTGAGGATGTCCGCCATGCCTCAAACCTCCCTCTGCCTTGCCTCTGATTGTCGCACAGACTCGTCCAAGGCCGCAAGCCCGATGTCGGCAAGCCTCCGAGGGTATGCCCTCTCGCAAAAGCTGGCGGCACTAAGAGCCAGCACGGGTCGGGCCCCTACCCCAACGCGGTTGCTGGTAGTATAGAGGGTAAATTCGAAGGAAGGGGTTGGCCATGACCATCATAGAGGACGTTGTGGGGAGGGAAGTGTTGGACTCCCGGGGCAATCCTACAGTGGAGGCCGAGGTCCTGCTCTCGGGAGGTGCCGTCGGAAGGGCCATAGCCCCATCCGGCGCCTCCACGGGAGCCCACGAGGCATTGGAGCTCAGGGACGGCGATCCGGCCAGGTATGGAGGCAAGGGTGTTAGACGCGCTGTAGAAAACATCAACGAGGTGATCGCTGAGGAGATCGTGGGTCTCGACGCCACCGACCAGGCCGGTGTAGACAAGCTTATGCTCGAGCTGGACGGCACACCCAACAAAGGAAGGCTGGGAGCTAACGCCATAGTAGCCGTATCCATGGCGGTGGCTCATGCCGCGGCCAACGCCCTCGAGATGCCTTTGTTCAGATACCTGGGAGGCGTCGGTGCAAGGACCCTGCCGGTGCCCATGATGAACGTGCTCAACGGCGGCAAACACGCTGAAAGCTCTTCCGATTTCCAGGAGTATATGATCATGCCCCTGGGGGCTCCAAGCTTCTCTGAGGCCCTTCGCTGGTGCGCCGAGATCTACCACACCCTCAGGAAGCTCCTCAGCGAGCAGGGCATGCCCACCACCGTCGGCGACGAGGGGGGCTTCGCCCCCGCCTTCCGGTCGAACGCGGAACCCATCGAGCTTCTCCTAAAGGCTATAGAACGGGCTGGATACAGGCCAGGAGAGCAGGTCTACCTAGCCCTCGACCCCGCGGCTACCGAGCTGTACAAGGATGGCCTCTACCATCTCGCGAGGGAAGGGAAGAGCCTCACCAGCGACCAGATGGTCGCCATGTACGAGGAATGGATTGCCAGGTACCCCATCGTCTCCCTTGAGGATGGACTAGCCGAGGACGATTGGGAGGGCTGGAAGCTGCTAAAGGCCAGGCTCGGAGGCCGCATCCAGCTAGTGGGCGACGATCTGCTGGTGACAAACCCAGAGCGGATCCGCCGGGCAGTGGCGGAAAACGTTTGCAGTGCCCTCCTGTGCAAAGTAAACCAGATCGGCACTGTCACGGAGGCCCTCGACGCCGTGTCCCTGGCCCAGAAGGCGGGATGGGCAGTGGTCATGTCCCATAGAAGCGGCGAGACAGAGGACACGACCGTTGCCGACATGGCGGTGGCAACCAACTGCGGCCAAATCAAGACCGGGGCCCCTGCCAGGACGGACAGGGTGGCCAAATACAACAGGCTGTTGCGCATCGAGGAGCAGCTCGGAGACACGGCCATTTTCCCAGGCAAGAGCGCCCTCTACAACCTGAAGGGTGCGGTATAGTTGTATGGCCTAGGGCTGGCCAAGGGCCTCGATGAGGGAGGTACAGGTCATCTCCTTGGCGGGTGGAAGATCCAAGAGCCGTAGCACCGTGAGCGTCACGTCGCACAGGCGGCCGTAGGGAGGTCTCAGGCGGGCCCGCCGGTAGGGGCTACCGTCGGGAGCCACCAGGATGCACGGGGCAGGGTTCATAGAATGGGCCGTGTGTGGGCCGCCGGTCTCAGGGTCGATCATCTGCTCGGCATTCCCGTGATCGGCGGTCACGATCAAAGCTCCCCCCATGGCCAGGGTGGCATCGACCACAAGGCCCAGACCGCGGTCCACCGCCTCCGCCGCCAGCTTAGCCGCCTCTATGACGCCCGTATGCCCCACCATGTCGCAGTTGGCATAGTTTATGACCACAAAATCGTACCTGCCCGAGCGTATACGGTCCACAGCCACCTCTGTAACCTCCGGCGCGCTCATTTCCGGCTTGAGGTCGTAGGTGGCCACCTTCGGAGAAGGAACCAGAAGCCTGTCCTCGCCCTGGAACGGGGTCTCGTAACCGCAGTTCAGAAAGTAAGTGACGTGGGCGTACTTCTCAGTCTCGGCCACGTGAAACTGGGTGAGCCCATGGTCGCTGATGATCTTGGCCAGAGGGTTCTTCACCTCCATCGACCTGAAGGCCACCAAGACGGGCAGTCCCTCTTCGTACTCCGTCATGGTAACGAAGAGGATCTCCTTCAGAGGCTCCCCGCGGTCGAACTCGTTGAAATCCTCCAGCACCAAGGCCTTGGTAAGCTGGCGGGCCCTGTCTGCCCGGAAGTTGAAGTGGACGAAGGCATCGCCGTGGCTAGCCCGCCCCACCGGCGTTCCCTCCTCCACGATGACGCAGGGCACTATGAACTCGTCCGTCACGCCTTCGCGGTAGGATCTCTCTATGGCCTCCACCGCTGAAGGGGCGGTGCGTCCCACACCATGGACTATGGCGTCATAGGCCAACTTGATCCTATCCCACCTCTTGTCCCTGTCCATGGCGTAGTACCGGCCCGATACGGTGGCGATCCGCCCGGTGCCCAGCTGCCGCATGAAGCCTTCGAGCTCCCGCACGAAGCCCAGACCGGAGTCAGGAGGGGTATCGCGACCGTCGGTAAAGACGTGCACAAAGACCTTCGACAACTCAAAGCGGTGCGCCATCTCCAGGAGAGCGTACAGGTGACGGGAATGGCTGTGCACCCCCCCTGTGCCCACCAGACCCATAAGGTGGAGGCTGGATCCCCTCGCGCGAGCATGCTCCATTGCCTTCGTGAGGGCCTCATTGGCAAAGAGGGTGCCGTCTTCGATAGCCTTATCTATCAGCGTGAGGTCCTGGTACACTATGAACCCAGCGCCAAGGTTCATGTGCCCAACTTCTGAGTTTCCCATCTGCCCCTTGGGCAGGCCCACAGCCTCCTCACAGGTCTTCAGCTCTGTGTGCGGATAGGTGGCCCATAGCCTGTCAAAGTTCGGGGTGTGTGCCAGATATATGGCGTTGCCTGGTCCAGGCGGTGCCAAGCCCCAACCATCGAGCACGACCAGGACGATGGGTCTGTGCAACCTCGCCACTAGGCAGCGACCTCCTCCCGAGGAAACCAGACGTGCATTATACCCTACCAGCTCCGTCTCCTGGGCCCAACGCCATTGCAGACGACCCTACGGTCGTTCTCCCGCGGCCCGGCCCCTGAGATGCCCACCCGCCCGCAGTCAGGGGACCTATTTCGTGCCGCTCCTTGCAGTCGGCACTTCTGCAGGGGTCATGAGCCATGGGCCGCCCGGGCCGAGTGAATGGTCGCTGACCGGAAACGGAAGCTATGGCCCGACCCCGGCCCAGGCAGTTTCACCCGATGGCCAGCACTGCGGGTACGTCTTGCCGGCCCACAACGCAGCGTCCCTGCCGAACTGGCTCCCACACAGGATACATGCCGTCCACGCGGGGCCGTGCGGACCGGGGCCCAGCAGGCGCGGTGTGGAGAGACAGGAGGGCCGCAGCCCCGCCGATGGCGCATCGGCGGGTTAGCGTCAGGCCAGTATTCCCCTCGCCGAGGGATCGCTCGCCGTCCCTGTGCAATGCGGTTTCCGCGCCGGTAGAGCCGTTCGACAACACAGAACCGAAGGGGAAGTAGGTCCTGGCTCGCACGCCTCCCCCGTCCCCATCGAGAGCTGCGGCGTGGAGCACAACGCTGCGGGGGCAGTGTCTCTCTCAAGCAGGGTCCAGCTAGCTTAAGTGAGGGGCAAGATGAAGCGAACCTGCCCCATAGGTGGTGCCTAGGCGACCGGAAATGGGCGGGTGCTCCCCTTAAGCTCGCCTTAGGTAAAAGCAGATTTCAGGTATGGTTCGCCCACGAAGGTTTCGACCAGCCGATCGCCCCAGCCTGAGGGCCAACCCAACGGGTGCCCCACTGCGGCTCGCAGTATCTCCATCGATACCGCTCATCGGTAAAGCCCCCTAAGGACCACCGGATAAAGCAAACCGCCGTCCACAGCCACAGATGCACCCAACGTCGTCGGATCTTCAGGCAGTACGCTGAAGGATTGGGCAGGCCCAACCGGATCCTAAGGGCCATGGTTCCAGAGGCAGTTTCCTTGGCCCTGGTCCACGAGCCGCCGTGGATTGACAGCGGTGGTATAATTCGACTAGGCTATCGAGCAACGCCCCCGACCGATTGGCACCTCGGGAACGAGATGGAAAGACCCTTCATCCAGATCCGCGACCTGACCAAGCTGTACTCATCGGACAACGGACAAGTCCTTGCCCTCGATGGCATCGATCTAGACATTCCCGAAAAGCAGTTCGTCTCGGTGCTTGGCCCCAGCGGCTGTGGCAAGAGCACCCTGCTCATGCTAGTGGCGGGCCTGATACGGCCCACCTCTGGCTCCATCGCTATCAACGGCAGGCAGGTGGATGGCCCCTACACGGACCTTGGCATCGTATTCCAGCGCGATGTCCTTTTGGACTGGCGCACGGTGCTCGACAACGTGCTGCTGCAGATCGAGATCCGTAGGCTCAAGCGCGCGGCCTTCGAGCCCGTGGCCAGAGAGCTCCTAAGCAGGGTCGGCCTTGCGGAGTTCCTGAACGCTTATCCTAGAGCCCTCTCTGGAGGCATGCGCCAAAGGGTAGCTATCTGTAGGGCCCTGGTCCACGACCCGCCCCTGCTCCTCATGGACGAACCCTTTGGCGCCTTGGACGCCCTGACCCGCGACCAGATGTCGCTAGATCTTATGCGCATCTGGGAGCGTACTCATAAGACGGTGGTCTTCGTCACCCACAGTATCCCCGAGGCAGTCTTCCTTTCCGACCGAGTAATAGTCATGTCGCCCAGGCCTGGACGCATTGTGGAGGACATCACCATCGAGCTCCCGAGGCCCAGACGGCTTGCCATCCGGGACACCCAGGAATTCGCGGAGTACGACCGGCACATAAGGGAACTGTTCATGGCTCAGGGCGTCCTCATAGAAAACTAGAGTCACCCCGGGAGGCACCCATGGCACAGGTGGCAAAGGTTTTAAGGGCCGAAGCCGTAGGAAGAAGGGCCGGTGCTGTCAAGGACTGGGCCTACCCTGTACTAGCCGCGGCTGTCTTCTTGACCCTCTGGGAAGCGGCAGTACGCCTGCTGGACATCAAGCCTTACCTTTTGCCCGCTCCCACCAACATCTTTCAGAAACTTATCGGCCAGTGGGGAACCATATGGGATTACACCCTAGTGACAGGCTACGAAACGGTCCTGGGCTTCCTGCTGAGCATCGCAGTGGGCATCCCGGTGGGTATGGCTATCTTCTACATAAGGCCCTTGGAAAGGGTCATATATCCCTTCTTGGTGGCATCCCAGACGATACCTAAGGTAGCTATAGCCCCCCTGCTGGTAATCTGGTTCGGCTTCGGACTTACACCGAAGGTAATAGTCGCCTTCCTCATAGCCTTCTTCCCCATCGTGGTGGACACGGTAGTTGGCCTTAAGAGCACCCCGCCGGAGATGATCTATCTAGTACGATCCATGGGCGCGAACAGGCTGCAGACCTTCCTTAAAATAAGCCTTCCCAACGCCCTGCCCAACATCTTCGGAGGCCTGAAGGTGGCCATAACACTAGCAGTGGTGGGGGCAGTGGTCGGGGAATTTATCGGCGCCGACAAGGGCCTCGGTTACCTGCTGGTAGTGGCCAATGGATATCTAGATACGCCCTTGGTGTTTGCGGGCATACTGGTGCTCAGCCTGATGGGCATATTCCTCTTCTTTGTGATCGAGCTGCTAGAGCGCCTCCTCATGCCGTGGCGGACTGAAGAGCACTTGGAGATCGCCAGGGGGACCATGTGAGCTTGCAGCGAAAGCGGGAGGCCGACCTCGTAGTCCTGGGCGACTGGGTGCTTGCATCCCACGAGGTGGCCTTGCCGCACTCAGCGGTGGTGGTTATAGGTGACCGCATAGTTGAGGTCGGCCCCCAGCAGGAAGTCCTGTCGCGGTACGAGCCCAGGAGACGGATCGGAGGCCCCGACAGGATCGTGGCACCCGGGCTGATCAATACTCACACTCACCTGTTCCAGACCTTCCTCAAAGGTCTGGGCGAGGGCCTGGCCCTGCGGCCCTGGGTCGAGAGGGTGACTACCCCTGCCGCAGTGGCCATGAACTATGAAGAGGCCTACCTGTCAGCCCTTGTGGGCCTCATCGAAGCCCTCCATACCGGCACTACGGCGGTCTTCGAGTACGGATACGCTTTTCCGGACCCAGCTCTCCATGAGGCCGTGGCCTCGGCCTTTCGGGAGATCGGCCTGCGGGGCTGGATAGGCATAGGCGTCAACGATGCCGGTGCCGAGTGGGGGGTCCATCCCAGCTTCATTCAGCCGATAGATGAGGCGATCCGGAAGGTGGACAACCTGAGACACACTCTGGCCTGCCAGAAGTATCCCCTCCTACAGGTGGCGCTGGTTAGCGGAAGCGTGAGGGGTATCTCCTCGGATGGGGTCAAAGCCTTCCACCGATATGCTGAGGAGAACGGCCTACTCTACTCGCTACACCTCAAGGAGACCCCACAGGACGACGACGTGGCCCTAGCCCGCTTCGGTTCGAAGGCGGTCCCATGGCTGGAGCAGTGCGGGGTGCTGACTCCCACGCTGCTGGCCGTGCACTGTGTATGGCTAGATGCCTCGGAAGTGGCCGTTCTAGCCCAGGCGGCCTGTGGCATATCCCACAATCCCGTAAGCAACATGTATCTGGGGGTGGGAATAGCTCCAGTGGCCGAAATGTTGGAGCGCGGCATGCCCGTCGGCCTGGGCACCGACGGCCCAGCCAGCAACAACAGCATGGATATGCTGGAGACCCTGAAGTTCAGCGTGTTGGGGCAGCGCGCACGAAAGCTTGCCCCCAATGCCGTGGCCTCAAGGGACGGCTTCTACATGGCCACCGAGGGAGGGGCCGCGGGCCTCGGAATGAGGGGCAGGCTAGGACGGCTCCAGGCCGGCTGTGCGGCCGACCTTGCCGTCCTCCGCATGGACAGCTACGACACAGTTCCGTGCCACGATCCCTATTCCACCATAGCCTTCTCGGCGGGGCCTACCGCCGTGGAAGCCGTGGTCGTCGGCGGGCGCGTTGTGCTGGATGGCGGTACCATCACCACCGTGGACGAGGCCGAGATACTACACAGGGCCAGCAGGGCTGCACGAAACCTCATCGGGCGGATGCCCGCGGCAGCGGGAGTAAAGCCATGATCTTAGGCATCACCATGAACCCCGATGCAGAGATACACACCTTGAAGGAGGCAGCCGGCCTGGCCGAGGAACTCGGCTTCAGGTACTTTTACCTCGCCGACCAGGGGCTGAGCCGTGACGTATATGTGACTCTGGCAGCCCTTGCATCCTCCACCACCAGCCTTCGGCTGGGCCCCGGCGTTACACACCCCTACGTTCGGCACCCGGCGGCCACGGCCGTGGCAGTGGCCACCCTCGACGAGCTCTCCGGCCGGAGGGCCTTCTTAGGGGTAGGGGCGGGAGGAAGCCGAGCTCTGCGGCCCCTCAACCTGTCGCGTACCGCGCCCCTCACAGCCTCCAAAGAGATGGTGGAGATAGCGAGGCTGTTATGGTCAGGTTCGCCGGCCACCTACAACGGCAGGGCGTTCCAACTGACCAATGCCCGTCTCGGCTTTCTGTGCAGGCCGGACATAGAGGTCCACTGGGCGGCAAGGGGCCCGAAGATGCTCAAGCTTGGAGGACATTTGGCCGATGTGGTCTTCCTCCATGGTGTACCCCATGAGGATGTGCCAAGGCTGGCCGCTTGGGCCAGAGAGGGCGCCGCAGAGGCTGGGAGACAAGTCAGGATCCACCTGGCAATGGCTTTCGTGTACGACGACCATTCGCTGGCAAGTGCTCGCCTCAGGACCGCCTACAGGCTGGTGGACATGTCTGAGGACGCTCGGCAGAGGCTTGGCCTGTCCTCCAGGCTTGTCACTGATATCACCCAACGGGTGCTAAGCTCCGACCTTCAGGCAGCAGCTCAGCTGGTGGATGATTCCGTGCTCCGGCACTTCGTGGTAGACCTTCGCCAGGAGGGGATCCTCGATGAGATAGCTCGCTTGCTTGGGCCGATAGGTCCGGATGGCATAGTTGCCGAGATTCCGGACCCTAACGCTGCCCACCTCGCCCTGCCCGCGGCAAGGCATGCCATCGCGCGCCTGATGGCTACGCTTCAGTCGCTCCAAGCTGCAAATACAGGACAGGAGGTGTCTCATGGTTCGGAGTAAACGGGCACTCGCGTTCTTGACCCTCGTCCTTCTCTCGCTCACGGCACTGCTCATGGCATCCTGTGCGCAACCTACCCCTCCTCCCGCGGCCAGCCAACCCACACCCGCACCACCTCCAAGCCCCACGGCCAAGCCCGCACCGGATAAGGTTACCCTGCGGCTGTCCTGGCGTTGGAAGGCAGAGTTCGCGCCGTTGGTCATCGCGGACGACAAAGGCTTCTTCAAGGAAGAGAACATCGAAGTCCAATTGCTCGAGGGGAAAGGCTCTGGCGACGTTGTGCCCCTTATCGCCAACAAGACCGATACCTTTGGCTACCTGAACCTCACCACGGTGGCCATCAGTATAGGTAAGGGCCTGCCCGTGAAAGTCGTAGCGGGCCTGATGGCCAAGAACCCCTCGGCCCTGGCCTTCTTCACCGAAAAGAACATCAAGCATCCCAAAGACCTCGAAGGCAAATCCATAGCCCTCACCCCAGGCGAGGCCTTCGCAGTCATATGGCCTGCCTTCTCTACAAAGTGGAACATCGACACCAGCAAGGTAACCACGGTGAACCTGGATCCCGCCGTCAAAAACCAGGCCTTCCTTGAAGGGCGGATAGATGTGCTCCCGGTTTACGTCAACAACGAGCTGCCCCAGATTCGGTACCAGGCCAAAAAGCCCATCGATATACTCGTGCCCGCCGACTGGGGATTCAACACCATAGCCAACGGCATAATCACCCACGTGGACACCATCAAGGAGAAGCCTGATCTGGTCCGAAGGTTCGTTAGGGCCGTGGTGAAGGGCTACAAGTACGCCATGGAGCACCCGGACGAGGCCGTGGCTGCAGTGTCAAAGCGCTCCGACGCGCTGGCCAGCCAGCCCAAAGAAGTCTTGCTGGAACAGGTGAAGATGACGTTGGACTACATGTACGGCCCCAACAACAAGGGCAAGCCCATCGGCTGGATGGCTGAGGAGGACTGGAACGCCACCATCGATCAGCTCTACGAGACCAAGGCGATAGAGAAGAGGTTGCCCAACGACACCTTCTACACCAACGAGTTCGTGCCGCAGCAATGAGGCAGGGGGACCCATCCAAGGCCTTTGTGAACCCGCCGGATCTGTATCCGCCCCTGGGCGTGGGCTGTCACGTAGCGGTGACAGGCAAGACCGCCTACGTGGCAGCCCAGCTACCCCTGGACCGGGACGGTCGGTTGGTGGGCGCCGGCGACCCGGAGGCTCAGGCCACACAGGTCTTCGCCAACCTGCGCAGTGCCCTGCAGGCTGTAGGTGCGGACCTTGGGGATGTGGTGAAGCTGACCACTTATCTGAAGGACCTCCGCCACAGGCCCACGGTCATGGAGGTCCGCCGCCGTTTCTTCGGCGAGTATCGCGCCCCTAGCACTCTGGTAGTAGTGGCAGACCTCCCGCTGGAGGGTGCCCTCCTGCAGGTGGAGGCTGTGGCCGTGCTGCCGTGAGCTGCTCGGCCGTGCGGAGGATAATAGAGCCAGCCAAGAGTCCAAGGCCCACCAGCCACTACTCCCATGGGCTGCTGGTGGGCCCTTGGCTCTACACCTCGGGGCAGACAGCACGGGACACGGAGGGCAAAATCGTGGGCGAGGGCAGCCTGGCCCTGCAGATGGAACAGGCGCTCCGCAACCTGGACCTCGTGCTGGGCGAAGCGGGCCTCGGCAGATCCCACCTAGTAGCCCTAAGGGTCTTCCTGCGGAGGGGAGCTAACCCGAACGAGGCGGTCCAGTACCTGAAGGCTTTTCTGGGAGCGCATGCCCCGGCTGTGACCGTATGCTCTATCGAGAGCCTGGCCTATCAGGAATACCTTGTGGAAATAGAGGCCATAGCTTGCAAGGACGACCAGTGGACCCTGGCGGCAGGCGGCTGATAGCCGTTGCGGACGTGCATCAGCCCACCACCTACTATTCCCATGCGGCCATGGCCAACGGCATCGTGTACACGGCCGGCCAGGCGCCCCACAGGCCAGATGGCTCTGTCGTGGACCCGGGGGACCCAAGGGCACAGGTCCAGCAGGTTTGGGAGAACATGCGCAGGGTCCTGGCAGCAGCAGGCATGCTGCCCAGCGATATGGTTCGCCTGGCCGTATACCTCCGATCTCGAGACCTGGTGGCTCTGTTCTGGGAGATCGCCCAAGGGTATCTGGGCGACGCCCGCCCGGCCGTCACCCTGGCCGTCATCCATGGCCTGGCCGACGAGCGCTACCTACTGGAGATGGAGGCAGTGGCCGTGCTTAGAAATGTGGTGCCTCGGCTAAAAGAGGTATCAGAGGCCAGCTAATCCGAAAGGCCGCCGGGCTCAGGCTAGCGTTGGACGTCCATGACCCGCCGGTAGGCCGAGCGCAGTCGGGAGCCGCCGAGGCCGGCCCATCGGTTGCGCAGGTCTGCATCTAGCTATCATGGCACAGGGCGGCGAGGTCCTCCCAGAAGCCGGGATAGGAGATCTCGACGCAGCCGGGGTCGTCAACCCGGGTCTCGCCCTCGGCCACCAGCCCTGCCACGGCCATGGCCATGGCCATCCGGTGGTCGCCATAGCTGGAGACCTGGGCGCCCTTCAACTTAGCGGGACCGTGCACCACCAATCCATCGGGCAAGAGCTCTACCTGCGTCCCCATCTTGCCCAGCTCCGTGGCTGTAGCCAACAGTCGGTCCGTCTCCTTGTACCGAAGCTCTTCCGCGCCCCGGATACTGCTGGTGCCTTCAGCACAGGCCATGGCCACCGCCAGTGCAGGCACCTCATCGATGAGCATAGGTATCTCCTCGGGCACCACGTCCGTAGATCTTAGGGAAGCGCTCCGAACCTTCAGGTCGGCCACGGGCTCGCCGGCCTCCGTACGGAGGTTCGATACCTCTATACAGGCCCCCATGCGACGCAGGACATCCAGCATGGCCGCCCGTGTGGGGTTCAGCCCTATGGACGGGAGATACACCTCCGCGTCGGGGTGGATCGAACCGGCAACCAGCCAGAAGGCGGCAGAGGAGAGGTCGTTCGGCACCCAGATCGAGAGGGGCTTTAGGCCGTCGGCCGGCTGAACCCTTATGGCGTCGGGGCCTACATCGATACAGGCCCCCATGGCGCTCAACATCCTCTCGGTGTGGTCCCTGGAGGCTATCTTGCCCGTGAGCGTCGTGAGGCCTTCGGCCAGCAGGCCAGCCAGCAGGAGGGCTGATTTAACCTGTGCCGAAGCTACGGGCAGCTCATAAGTGATGCCCTTCAACACACCCCCTCTCACAGCGATGGGAAGCAAACTGCTGTTGGCCCTGCCCATCACCGTCGCGCCCATGGAACGCAGGGGGACACAGACTCGGCCCATGGGCCTCGACCGGAGGGAAGCATCGCCCGTGACCACCGAGAAGAAGGCCTGCCCGGCCAATATTCCCAGCATGAGGCGGGCTGTGGTGCCGGAGTTGCGCGCATCCAGGACATCCTGGGGTTCCGTGAAGCCGCGGAGCCCAACACCCTGAACCCTCAAGTTCCATCGCTTGGGCTCCTGCCTGGTAACCTCGATGGGTACGCCCAGTGCCTGCAGGACACTCACTGTGGTCAGGCAGTCGGCCCCTGGGAGGAAGTTCTGCACCGTGCCGATGCCGTCGGCAAGGGCGGAGAACATGACCGCCCTGTGGGATATGGACTTATCCGGCGGGACCTCCACAGTGCCCCGAAGGCGTGCAGGCCTATGCACTGTCCCCCGCCCTATCGCCATGCTCATACTAGGGAATACCTGTCGCGCCTGTACTCGTCCAGAAATACGGTGCAGTGGCTGCAGAGCACGAGGGTCCCCCTGCGCACGTGGGTTCCGGCCAGCGTTCTGTGCCGGTAAGAGTACTCGTGCCGCGATACATGTCGGCTGCAGTAATGCACCTTACATCGGTCACAGCAAGTAAGCATGGGATTGCCGCAGCCCTCGGTCCCGCAGAGCCCCTTGCCGTTCAGGACGACCCCTATCTCGCGGCGCCTTGCCTCCAGGGCTTCGGCGGCCTCCCTAGCGGCGTCCTGGAAGAACCTGGGAAGACACCCGTTGCAGACCCTACGGTTCACATCCCCGTGAAGGGCGCAGAAGTGCTGTCCACAATAGGAGCACCTGTCTACCGGCTCCGCTGAGCAGTGGAGCACAAACAGCCGCCTCGCTTCGCAGCTCAGAGCCACGGCCCGCCTCCTACAGCCGAGCGAGGCGCTGCCGCAACCAGTGGTCTGCTAAGACCAGGGCCATCATGGCTTCCGCAACCGGCACCACCCGGGGGCAGATGCTGGGATCGTGCCTTCCCTTGACCTCTATGGAGGCGGGCCTACCCAGCCGGTCCACCGTCATTTGGGGTTTAGATATGGACGATGTGGGCTTGACAGCTATACGCACCACGATGTCGGCCCCCGTCGATATGCCCCCCAGTATCCCGCCAGCGTTGTTCGTGCGCGGCACGATGCGGCCCCCTTCGGTAGTGAACTCGTCGTTGGACTCAGATCCGCGCACCCGAGCAGCCTCGAACCCCATGCCTATCTCCACGCCCTTCACGGCGGGTATGCTCAGCATGGCCTTGCCGATGTCGGCGTCGAGCTTGTCGAAAACAGGTTCGCCTAGCCCGGGCGGCACGCCAAGGCCCCAGACCTCAACTATCCCCCCCAGGGAATCGCCTTCCCGCCTGGCCGCTTCCACGGCCTCGACCATCAACTTGGCCGCCTGCGCATCCGGCGCCCTCACCGGGTTCCGTTCAACCTCGTCGAGGTCCACCAGCTCTGCCCGGATGGGCCCTATCTGCCTCGTAAAGCCCACCACCCGGATCCCGGCCGTGGCCAGGAGTTTCTTGGCCACCGCGCCTGCGGCAACCCTTCCCACCGTCTCCCTGGCGCTGGCCCTTCCGCCACCCCTGTAGTCCCTTATGCCGTACTTGGCCTCATAGGTGAAGTCCGCATGCCCAGGACGGTAGAGCGCCTTGATGGCCTCGTACTTGGAGGAGTCCACATCTTCGTTCCAGACGAGCATGGAGATGGGGGTGCCTGTGGTTACACCTTCGAAGACGCCGGACAGGATCTGGACAGTATCGCTCTCCTTGCGGGGTGTTGTGACCGAGCTCTGCCCAGGCCGCCGCCTGTCCAGCTCCCGTTGGACGTCGGCCTCAGTAAGAGGAAGGCCTGCAGGACAGCCGTCTATCACTACGCCCACGGCCGCCCCGTGGGATTCTCCCCATGTAGTTATGCGGAAAACTGTGCCGAAGCTGTTGCCCATACAAGCACATTAGAGCCAGCAGGCATAGAGGGTCTGCATCCCTGCTTCCCTGTGGAAACCGAAGCCCTCGTACAGCCGCTTGGACACCCAGTTCCTTTCCTGGGTGCTCAGGTTTATTTGGCGCATATTACGGGCCCGGACCACCTGGACCAAGTACTTGAGCATTTCCGGTGCCAGCCGCCTCCCCTGAAACTCCGGCAGGATGGCGATACGATCCAGGTGAGCCCAGAAGCCGAAGTTGGCATAGCTGAAGTAGCCGATATCTCTTCCGCCCAGGCCCACCAGGTAGACCTCCACTCCAGGCTGGGCCATGTATTCCTCGAAGGCCCTACGCTCGTTCCACCACAGCCAGGGGTAGGCAGAGTGGTCAATTACCAGTATACCATCCAAGTCCTGCGGACCCGCCTTCCTGAAGGCGAGGTGCGGGCATGGGCTCCCCTCCGTGCCCTTGATGCGGTAGGCGTAATATATGAGCCGCTCCCACTCGACAAACCCGAGGTCCGCCCATGGGCTTCCTTCGGCGAACACCCCATCGACCAGCATAAGCACCACGAGCACTCCGAGCCTTCGGAACTCCTCGGCCAGGGCGTGCCACAGGGCCGGCAGGTCGCTGTCCTCCCGTCGATACTCCGCCACGTAGCCCATAGCAGGGCGCCTCATCCAGAAGTCACCGATTATGTAGTTCCCTGTCTCGGGCACCCACCACGCCAGGCTGGGATAGGCCGCCACGTGGCGACGTATCTCCTCCTCGGGTATCGCGCTGAACCATCCCATGCCGAGGCGCTTCACATCCTGCGGACTCAGGGGCTTAACTGCCCGTGACATCACTGCCCGTCTCTGTACACAGTATCGAGGCGAAGCAAGCCCAGAGGCGTCAGCTTAAGGCCCTTGATATAAGGCTTCACTAGCAGGCTTTGCTTGCCGTAGAACACGGGGATAACCACGTGTTGGCCTAGCGCCAGCTCCTCGGCCCGCTTCAGGGCTTCCCTCCGATCTGGACCGGCGAGGGAGTTCGAAAGCTCCAGCAGGTCGTCGAAGTCTTTGCTTGAGAACCCGACATGGTTCGCCCCGCCCTTCGATGCCAGGAGGGGCTCAAGTATTGCGATGGGATCTGGATAGTCGGCCAGCCAAGTGGACACAAAGGCCGGCATTTCGCCGCGGTCCAGAAGGGCCAGGTAGTCGCGCCACTCGACGCGCCTGACCTCCACCTTCAGGCCCAGGTTCTCCCTCCACTGGGCCGCAACGGCCTGCGCCAAGCGGCTCCCAGAGGTGTATAGGAGTATCGTCGGCAGGTTCTCCGCACCCAGGTAGCTGGAGTCCTTGAGAAGCTGCTTCGCTCGGTATATATCGAAGTTCTGGGTCAGGGATAGGCTGTAACTGGCCAAACCGGGCGGCACCAGACCTATCGCTGGATCCACGGTGCCGTGATAGGACGCCTTGGCTATCTTAGTGCGGTCGACAGCCAGATACAGGGCTTCGCGCACCTTCGGGTCTTCGAAGGGGCGGGCCCTGAGGTTCAGACCTACGTAGGTCACCGAGAACTCATCGACCTGCTGGAGCTCTCTGGAGAGGGGGCTAGAAGGATCTGCCGCCCGGAACAGATCGTCAGCTCCAACCCAGGTCACGTCGGCCTTTCCCGCCTCGTAGAGGTTCAGCCCCTGGAGGGCCTCGGGGCCCAGCAGGAAGCGCACCTCCAGCGCCGTCCTCTTCCGTGGGTATGTGTCGGCAGGCGTGAGCACCATTAGCTCCTGACGCCGCCACTCCTCAAGGCGGAAGGGTCCACTGCCGTTCGGCTTAAGAGTCCAGTCTGTGCCCAAGGCAACCTGGTCTCGATCCACCACAAAGGCGCAGGGGAAGGCGAGCTTGAACAGGAAGGCCGGGTCGCTCCGGGACAGGGCGATCTCGATCCTGTCCTTGTCGACTACTCGGACCCCCTCCAGGCCCGACGCCTTTCCTGCGATCCGTTCGGCAAAACCCCTGATGGAGCTGAGATAGGTGGCTGCCGGGAGGGTGGAAGGATCGTCGGGCGCGGCGAGGTTCGGGTCGGATGCCCTGTCCATAGAGAACTTTACGTCCTCGGCCGTGATGGGCCTGCCATCGTGAAACTTGGCGTCCGGTCTGAGGGTGAAGGTATAGACCTTGCCGTCCGGCGATGTGTCAGGAAGGGAGGCTGCCAGATCCGGCTGTACCTGCAGGTCCTCGTCAAGGGTCACCAGCCCGCTGAAGATCTGCCTGACAACGAAGGCAGAATCCACATCCTTGACCATGGCGGGATCTAGGGTGGCCGGATCATCGCCCAGCGGGATAGTGATGCGTTGGCTGCCACCCACATTCAACTCAGGGAGAGCGTAGTTCCAACTGAGGTCCGCGCAAGAGGTGAGGAGCAAGGCCACGGCGGCCAATAAGGCGAATAGGTGCCGCTTAAGCATCAGACCTGTTCAGCGAAGTGGCAGGCTGACAAGTGCTCACCATCCACAGGGCGCAGGGGCGGCTCGACCTTGCGGCAGATCTCCTGAGCCATCCAGCACCTGGTGTGGAAGCGACACCCCTCGGGAGGCCTCAGGGCGCTGGGAACATCGCCGGTGAGGACTATGCGCTCGCGCCTGAGCCTGGGATTGGGCACAGGGATAGCAGAGAGCAGGGCCTTGGTATAAGGATGCTTGGGATGGGCGAAGATCTCGGCCACTGGAGCGATCTCAACCATCTTCCCCAAGTACATGACCCCAACCCGATCCGATATGTGCTCCACCACGCTCAGGTTGTGGGCAATGAACAGATAGGTGAGCCCGTACTCCCTCTGAAGATCGCGCAGTAGGTTCAGCACCTGCGACTGGATCGATACGTCCAGGGCCGATACAGGCTCGTCACACACTATGAACTTTGGGTTGATGGCCAAAGCTCGGGCGATGCCTATGCGCTGCCTCTGCCCACCGCTGAACTCGTGGGGATATCGCCTGGCATGCTCGGGATGGAGGCCGACCCTGACCAGCACTTCCCGCACCCGCTGCTCCCTGTAGGCCCTGTCACCGATGCCGTGGACAACCAGGCCCTCGGCTATGCTCTCACCCACCGGCATCCGGGGATCTAACGATGAGTAGGGATCTTGAAAGATTATCTGCATGTTGCGGCGAAGTGCTTTGAGCTCGGAGCCTCTGGCCTTGAGGACCGGTCTGCCGTCGAAGAGTACCTCGCCCTTTGTAGGTTCGATCAGCCGAAGGACCGTACGGCCAAGGGTTGTCTTGCCACAGCCGCTCTCACCCACAAGGCCGAAGGTCTCGCCCTCCCGCACTGAGAAGCTTACGCCGTCCACGGCCTTTATGTACCCCGCGGTACGCTGGAGGATCCCCTTGCGCACCGGGAAGTACTTGTACAGGTCGCGGACGACCAGCAGGTCCTTGTGGCCGGAGGATACCCCGCTGTCCACGCTCACGGGCTGTCTGCCGGGCTCCGTCACTTTATCTCCCTTCCAGCCATCTGGGTAGCTACAGCCTGCACCCTGGCCGGCTCATGATAGAGCCAGCAGCGCACTAACCTGCTCTCCCCGTTGTGGGGCAGTAGGTCAGGCTCCAACTTATCGCAGGGCTCGAAGCGCTTAGCACAGCGAGGATGGAAACGGCAACCTGACGGCAGGTTGAGCATACTGGGCACCGAACCCGGGATCACGTCGAGCCTGTCCTTGATCACTCCCAGAACAGGGATGGACGCCAGCAGGGCCTGGGTATAAGGGTGCAGGGGCTGTTCGAAGATAGAGTACACATCCGCGTACTCTACGATCTTGCCGGCATACATCACGGCCACCCTGTCGGCCATTTCGGCAACTACCCCGAGGTCGTGGGTGATCAGGATTATGGCAGTGCGGTGGCGCTTGCGCAGATCCTTCATAAGCTCGAGGATCTGGGCCTGCACAGTCACGTCCAGAGCCGTAGTCGGCTCGTCGGCAATGAGCAGCTCCGGCTCGTTGGCCAGGGCCATGGCTATCATGACCCGCTGGGCCATGCCGCCGGAAAGCTCGTGGGGATAGGCATGCATGCGGCGCTCGACATCGGGCACGCCCACCTCCTCGAGGAGTTCCATGGCCCTCCTCCAGGCCTCATCCCTGCTCATGCTCCGATGCACCATGAGCACCTCGGCGATCTGATCCCCAACCTTGTAGACAGGGTTGAGACAGCTGGTGGGCTGTTGGAAGATCATGGAAATGCGGTTGCCCCTGTATTCCAGCATCTGGCTCTCGGGCAATTTCAGGAGATCCACCCCGTCGAAGATGACCTTGCCCTCCACTATCCGCCCGGGAGGGGCTATCAGCCGCATGATGGAGAGGGAGGTCACGCTCTTTCCACAGCCGCTCTCACCCACAAGGCCCAATACCTCTCCCTCCCTGACGGTCAGGTCTACACCGTCCACCGCCCGGACCACTCCGTCCTCGGTGTAGAAGTAAGTCTTCAGGCCTTCGACCCTGAGCAGTTCCTTCATCGGCTTGCCTCAGATCTTCAACCGTGGATCTAGAGAGTCGCGCAGGGCATCCCCCACGAAGTTCAGCGAAAGCACCGTCAGGAATATGCATGCGCCAGGGTAGATGGCCAGCCAGGGGTTGCTCCACATGTACTGCTGTACGCCGTAGAGCATGTTGCCCCAGCTGGGCACCGGAGGCTGGATGCCGAGCCCCAGGAAGCTCAGGGCCGACTCCGTGATGATGAAGGCGCCCACGGAGAGGGTAGCCTGCACGATTATCGGTGCCATGGAGTTGGGCACCAGGTGCCTGAACATTATGCGCAGGTTGGAAGCACCCAGAGCCCTGGCCGCCTCCACAAACTCCTGCCCGCGGAGGGACAACACCTGTCCTCGCACCAGCCTGGCCGCAGGCATCCACCCGAAGATGGACAGGATGATGACCATGTTCAGGATTACCACCGAAATGCCGCCCGTGGTGCCTACCATCTTGGAGAAGATGATCAGCAGCGGAAGGGTCGGCAACGAGAGCATAAGGTCCACAATGCGCATGCTGACTGCATCCACCCACCCACCGAAGAAGCCCGACACCACCCCTACCAGGGTGCCGATAACTATGGTGATGACCATGGCAGTGAAGCTGACCAGTAGGGAGATCCTGCCGGCAAAGGCAAGGCGGGTCAGGGTGTCACGACCGAGCTCGTCGGTGCCCAGGGGATGCGCCCAACTGGGCCCGCCGAACATATTGTTTAGATCCTGCTGATCGTAAGCGTAGGGCGAAACTACGGGGATAGCAACGGAGGCCAGGATCAGTAGGCTGAGGACGACCAGCCCGGCCACAGCCATCTTGTGGCGCCGGAAGCGCCTCCAGAGGACCAACAGAAACGAGGGCTCCGGCGGAGCCAGCAGTTCCAGTTCGGCCTGTGCTATGGCCATGCTCCGGACCTCACGAATACCGTATGCGCGGATCGACTATGGCATAGGCGATATCGGCTATCAGGTTGGCTACCACCACAAGCAGAGCCGTCATGATAAGTATCCCCATGGCCACAGGCCAGTCACTCCCGAAGACGGCATCGTAGTAGAGCCTGCCCATGCCGGGCCAGGCGAAAACCGTCTCCGTGATGATGGCTCCGGCAAAAAGGTCCGGCAGGGCCAGGGCTACCACGGTTATTACCGGTATAAGGGCATTTCGCAGAGCATGCTTGAAGATCACCACGCGCCTGCTGAGGCCCTTCGCCAGGGCAGTCCGGATGTAATCCTGACGCAGTACCTCGAGCATCGACGATCGGATGAAGCGGCTCCAGCCGGCCACATAGAAGAGGCTGAGGACGACCATCGGCAATATCAGGTGTTTCAGCCGATCGATGGGATCCCATTCGTAGCCGGGGGTCGACATGCTGCCGGCCGGCAGCCACCTGAGGGTGACGGCGAAGATGATGATGAGCATGAGGCCAAACCAGAAGGTGGGCATGGATATGCCCACAAAGGAGAAGGCGGTGACGGCGTAGTCCAGCCTCGAATACTGCTTCACCGCCGAGTATATCCCGATGGGAAAGGCGATGAGCAGAGAGAGGATCAGGCTCGAAGTCATGAGAAGCAGGGTGTTGCCCACTCGGCTCTGAATGAGCTTAAGCACATCGACCCCGCGGGCCACCGTCCAGGAGGTGCCCCAGTCGCCAGTGACTATGCCCTTGAGCCAGTCGATGTAGCGGATGTGGACCGGCTTGTCAAGCCCCAAAAGCCTGTTGAGGCGCTCGATATCGGCCTGGGTGATCCGCGGGCTCGAGGCCCGAAGGGTGCTGAAGGGCCCGCCAGGGACGAAGTTGAGGATGAAGAAGATGACTGCAGAGGCGAAGAACACCACCAGCACCATCTGCAGTGACCGCCTGATCAGATAGCCTGTCAAAGCCGAAACTCCCTACAAGGCCAAGTTAAGCCTATTTTACATCCGGATTATAAGCCCTGCTAAGGGAGGGGGCGGCCCTTGTCGGGCCGCCCTCTGTTATCCCACGGTTACTTCTTCGGCAGGAACCACTCCTCGATGTTCCAGGTTGGCGGCGTCTGCGTGGGCGTGGGCTTGAAGTTCTGGAGATCGGCCCTGGCTGCGGCCACGTTCAACCTGTAGAACAGAGGCAGGACCGGCAGCTCGTCCGTGAAGATCTCCTGCTGCTGCAGGTATAGCGGCAGCCGCTCCTCATTGCTGAGGGTCTGGAAGGCCTTCTCCAGCAGTTGATCGTTCTGCGGGTTGCACCAACCCGGTATGTTCTGGCCCGAGTAGTTGTTCTCGGGTCTTGGTATGTTCTTGCAGGTCCACAGCTCCAGCCCACCAGGGTCATCGCCGGCCACCCAAGCGAAGACGCCGGTCTCAAAGGTGCGCTTGTAGAGGGGCCCCTCGCTCCCGAAGAACTGTTGGGCAGGGGTATACTTGAGGTTCACCTCGATCCCCACAGCCTTCAAGTTCGCCTGGACGATCTGGGTGTACTGCTCGCGCATCTTGTTCCCGGCTGTGGTCTCAAGGGTGAAGCTGAACCGCTGCCCGTCCTTCACCAGGATGCCGTCGGGACCCGGCTTCCAACCCGCCTGCTCCAGCAGCTGCTTGGCCTTGTTGGGATCGTATTCATAGGTGGTTATCTTGGCCTTGCCCTTGTTGGCAGGGTTCTCAGCCGAAGCCCAGTTGGCAGGAGGCAGCCAGGTGTTGGCCACCGTGGTCTTGCCGAAGAGCACCTTGTCCACGATCTCCTTGCGGTTTATGGTGTGGGCTATGGCCTTGCGGACGTTCTTGTCCTTAAAGAGCGGGTTGTCCAGGTTGAAGTCGAGGTGCTCCCAGACCATGGCAGGGGTGTAGAAGACCTTAACGCCCGAATCTGCCAGCTTGTCGAGCTCAGGAGCCTGGGAGATGCTCAGGGCATCCTCAGTGGCTACTTGGATCTCGCCAGTCTTGAGCTGGGCCAGCAGAGTGTTGGTGTCCGGGATGATCTTGAACACCACATTCTTGATCTTGGGCTTGGTGCCCCAGTAGTTGGGGTTCTCGGTAAGGGTTATGGACGCCCCTGAGACCCAGTCCTTAACCACGTAGGGCCCGGCCCCTACAGGTTTCCGGGCAAAATCTGACTTCCCGATGTCCTTGGGGGCCACGTTCTTGAGGACATGCTCGGGCCACACCATGGGCAGATCGCCCGTGGAGACCTTGTTGTACAGGGGGTCGACCACTGGGTCCTTCTGGTCCTTGTAGCCCGTGAACTGGGCCTCCTCTTCCTTCATCTTGCCCGCCTTGATGTCTGCCTGCTCCTGCTCGTAAAGGGCCCTGGCCTGCTTGGCCGACAGGTACCTGTAGACTACGGTCTGGTCATCGGGGCAGGCCACTTCATAGATCTTGTTGGTGAGGCTGCGGTCCGGGGCCTGGGTATCGGGGTTCTGATAGAGCTTGAAGCCGAACTGGAAGTCCTTGCAGGTGATGGGCGTGCCGTCAGACCACTTGACCCCCGGCTTCAGCTTGAAGGTGACCTCCAGGTGCCTGTCGTCTCCCTCGCCCACGAATTTCGCGCCCCCGTTCTCCACCGTGGGAACGCTCTGGGCCAGCTCCGGCACGTACTCGTTCTTTTCGTTCCGCTCGATGAGCGCCGCCTCTATGGCGTTCAGAACAACGTGGGAGACGTACAGCGTGCTCTCGGCGGAATAGAGGCTGTCAGGCTCCTGTGACATGCCTATGGTGATGGTATCGACCGCGGGAGGCTGGGTGGGCGCCGCGGTTGGTGCCGGGGCGGTCGTTGGCGCGGCAGTAGGCGCAGGCGTTGGCGTTACGGCCGGGACACACGCTGACAGCACCATGGAGAGTACCGTCACAAGCCCAAAGTACCACGCCAATCTTCGAAAGTTCATCTGATCCACCTCCTAGGGAACGAAGGATCCACACGGAACCAGTCATCAGATCTCCTACGCCCTGCAGGCACCACCTCCTTTCACAGCGGCTCCGCTGTCCGCCCGCTAGGGTTGAGGATGGGGTGCAAGCAGCACACAGGTCACCACAGAACAGCTATCCGCGGCAACCTCAGCCATTGTCCAGCGGATGGGTCCCCCTGTCCCAACCCCCTGCGGGCCATCACGTTGCTGCCCAAAGCAATATAGCACTGCTAACGCTATACGTCAATTCCCTCCAGCACTGCTGGCCGTCCTCTCTCGTTTCAGCCCAAGCACCGAGACCGCCAGCACCACAAGAGCGACCAACAGAAGCGTTGCGATCACGCCTATCAGGTCGGCCAGGGTTCCCGCTATGAATATGGGGAATACTGCCGAGGCATTGCCCAAAGTGTACAGCACCGAGAAAACCCTGCCTCGCATCCGCTCTGGCGAGCGCTCCTGCAGGATGGTCTGGGCGGGTACGGAGATGAAGGCACTCTCCATGCCCAGCAGCACAGCCAACACCATTACCCACGGAAGGAGACCGCTTCGGTCCGACCCTGATGCCCGCGCGAGGTCGTAAGCTATGGGCAAGAGGGCGAGAAGCAGGACAGTTATCCCTACGCCCAGCAAGCTTACGTTAACCCAGGCCTCCTTCCTGTTCCTGCCGTACCGGCTCACCAGACCTATGCCAACCAATATGCCTATGCCAGCGGGCGCCATAAGGAAACCAAGGTCGTTGGAAGGTATGCCGAGGACTCTGGTGACGTAGCCCGTGCCCAGCGTGCCGACCATCAGGAAGATGGCGGACGAGACTGTAAGGTGGGTTATGCTGATGGCGACCGGCCTGTCCGACCTTATGAAGGCCAGGCCCTCACCCAGGTCCGAGAGCACGGCGGCCAACCGCCCGCGCGCCTTCGGAGCGCCCTCGAGGATCACGGGCTCTCGCGAAGGTATCGTGCTCACTAGGAGAGTGCAGATCACGTAGAGGAAGGCCACCGCGGCAAATACCGCTCTGGTGCCTACGAGTTTCACCACTACTGGCCCCAAAACTGCAAAGCCTGCCAGCTGCGCCAGAGTGTACGTGAGGTTAAAGAGCGCGTTGGCGTCCACCAGCCGCTCTTTCCCCACCAGCTCGGGGATCACCGCGGCCTCAGCTGGCCCGAAAAACTGGCTGACGCTCGAGAATATCAGGGTAACGAGGTAGAAGCTGAGGAGCAGGAGCGGAATGGGCCACTCCTCGCCAATGGCAAGGTATGCAGCCGCCGCGAAGACCCGGAGGGCATTGGTGCTGACCAGAACCACCTTCTTGTTAACCCTGTCGACCAGCACGCCGGCCAGGGCGGAGAACACCACGGCAGGCACAATGAAGGAGAGCAACACCAGGCTTACGTAGGTGCTGGAGTGGGTGAGCCTGTCTATCTCGACCAACAGGGTGAAGCTGATGGCGTTCTGGGCCGTTTGGGAGATCGCCTGTGCCGACCAGAGGGCGAGGAACGGCCGATTGTGGAGGATCCATGGACCCGGCCGTAGGCTGCCGATGGAGGTCAGCTCTCCTGCCTTTGAACTATGTGCCGGAGACGTCGCTCGAACTCGCTCCGGGGCAGCATCACCCTTCGGCCACAGGTCAGGCACTTGATGCCTATGTCCGCCCCTACCCTCAGGATCACCCAATTGTAACCCCCGCAGGGGTGCGGCTTCTTGAGCCTGACCACATCGCCCGGACGAACATCTATCGGACCCTTCACGGCTCTGCACCAGCCCAGCTCACCTGAGCATTATACTGGCCCAAACTCTCCCGAGAGGCTATAATGCCTTTAGAGGGCCCTCGAAATGGCGAAAAACAGCAACCAAGGTTACGGGGCAGTCTACCTCTTCGCCCTGTTGTTGGTCCTGGCGCTGCTGGCGCTTCCTCAGGCTGTGCGGGCCCAGGCCCCCAAAGCGTACCTAGCCACCGTACGCGGCCCTATAAACCCGGTGGTGGAATCGTATTTGGGCCGCGTCATCTCCACAGCCGAGGCATCGGGCGCTGAGGCCGTAATTATAGCTCTCGACACCCCTGGCGGGCTCGATTCCAGCATGCGTGCCATAATTCAGAGGATCCTCGCTAGCCGTGTCCCTGTGGTTGTCTATGTCTACCCTCCGGGCGCCAGGGCCGGCTCCGCAGGGACGTATATCACCTACGCAGCCCATGTAGCCGCCATGGCGCCGAACTCCAACATAGGATCGGCGACCCCGGTCGCCCTGGGCGAAGGGGGCGAACAGCAAATGTCCCCTGAGATGAAGGCAAAGGTCGTAAACGACGCTGTGGCCTTCATAAGGGGCCTGGCACAGCAGAGGGGGCGCAACGCCGACTGGGCAGAGAAGGCCGTGAGGGAAGGAGCCAACCTGCCCGCCGACGAGGCGGCAATCCAAGGGGTTGTCGACCTGGTGGCCAAGGACATCCCTGACCTTTTGGCTAAGATCGACAGCAGAACGGTGCGCACAGTGGAGGGGGACCGAAGGCTCCGCACCCAGGGCGCCGAGGTCGTCACCGAGAACATGAACCTGGGCGAGGAGTTCCTCTACATACTTAGCGATCCCAACATAGCGTACATCCTTCTCAGCCTGGGGATGCTGGGCATCTTCTTCGAACTGTCTAACCCTGGGGCAATCTTCCCCGGCGTGCTGGGAGGCATCTTCCTGTTGATGGCCTTCTACGGCCTCGGGATGCTGCCTGTGAACTGGGTGGGCGTCCTACTCATAGCCCTCGCCTTCGTGCTCTTCATTGCCGACCTCTTTGTCACCAGCCACGGCGTGCTCACCGTGGGTGGACTGGTCGCCTTTCTGCTGGGATCGTTGGTGCTTATCAACACCGCTTCGGCTCCATACCTGGCCATATCCCTACCCGTGATAGTAGCCGTGGCCGCCTGCGTGGCCGGCTTCTTTATCTTCGCCGTCGGAGCCGTGTGGAGGGCCAGGCGCCGAAAGGTGGTGACCGGTGCCGAGGGCCTGGTAGGGAGTGTGGGCGAGGTGCGCTCGCCCCTTAACCCCACCGGCCTGGTGCTGGTCCAGGGGGAGCTGTGGAAGGCTACTTCCATAGAAGGGCCTATCGAAGCGGGCGAGCAGGTAGTTGTCACAGCGGTCGACGGCCTCAGGCTCAGCGTGAAAAGGCTTCCGGCTGCCGAACAGCCACAGGAGCAAGAATCTCAGAGGGCGGTCCCCTCCAGAGAGGCCGAAAAGACCGGCCTGGAGCGGCCACCCGCCAAGAAAGGAGCCTACTGATGGAGTTCTTGGGTACCGCAGGGGTAGTGCTGGTCATCGTCATCTTCGGCATCATGCTGTTGAGCTCGTCCTTGAAGGTGGTTCAGGAGTACGAGCGCGGGGTCGTGTTCAGGCTGGGAAGGCTCATGGGAGCCAGGGGCCCAGGCCTGGTGATGATCATCCCCATCATTGAGCGGATGGTAAAGGTCGACCTTCGGATCGTCACCATGGACATACCCGTGCAGGAGTGCATAACACGGGACAACGTAACCGTCAAGGTGAATGCCGTCGCTTACTTCAGAGTGGTCGACCCCAACAACGCTGTGGTCAGGGTGGCCGATTACTTCCGAGCGACCAACCAGATAGCTCAGACAACCCTAAGGGCCGTGCTTGGGCAGTCGGAACTGGACGAACTCCTGGCGCACCGGGAGAGGATCAACGAGAAGCTTCAGCGCATCATCGACGAGCAGACCGAGCCCTGGGGGATCAAGGTCAGCATCGTCGAGGTGAAGGACGTGGAGCTCCCCCAGACCATGCAGAGGGCCATGGCCAAGCAGGCAGAGGCCGAACGCGAGAAGCGCGCCAAGATCATCCACGCTGAGGGCGAGTACCAGGCCTCCAAGATGCTGGCCGAGGCGGCCGAGGTCATATCCCGCAACCCAGTGACCGTCCAGCTCCGCTATCTGCAGACGCTCACGGAGATCGCCTCGGAACGCAACACCACCGTGGTCTTCCCCCTGCCGATAGATCTGATCAGGCCCTTCCTGGCCCAACTGGCCCCGCCCGCCCCAGCCCAGGCGCCCGTAGCAGGTGCCGGCAACGGCGAGGAAGCGGGGACCCAGTGAGGCCCGGAGGGCCGGGACCTTCATAGAGGCCTGACACGTGGGTGGGTCCATCGCAGGCCAGAGGCCCTGAGCCGCGGAGTTCGCTAGGGTCCTGTGGATCGTCCAGGGCCTTACGAGCCTCGCACAGCCTTTGCAGACCTCGTGGGAGGTTGGAGACACATGACTGGAGCCAGTTACGACGCTATAGTGGTGGGGCTCGGAGCTATGGGCAGTGCCTGCCTCTACCATCTGGCGAAGAGGGGGCTCAGGGCGGCCGGGTTCGACCGATACGCGCCACCGCACCCTTTCGGATCCCACCATGGGGAGAGCCGCATCATAAGGGAGGCCTACTACGAACACCCTGCCTACGTGCCCCTCGTCCAGCGGGCCTACGAGCTGTGGAGGGAGCTCGAGGCAGCGAGCGGATACAGCCTGCTTCTAGAGACCGGGGGCGTGATGATCGGGCCTGTCCAGGGGAAGCTCGTGGCTGGCGCAAGGCTCAGCGCCGAGACCCACGGCCTGCGCTACGAAATCCTATCCCCTGGCGAACTGGTTAGGCGCTATCCAGCCTTCAACCCGCCGCACGACGTTGTGGCCCTGTGGGAACCGAGGGCAGGGGTTCTGTTCCCCGAGAGGTGCATAGAAGCCCACCTCAAGTTGGCAGGCGAGCTGGGCGCCCAGATCCATCTCGACGAGCCGGTATCCAGCTGGTCGGTCCACCCCACCGGGACAGTGGAGGTAGCCACGGCGAGGGGCAGATATCGGGCCGATAGGCTCATCCTGGCGTCTGGAGCGTGGATGGGCACCTTGGCTGGCCCCCTATCGGGCAATCTCTGGGTGGAACGGCAGGTCCTCTTCTGGTTCAGGCCGCTGGAGCCCGAGCTGTTCACGCCAGGCCGATTCCCCATCTTCGCCTGGGAGCTTGAGGGAGAACACCTGATCTTCGGCCTGCCGGACGTGGGCACGGGGGTCAAGGTCGCCAGACATCACGACGGCCAGAAGGTGGACCCGGACAGCGTCGACCGAAGCGTCCATCCCCACGAGGAAGCCGACGTGAGGTCGCTGGTGGCCAAATACATTCCGAAAGCCAACGGAGAACTGGCCAGCAGCGCTGTGTGCCTGTACACCAACACGCCGGACTACCACTTCGTGATCGATAGGCATCCCGAATACCCACAGGTGGTGCTCCTGAGCCCCTGCTCTGGGCACGGCTTCAAGTTCGCGGCATCCGTCGGCGAGGTGGCGGCAGACATGGCCCTGGGCCGTGAGATCGCCTTCGACCTCTCGCCCTTCGGCCTCAGATGGCAGGCCCCTTGAGACCTTTGCCACCGAGATTCGACTAGCCGACCTGGCGCTGAGGACGCATCAGGCAGAAGGTCTCCAACTGCTCCAGACAGCGGAAAGCACCTGCCGGCGGGCCCAAAAGGCGGTTGTGCGGCGGCGCGGCAAAATGTAAAATCAGCCCAGCCCAACCTGAGAACGGCCGCAGTGAGGACGGTGATCGCGCTAGCCAACCAAAAAGGTGGAGTGGGCAAGACTACCACTGCCGTCAATTTGGCCGCCTTCCTCGCCGACAGCGGCCTCTCCCTCCTTCTGATAGATTTGGATCCCCAGGGCAACGCCACCAGCCACCTTGGCCTGGACAAGCGGTCGGCCCAACCGAACGTCTACCACCTTCTTAGGGGCGATGCACCGGCCGAGCGATGCGTGCTTGCCACCCGAAGGCACGGCCTTAAGGTCATACCATCCAACCCCGAGTTGGCGGGCATAGAGATGGAACTCGCCGTTGAACCGGGCCGCGAGACCCGGCTGAAGAGTGCCCTGGCTTCCCTGGATGAAACCTTCGACCTGGTCCTCATCGACTGCCCTCCAGGGCTCGGCCTCCTCTCGGTGAACGCCCTGGCCGCAGCAGATCGTGTGCTGGCGCCCATTCAGTGTGAGTACTTCGCCCTCGAGGGCCTCACACAGCTTCAGGAGACCGTGCACCTGGTGCGTCGACGCCTCAACCCGTCCCTGAAGCTGTGGGGCATCGTGATGACCATGTACGACGGCCGCACCAATCTGGCGGTCCAGGTAGTCAGGGAGGTACATGCCTACTTTTCCGACATCCTCTTCGACACCCTGATACCGAGGAGCGTCCGGCTGAGCGAGGCGCCCAGCTACGGCATGCCCATAGCAGACTACGACCCGTCCTCTAAGGCCGCCCAGGCCTACAGGCGGCTGGCCGAGGAGGTCGTTCAGAGGCTTAGAGCAGAGACCGCGCTGACGGTGAGGAAGGAGCTGTATGGCTAAGGGAGGATTGGGACGGGGTCTCGACAGCCTGATACCTGCTGGACACGGCGAGCTCATAGAAGTACCCGTGGGAAGCATAGTGCCCAACCCCAAACAGCCACGAAAGGGCATGGACCCGGCCTCCCTTCAGGAGCTCGCCGCCTCCATAGCCAGGCACGGCATACTCCAGCCACTGCTGGTCACCCATCAGAGCCCAAAGGTCGGGCCAGCTCCCATCAGATACCAACTAATAGCCGGGGAGCGAAGGCTGGAAGCGGCAAAGATAGCAGGCCTGACCAGGGTACCGGTCGTGGTGCTGGAGGCCACTGCCCAGGAAATGCTCGAGATGGCCCTCATCGAGAACCTGCAGCGCCAGCAGCTGACCCCTCTCGAGGAAGCGGCGGCCTACTATCACCTTATAAACGACTTCGGGCTGACCCAGCAGGAAGTGGCAGCACGGGTTGGCATAAGCAGAGCCGCCGTAGCCAACCGGCTTAGGCTCCTGAACCTCCCCGAAGGCGTCAAGACCGCGCTGCAAGAGGGCCGCATCACCGAAGGACATGCCCGGGCCCTCCTCGCTCTGGAAGGCGAGTCTGCCCAGTTGGCAGTGCTGGCCAAGGTGGAAAGGGAGGGCCTGAACGTCCGGCAGACTGAGGCGCTGGTCCGACGGTGGCAGAACAGGGGGCGTGGCGACGCCCAGGCTCACCTGGCTAATACTGACCTGTCCGCCCTCGAGGCACAGCTGGCTGAAAGGTTGGACGCCCGCGTGAGCCTGAGGGTCGGACAGAAGGTTGCAACCCTGGCCGTGCGCTTCCCGTCCAGGGACAAACTCGAGCGGGCCGTCGAACTTATTCTCAAAGCTACACGAGGAGGCTACTGATCCATGTCAAAAAGGACACCCCAGCAGTCCAAGGGTCGAGGCCGGGGCGCGGTGACCCCCCTTTACCTTGCCGTGGCTGTCCTTATCACGGTTGCGGTAGTGGGAAGCCTGATATACCTGAGCACACCCCGTCCTGCCCAGATACAGCAGCTTTCGGGCATACCCTCCCGGGATGCAGAGCTGGGGCTGGAAGGGGCAAAGGTAACTATCACCGAGTACTCGGACTTCCGCTGACCCTTCTGTGCCCGTTTCGCCCTAGGTGTAGGGCGACAGATCATAGACGAATACGTGCGCACCGGCAAAGCGAAGTTCGTGTACAGGCACTTTCCCGTCCTTGGTCCGCCATCGGTCCTCTTGGCGGAGGCGGCGGAGTGTTCGGCGGATCAAGGAAAGTTCTGGCAGTTCCACGACGCCATCTTTGCCATCACTTCCGACGGCAGTGAGCCTCAGATATCGGCCGATAGGATAAAGCAGATCGCGGGGGGCCTGGGCCTGGACATGGCCTCTTTCTCGGACTGCCTGGACAATCATAAGGCCTTAGCCCGTGTCAACGCCCAGATGGCCGAAGGTCAGCAACGAGGAGTGAGGTCGACGCCCACCATCTTCATCAACGACCAGATCCTGGTGGGTCTGCAGGACTACCAGACCTACAAGCAGGCCATCGAGACACAGCTGGCCAAGTAGCCACAGCAACTGCTCCGCAGGCCCAACGGCCAACCCATAGGCTGCGGCAGGCGGCGCGGACGGACCTTACCAAGAACCGGAGCCACCCAGGAGCCTGGTGGAGGGCATCTCCGCCATGGCCCGCACCAGGCTGCTGCGTATGCCCGTTGCCGCGGCGACAACGGCCTGCTTTATAGCCTTTACGTTGGACCTGCCGTGGGCTATAATGGCCACGCCCTTCACGCCCAGGAGGGGAGCGCCGCCCACCTCCGCCCAGTCCATGCGCCGGGCCACCTTTCGGAGGGCTGGCAACAATAGGCTCGCGGCGGCCCTTCTCAGCCAGGTGCTGGTGAACTCCCTGCGGAGCGATGCTGTAATTAGGGACGCAACCCCTTCAGCAGTCTTGAGGACCACGTTGCCTGTAAACCCATCGGTGACAACCACATCGACGCGGCCCGAAAAGATGTCGCGACCTTCTACGGGACCGACGTAGTTTAGCGGCAGCTGCTTGAGGCGCGGTATAGCCGCCTGCACCAACTGGTTGCCCTTGGACTCCTCCTCTCCTATGCTCAGGATACCTATCCTTGGGCTTCTGATCCCCAGGATGCGCTGGGAATAGATGGAGCCCATGAGGGCGAACTGAACGAGATGTTCGGACCTGCAGTCCGCATTGGCGCCGGAGTCGATCAGGAGCACGAAGCCTCGGTGGGAGGGAAGGGGAACCGCTATGGCCGGGCGCTCCACGTTGGGCAGGCGCCCGAGGTACAGGTAAGCGGCAGCTGTCACGGCACCGGTGTTCCCGGCGGAAACCATGGCCTCTGCCTCGCCCTCGGCCACCATGCGCGTAGCCACCACCAAGGAGGCTCCTGTGCGATGTCGCACTGAGGCCATAGGCTGGTCGTACATAGTTATCGTGTCCGCGGCATGGCGTACCGATACCGAAGGGGGTACGACCCTCAACCGCTTGAGCTCGGCCTCGATCAGCTCCTGGCGCCCCACAAGCACTACTTCGGCCCCTGTCTCGAGGGCAGCCAGCACGGCCCCGCGGACCGTGACGCTGGGCCCGTAGTCCCCACCCATGGCATCTACAGCGATCCGCATGCGGGCTATATGTCCAGGTTCTTCACGTTCCGGGCGTGGGTCTGGATGAAGCGGCGTCGGGGGGCAACGGCCTCCCCCATGAGCATCTCGAAGATCTCGTCGGCCTTAACGGCATCCTCGATGGTAACCTGCAGGAGGGTCCGGGTGGCTGGGTTCATGGTCGTTTCCCACAGCTGTTCCGGGTTCATCTCGCCCAGGCCCTTGTAGCGTTGGATGGTCACCTTCTCCCTGGACCATCCGCGGGCTTGCAAGAGCTGTTCCAGCTCGCCATCGGAGTAAACCCACACCTTCTCCTTTCCGTTCTGAAGGCGGTACAGCGGAGGCATGGCGATGTACAGATGCCCATGGGTTATGAGCGGCTCCATGTAGCGGAAAAAGAAGGTCAAGAGCAGGGTACGTATGTGGGCACCGTCCACGTCGGCATCGGTCATGAGGACGATGCGGTGGTATCGCAGCTTCGAAAGGTCCAGGCTGTCGCCGATGCCGGTACCCAAGGCTGTGATCAGGGCGCGGATCTCGTTGCTACCCAGGATCTTGTCAAGACGAGACTTTTCGACATTCAGGATCTTTCCCCTCAGGGGGAGGATAGCCTGGAACCTGCGGTCCCGTCCCTGCTTGGCCGAACCACCTGCAGAATCGCCCTCCACTACGAACAGCTCCGCGCGGGCCGGGTCCCTCTCGGTGCAGTCGGCCAGCTTGCCGGGCAGGGTCATCCCCTCCAGGGCTCCCTTGCGCACCACCAGCTCCTTGGCCTTTCGCGCCGCCTCCCTGGCCCTGGCCGTGGTTATACACTTCTCCAGAATGCGCCTGGCGTCGGAAGGGTTCTCCTCCAGAAAGGCGCTGAAGCCCTCCCCCATGGCCGATTCCACCAGGCTCTTCACTTCGGGGTTGCCCAGCCTGGTCTTGGTCTGTCCCTCGAACTGGGGATCCCTAAGATAGACGCTGACGACGGCGGTAAGTCCCTCGCGCACATCCTCACCCTGCAGGTTGGGCTCGTTCTCCTTCAAGAAGCCGTTCTTGCGCGCATAGTCGTTGAGGCTCCGCGTGAGGGCCGAACGGAACCCCGTAAGGTGGGTGCCGCCGTCCACGGTGTTGATGTTGTTGGCGAAGCAGAAGACCGACTCCGACAGGCTGTCGCAGTACTGGAGCGCGATGTCCACAGTGGCATCGTCGAACTCCCGCCTCACGTAGAAGGGCTTGGACTGGATGACGGTGCGGCTGCGGTTCAGGTGGCGCACAAAGGAGACCACTCCGCCCTCGAAGTAAAAGTTGGTCTCCCGGTCGGACCGCTCGTCCACGAGGTGGATGGAGAGCCCCTTGGTGAGAAAGGCCGCCTCCCTGAAGCGTTGGGCCAGGACCTCGTAGTTGTAGTCGATGTTCTTGAAGATCTCCCGGTCGGGCAGGAAACTTACAGTGGTGCCTCGCCGCTGGGAGGGACCGACTTGCTCCACCGGCCCCGTGGGGTTGCCCCGCACATACTGCTGCACGTAGCGATAGCCGTCCCTGTCCACAACAACCTTCATCCACTCTGACAGGGCATTCACAACGGAGACGCCTACCCCGTGCAGGCCGCCGGAGACCCGGTATCCCCTGCCCCCGAACTTGGCTCCAGCATGGAGCATGGTCATGACCACTTCCAGGGCAGGCTTGCCAACCTGGGGATGCACCTCCACCGGTATGCCGCGGCCGTTGTCGGTGATCGTAACGCTGCCGTCAGCGTGTATAACCACCTCTATGTGATCGCAGAAGCCGGCAAGGGCCTCATCGACAGCGTTGTCGAACACCTCGTAGATGAGGTGATGGAGGCCCCGCGTGTCGGTGCTCCCTATGTACATGCCTGGGCGGCGGCGAACGGCCTCCAGTCCCTCCAGGACCTGTATATCGGAAGCCCCGTAACCCGAAGTAGAGCTGTCTAGCTTTTGCGCTTTCAAGGCCTGTCAGACCTCCGCCACACCCTCAAACTGGATGCGTCTAAAGCCTTAACCCTCTCACGGTAGAAAACCATGCTGGCAGCCACAAGGCCTGTACCTATGTACGCGTTGCCCACTATGGACACAGCGGTCCCCAAGGCCGTGGACATGATGTAACTGAGGGCCAAGGGGATACCCACGCTGATCACCGTGACCAGGACAACGAAGCCCAGGGCCGGCCAGAAGTTGCCCCTGACGATCTGGTAGCTCCAACGTACTGCCTCGAGGGGCCTAAGGCTACTTACAAAGAGCGCACTGGTTGAGAAGTAGAGGACGAACAGGGCCCAGAGCATGGCCGCCTGCACCACGGCCACCAGCGCGGCCGAGGCAGCCCCGGAGAGCGGGGCCACAAAGGCGCTCGAAACGAGCACCAAGATCCCTGAAGTGCTCAGCACTAGGCCGTAAACGCAGGACAGCCCCAGAAGCCTAACACACAGCATCGGCATAGACCTTGCCACGCTTCGAAGGTCAGCAACCTCTCCCCTGACACCCTGCCCGACAGCAGCCATGTAGAATGTACCTATGACAAGGGCCGCCGCAAGCAGCCCAACGGCTATCAGGGCTATCTCCAGGAGGTTGTGGGGAACGACCGTGAGGGCGGGCCGCAGGCCAGATGAGCCAAGCTCACCGCTCACAGCCGACAGGGTTGGCAAGTAGGCCGTGACAATCACAGCCAGGTTCACATGGGCAAGAAGGCCCAGCAACGAACTGGCCGGTTCCCACGCCGGCAGAACCGACAGAAGGCCCCCAGGATCTGCCTTGACCTGTAGTCCCGTCCAGAGGACCATGTCGGTGAGGAGAGGAACCAGTATGATCCAGGGCCTTCGGTTGACGACGTTGAAACCCGAAGTTAGAGTATCGATAACACCCAAGGTGCGGGCCTCCTGCCCTATTCTATCACAACAGGATGCCGCTTCCTGCGGCCTCAGGAGGCCCACTACCCGTCATAGAACCCCACCATGGCCAGGCTCACCGTAGCTATCAACGCCCAGCTCCTCTACTCAGGCGGCAGCTACAGGAACGCCGGGGTTAGCCGCTACATCCGCAACCTCCTGGCATGGCTTCCCCAGGTGGACCCCGAGCTCCGCATCCTGGCCTTTGTGGGACCGCCGTTCGAGCCATCCCAGCTCGGCGACCGTCCTCCCGGCCTTCGTCTCGTCCCCACCCGCCTGCCCACCCAGACGCCCGCCGTCCGCATACTTTGGGAACAGCTGATCCTTCCCGCTCTGCTCGAGCGGTGCCGGCCGAGTGTCTTCCACTCGCCGTTGAACGCCCTCCCACTCCTCCACCGAACGCCCTCGGTGGTGACGGTGCACGACCTCGCCTTCGAGTTCTTCCCAGAGACCTATCCGGCCCTCAAGGCCCTGTACCTGCGGGCCAGCGCGCGCCAGGGCACACGAAGGGCCCGCCGCGTTTTGGCCGTCTCTAGGGCCACAGCCCACGATCTTATGGCGGCCTACGGCCTACCCCGCGACAAGATCGTCGTGGTGCCGAACGGGGTCGATCCTCGCTTCAAACCCAGCCCGCCCGAAGCCTGCAACGCCTTCAGGGCTCGAAAGGGGCTTGGGCCTTACTTCCTGTACCTTGGCACCCTCCAGCCCCGGAAGAACCTTGGCGTGCTCCTCCAGGCCTGGAGCCTGTCAAAGGCCAGCCGGGCCGGCTACATGCTGGTGCTGGCCGGTCCGCCCGGTTGGCACTACCGCCAGTTGGTCCAGACCGCGCGCAGTCTGGATGTGGCCGACCGAGTGGTGTTCCTGGGCTGGATACCCGAGGAGGAGGCACCCATCCTCGTGGCATCGGCCACGGCCTTTCTGTATCCATCACTCTACGAGGGCTTTGGCCTCCCCGTCCTGGAGGCCATGGCCTGCGGAACGCCGGTGATAGTAAGCGATGCCCCGGCCCTAACCGAGGTGGCCCAGGACGCCGGCCTCGTAGTCCCCGTCAAAGACACCGAGGCCTGGGCCCAGGCCCTGGACCGCATGGCCTTCGACCAGGACCTGCGGCAGGGCCTTTCAGCGGACGGTCTAGAGAAAGCGCGAAGCTACAGCTGGAGGCACACAGCTCAACTTACAGCCAAAGCCTACCGAGAGGTCGCCGCCCTGTGACCGCCAACATGCTCAAGCTCATCAGCCAAGACCCCGAAGATACCAGGGCCCTCGGCAAGCTGTTGGGCCAACTCCTCGACGATGGCGACGTGATACTGCTCTCCGGACCTCTAGGCGCCGGCAAGACAACCCTGGTCAAGGGGATTGCGCAGGCTCTGGGGATCCGACCAGAGGAAGTGGTGAGCCCAACCTTTACCCTGATAGCCGAATATCATGGGAGGATAACCCTCTACCATGTGGACCTTTACCGGCTGGAGCGGCCGGAAGAGGTATTGGACCTCGGGCTCACAGATTACCTTTACTCGCCCTCAGGCGCTGTGGCCATAGAATGGGCCGACCGACTCCCCGAGGGCCTGGTGGACGATGCCCTTAAGCTGACCTTCAATTACGCAGGCGACGACTGCCGGTCGATCGCCGTTGAGGCCTACGGCCCCCGCTCGTTGGTCCTTCTGGAGGGGTTGCGTTCTAGGGCAGTGGGGATGCTTGGCGAGGGCAAGTCCGAGTCCGATGGACCAGGGAAGGAAGGATGATACTTGCTATCGACGGCTCGACAACCTGGTGCTGCATAGCGGTTGCCAACGGGGAGACCGTCCTGGCCGAAAAAGGGTGGCTTACCAGCCGCGGCCACACCACCGACCTCACGGCCGAGATAGACACCACCCTTAAGCAGATCGGCACCGTCCCCGGTCAGCTCCAAGCCGTGGCTGTTGCCTTGGGGCCCGGGTCCTTCAGCGGGCTGAGAGCCGCTATGGCCGTAGCCAAGGGTATAGCCTTCGCCCTCCACATCCCGCTGGTGGGTGTCCCTACCATGGAGGCCATGGCGGCCCTTGCCTATCCGAGTGCCTCCCCGGTATGGTGCATAATACAGTTGGGTCGAGGTCGGGCCGTGGGTGCCCGCTATAGGGTCGATAGCTTGCCGCCCCTACGTCTGTCCCCCTATAACGTCTACACGAAGGGCAAGACTTCGCCGCTCGTCGCACCGGGAGAAAGGGTTGTAGGAGACTGGGCTGCCGTGCTTGACCCCGAAGCGTTGAAGGGACCGGTTGCCGCTCTACCCTGGTGGGGCGTTCGGCACTGCGCGGCACTGGCCTATCTAGGGGAACTCAAGCTTCGTACCAGCGGCCCCGACGATCTGACAGCCCTGGAGCCCATATACGTGAGCGGCCCTGCAGCGCCAGGTAGCGCCCAACTCTGAGGTACTGAGGTGCTTTATTCTCTGGAACCCATGGAACTGGACGATATCCCAGAAGTGATGGCGGTGGAGAAGGAATGCTTCCCCACGCCCTGGCCCGCCTCGGCGTACAAGCGCGAGCTCAGGGATCGATCTACAGCCCGCTACCTCGTGGCCCGCTACCACGGCACGAAAATTAAGCATACTCCCTCCCGAGATGACGAACCTCGCCGCGGATTCATTTCTATTAGAATACCTATTTTTGGGAAGCCAGCAGCGGTCATCCCAACCGCGAAGCCGCCCGTGGTCGGCTTCGCCGGCCTATGGCTCATGCTGGACGAGGCACACATCACCACCATAGGGGTCAAGGCCAGCCACAGGGGCAGGGGGGTGGGAGAGCTGCTCTTGCTGGGCCTGTTCGACGCTGCCCTGGAGATGGGTGCTTCTCTGATGACCCTCGAGGTCAGGGTCTCTAACGTGGTAGCCCAGAAGCTTTACGAGAAATACGGCTTCGAGCGGGTGGGCATACGTAAGGGCTACTACAGCGACAACGGCGAGGATGCCTATATCATGACCGTCACCGACATCCAGTCCTCCTATTACCGTGCGATCCTGCAACACCACAGGGCCCAGCTTCAGGAGCGCCACCTGGCCCTGGAGGAAGCGGAAGAGGGCTACCAACATGGAAAGGACGCTGATCCTGGGGATAGAGACCAGCTGCGATGAGACCTCGGCATCTCTGGTGGCGGATGGCACCGAGGTCCTGAGCAACGTGATAGCGTCGCAGGTAGACCTACACCGTCGGCACGGAGGCGTCGTTCCGGAGCTTGCGTCCCGACAGCACGTCAGGCTTCTGCCGGCCGTGGTCAGGGAGGCCCTCCAGACGGCAGGCGCCTCCCTGGCAGATGTGGCGGCCGTGGCCGTCACCCACGGGCCCGGCCTGGCGGGAGCCCTGCTGGTGGGCGTCAACTTTGCTAAGGCAGCAGCGCTCTCCGCTGGAAAAGCCGTGGTGGGCGTCAACCACCTCGAGGGCCACATCTACTCCACGTGGCTCAACTATCCCAATAGCCACCAGTGGACACCACCAGAGCTGCCCTGCCTGGTGCTGATCGTATCCGGCGGCCACACCCAACTGGTGCTCATGGACGGCCACCTCAGCTACCGAGCTATTGGCCGCACCCAGGACGATGCCGCGGGGGAAGCCTTCGACAAAGTAGCTCGGCTCCTCGGCCTCGGCTATCCCGGTGGGCCAGCTATCCAGCGCCTGGCCGAAGAGGGAGATCCCGAGGCCTTTCCCATGCCCAAGGCCACCCTCTCGAACCCCTACGATTTCAGCTTCAGCGGGCTGAAGACAGCTGTGCTCAGGCTGGTCCTGGCGCTCCAGGGCAAGCAGTTCAGGCAGCCCGACAAACTGGCAAGGGTTACCGCCGAACCGCCAGCACTGCCGCGCGAGGTGTTGGCCGACATAGCCGCCTCCTTTCAGAAAACGGTGGTAGACATGCTGGTAGCGCCCACCCTGGAGGCGGCAAAGACCCTGGGGGTCAGGGAGATCCACGTCGTCGGAGGAGTCGCGGCCAACAGGCTGCTCAGGACACGCATGCAGGAAAGCTGGCCCCGGGTACGCATCCCCCACCCGCAGCTCTGCACCGACAACGGTGCCATGATAGCTGCGGCAGGATACAGACTTTGGACAGCGGGGATCATCCATTCTGCCCTGGAACTCGACCTAGAACCCAACCTGCCCCTGACCTCTAGGCTTCAGGCCTGAGGATACCCTTTCTAAGGGCAAACTTCACCAGCTCGGCCCTGCTGTGGAGGCCCAGCTTCTCCATAATGTGGGCCCTATGGGCGTCCACCGTCTTTGGGCTAAGGACCAGCCTCTCGGCGATCTCGGCGCTGGTGTAGCCTTCGGCCACCAGCCGCAGGACTTCCCGCTCCCGCTCGGTGAGGGTATCCAGCGCATCCTTGGCACCTTCCTTCCGCGCCCTCACGAGGAAGTCGCTCACAAGCATGCTGACCACCTCGGGGTAAAGGAAGGTCCCCCCACGAGCGACGGTCTCTATGGCATCGATGAGCTCGGTGTCCGCGGCCTTCTTTAGCACGTAGCCCGAGCCGCCGGCCTGCAGGACCTGGAACAGATACTCCTCGTTGGCGTGCATGGTGAGGACCAGCACCCGACAGGAGGGACACATCTTGCGGATCGCCCCGATGGCCTCCAGGCCGCTCATGCCCGGCATGGTTATGTCGAGCAGGGCTACGTCGGGGCTCAGCTCCCGCACCTTCTCGATCGCCTCCTCTCCCGTGCCGGCCTCACCTATTACCTCCATGTTGGGCTGCCGGTTGAGCAGCAGGCGCAGGCCCGACCTCAGTATGCTGTGATCGTCGACCAGCAGTATCCGGATCTTGCGCTCAGTTCCCATCGCTCACAGGCACCTTAAGTTCCACCCTAGTGCCTCTGCCCAGGGCCGAATCTACCTTAAGGGTACCGCCAACCAGCGCCATCCTCTCCTGCATGCCGAACAGCCCCAGGCTCTTGAAGGAGGTGCCCTCCAGAAGCTTGTGCGGCTCAAAGCCGACACCGTTGTCCTCGACGAGGGCCCTTAGGTAGCCGTCGGCCTTGGAGAGGGTTACCTGGACCTTGCTCGCTCGGCTGTACTTTGCCACGTTGGTCAGGGCCTCCTGAATCACCCGGTAGATGGCTGTCTCCACGTGGGCGGGCAGCCTGTCCGTCCATCCCTCCACGTTTAGCTCGGAGGCGATGCCCAGCTTCCTGGACCACTCGCCGAGGTGCCAGCGAAGGGCAGGTATCAGGCCCAAATCGTCCAAGGTCTTGGGCCGCAGCTCCAACGCCATCCTGTGCACACCGTCGAGGGCCTGATGGGTCAGGTCCAGCAACTCCGACACGTACCTGCGGACCTCCTCAGGGTTCGGTTGCTCCAGCAGGACCTTCAGGCCGATGGCGATCGAGGTGAGCGCCTGTCCTGTATCGTCGTGGAGCTCTCTGGCTATCCGCTTCCGCTCCTCCTCCTGAGCCTTAAGGATGCGGGCCGACAGGGTCTGCAACTGTTCCGAGTACTGGGCTATCGACCTGGTCCTCTCTGCCAGCATGTCCAGCATCTGGTTCATGGTGCGCGCAAGGCGTTCTGTCCCAGGGTCGAAGAAGGGCGAAGCCGGCACCCGGGCCGAAAAATTCCCTGACCCGATCTCTTTGGCCGTGCGTTCCATGGCCTCAAGCGGCATCAGGGCCGCTTTTAGCAGCAGGAAGTTGGTTGCAACGCTCACCAAAGTGCCAAGGCTGGCCACCACAAGGGTCACCTCAAAGGGCGACTTATCCGGGTATATGGACACGTAGGTCGCGGTCACCCACGTACCCACCGCCGCGCCGAGGATCACGATGGCGGAGTTGGCTATCAGCACCTTGTATACCAGGGGAATTCTGGCAACTGGACCTAGCCAGCGAACCATAGCCATGCCGCGGCCTAGAGCAGCCCGGGTATCTTAATCCCTCCCGTAACCGAGCTCAGTTTTCTCGTCGCTAGCTCCCTGGACTTATTCAGCGCCTCGTTCACTGCCGCAAGGATCAGGTCCTCCAACATGCCGGGATCCTGCGGATCTATCGCCTCAGGATCGATCTTTATGGAGACCACGCTCTGCTGTCCATTGGCCACCACGGTAACGGCGCCTCCCCCAGCGGTGGCCTGGACCCGCTCCTGGGCCAGCTCCTCTTGCACCTTCAACATCCTCGCCTGCATCTGCTGAAGGAGTTTCATGCTAGGCTGCATAGGCATCCTCCACGGCTACTAAGCAGATTCTACAACCCGGCAGAGAACGTGTGCGACAAATCGGTGCGCCTACCATACCCCTAGGGCTGTGGGCATCCGACACAGGACCACAGGTGGCCACCTAGCCTGAGAAGCCGGGAAGCATCGTGGGCAGGGCAAGCGAAAAGGACGGGCACCTGCCTTGTCCCCAAAAGGCCCCAACTACTGCGAGGGTATCCTCATCCTAGGTGGAAGAGAGATGGCCTACGAGCGGACTGCCGGAACACGCCCGGGCCGTCTCAGGTGCCCCAGCGGCGCCCTAGCACTGTTTTTCTGATGTCCTTCGTAGCGGCCACACCCAGCCGTGGCCTGCGGTTGCGGTTGGCCGGCTAGACGATAACATCGTCACTGCCTCGGGATATCACTATCTCCTCGGCCTCGTCGAGCCGCCGGACCACGTTCACGATGCGCTGTTGCGCCTCCTCCACGGCCTTGAGCCGCACGGGGCCGGACAGGGCGATCTCCTCCTTCAGCATCTCCGCCGCACGGCTGGACATGTTTCGGAAGATCTTCTCTTTTAGCTCCTCGCCAGCAGCCTTCAGCGCAAGGGCCAGATCCTTGCTGTCCACCTCCCTGAGTACCCTTTGTAGGGACCTGTCGTCCAGCTTGACCAGGTCGTCGAAGGTGAACAACAGCTTTCGAACCTGTTCGGCAAGGGCCGGGTCCCGTTCTTCCAGGCGCATGAGTATCGCCTTCTCCGTTGCCCTGTCAACCCGGCTCAGGAGCTTGGCGACGTGCTCGACCCCTCCTGCCGTTGAGTACTCGTCGGCTATGAGGAGGGACATTTTATCCTGAAGCACCCGCTCAACCTCGCGGATGATGTCGGGCGAGGTGCGGTCCATGGTGGCCATCCGGGAGACCACGTCGGCCTGGAGGTCATGGTCGAGGGCGCTGAGGACGGCGCTGGCGGTGGCAGGAGGCAGATGGGCCAACACCAAAGCTATGGTCTGGGGATGTTCGTTCTGCAAGAAGCTCACCACGCTGGAGGGATCGGTTTTCCGCACGAAGTCGAAGGGCATCGGCCTCCTCAGGTTAGCGATGCGCTCTATGAGCTCCTCGGCCCTCTGCTTGCCCACCGCCTTTTCCAGCAGTTCCCGTGCGTAACCTGCCCCGCCGATGGAGAGGTACTGCTGGGTAACCGACATGTGGTAGAACTCCTCGAGCACCTTCTCCCGGGTCTCTTCCGGCACCTTCTCCATCCGGAAGATCTCCATGGTGAGGCGCTCGATGTCTGCCTCGCGGAAATGCTTCAAGACCTGAGCGGATACCTCAGGGCCCAGGGCTATCAGGAGAGCTGCAGCCTTCTGCACTCCTCTGAGGGCCAACTGGTTAGCCATAGCCTCGCAATCCCTTCCCCCTGCAACGGCACTCCACGTGCTAACCACATCTTAGCAGGGGGCATGCCGTACCTTAAGGGTCTGCGGTATCTGAGCGGTAGGTACAGAAGTACTTACAGTGCACCGACCACCCTCTATAGGCCGACGTGGAGAGCTCGGCCCAGCAACAAACATCGGGGGCAGCTCGAGACACACACTTGCAAAACGACAATCCAAAAATTATCAAATGTGCATCTAGCGAGCCGAGTCTCTGCATAAGAGCAAAAGGAGGCAGTAAGTCATTGACGCCGCCGGGAATAGGCTGTATGATGGGGTCCATAATGTACTGGAGAGGCGCAATGGTTCCTCGTAAGGTCTTGCCATTAGGTATCTTTGCTATCCTTGTGGCAGCAGCGATCCCTGCCCTGGCTTTCGACCCCGCCGATCCCGCCATGCAAAGGGTGTGGCAGAGGTACGACAAGCCCATATCCGACGGCGCCGCCACCGACAGGTCCTGGATGTGGGGTCCAGGGCCCAACACCGCAGGGATCTTCGAGCCCTACGCCGAAAGCCCTGGCGGCCAGAGGCTCGTCCAGTACTACGACAAGAGCCGCATGGAGATCAACCGCACCGACGTCACCGACCCCGACCACCTCTGGTACGTCACCAACGGCCTGCTTACCGTGGAGCTCATAACGGGTAAGATCCAGAGGGGCAACGCCTCCTTCGAGGACAAAGGTTGCGGTGCAGACATACCCATCGCTGGAGACCCCGGCAACACATGGCCCACCTATCGCGGCCTGGCAGGACGGATAAACACCTCGGGCATAGGGGCCCCGAACCGCACGGGCCAGCACGCCACCGAGGTGCTCAACCCCGACGGAAGCACCTCGCCCTACCCAGGCGGCAACGACCCAGGCGCCCAGCTCGTCTACTACGAGGCCAGCCTGGGCCACAACATACCCAAGGCCTTCTGGGACTTCATGAACTCCACCGGCGTCATCTACTCCGACGGCAGCTACGTTGCAGCATCCCCATGGTTCGACAGGGTCTTCGTGATGGGCTGGCCCATAGGCGAGCCGTACTGGGCCATGGTCAAGGTGGGAGGTGTGGACCGTTGGGTGCTCTTCCAGCCCTACGAGAGGAGGGTGCTCACCTACACTCCCTCCAACCCCGATCCCTGGAAGGTGGAGATGGGCAACATAGGGCAGCACTACTACCGGTGGCGCTACGAGGGAGTTGGAGCAACCTGCCCAGGCCCCGGGCCCAGCCCAACGCCTACCCCCACGGCTGCCCCTACACCGACACCCACACCTGGTCCCACCACTGTATACGACTTCGTCGCGAGGGCCGACAGAGCAGCCTGGTCTAGCGGTCCGCCGCTGCAGACGCTTTCCTTCCCCGGTTCGGAGGTGGACAGCCAGGGTTTCGTCCTCTGGCGTAGCCCAGCCACCCTCGAGGGCGGCGTTTCCGCCGGCAGGTGCCTGCAGACCCATCCCAAGTGGGTGAACGACGGCTGGATATACGGCACCTATCTGGAATTGTACAGCCCGCTGAACTACACGGTGAACGCCAAAGACCGTTTCCAGGGGAGAGTGGGAATACTTCAGGGCGGTGCTGCCGGGAACGTGCGCTTCAAAGTCATGATCAGGCCCCAGGGCGGCCCCAACCAGTGGATCGTCGACCTGGTAGATGGCTACGGCGACGGCCTGAAGGTGATCGACGTGGGCCTGGCAAGCTGGGCAGGCAGGAGGGCCGACTTCATTCTTGAGGTAAACGCCAACGGTTCGTCAGGCCAAGATTGGGCCTGCTGGGTCGAGGCTAAGATCCTTCGCTACCCCTGAAAGCCCGCCGGAACCATCAAGAAGGACCCAGTTGGCCAATGGCTGGGGTCAGCAGGACCCGGAGGCCCGCTCACCCCGCCGCACGGCTGCCGCCGAAGGGCAAACCTTGGCTTTCAGCCGCGAACCGAGGTAACCAATCCAGCCGGACCTTACAGCCGACGGCGGAAGGTTGAGAGAAGGGCAAGCTCCAGGACATCTGTACAGCCTCCCCTTAAACTGAAAGGCCGTTAGGAGCTCGCACAACCACGTGCACGCCCTTTCGGTGTAGTGCAATGGGCAACGGCGTCCTTCCAGGGATAAGAGGAGTCGGGATGCCCCCACTTCAAACACCTTGGCTGGCCCCTGGAACTTGCCTCCAAAAACCCCGGATGGCGCCTCGGAAATGCGAAGCTCATCGATCAGCGACCGGGCTTGCCTCACCCACCCAGGAGCACTTTAGCGACGTGCCAGAAGCCCATCAGGCCTCCGCCCACCTGCCTTCACCGCTCGCGGACCCCGTACAGGAGATTCCTTCTTCGGTGAAAAACACCCAAGGATCGGCACAACTGACCCACCAACGGGTGGCCGCGCAAACGGAGCCCCAACACCTGTAGAGAATAGCCGTAAGCGCCCTGCCTGCAGACACCCGTAACCACCGAAAGGCCCAGTGCCACCGCGGCCGACCTCAACGCTCAACTTCGGCACCTCCGGCACCCGAGCCTGACGGCCGACGGAGACCCCATAGCCAGGCAACGCTCGCCCCGGACGCATCTGCCGATAGGCTGGTCCACCAATGCACGTCAGCCCTGTCAGTGTGGCGAGCGGCGGGGTCGCCAGCCCTCCGGAACCTCAAACCGGTGACCTGGGGGAACCCAGTGCAGAAGTGGAACCGGCAAAGTTTGTTGAGCGGTGACAGGGAGGCCAAACAGTGCCTGTCCAGGGCAGCTCGAAATGCGATAAAGATCGACCGACGCCGCAACACAGGGCGCGTAAAGCCGTGGGGGGCAGCATCAATCTGACGCCCTGCCACAGGCAGGAGACCCATGCACGAAGAGTCGGTAGGGGCTTGCACAGGCCAACTGCCAGCCAAACCATCAGGCGCCCGAAGTCGGACGCCCCATCGAAGGGCTACCCGACGTGGCCGGCATATGCTCGGAGTCCCACGCGGTCATCGACCTGAGGCTGGCAGCCGAGGTAGTCTGGGATGAGGCCAGTAGGGCCCATCTTCGGGTGCATGCTGTGGAACGTGTGGGGTTCGGGGCTAAGCCTGTGGCGGTGGGGGAGCAATGGGACAGTCCAGGGGCTGGCGCGAGGTTCCCGGAACTTCCGCTTTAGCGCTTATTGGCCAACGGGCCCTTGACGGACCCGCAGAATCCAGGTCCCTGGGCTAAACCTCGCTCCAGGGAAAGCCAGCGGCATCAGCCGGATACCTTCCGATAGAAGGAGGGACGGTAGGGCACCAGGCCGAAGGATCGGGCGTTGAGGAGGATCTCCGTGGGTCCCACGAAGAGAAACCCGCCCGGCTTCAGGCACCGCGCGAAGTCGAGGTACAGTCGTTCCTTCGCCTCCTCGGAAAAGTATATGACCACGTTCCGACAGACTATCAGATCGTGCTCTCCGACGAAGGGATCCCTGAGGAGATCGTGGCGGCGGAAGGTCACCTTGGAGCGGAGGTTCTGACCTACCCAGTACTGCCCAGTTCTTTCCAGCAAGTACTTCCCCCGATAGGGGCTGGGCACATGGCGGACCTGGGCCTCACTGTACGGCCCGCCCGCACGGGCGATCTGCAGCACTTGGGCATCCACATCGGTGCCCAGAATCCTGTGGCGCAGTCCCGGTCTGGCCTCTTCCAGCACCATGGCTACGCTGTAGGGCTCCGCGCCCACGGAGCAGCCGGCCGACCAGACGTCCAAGGCTTTCCCCTCCTTTAGGAGCAGAGGGAGGATCTCCTCCCCCAAAACTCGGTACTTCTCGGGGTCGCGGAAGAACTCGCTCACGTTAATGGTCAGAAAGTCGTTGAAGGCCTGTCGTTGGCGAGAGTCCGTCATCAGGGATGCGGCCAGCTCGTCCAACGATGTCATGCCCTGGCGAGCCAGGTAGGCATCCAGCCTTCGGAGGAGCTGGGATGTCCTGTAGCCCGACAGGTCAACTCCCAGGGCCTGAGCCACTTTCCTCTGGAACCTCTCGAACTCGGAAAGGGCCACTGTCACCGCCGCGACACCTCAGCCATCAGCTCCACGATGCGGCCGGCCACCCGGTGGAGGGGAAGCACCTCGTCGGCGGCTCCTGCCTCTATGACGCTTCTTGGCATTCCGAAGACGGTACAGGTGGACTCGTCCTCAACGATCACCCTGCCTCCTGCCCTGCGCACGGCTCTGGCGCCCTCTGCACCGTCGGAGCCCATGCCCGTGAGCACAGCTGCCACCGTGCGGGCACCGAACTCGGCCGCCAAGGAGATCAAGGTCACATCCACCGATGGCCGTACTCCGTGGACCTTGGGCCCTGCCTCGACTCTCAAACGCCCGTGCCGGACCACAAGGTGCTTGTCACCCGGGGCTACATACACGTGGCCCTCCAGGAGGCCTTCGCCGTCAGTTGCCTCGCTCACGGTCATGGCCGAGTCCATATCGAGCCGTCTGGCCAATGCCCCGGTGAAGCCGGACGGCATGTGCTGAACCACGAGCACTGAGCATGGAAGGTCCGCCGGCAACCTGGGCACCACCTCGTGCAGGGCCCTAGGGCCACCCGTCGAAGCACCGATGGCCACCACCGCGCGCGCCTCCATCTTCGTGCCCCGAGAGGGCGCCTTCGATGCCGGGGCACCGATACGCGCCCGACCTGGCACTATCCTGCTTCTGGCAGCCGCCTTCACCTTGGCTATGAGCTCATCGCCGAGGCTCACGATGCCCATAGCCGATCCGTTCTGGGGCTTGAGGATGAAATCGACAGCCCCCAGCTCGAGGGCCCGCAGGGTCACTTCGGCGCCCTCCCTAGTGAGGGAGCTGAGCATCACCACGGGGGTGGGCCGGGTGCCCATTATCTGCGCCAAGGCCTCCAGCCCGTCCATAACGGGCATCTCCACGTCCAGAGTGACCACATCGGGAGCCAGCGCCACGACCTTCTCCAGGGCCTCGGCTCCGTTGGCTGCCGTGTCCACCACTTGGATGTCCGGATCGTCGGCCAGCCTGCGCGATATGGCGTAGCGCATGAAGGCCGAATCGTCCACTACGAGGACGCGAAGGGCCATCTAACCCACCATCTTCTTGACTGCGGCGAGCACCCGTTCCGGCTCAAAGGGCTTCAGTACGAAATCCTTGGCCCCATTCTTTATGGCCTCTATCACCATCGCCTGTTGACCCATAGCTGTGACCATGGCGATGCGCGCCGAGGGATCCACCTCGCGGATCGCCTTTAGGGCCTGCAGGCCGTCCATCTCGGGCATAGTGATGTCCATGAGCACGGCATCGGGCCGCACCTGCTGGTAAAGCTGGACGGCCTGGAGGCCGTTCTCGGCCTCGATGACCTCGTAGCCGTGCTCCTTGAGCAGCCGAGAACAGCGCATGCGCATGAAAGCTGCATCGTCGACAACCATGACCTTGGGCATATCCACCTCCAAGCCTTAGATCTCTATGGGAACCCCCCTGGCAGTCCGCACCATCATGATCCCGGTCCCCGGGTCGAACAGGACCGTGCGGGCATGCCGACCGCCCACATCCGTACCGAACACCGGGATCGAATGTTCCTCCAGCGCCCTCCGGACCGCCTCGACGTTGCGGGCTCCAACGTTAAGGCTGAGGGCGGAAGGGCCCTGCAGGCCGAACATCTGGGCGCCCCCAGCCAGCTTAGCCCGTAGCCTGCTCCTGAAGGCGCCCAGCTCGAGCAGTTCCTCCTTCAGGGCCGCCACAGCCAGGTCGGCGTACTTGCCCGGCATGCCGACAGGCCCGGTCCCGTTGGAGGGCAACATCACGTGGGCCATCCCCGCCACCAGCAGGATAGGATCATACAGCACCAGCGCCACGCAGGACCCTATCCCATAGGCCACCAGGAGCTGGCCCGGAGCCCTTGCAGTCTTGAGCTCGCCTATGGCCACCTCCACGTGCTGGATCGCCATCACTGACACCTTTCCCTCAGCCTGCTCATAAGCTCCCAGTCGGGCACCACTAGGAAAACCCCCGCCAGCTCACGCCCCCCTTCGCCGAAGAGGGACCTTACCATGAGCACCCTGTCGGCCAGGGACCCGCTCCGCAGGAGCACCTCCTGGACTATGGCCCCACCCATGTCGGCCACCACCGCTGGAGGCACGCAGGGCACCTCCATGCCCAGGATATCGGCCAGGTGGCCCACGAAGCTGTTGGCCATGACGTTGCCCATCTCGGACAGGGCCGAGGTCTGCAGCTCGTCCAGGGCCATGGCGTCGCCCACCGTGCCGCCCAACATCAGCTCCAGGAGATCGCGTACGGTATCCGGAGGGAAGATCAACACCGTCTGGCAGCCGCCCCGGCCGTGAAAGGCCAGGTATACGCCCACTACAGGGGCTTCTGGACTGCCCAACAACGTCGAGACCTCCTTCAACGACAGTTCCCGGAGCCTGAACTCAAGGGCCGCGAGCTTGCAGTTCAGCATCTGCGAGAGGCTGGCCAGGGCCCGTTGGAAGGCCACGGCCATGACGCCCTCCAGGCACTCCATGTCCCTTTCAGAGAGCAGGGGTTGGGCACTCAGCATATAGAGACCTCCGCCTTCGCCGAATAGGTCGCCCGGCCCGCAGCCTTGAGCACGGCGCCGGCATCGACGATGAGACCAACCGTGCCGTCGTCCAATATGGTGGCGCCCGAGATACACGGAGAGGTGGCACCGATGCCGCTCAACGCCTTGATCACCACCTCCTGGTTGCCGAGGGGAGCATCTACCCTGAGGCCCAGCTTGCGCCCCCCCAGGCCTATCACTACAACGTGGGCATGGCCGGGCGGGAGCTCCAGGTTGGCCGTACCCCTCAGCAGATCGGCCAACCCGAGAACCGGTACCGCGTCGTCCCGGTAGTTGACCACGGGGCGGCCTCCCACGGAGGCTATGGCCTCCCTGGGCAACCGCACCACTTCGCTCACTGCCGTAAGGGGTATGGCGTACACAACGTCTTCGGCCCTTACCAGCAGCGCCCTGATGATGGCCAGGGTGAGGGGCAGCCGGAGCTCCACCTTGGTGCCTAGGCCTGGCTGGGACTCCAGCTTGACCGACCCATTCATCCGCTCGATGTTGGACCTGACCACGTCCATTCCCACGCCCCTTCCCGAAACCTCCGTTATCTCCTGGGCCGTCGAAAAGCCAGGAGCGAAAACCAAGTCCAGGGCTTCCGAGGCTGTGAGCCGAGCCGCCGCATCGGGGCTTATGAGCCCTTTGGCCACGGCCGCCTTCTTCACCCTCTCGGGATCTATGCCGCGTCCGTCGTCCTCGACCCGGATAACTATGCTGCCTTCCTCCTGCAAGGCACCGAGCCTGACGGTGCCTTCCTCGGGCTTTCCCGCGGCAAGCCTCTCCTCGGGCGGCTCTATGCCGTGGTCCACCGCATTGCGCAGGAGATGCATGAGGGGATCGACCACCACCTCTATCACGGTACGGTCCAGCTCGGTCTCCTGGCCCTCCACGATGAAGTTCACCCGCTTGCCGGCCTTCCGGGCCAGGTCACGCACCATGCGCGGGAACCGGCTGAAGATGGTCCCGATGGGAAGCATCCGGCTCCTGGAGACCTCCGTCTGAAGGTCATCGGTTATGCGCACCAATTGGTTGGCTGTCTCCAAAAGGCCCGCCGCGCTGCTTTCATCCACACCCCGAGCAACCGTGGCTGCGATGCGTGCTAGGCGGGTGCGCACTATCACAAGTTCCCCCACCAGGTTCATCAGGTTGTCCAGCCTCTCCAGGTCTATGCGAACGGTCCGCCCGAATTTCTCCCTGCCGCCAGATCCGTTGCCCGAGGCTTTGTAGGCAGGAGCTTCTGAACCCCGCAGTTCGGGAGAGCCATCTGCCTGGGCCATGCTGGCACCCGCCTGAACCAGGCGTTCCACGGAGATCTCCTCCACCTCGTCCACCCGACACAGTTCGTCCTTCAGGCGATCGGGAGGCAGGTCCGTGGATACGAACATGGTCAACTCGCGGCCCGTGCGTTGGTTCTCGATCTCCTCCAAGGAGGGCACGGAAGCTATCAGCTCTCCTCTGGCCATGGCCTCCATGCACAGTTGAAGCTGGCGAGCGGCCGAGAATCCGCTCACGGGAGATATGCGGGCCGTTACCCGGAAAACGGGCCTTCCCTCCGCAATGAGCGCTTCTACGGTGGCCAGTTCCAGTGCTGAGAGGCCATCGTTAGGCGCCGCAGGGTAGCCGCTGGGCGCCGACCTCCCCAGCTCACCGCTCTGCGACAGGGGCTCACCCCGCGCAAGGGCCGATCGGATCCCCTTCAACCTGTCGAGCGCCTGCAGGAGATCGTCCACCACCTCCGTCGTGACGGCCATCTCTCCCCTGCGGATCCTGTCCAGCAGATCCTCCATGGCATGGGCCAGCTCGGCCATGGGCGCCACGCCTGCAGTGGCCGCCGCTCCCTTGATGGTATGGGCGGACCTGAAGACCCTGTTCAGCAGGTCCGGATCCGCACCCGCCTCCTCCATCTGTAGCAGGCACTCGTCAAGGGTCTGAAGGTGTTCGTCAACCTCCGCCAGGAACAGGGCCTTCTCTTCTTCGTTGAGGTTGGTCAGGAGAAAGTCGGACATAGAAGCTCACCGGGCGGGAACATGGGCACAACTAAGCCACTCTCTCCACAGCCGGAGCCTCCGAGTGTTCGACCTCGCGGAGTACGTGGTCCAGGTTGACGAATATGATCAGCCGGCTGTCGACCCTCAGGATGCCTTTCAGGTATTCCGTCTTGGCCGTTGCCACCAGGTCCGACGGCCTCTCGACGGCATCGGCGGAAAACCGAAGCACCTCGGTCACGGAGTCCACGGCCATGCCCACGATCTGGTCGGCTAGGTTGACGACCACGATGCGGCCGTTGGACATATCGACGGAGCCGGGGAAACCCAAGCACCGCCGAAGGTCGATGACAGGCACAACCTTGCCCCGCAGGTTTAGCACGCCCATCACGTAGTCTGGACTGCCCGGCACCGGGGTAATGTGCTGCATGCGTATGATCTCCTGCACCCTGGAGATCTCCACACCGTAGTGCTCGCCGCACAGTTGGAATACCACAAGCTGTCCCTGCATTGTCCTTATACCTCCCTGAAGGCCAGATGTATCTCGAAGGTCCCGAAGTTCCCCTGGAGGGGCACCACCAGCCGCCGCAGAGATAAGGTAGAGATGCGCGTTGGGCCATTTCCGTTCACGATGGCAGGCGGCGATATCTGAAAGGGCCACCCGGCCTGTGCCAGCGAGGTAGCCGCCCTGCCCGTGATGACGTTGCCGAGCTCCGCTATGCCGCTGAGCCCTAGATTGTCCAGCTCCGTAACGGGCTCGCCGGTCATGGCCGAAAGCAAGTTGAGGGCTGTCTCCTTGTCCAAGGTGTAGATGGCCAGACCTTCGAGCTTACCCGTCATGCCCACGACCACCCCTATCCCTCGAGCCGCGATGGGCCCCGTCTCAACCCTAGGCACCCCCATGTTCACCGAAAACCCTGTCTCGGCGGACAGGACGCCCTTTGCCGATCCTAGGAAGGCATTCACTATCTCTGCTTTCACCTCCAAAACCCCTCCCTCGCCTGGTGCACGGCCATCCCTGCCCGTGGATGGGCCGCTCGTCTCGGGTGTACAATGAAGGCCCAAGGAGATATTCGACATGGCGCGGTCGGACTCTCAAGTACGAAGTTACTTACCTACAGGGCGCGTGTTCCTAGCCCTTTTCGGTACCACCCAAATTGCAGTCTGGGCGCACTAGCCGCCATCGATCCCCCATGAGTACTACGCCCGTCCCATGTGCCAGGGTCCTTCTGCCCCAGCCGCAACTACCTGCAGAGGTGGTTCGCAGGGCCAACAGGTTCAGGGTCGAAGTCCTCTTGGACGGGCCGATCTCTGCCTACCTGCCCAACAGCGGACGGATGAGGGAGCTGATCTACCCCGGAGCGAGGGCCTATGTTTCGCCCGCAGCCCGAAGGCGTGCAAGGACTAGCTACGACCTGCTGTTGGTAGAGCAGGGTGACCTGCTGGTCTCGGTAGATTCGCGCCTGCCCAACCAACTGGTGGCCCAGGCCCTCCAACACCGCTGCCTGCCCGAGGTGGGGAAGCCGACAAGCGTCCGGTCTGAAGTCAGATGGGACCGGAGCCGCTTCGATTTCGCCCTCAGCTGGGGTCTCCAGGAAGGTCTGCTGGAGGTAAAATCCGTCACCAAGGTGGTCGACGGGGTAGGCCGTTTTCCGGACGCAGTGACCTCCCGGGGAGACCGTCACCTCAAGGAGTTGATGGTGGCACGCAGCCGCGGCTTGCGGGCGATCGTGCTCTTCGTGGTCCAGAGGGCAGACGCCCAGGCCTTCGGACCGGACTGGGAGGCTGACCCGCTCTTCAGCGCCACCCTGGTCCAGGCGTCGGCCGCCGGAGTGGAGATATACGCCCGAAGGTGCCGCGTCTTTCTCCACCAGGTTCAGCTCGAAGACCCTCTCCCTGTAGAGATCTAGGAGGCTTCGATGGCTTCGGAAGTGATCGTTCGCGTCATCAGGGACAACGTCACGGAAAGCTATCACCGCGGTTCCCTGGCCGTGGCCGATGCCCAGGGCAACCTGTGGGGATATATCGGCGAACCCGAGGCCACGGTACTGATGAGATCGGCCATGGCTCCCTTCGTAGCCATGTTGTTGGTGGAAAGTGGAGCAACCCAGAGGCTGGGCATCGGCGATGACGAACTGGCCCTGGTGGCCGGAGCCCACAGCGGCGAGGCGGAACAGGTCGGAGCTGTGAGGTCGATCCTCTCGAAGGCGGGGCTCCGAGAGGAAGACCTTGCCTGCACGCCCTCCATGCCCCTCCACGGTCCCACGGCACTGAGGTTGGCGTGCCAGGGGGAGATCCCCCGCCCCATCCTGTGCCCCTGTTCGGGCAAGCACGCGGGCATGCTGGCCCTGTGCTCCCACTACAGCTGGCCCGCTCAAGGGTACCTGGCTCCTCAACACCCAGTCCAGCAGTTGATAGCCACCACCGTGGCCGAGCTGACGGGCCTGCCGGCAGAGCGGCTGACAACGGCCTACGGATCCTGCGGTGCACCAACCCTTGCCGTCCCGATCTACGCCCTGGCTACCGCGTACGCAAAGCTGGCATCGGCACGATCCACCGCCGGAGCAGGCCGAGAGCGCAGTTTGCACAGGGTGGCCTCGGCCATGAGGGCCCACCCGCGCATGGTGGCCGGCAGCGGCAGGTTCGATACCGACTTGATCGAGCTCTCCCAAGGAGAGATCCTGAGCCGTCAGGCCGGAGAGGGCCTGCAGTGCCTAGCCCTTACCAGCAAGGGGTTGGGCCTCGCCCTGAAGATCGACGACGGGTCCCACCGGCCCACGGCCCCGGCCGTTTCCTCCCTCCTGGCCAGCCTCGGGCTGGCGGATGACCAGACCCTTGCCAGCCTCCGGGATCGCCACTTCCCCACAGTGCGGGCAACCGACGGCAGGATCGTTGCTCAGATCGTTCCAGAGATCAGCCTCAAATGGCTGCCTCCTCGGCCGGAGCCCTAGGGCCCCATTGAAGCAACGATCTTCTCTCGACGTAGGCAAGGATCACCGCCCCCAACGTCAGGGCAAGGGTCACCACCGAGACCGCCACGTTGACCACCGGAACCACCGAGAGGGCCGTCAAGATCACGACCCCCAAAATCAGCTCAAGGACCATCCTAAGCCTGGGACGGGAAGGACCCTCGACCTTCAAGAGCTTCAGTATGCCCCCGCCAACGGCCATGCCAACGACTACGTTTCCCAAGGAAAGCACGAAGGCGAAGGCAGCAGCTAGTACGGCTGTCGCCATCACCCCTCCGATCACTATGGTCATCAGCAGCAGCACAAGGAGCAGCAAAGGGATCACGATGAGGGCCAGTATCCCAAGCCCAAAGGAGGGCAGAAGCCGCCTCAAGGCCACATCTGCCACGGCGGCAGCCGCCGCGGGAAACAGGACTATCAACAGGAAACCCAGAAGCAAGGGCGCCACCATGGACTTCAGCCTGTCCACGACGACGGATCCCACTGACCGCTCGACGGTGCGGCCGTTGGGCCGAGCCACCCTCTCCACCGCGCCCGAGATCTGGGCTCCCGGCGCAATGCTGGGTTCGTTCTCGGACGAGTAAGTAAGCCCCCGATCCAGCCTTGCCGTCGCCTCGATCTCCAGCTGGGAGGCATCCACCCTGGCCGGCCCCCCTATCCGTCCTGATATGGTCACCGAGCTCCCTGCAGCCTCCAGACGTCGGCCTACGGTGCCACCTATCTCGAGATCGCCGCCCGCCACCAAGGCATCTCTCTCCACGGTGCCTTCCTTGCTGATCCATAGGTCATTGCCAGCAGCCAAGATATCCCCCGTTACCCTTCCGTTGACCCTCACCGACTGGCCCACAGCGCGCACGGTGCCGTACACCACACCGTTGGGTCCCACAATCACCTCCTGTGCTACCGCCATCACCGTGCCGGTGACCGGCGCGTTGATGTACACCCGCTGGGCCAGGGCAAGGACATCCCCTCTGACAGGATGGCCTATCTCTAGGGTAGGACCGAAAAAGTAAAGGTCGTCCTCCACGGGCGCCGAGGGAGCCTCCGACACGATGCTGGCCGCCCTGCCGTCAGCAGCCGCTGAATGCAACATAGCTACAGCCAAAAAGAGGGCCGCGCACGCGGGCAGGAGGTACCTAAAGACAGCCCTGAGGTAAGGCGGTCCACTGCCGCGCCTAGGGGCTGGGCACACAGCAAAAAACATAGTTCTCCCTCCCTATCTGCAAAACGTAGGGGAATTATATCCAAGGCGAGGAGCGCGCCACACAAGCAACCTGATCTGTGAAGGCCAGCTTATAATCTTTTGCCGGTTGTCTGCACCCGGTAGATTGGGGATAACATGGATAAGCTTGAAGCCCTCTCGCGGTGCGAGCTCTTCCAGGAACTATCCACCAACGAGCTGAGCACCCTGGCCCAGAGCTTTAGACAGCGCCGCTACCTCCGCGGTCAGGTGGTGTTCCTCGAGGGCCGCCCCGCAGAAGTTGTGTGCGTGGTGGCCTCGGGGAGTGTGAAGCTCACCCAGGACACTCTGGAGGGCCATGAACTGATCCTTCGCGTCGTCCATCCGGGAGAGGCCTTCGGGGCCGTTGCGGCCCTGATCGGCGACGTGTACCCGCTTACGGCCGTGGCCCGGGAGGACAGCACTGTGCTCTGCTGTTCAGCCTCCCGCTTCAGGGAGTTGGTGGAGGATTACCCCTCAATAAGCCGCAGGGCGCTCCGTATCGTTTCCGCCAGGCTGCGGGAGGCCTTTGCGCGCATACGGGAGCTGTCCCTGGAGCGGGTGGACCGCCGCATCGCTCGGACCCTTCTGAGGGCCGCCGACGGGAACCTCCACAGGCCCGGCGGACCCGTTGTCAGGCTCACCCGGCAGGAGCTGGCGGAACTGGCGGGAACCACCCTCACGACGGCGAGCCGCACCGTTGCCCGATTCCACCGGCTCGGAGTGGTGAGAGCAGGCCGGCAGAACATCTCGATCCTTTCCGTCGACGGTCTGCGCGCCATAGCCGAGGAGAGCGAGACCAGGGAAGGTTGGCCCTCGGTAACCGCGGGGCTTCTGCCCTAACCTCTGCCGCCCTTTTGGGCCAGGATCAGCTGAAGGCCGGCGGGGGAGAGGGGATGGAAGACGATCCCTACCAGGCCGGCCGATTTCATCCACATGCGGAAGTCTAACTCCGAAGAGACTGTTCCACTGTCGCCCTGGAGCGAGAGGGCCAGTTGGACAAGGGTGGCCCCGAACCCAGTATCCCTCACCCAGTCTAAAACGCCCAACCCGCCATGTCGGGCCAGGCATCGGGTCGCCGAGAAGAAGAGCATGGAGTTCTCCTGCCAGCCCCGATGGGCTGTTACCTCCACCAGAGCTACCAAACCAAAGTTGCCCAGCAGCTCCGGGCCAGGCGTCCCGCTCACCACGCTCACGCGAAAGCCGGCCCTGCGGAACCCGCCTTCCACCACTCCCGTTGGGTCCCCTACCACCAGCACCTCCCTCGCCTTAGGGAACCTCTGCCTGGCCAAATTCACAGCCGTTTCGACAGCCTCGCCCCGGAGTGCTCTCGTCGGTAACTCGCCCAAAGGCCTACGTAGGCCCTCGAGGATGGTATCCCTCGAGAACACACCCCAGTCTTCCATGCCCAGGATGTCCGCCCGAGGCCCTCCAGGCCCTGCTCCCTGTGCAGGCGGCAGGTAGAAGCCCTCATCGGCATCCCCTGCAAGGTGCCCGAGGGCAGCAAGCGCATCACACAGGCTGGCCAAGGGTCTCTCGCGAAGGCCAAGGGCCTGGGCCATAGCTAGAGGCCTGAGGGTACGGCCCGCCAGAAGGTCCAGGATCCCCGCAGCCCTAGCCGCCTCCAGGAGTTCCCCTTCCAGATCTTCACTAGGCCCCTTGTCACTCACAATTAGAGGATACCGCTAGGAGCTCTATCCTTGTGCGTCGGTCCGCTGCTTCCCTCGGTGCATACCATCGAGGACAAGCCCAATGATGACCCCTAGCCTGACCGCCGCTTAGCAACCACGATGAGCCGGTGCGAGTACACCCCATCGGGCACACAGGTTATAAGCGTCAGGGTCTCATCCGGGGTCGGATCCATCACCGACGTCTCGGAGGGGAGGACAACCTTGGTCTCCACCACCTGGTAGAGATAGACGTCGCCGAGGGTGAAGAGGATTATCCCATCGCCCACCCTGACCTCAGGCAGGCGCTTGAAGACGGAGCCCTCGGTCGGATGGCTGACGTGGCCCGAAAGCACGACGTTGCCCGGCCCGCCCGGCAGGCCGGTACCCAGGTGGTACCCGACCGCGTGGTCGGCCGTCTGCCAGACGAGCCTGCCCTGACGGTCGTAGACCGTCTCCACAGTTACTACCTTGCTGTCCAGCCCGATGGACGGCATCACCAACCGGACAGGGGCGGAGACGAGGTAAGGGCTTCCCGGCTGGGGCGCATAGGGATCCGATGGAGGGGGTTGAGGGACCGTATCCACAGGTGCCGTGGTGGGAGCAGGTGAGGGAACCGCCGGCACGGCCTCTCGGGCCGCAGCGCCCGACGGCTGAAGGCCCAGGGGCCATGCCATGGCAAGGGCAAGGCCAACGGCCACCCCAACAAAGGAGCCTACAAGCAACATCGCGACAGAGCGCATCAGACGGCCCTGTCCACAAAGGCCGATCCCTGACCAAGGCTCGGCCTGTAGGTATCCAGCAGGGACCTGGCCCGGGCCGTTTCGTGAAGGGCCACGGCGATACGATCCAGCAGCCTCCGGGCCTCCTCCACGAAGCGGGCGTCCATCTCCGCCAGGAGCTGAGCCTGCTGGGGATCCAGTCGGCCCGCCTCGGCGATGAGTCGCTGCCGATCGGCCAGCAGGTGGTCGAGTTCATCGAAGCGGAACTCCCTCAGGAGTTCCAGAGCCCTGGAACTGCAATTGGCCAGCCGCTCGAAACTGCCCACCGTCAGGACACCCCCAACAGAACACGGCTTTCCACCGCGTCGCTGGCACGCGCAGCCGTCTCCCAGGCCGGCAACAGCTCCTGCAGATAAGACAGCACCTCCCGCACCGGCTCCGGGTCCTTGCGGAGGTTTGCCTCTATGAGGCGCCCCAGCATGTAGTCGTAGATAGCAGACAAACTTGAGGCAACCTCACCTGCCTCCGGGTTCAGCGTGGCTCTAAGCTCCAGCAGGATCTCCTGAGCCCTTAGGAGGGCCGTATGGGACAGCTCGATGTTTCCCTGATCCATGGCCGAACTGGCGATCGAAAGGAACCTGACAGCTCCTTGGTATAAAAGGACCACAAGCTGTCCTGGCGTGGCTGTCTCGATCTGGGTTTTCCTGTAGCTGCTGTAAGGATTGTCCACCATGTCCCCCTCCCCGCTATCCGGTAGTGCCGGTAAGGTTCGAGAGCTGGAGCATCAGCTGTGCGCTCTGGGCCTGATACTGAGCCAAAATGGATTCCAGCCTGGCAAACTGTTGGCGCAGCAGCGCTTCCCTGGCATCTATCCGGTCCTGAAGCACTTTCATGCGGGTGTCTATGTCCCTCAGCTCGCGGTCATAGGCATCCATCTTGGAGGCCATCAGCCCGTTGGCGGCCAGCACCTGGCCCAGATAGTCCGACAGCCTCACGAAGGCCCCCATGCTGTCCACAGCGACATCCAAGTACTGCGTCGAGTTGGTCAGCGTGGCATCGGCCGTAAGGGTAACCCCTGGGATGAGGGTGCTGTTAGTGCCCCCTGGGGCTATGGTTCCAGAAACAGTAGGCCCAGGCGTGCCACCCGTAGGGGTGAAGTAGGCGGTGATGTTGCCCGAGGCATCCGTAGTGATGGCGTAGCGCCCGCTTTGGCGCACGCCGATGGGACTGCCCGATGCCGAGACCAGGCTGCCAGATCCCGAGAGCGTGACGTGGCTCGCGAACCCGGCGAAGAGCTCCATGACAGCGTTCGGGTTGTCCTGCAGGGCCTTGGTCAGCTTGGCCTCATCCAGCACAAGGCTGTTGGTGCTCCCCGGCGCGCTGCCGATGGGACCTGTGCTTATCCCCACGTCGGCCAAGCTTCGGTAAGGGCCCGAGGCACCCAGCACCACATCCGTGACAATCGACCGCAGGCGGCTCTTCAGAATGGCCATGGTGGGGTCCCCGAGCAGCTTGCCCGCCGACTTGGTGTCCGGATCGTATCCGGAGTTCTTGTCGATCATGGAGGCCAGGGAGTTGAACTGCTCGACGAAGCTGCGCACCAGTCCAACCACGGAGGCGGTATCCTGGGATACGGTCACGTTCACTGGGTCGGCGCTAACCGCGTTCAACTGCAGGGTAACTCCAGGTATGACCCCTGTCACTGTGTTGGACGAGCTTGTCAACGTCTGGAAGCCGCTGCCCGTGTCCACAGCGAACTCGGCGGTCTGGCCAGCCTCCTGCACGGCTCCCAACACTCCGATAGCAGCCAGGAAGTTGCCCACATTGTCAGTCATGCTGATGAGGGCGCTGCCCGTTCGGTTCGAAGTCAGGCGCACCTTGTCCGCTATTGGGTCGTATGCCGCCGTCACTCCCGCGCCCGACGTGTTTATCCGGGAAAGGACAGAGGAAATACTGTCCGTGGGCCTGTAGCTGATGGTGACGCCGTTGATGGTGAAACTACCCGTCCCATCGGGATTGAGGCCACCGATGGGGGTGCTAAGCCTCGCCGTGGTCAACGGCTGGTTCGCCAAAGCTGTGCCCAGCATACCTATGCTCTCCAGGTAGTCCCTGCCGTTGGCGGTTACGCCCACCGAAAGACCGGTACCGGTCCCTGCAGAGCTGATATCTATCGTGTAGGCCGCGCCCGGTGTCTTCTGCGTCAGGGTTATGGAGCCATCGGCGTTGGCCGTGGCTATCACCGTCGATCCGGGCGTATTGTTTATGTCGTTGGCTATAGAGACCGCGTTGTCGTAAGAAGTGTTGGACGCCGGGGTAGCCGTCGTGACGGTGGTCACACCGTTTATGGTTATGGTGGTGGACGCCAGCGCTCCTGCCGCCACTGGACCGCCCGTCACTGTGGCAGCAATGAGGCCCTTGGGTGCAGCATCGTACAGTTTCGCCACCTGGAGGAAGTTGCTAGTGTCGCTTCCCGAGCCCAGCCGGACGGTGTATCCTGCTGGCCCCTCCAGCCTGAGGAGGTTAGGCCTCCCGTAGGCGTCGTTGGCCAGGCTGGCGGTGATGCCGAGCCCGGATGCGTTGATCTTGGCGATGATAGTGTTGTCGCCAGGTGCGTCGGTCCCGTTGGACAGCACGGTACTGCTGTCTATGCTGATCACACTGCTGCTGAAGGCGCCGGTTGTCGGGTTGTAGATAGAGATAGTAAAGGTACCGTAGGTGGGTGCCGACGCGAAGCCGGCGGAGGCCAGCGGAGCGGATGGATCGACCGCCAAGCCCACCGGGCCGGAACTGGCAACCCGGGTGGGGGTGGCCAGCCTGTTCACCACCACCCTGAAACTGCCTACCATGGCTTCGGAAGAGGCCGTAGCAGATACGGCCGAACTGCTGGCCACCGCCTGCTTCACATCTATGCCGGCCCTGAGCGTTAGCCTCGAGACCGCAGCCTGAAGGTTGAGGAGGCTGGTATTGATGGACCGAACGAGGTCCAAGGTCGTCTGGATGTCGGTCTTCTTCTGCTGGAGACGAACCAGGGGCTGTCGCTCAATGGACAGCAGCTTCTCTATGATCTGGCTGGTATTGAGGCCCGAGACGATGCCGTCTATGGAAAGGCTGCTCACCGCTCACCCACCTTACCAGTATGAAGAATGTCTGCCCTGCGCCGATGGGCCTCTAGAGCCTGCTGATAGGCCCGCAGCTCCGCGGCCATCTTCAGCACCTCCTCGGGCGGAATCTCCCTAATAACTTCTTCGCTGGCCCGGTCGACCACCTGGATCATCACCTCTCCGTCCCTGACCACAAACCTGGCATAGGTGAGAGGTACATCCAACTTCGGGGCAGGCTCGGGCCCTACCTTGTCGGCTGTCCGGCGCGCCGGCTCCCTGCCCACCTCGGCCCGGGACGAGCCCGGGTACGTCGTCGGCCTGTAGGAAGTTGTAGACACCACAGGCTTTATCTCCATGTCCCCGGCCATCTTTTCCTACACCCTACCCTCGGTCCTTGGCACAAGCCCACCGGCAGCACGGTTTAATATCGCTGGTTGTTGCTAGGGCCCGGGGCGACTATGCCCCGGGCCCCCTCTGCGCCCTGCTGGTTACCTGAGCAACGCCAGCACAGCCTGAGGCGACTGGTTGGCCTGAGCGAGGATAGCTACACCCGCCTGCTGGAGGATGCTGTTCTTGGTGAAGTTGACAGTCTCGGCGGCCATGTCCACATCGCGGATGCGGCTCTCGGAAGCCGTCAGGTTTTCAGCCGCCACGCCGAGGTTGGCGATGGTGTGCTCCAGGCGGTTCTGGTAGGCACCCAGGCTGCTCCTGGTCCCCGAAACATCGTTGATGGCCTGGTCGACGCTGTTCATCAGGTCGGCGGCCGTGGTAGCATCAGGCGACGCCACGAAGGCCGTAACCGCAGCATCCAGACTGGCTGGGCCGCCGCTAACGGTACCGATAGCGGTAGCCTGCATGTCGGCAATGGTCACCGAAACGGTCTGGCCAGCGTTGGCACCTATCTGGAGCGAGATGCCCGTGGAAGCATAGGTCCCGTCCAGGAGCACCTTGCCGTTGAACTGCGTTGTGGTGGCGATGCGGTTGATCTCATCCCGGAGGGCACTGACCTCGCTGGCCACTGCGGCACGGTCATCGGCACTGAGGGTGTCGTTGGAGGCCTGGACCGCCAGCTCCCTCATCCTCTGGAGGATGGAGTGGACTTCGTTCAGGGCTCCTTCTGCGGTCTGGATGAGGCTGATGCCGTCCTGGGCATTGCGGATGGCCTGGTTCAGGCCCCTGACCTGCGCCCTCAGTTTTTCGCTGATGGACAGCCCAGCCGCATCGTCGCCAGCTCGGTTGATCCTAAGGCCTGAGGAGAGTTTCTCTATGGATTTTGCCAGGTTAAAGGCGGTTACCGAGAGGTTTCTCTGAGCGTTGAGGGCTTCTACGTTTGTGTTGATTCGCATTCCCATTTTTGGCCTCCTTTGCCTTTCTAGGTCTTAAGTTTCTGACCTGCAGATTCCTTTCTGCGGCTTACAGCCAGATTTACCGCCCGGCTGCCCAGCGTCTTGACCCTTATTAACCAACTAGCCTCCCTACTTCATCACCTCCCGGGTATATCTTCGGAAGCTCCGCCATCGGGTTTAGACCTTTTCTTTAACATCCTTCCCAGTTCATCCAGCAGCCCTGTCGCAATTCCCCCTGAAGGGGCAGCGGCCCTGCGGTTGCTGGAAGCCACTTCGTCCAACAGCTCCCCGCGCAGTACCTGCAGAGGCCTGGGAGCGGATATGCCGATCTTGACCCTGTCGCCGTCCACCGACAGCACGGTGACAACGATGTCTTCACCTATGTGGATCCTCTCCCCTGATTTCCGCGTGAGGACTAGCATAGGCGCGAGTTCCTCAGGGAGCCTGGTAGACCACGTGGCGCAGGGGATACCCGCTGTCCTCCAGGATCACCTGCACCCCCAGCCCATTGCGGCGGTTCACCACCAAGGGGGCCAACAGGTTCGCCGTCACCAGGGGCGGGTCCTCCTGGAGCGTAAGGATCGCCAGCACCAGGGCATCTCCAGGGTCTTGGAGGTTCAGCAGGCTCACAAAGGCGTCGGGGAGCTCGAACTCGTAGCCTCGCAGAAGGAGGCCGGCCATGCAGACAGGCAGAACGCGGGAGGGATCCGCATCGGGCGCCAGAAGCATAATGGGCCATACCCCTTCGGCCAACAGGGTAAAGTCCTTCCAGTGTTCGAGCCCCACAAGGCCCCTGGGAAAGTGTACGGCCATTGTGGCCGGACCTGCCTTGGAACCTTTTGTCTTCGGGCTTGTGACGATCATAGGTATCCTCACGTCGTGTGGGTTTCCGAACTCACTTGAGGAAGTCCAGGAGGCTCGGCTGTATGGACCTGGCTCCAGCGGCCAGGGCCGCCCGATAGGCCGCCTCCTCTCGGGAGAAGGCAGTTATGGCCTCGGCCACATCTATGTCCCTGCGCTTGGACAGCAGGTCCCTGAGGTTCACGTCCAGGTCGCTGAGGCGGGACACGGCGTCCTCAAGGCGGTTTACCCTGGAGCCAACCTCCGCCCTGGCGGCCAGCACGGTGTCTATTGCCGTATCGAGGGACGCTATCGAAGCCTGCACCCCCGTCGTGCTTCCCATCTGCAGGGCGTCGCGCAACTGTATCAGGGCAGCAAAGGCCGGGCCGAAGAGAGGTCCACCTGCCAGGTTCACAGCCACCAGAGCTCCTGGCCCTATCTCCCTGTAGACAACCCCGGCATCGCCGTTGTAGCTGACCGAGCTGGGCGGCCAGCCCACGGCCGAGAAGGGCGGAGCGTTGCTCTGGAACCCGCCGAAGACGTAGGCATCGCCATACTGGGAGTTGCCTACCTGTATCATCTGCTCCAGCAGCTGCTCCACCTCCCTGGAAGCTGCCTGCATGTCCTGCACCGATAGGGTCTCGTTGGCGCCCTGGACTGCCAGCTCCCGGGCCCTCTGTAGGACATCGCCAGCACTGCCGAGGATCCTGTCCACCGTGTTGAGAAGGCTGAGGGCGCCCTCGGCGTTCTCACGGTACTGGGAATTTATGTCGACGGCGCTCTGAAGGTCAAGGACGTGGGCAGCGGTCACCGGCTCCTCCGATGGCCATCTGACGCGCAAGCCGGAGCTGAGCTGGGACTGGTACTTCTCCAGCCTGGCGACGTTGCGGCTGAGGTTCTGCAGGAAGGTGTCAACGATACTGTTGCTGGTCACGCGCATGGCCGCCTACCTCCCCACAAGGCCTGTGCCGTTGATGAGCCGGTCCAACAGCTCGTCGAAGACGGTCATTGCCCTCGCCGCGGCATTGTAGGCGTGCTGAAACCTGATGAGGTTGGCCGCCTCCTCGTCGAGGGACACGCCCGACACGCTGTCCTTCTGTTTCCTGAGGTGGGAGAGGATGTTCTCTTCGCTGTCCACCATGTTCTGGGCCTCCTGCCCCCGTACCCCCAAGGAGGTTATCATGGCCCTGTAGTAGGCCCCTATAGTGGTACTCTGCCCCCCTACCGACACCGCATCCCGGGCGAGCCTAGCTATGGCCAGGGCAGTGCTGTTGTCCCCAGGTGCAGAGGGATACCCCGAAGCGGCAATGTTGTTGAGATCGGTCTGCATAGGTGATGCCAGGGCCATGTCGGCAGCGCCTGTGCCAGTAAAGAAATCCAGCCCCGTGGAACCGTTGAGGCCGTAGCCTGACCGATGCCGCAGGTTCACCTCGGCCATGACAGCCGAAGCCAGAGCGTCCAGGTCGGCCCGCTGTTGGGCAAGAAAGCCGTCCCTGAAGTCCAGGTTGGCTCCTACCTCGCCTCCGCCTGGGTCGATGATCTGGCCGTCGGACGCCCACGCCAGCACCGCGCTGCCCACGGCATCGGCCCTAATGGCCACGAGGTTGGTCCTGTCGCCGCTTACCAATGCCCGGCCGTCCACGAAGACGTCCAGAAAGCCGTTGGGCCTCTCCTGATAGCTGATCCTGAGCAACCCGCTAAGTTCGTCCAACAGGAGGTCCCGCTGATCGCGGAGATCGTTCGCCCTGTTGCCAGTCACCTCCACCTTGGAGATCTGGAGGTTGAGAGCCGCAATGCGGTTCGCCAGGGAGTTGACCTGGTCTGCCTTTACCTGGAGGTCGTAGTTGATGCTGGCCCTGACATCGTCGAGTTGGGAGGCCAGGTGGTTAAAGGTCGCCGCCAGACTGGCACCCTGCTCCCGCACGTAGGCCCGGACGGCCTGGTTCTGGGGATCGGTGCTCAGCTGCTGCCAAGCGTTCCAGAAACGGTCCAGCTGGGCCGACAGGGCCCTGTCGCTGGGTTCTCCGAAGACGACCTCCACCTTGCGTATGATCTCCTGGGCTACCTGCCAGTAGCCCTGTCGCAGGAGCTCCCCTCTGATCTGTAGGTCCAAGAAACCGTCCCTTATGCGGCGGATCTGGTCGACCTCGACGCCGGTACCGATCTGGCCAGGAACCACCAGCCGTGTGAAGGCAGGAAAGGGGAAAGGCGTCGACGGTACCATGTGGACGTCCTGCCGGGAGAACCCCTCCGTGTTGGCATTGGCAATGTTGTGGTTGGTGACGTCTATGGCCATCTGCTGAGCCATGAGGGCTCTGAGGGCGACGTTGATGCCGAAGAAAGCCGATGACACGCGCCTATGCCTCCCTGTCGACTAGGCGGCCGCCGAGGGCGTGGGCTCCAGCCAGCCTGCCCTCCTGGCCATATTGGAACCCGACCTGTGACAGACTCAGCAGGAAGTCGATGGTCCCTCGCGTCACCCGCAGCTGCTGTCTCAGCATCTCCGCGTTGGCGCGGCTGAGGCTCGCCACATCCTCGAGCTCTCGCTTCAGCCTGTCCGCCCGCTCCCAGAGCGCCTCCCTCACATCGGGGAAGGCCTGGGCCACATCGCTCAACACGCTGCCTCCCATGCCCTGGGCCTCCAGCCACTCGCTCCGGCGTTGGTCCAGCTCTTTCATCTCGGCCACGAGGCCCATCTTGCGGCTCACGGCCGACAGGAGGCTATCCACATCGCCTGAGACCATGGCCCTCCGCTCGGCAGATAGGGCATCCCGCATCCGTCGTGCCACATCTATCTGTTGATCCAGCAGCTTGATGAGCGAGCGCACATCTCTACTCTTGCCAGCCATGCTCCCGATAACCTCCCTGTGCGCCTATCCTTCCAGCATCTTCCTGGCAACCTCGATGGCGGGCACGTGGTAGGTTCCCGCCTCCACCTTCTGTCTGAGCTCATCCACCTTATGGGAGCGAAAATCGGGCATATGAGCCACCATTGCCCTCAGCCTGGCCATCTCCTTGGCCTGGGCCGAGATCTCTACCTCCTCCTGGGGACGGATTGTCTGGATGGCGTTCGAATCGGCCCTATGTCGAACCTGGTCAACGGCCGGATGTTCCCGGACCTGCCCGGAAGTAACTAATTGCTGTGGCGAAACCTTCTCTACGGTCATTCCTCACCTTCCACAGATTTCACAGGCCCCCGCTGAAATATCGTTTCCGATTATCGACAGCGCCAGATCGCCAGTTTAGGGCTATTTCCTGAGGTTTGCCGCCATGCCAACCATTTCGTCCAGAGCCTGGAGGGCCCTCAGGTTCAGCTGATATGCGCGCTGGGCAACTATCATCTGGGTGAACTGCTCCGAAAGGTCCACGTTGGAGCCCTCGAGGAAACCCTGGACGACGGTGCCGAGGCCACCCGTCCCAGGTGTACCCGGAACCGCCGGGCCGGAGGCCTCGCTTTCCAGGTAGAGTCCGTTGCCAAGCCCCACCAAACCATCGGGGTTGGCAAAGATTGCCAGCTCCACCCTGCCGCCCTCCACCCTCTGGCCCGTGGCCGGATCCACGGCCGTCACGGCCCCGTCAGATCCGACGACGATGTCCCGAGCCCCGACGGGCAGTCTGACACCTGCCAAGGGATACCCGGAGGCACTGACGAGCCGCCCCGAAGGGTCCAGGTGGAAGGCCCCGTCCCTGCTGTAGGCATAGCCTCCCGTGGGCAGTTCCAGACGGAAGAACCCCTGCCCAGCTATGGCCAGGTCCGCCGGGTTGCCCGTGGCTTCCCAGGGGCCCTGCCGGAACAGGTGCTGCATACCCGCGAGGGTCACACCCGTCCCCAGATCAATACCTTCCCGTACGGTGCCAGCAGCCGTGGGCCTCTCCCACGAGACCCGAACATAGGGCAAATCCTGCAGGGAAGGGCGCATGGCCTTGTAGCCGGAAGTCCGAAGGTTCGCCATGTTGTGTGCCACCACATCCATGACCTGTTGTTGAGCCCACAGACCAGCTGCCGGAATGGCGAAAAGCGAAATCATAGCGCCTCCTAAGCTGTCCTGCCTACGTCGTTGACGCTCCTACTCAGTATTTCGTCCTGCATCTGCAGTAACCGCAGGCTCGCTTCGTAAGATCGGGTCGCCGCCATCATGTCGACCACCGCCTGTGCCAGGTCTACATTGGCCATCTCCAGGAATCCCTGATTGACCGCCGAGTTGGCCGGAGGTTGGCCCTGGCCTGTGGCCTCGAAGAGGTTGGCGCCCACCTTCCGCACCTGCCCAGGCTGGAACTCCGTGAGCAGTAGCCTGCCGATCTGCTGGCCGCCCACAGCGATGGTGCCGTCGCCGCTGACCAGGACCTCGCCCTCCGGGAGCTGAACCGGCCCGCCCTCGCCCAAAACAGGGTATCCGGAGGAGTTCACGAGAAAGCCCTGGGCATTTCTGGAGAAGCTACCGTCCCTGGTGTAGCGGACTCCCTCAGGGGTCTGTACGGCGAAGAAGGCGGGGCCTGAGATGGCAAGGTCCAGCGGCCTACCGGTATCCACCAGGGCACCCTGGGCTAGGTCGACCATAGGTGGTGGCGCCGCGACCCCCGTGCCCAAGGCCCCGACCCACGCAGGCTGGCCATCGAACAGCCTGAACAGATCCAGAGCAGGGTACTCCTCCAGGCTGGTGATGTCCTGACGGTAGCCAGGGGTATTGAGGTTGGCCAGATTGTTGCTGATAGCCAACTGCCTGGCCATCTGGGCAAGAAGCCCCGAAGCCGCCGAGTATATGCCGCGTATCATCTGTCCCTCCTCATCGCGTGGTGCATCAGGCCCACGGCCACGGCCCCAAGCACCAGGGTCGCCCCGAGGGCCACGGTCAGGACCGAGCGCATATCCGGAGCTCCCTGAGGCTGGGCTGCAGGGACCTTGATCTCCACCGGACGGGGCGTATCGGCTGTGGAGCCCCCTGTCTTGGGAAGATCCGCTGGCACCTGAGCACCCTGCGAGAGCCCAACAGGCTTCGGGAAGAAGCCCGCTATGGAGTGCTTGGGCGACGGTGCCGAAGGGTTCGAACCCGCCACCTCCACGGACAGCAGGAACAGGTTGTATCCCTTGTCAGGTATCTGCTGATAGTCGCGGGAGAACCGCACAATCCCGTCCTTTGTATCGGACACGGGTCCGACAGCAAACAGCTCTCCGCTCTCGGTGTTGATCAGCCAGCCGTAGTAGATCTCGCCCGAGAGGGCTTCCAGGCCTAAGGCATCAACCTTCACGTATGCCTCGCCAATGGACACCTCCGCTATTCCGGTCGCGTCTTTCGGGCCCCAGTTGGAAACGCCCTGGATATAAGACAGCGGTATCTTCACGGGAACCCCGTTGGCGCTGGCGGTGGAGAACCACGCAGCCGCCCAGATAACGGCTGTCAGGACTATCAGTTTCTTCACAGCCTTTCCCCCGATGCCTCCATGGAATACAGTTCCTGCAGTCTCATGACCAGCTCCATCTCTGCCCTGGACCTGCCTGTCCTGCGGGCCGCCTCCACGGGATCGCCAACTACGGCAACGGGCTCCGCGCTCTGGCCTGCAGAAGCCCTCGGGGCCCTGGTGCCAGCCCTGACCTGACTCGCCACCAGAGACCTGATCTCCTCAAGCCTCCTCCTCACCTCGTCCATCTCGCTCTCGAGGGACGACTGCTGGGGCATCAGTGCAAGCCTGGCATCGATGGCCTTGATCTTTTTGTCCAACTTCTCGAGGCGATCCTTGGTCTGGAAGTAGTACCAAACTACCAGGACAGCAAAAAGCACTTGCAGGGCGATCAGGGATATCTCGGTCGTCATCGGCCTCTCCTCGATGCATACGGTCTTTCGGGCACGAAGCGGTGCAGCCTGGTGCGCAGTCGTAGCACGGCCCTGGCATGGAGCTGCGAAACCCTGGACTCGCTCACCCCCAGCACCTCGGCTATGTCTTTTAAGGTAAGGTCTTCGTAGTAGTAAAGGGTTATCACCAGGCGCTCCCGCTCCTCCAGGGAATCGATGGCCCGGGCCAGGGCCTTGAGCATCTCCTCGCGCTCCAAGCCGTCCAGGGGATCTGTCGTCCCATGGTCCCGGGTGGTATCCATAAGGGTGAGCTCGTCATCGTCGCTATCGCGGCTCAGGGGAGAATCCAGCGAGAAGGTGATGTAGTTCACCTCCCCGATCATCCGAGCGACGGCATCCACGTCCACGCCCAAGGCGTCTGCCAGCTCCGCGTCGTGGGGTGGCCTGCTCAGCTGCTGTTCAAGCTCCCTGTAGGCACGTTCCAGTCGTCGGGCTCGCTGGCGCACGCTCCGAGGCACCACGTCGAGGCTGCGCAGGGCATCTATGATGGCGCCTCGGATCCGGCTTATGGCGTAGGTCTCGAACTTGACCCCCCTGGAGGGGTCGTACCGGTCCACGGCCATCATGAGGCCCACAATGCCGTAGCTCAGGATGTCATCGGGCTCCAGCACAGGGGGCAGCACCAGCGCCATACGGCCCAGGACGTACTTCACGAGGGGCGCGTACTGCAGCACTATCTGCTCGCGCAGCTTCGGGTCCCTGCTTTCCCAGAACCTATCCCAGAGCTCCCTGCCGTCAATCGCAGCCGTTTCGCTCATCTCCCACGCTCTCCGTTATGCCTTGGCCGACCTTCCGTCCTCGGAGGGAAGGCGCACATCCACCAACGAACCCTTTTCCTCGTGCTGCTTGGGCTGAGTCCTGAGCATATCGACCACATAGACCACAGCCCAGCCGAAGAGGGCAACGGCCGCGAAGGACAGGATGCCCCTGATAAAGGCCGGCCCCTCGGCCGACCCAGCCGTGAGGCTTAGGCCTGCCACAACGATCCCCGTGCCCACGGCCGCAACCAGCACCCAACTCAGCGCCCCATCTCCCATCTGTACACCTCCTTACCTAAGACCCTTTCGCCGCAGCTCCCTGAGGAAGCGGAAGAGACCGCGTATTATGGCGTCCTCCTCCCGCCAGCTGAGCGACACGAACTGGCATCCATAGCGGTGTTTGGTTCCGTGCATGTCCTGATGGTCCTCCGTGCGCACCACCTCCAGATCGGTGCAGAACCTGCCCGCCCATTGCAGGGTAAAGTCAACGCTGAGGACCGTGCCGATATCGAGCCTTTGAGGAACCTCCAGCAGCATTCCCCCTGCACTGAGGTCCACCACCCTGCCTCGGAGCGTGGTGCCGGTGTCCTTGATGGCCAGGGTATGGATGACCACAGGCGGATCCTGAACCCGGAAGAACCGCCTCCGCTGCACCCTCTCCGGCTCCCCAAAGTCGCCGATCCAGGTGATAGGCACAGGCTGCAAAACCTCTCCCACGACGCGGCCCTGCAGCTGAAAGATGGCATCCTTCACAGCAAGAACAAGCCAAACCCGGTAGCCCACAGGCAGCCTCACCAGCCCGGTGCTGTCGCTGGGGGTGGCCACGGCCACGCGGTCAGGCCGAAGGTCTTCCACCCGCGAACTATAGAAGGCCTCTCTACCGCCGCCGGCCACCTTCACCTGCACCTTCTGATTGATTGCGAGGAGGCTGCTGACATCAGCCATCACGCCCCGGTCCCAATATCAGCTCGACAAGGGTTTCAACCTGAGCCGTCTGCAGGTCGTCTGGCACCTTGGGGCCCCGGCTCAGGAAGGTTGCTGGAAGCCCCTTCTCCTGCAGGAAAACAAGAAGCGGGCCTAGAGCCCCGGCTTCATCGAGCTTCGTAACCACCAGCCCGTAAAGGGGCACTATAGCGAAGGCCTCCAGGCAAGCCGCCATCTCTTCCTTCTGACTGACAGCAGGAATCGTCAGAAGCACCACCTTCTCTCCCACGGCCTCTAAGAAACCCCTCAGCTCGGACAGCTGGTCGGAGTCCCGCGGATTCCTGCCAGGCGTGTCCACCAGGACTGTGCCGCGTCCCCTGTACCTGGACACCAACTGGGCCAGTTCCGCTGGGGAGTAGGCCGTTTCACAGGGAACGCCCACCAGGTCGGTAAAGGCCCTCAGTTGGGCCGTGGCTCCGGGTCTGTGGGTGTCCGCATTGACAACGGCCGCCTTCTTGCCCTGAAGGGCCAGGCCCACGGCCAGCTTGGAGATAGTTGTGGTCTTGCCCGACCCCGTCGGTCCGGTGACGAAGATCACCTGCCGGCGGGAAAGGTCCAAAGGCCTTGCGGGCGGAATGCTCCCAGCAAGGAACTCCGAGGCCAAACTGCGCACCCGAGACTCCTGCCGAGCCTCGTAAGGCGAGAGCTCGTCCCGCACCCTGAGCACCAACTGCCTTGCAAGAGGTTCGGGGTATCGGTGGGCCACCAGGATCCCGTAAACTTCGCGGATTGGTTTCGGGAGCAGGGCCACATCCTCGAAGGATGGCTGAGCGCTTAGACGCTCCACAGCCTGCCTTAGGGAGAGCACCTCCGCCAGAAGCTCGGAGATGGCCCGGGCCTCCCGCGATCGGTCGCCGTCTCCGTCGGTACCTGCTACGACCTGCACGACGGACCGGCCCATGAGGCCCATGAGCCCGCGGGCCTTTCGGCGGCGCGTCTCATAGATGTAGGCCTCAGGGCCCAGCTCGGACCTTACTTTACGGAATGCTTCCTCGACCGTTGGGGCTTCGAACACCTTACTCGCGACCATCCTTCAACTCCACCAGTCCCATGTTTTGGATCCTCGTCTTCGGCTCGATCTCAGGCGGCGACAGAACCACCAGGTTGGGCAGGAACCTCTCCAGCGTGCGCCTCAGGGCAAGCCGCAACCTGGGCCCAACTAGCAGGATGGGCTGGTACCCGCTTGCAGCCATACGCTCCATATGGGAGGCCACTGCCTGCAGCAAGGCCTCGGCGAAGGACGGCTCCAGAACCACCACTACCCCGCCTTCGGTGACTTGGACCGAATTCATGAGCCTCTGCTCCAGCTGGGGCGACAGGGAGAAGACGGGGATGCTTCCGCTTGCGTCCCGATACTGACTGGTGATCGTCCTAGACAGGGCATGCCTCACGTACTCCGTCAGCAGGTCGGTGTCCTTTGTGGTGCGAGCATGGGTGGCGAGGGTCTCCAGGATCGTCACCAGGTCGCGGATGGGCACCCTCTCCCTGAGCAGGTTCTGGAGCACCCGCTGGACATCAGTGAGGGAGAGCAGGTCCGGAATAAGGTCCTCCACGACCGCTGGGTACTCTTGCTTCACGTGGTTTATCAGGTTGGCCACCTCCTGCTTGCCCAGGATGAGGTGGGCATTGCTCCGGATCACCTCGGTCAGATGCGTGGTGATCACAGCGCTGGCGTCCACCACCGTATACCCAGCGACCTCCGCCCTGTCCCGCTGGTTGGCGGAGATCCAGAGCGCGGGCAGGCCGAACACGGGCTCCTTGGCGGGAATCCCCTCGATCTCCTCCGAGGCGGTTCCGGAGCTCATGGCCAGGTACCTGTCGGGCATGACCGTGCCCCGGGCCATCTCCACGCCGCGTATCTTGATCACATAGGTGTTGGGGTCCAGCTGCAGGTTGTCGTGCACGCGTATCATGGGCATAACTAGCCCGAGCTCGGCAGCCAGCTGACGCCGAACCAGGGATATACGGTTCAGGAGTATGCCGCCCTGCTCCACATCCACAAGGGGAACCAGCCCGTAGCCGATCTCCATCTCCATGGGGTCGACCCTCACCAGGCTGAGCAGGTTCTCCTTCTCGGGGGCCGCGGGCTTGGGGGTCGCCGGCTGGCTGAGGACCGACACCCTACGGCTCAGCCAGAAACTGGCCAGCCCAAGGGCAACTGCTATCGCGAAGAAGGGAAGCTTCGGAAGGCCGGGCACCAGCCCTAGGGCCGCCAAGAGCGCCGCCACTATGGCCAGGGCCCGAGGGTTGGCCAGGATCTGCCCAGCCATATCGCGCCCCAGGTTGGACTCCGACGCGGCCCTGGTCACGATGATGCCGGTGGCCGTAGATATGAGCAGGGCAGGGATCTGGCTCACCAGCCCGTCGCCTACGGTCAGCAGGGTGTAGGTCTGCAGGGCCTGCATAATGTCTAGGCCCCTCTGGACGATGCCGATGATGAGCCCACCGAAGATGTTGATGAGGATGATCACTATCCCCGCTATGGCGTCGCCCTTAACGAACTTGGACGCGCCGTCCATGGCACCGTAGAAGTCTGCTTCCTGCTCTATGGCCTTGCGCCTGGCCCTGGCTTCTTTTTCGGTGATCAGGCCTGCATTGAGGTCGGCGTCTATGCTCATCTGTTTTCCGGGCATGGCGTCCAGGGTGAACCTGGCCGCCACCTCGGCCACCCGGCCCGCCCCGTTGGTGATCACCACGAACTGGATCACCACGAGGACAAGAAAGATCACTATCCCAACCACGTAGTTGCCGCCGACCACGAAGTTTCCGAAGGCATCGATCACGCGGCCGGCGTCGCCCTGGAGCAGGATCAGTCTGCTGGCGGAAATGTTGAGCCCCAGGCGGAACAGGGTAAGGATGAGCAGGAGGGAGGGAAATACGGAGAACTCCAGCGGTTCCCGGATGTACATAGAGACCAACAGCACCACCAACGCCGTGGTGATGTTGACGGTGATGAGGATGTCCAGAGCCTGAGTGGGAAGTGGGAGGATCATCATGGCCACCACCGACACCACGGCGAAGGCCAGAACGACGTCGCTGTACCTCATCAGACTGCCAAAGGTGCTCTGGGAGGTGGAGGTATCAACGGCCATAGCGTCTCCTCAACCTGTACACGTAAGCAAGCACTTCTGCCACGGCCTCGTAGAGGGCTGCAGGGATCTCCATGCCCACCTCCGCCGCCCTGTAGAGGGCCTGGGCGAGGGGCGGGTTCTCGACCACAGGGACGCCATACTGGCGGGCGAGCTCCTTGATGCGCTCGGCCAGCAGCTCCCGGCCCTTCGCCACCACCATGGGTGCCCTCATGGTACCGGCCTCGTACCGAAGGGCAACGGCATAGTGGACCGGGTTGACAATCACCACATCGGCTCGGGGCACGGCGTGCATCATGCGGCGCGACGCCCACTGCCGCTGCACCTGGCGTATGCGGGCTTTGAGCCTTGGGTCGCCCTCGGTCTGCTTGAGTTCCTCCTTCAGTTCCTGCCTTGTCATCCGAAGGCTGGCCTCGTAGCGCCTCTTCTGCCACAGGTAGTCCAGGAAAGCCAACACCAGGAATGCCCCTCCACCCTTGATCCCCATCTCCAGCCCGAGGGATGCCAGGACTGGGGCCGCCTCGCCAGGGGGAGCAAAGAACAGCCCAGCCAGTTCAGGGACCCTCCCAGCCACCACCTTGTAAAGGACGAACCCCACGATCCCTACCTTCGCCATGGCCTTCACCACTTCGCCGAAGGCCACCCCAGATACCATTCGCCTGAGGCCAGCCAGCGGGTTCACCCGATCCAACCTGGGCTTGAGGGGCTGCAGGGCCACCAGAAAGCCCACCTGCCCGACATTGGCCACTACGGCCAGGGCCACGGCCGACGTCAGAAGGGGAGCCACGGTGGCCAGGTAACTGGCGCCCCCGGATCCCAAGAAACCCAGGAGCTGGGTACCGTCCTCCCGCGGCAGCCTAGCGAAGACCTGCCGGCTGAAGCCGAACAGGATGTTAACGGCGCTGGCGCCCCACCAACTCACGGCCAGAAAGCCCCCGAGCATCACCACAGCCGCGGTGAGCTCCTGGCTGCGCGCAACCTGGCCGCGCCGCCGCGCTTCCTCGCGTCGTCTCGGTGTGGCCTCTTCCGTGCGCTCTACGTCGCCCATGTCATCTCACCACTAAGGGCTGAAGCATTCCGGCAAGGCCGTCAGCGATGGTGCCCCGTACGGCCATCACAACTAGGGGCATGGAGACCAGCATGAGAAACAGCCCTACCAGCACCTTCAGGGGCATGCCCAACAGCAGAAGGTTGAGCTGAGGCACAGCCCTGCCCAGCACGCCCAGCCCCAGATCCACCAGGGCCAGGGTGCCCGCCAGCGGCAGGGCTATCCTCAAAGCAGAAACGAACATGCCCGCCGACAGGTCCATGAAGGGGCCCAGGGCCAGCGATCCCAATGTCGGGCCACCCAGCGGCATCAGTTGAAAGCTCTGAGCAAGGCCGAGGATCATCTGGTGGTGTCCATCCATAGAGAAGAACACCACCGCTGCCACCAACCCGTAGAACCTTTCGAGGGGAGATCCCTGGGCCGAGAGCATCGGGTCTATCACGCTCCCCAGGCTGAATCCCATCTGCACGGCCGCCATGCCTGCCGCCATCTGAACGGCAGCAAAGGCGAGGCTAACCGCCAGACCCAGCAACAGACCTACCGTTGCCTCCTGGCCTACCTGCAGTAGGAACAGCTCCAAGCTCAGCTCCCTATCCAGGCCGGGCGCGGCCAACAGCGCCAGGCTGGCCGCTAGACCGAGCCGCACCAAGTACGGCACTCCACGATGCCCAAAGAGGGGACCGGCCACCATCATGGCGGCGGCTCGCACCATGGCCAGGAAGAAACCCTGGAAATAGGCAGTGGTCAAACCTTCCAGGGCCATCAGCGCACCACAGCAGCTAACTGATTGAGAAGCCCTGCCGTGTAGGCCACAAGGTTGTTGAGCATCCATGGGCCGAAGAGGGCTAGCACCAGGGCCATGGCCACAAGCTTGGGCACGAAGGTGAGCGTCATCTCGTTTATCTGGGTAGCCGCCTGAAGCACAGCTATCACCAGCCCCACCACCAGGCCAACTCCCAACAGGGGAGCGGCCAGGGTGAGGGACATCACCAAAGCCGAACGCCCGAGCTCTATTACCAACGCCTCGTTCATTCCTAGCCTCCTACCCGAAGCTGGCAACCAGCGACCTGACCACCAGATGCCACCCGTCCACCAGGACGAAGAGCATGACCTTGAAAGGTAGCGAGATCATGACGGGCGGCAACATCAGCATGCCCATGGACATCAGGGCACTGGAAACGATCAGATCGATGATCAGGAAGGGTATGAACAACACAAAGCCCATCTGAAAGGCCGTCTTGAGCTCGCTGATCACAAAGGCCGGGATCAGCACGTAGGTGGGAACGTCGTCCGGCGTCCGCGGGCGATCCATCTTGGCAAGGAAGACGAAGAGTGACAGATCCTTTTCGCGCGTCTGTTTGAGCATGAACTCTCTCACGGGCACCTCGGCCCTCCGGAAGGCCTCCTGCTGAGAGAGCTCGCCGCGCAGGTAGGGCTGAAGTGCCGTCTCGTTCACCTGACCCCACACGGGCGCCATGACGAAAATGGTGAGGAACAGGGACAGGCCCAGGATCACCTGGTTCGGCGGAAGCTGAGGGACGCCTATGGCGCTCCTCACGAAGGAGAGTACCACCACAATGCGGGTAAAGGACGTCATAAGGGTGATGAAGGCAGGAGCCAGGGCCAGGGCCGTGAGCAGGAGGAGAAGCTGTATGCCGCTGGATAACTCCTGCGGCGAGCCAGCGGCAGCATCAACGGTAATGCTGCCCTGGGGCGTGGCAACCGTGCAGGCCGCCGAGGTCAGGGCCATCACCGCTAAAGCTACTGCGCTTGCCCGGCCATGTTTTCCTATGACAACCGGTACCAAAGGCATCTCCAGCTCCCTTTCGGTTTGCATTCTAGGGACAGCGCTGGCTCCACAGAAGGGCCAAAGGTGCCCCAAAGGGCAAACAGACGTCCCCAGCAGAGGTGGCCGGAGGTACTTTAAACGGGCCTGCGGTCCCTTAACCCGCTGAAAGATCGGCCTCGGCGCGGAACAGCGGTAGGACCTAAGGGCCATTCAGGAGGCGGCTCGTCTGTCCGATTATTCAGCGCAGCACGGAGACCGCCGTAGAAGGAGGGAGCCGTAACGGCTTGCAAGCGCTTGCCCGCAAGGAGGCATCAGAATGCATCCGCCACAGCTAAGTACGGAAGTACCTGCCAGGAGTGTTACCAACGGCGCATGCCCAAGGGACCTGTCTACCTTCTCCCGGGCGTGGCCATGGTCTATCATGGCCTCAATAGGAAGGGGCGTGACCATGATCCGGGTTACCACCATGGACGGCAGGCAGATAGTGATCAACTCGGACCTGATCGAGACGATCCAGGCGACGCCGGATACCGTGATCACCTTCATGGACGGCAAGAAGCTCCTCGTGAAGGACTCGGTGGATGAGGTGATAAACCGAGTGATCGAGTTCAGGCACCGGGTACTAGCCTGGCCTGCAGACGAAGCTGAAGGAAGGAGTTGACATCTTGGATCTAGCTCTCGTCATAGGTTTCCTGCTTGGATTTGGCTCCCTCCTGGCGGCCTTCATTATCGAGGGAGGCAATCCGGTTCAATTGGCCAACGTCTCGGCCTCGCTGATAGTAATAGGGGGTACCATCGGTGCCACCCTGATAGCCCACCCCATGGACCTCGTGCTGTCGCTCCCGAGGCTGATCGTCAAGGCCCTCACAGGCAAGCTTCCCGACGGGTCCCAGGTCATATCGACTTTGGTGGAATTCGCCCAAAAGGCCCGCAAGGAGGGCTTGCTCTCCCTGGAGAGGGACGTGGATGCCCTCTCCGATCCCTTCCTCAAGAAAGGTCTGATGCTTGTGGTGGACGGCATAGAGCCCGAGACCGTGAGGGAGATCCTCGAGAACGACCTTGAGGCCATGGCGAAGCGGCACGAGAGGGGCTACGGCATGCTCGAGGCCATGGGGGGATACGCCCCTACTATGGGCATCATAGGCACCGTGATGGGCCTGGTGAGCGTCCTCAGCCACCTCTCAAGCCCCGAGGAGCTCGGCCCGGCCATCGCCGTGGCCTTCATAGCCACCTTCTACGGTGTTTCGACCGCCAACATCCTGTGGCTCCCACTGGGTGGGAAGCTCAAGTCAAAGAGCAAGGCGGAGATCTTCATACGCCAGGCCATGATCGAGGGAATTATGGCCATCCAGGCCGGCGATAACCCGCGCATAGTGGAGGAGAAACTCCAGGCCTTCCTCCATGTAAAGGCCACCAAGAAGGGCCAGCCCTCGCAGGTGCCAGCCGAGGACCTGGCCACTAAACCGGCATGAGGCCAGATCGCCATGAGGAAGGCTAGGCAAGCCCACGCCGAAGGCCACGTAAACCACGAGAGATGGCTGCTTACCTACGCCGACCTTATCACCTTGCTCATGGTGTTCTTCGTGATCCTCTACTCCATGTCCAAGCAGGATGTGGCCAAGTACGCCAAGCTCACCGCCTCCATCCAGAGGGCCTTCAACATACAGGTGCTGGAGGGCATGGATCCCTCAGCCCTCAACGGGAAGTTCGGAAGCTTCAATTCGGCCCAGATCCACGATCTTGAGACCATCAAGCAGGATCTGGGGGCACTGGCGGAGCAGTTGGGGCTTGGAGACAAGGTCACAGTGAGGCCGACCCGCGAGGGCATAATTATCAGCCTGTCCTCTAGCTTGCTCTTCGAATCGGGCAAGGCGGACCTCAGGTCCGAGAGCAAGTTGGTCCTGCAGAGGGTGGCAGCGCTCCTCGCCAAGATACCGAACGAGGTGCGCATCGAAGGCCATACCGACAACATCCCTCCCGCATCGCCGCTTTACCCCACGAACTGGGAGCTCTCAGCGGCCAGGGCTCTGGCCGTCACCAGATATCTTGTCAGCCTGGGCATCAAGCCCGAGCGCCTCTCGGCAGCCGGATATGGCGAGTACAGGCCCATAGCGGACAACTCTACCAAGGAGGGCAGGGCTGCCAACCGAAGGGCCGACATCGTAATCATCTATCCGGAAGCCGGGGTTCCCGTCACTGAGCCTGAGGGAGGGGCATCGGCCAACAAGCCATGAAGAAGATAATCCTCCTGATCCCCACGGTCATACTGATATCCGCGGCCACGGCTGCCGGCCTATACATGTTTGCCCCCGGACCTTTGCAGGCACTCAGGGGACAGACCGCGTCAGCCGAAACCACCCCAGAGCCCGAGCAGACCATAATGTTCCCTACCGCGGAGCGGGTCGTCAACCTTGCGGACACCTCCCCCATCCGCTATGTGAAGGTGGAGGTGGTCCTGGAGCTGAAGGTCAAAGACCTGCCGCGGAACCTGACCGGCGAAGCCTACAAGAAGAAGATCGAAGAGCTCAAGGCGGAGCTGGCGCCTGTCCTGCCCAAGATCAACGACACCATCAACCTCGTCCTGGCCAGCAAGCACGCCGACGAGCTCCTCAAGCCCGAGGGCAAGGAGGCACTGAAGGCAGAGCTCAAAGGTCGCATCAACCGTGCCATCCACGAGCCCGAAGTGGTGGACGTCTATTTCAATCAGTTCATAATCCAATGACGGCTCCCGAAGGCGTCAACCAAAAGAAAACCCTCACCCAGACTGAGATAGACACCTTGCTCACCTCCATAGCGGCAGGGGAGGTAGCCACATCCACGGGGCTCGGCGCACCTGCCAACATCCGAACCTACGATTTCAGGCGCCCCGACAAATTCTCGAGAGAGAACCTTAAGAGCCTGCAGGCGGTGCACGAGGGCTTCCTGAAGTTGGTATCCCTGTCCCTCTCGGCCTACCTGCGCCTCAGCCTTCAGTGGATCCTGATCTCCGTGGAGCAAGCCCTCCAGGAAGACTACTTTGCTACCTTCACCCAGCCCACAGTGGTGTTCGTAATAGATATGCCTCCTCTGGACGGGCAGATGGTCATGGAGATCAGCTATCCCCTGGCCACCGCCATGCTGGATAGGCTGCTGGGCGGAGAGGGGATCCCCATGGATCGGACGCGGGATCTCACCGAGATAGAGGTCCAGTTGCTTCGGTCTGTAGGAAACGTCATGATAAAGAGCCTGAGAGAAGCCTGGGCCGGCCTCGTGGACGTCACCCCTGAGATCGCCGCCATATCAACCTCGGTTACCAACCTTCTGGAGACCCTCTACAACGAGCCCGTGGCCGTTATGGGCTTCGAGGTCAGGGCCCCGAAGGTGACAGGCACGGCGTCTCTGTCACTGCCCTATAGCCTGCTGGAGCCCATACTCCCGAAGCTCACGCGGCAGACCGTGTTCTCAAGGCACGCGCGTGCCCCCAAAGACAGCAGTGCTGAGAACGGAAACGCCACAGTGCTCGAACCTGTTTCGCTGGAAGTTGCCGCAGTTCTGGGGGCGGCCAACGCTACCCTGCGGGAGCTCCTGAACCTTCGGGAGGGCGATGTCATCGTGCTGGACAGATACCTGTCACAGGGCATACTGTTGGTCCTGGACGGACAGCCGAAGTTCGTTGCCCGGCCCGGCCGCCTGGGCCGCCGGCTCGCCGCCCAGATTGTAGATTGGTACGACGGAGGTGGAGACGTTGAGTGAGGAACTGAGCCAAGAGTTTCTCGACAAGCTTATGGCCGAGGCGGGTGCGGCCGACACGGGCGAGGCAGTCATCACCGCCAAGCCGGTGGAGTTCGCTCCTGTTGCCCCGGCTGACGAAGAGGAACCTGCCGCGAATCTGGACCTCCTCCTCGATGTGACCCTGGGCATCACCGTGGAGCTGGGAAGGGCGAGGATGCCCATCCGCGAGGTCCTCTCCCTGAAGCGAGGATCGGTCGTGCCCTTGGACCGCATGGCCGGCGAACCTGTGGACGTGCTGATCAACGGCACCCTATTAGCCCGCGGCGAGGTCGTCGTGGTGGACGAAAAGTTCGGGGTACGCATCACCTCCATAGTCTCGCCGGCCCAGAGGGTCGAGTCGCTGAGATCGAGACCGTGATAGCCCTTACGAACCGGGGAAAGGCCATAGCCGTGTCCGCCCTGGTGGGACTTGCGGGCATATGGCTGGTGGGGAGTCAGCTCACCTCCATCGAGAGCGTACCTGCGTCGGCGCCCTCACCCACTCCGCACGTTCAGAGCGGCTATTTCCTCTCCGACTATTCGCCCACGGCCGCGCCGCAACCCTCGGCTGTGGGCATCGACCCGGGCGACCTCTTCGGGGTCCTCTGGAAGACGGCGCTGGTGATAGCACTGCTCTACCTCAGCCTGCGCGGCCTGCGTTGGCTTCAGAGCCGCAACCTGCGATCGAGCCCGGTGCCCATATCGGTGCTGGCCTCGGCACCCCTGGAGCCGGGCAAGAGGCTGTTGGTGGTCGACGTGGCAGGCCGCGTCCTAGTGATCGCCACGACCGGGGCGAGCGTCACGCTCCTCACGGAGCTATCTGCACCGCCGAAGGCCGGGCGGTCTGACTTTCAGGACTTTCTCAAGGACCACCTCACGCCGACCCCGGCGCGGGAACCCCGCGCCTAACCGCCTACGGCAAGCACCGAGGGTCGCCCACGCAGTGGATAGCCTCGTCAGGAAGGTACGGCGCCTCCAGCTGCACCGTGGAATGCGCTATACCGAACCTTTCCCGCAAAATCTCCCTTATCTGAAGGAGACGCTCCTGGCACCCCTCCACACCGACGCTGGGATCGATCACTACATGGGCGCTGAAGGCCACAAAGCCGGTGGCCAGGGTCCATATGTGCAGATCGTGCACCGAGAGCACATCTGGAACGGAGAGGATGGTCCCCCTTACCTCTAACAGATCGATACCCGAGGGGACGGACTCCATGAGGATGTCGCCAGTGTGGCGGAGCAGCTGCCAAGCAGAGATCACGATCCCTACAGATATCAGGGCGCTCAGGATGGGATCGAAGAGGTATATGCCCGTGAGGTGCATAAGGACGGCCCCGACCATAACAGCCACCGAGCTGACAGCATCCCCTAGGACGTGCAGGAGGGCCGCCCTGACATTGAGGCTAGTCTGCCTCCTGCCGTAGAGCACGCCAAGACCGAAGAGGTTGATGGCCAGGCCCACAGCCGCCACGCCCAGCATGGGAAGGGTCTTTACCTCCGGAGGCTGCCACAGCCTCCGCCAGGCCTCGTACATAACAAAGGCCGATATGCCCACCAGCGCCAGCCCGTTCACGAAGGCGGCCAGTATCTCGGCCCTGTAGAAACCATAGGTGCGCTGGAGTGTAGGAGGACGCGAAGCGTACCAGTTGGCCAGGACAGCCAACGCCAGGGCCCCCGCATCGCTCAGCATGTGGCCCGCATCGGAGATCAGGGCCAGGCTCCCTGTCAGGAGCCCTCCCAGAGCTTCCACCACCATAAAGAGCGTGGTGGAGGCCAGCACCGTGACCAGCCTGCGCCGATCATCGGCCAGACCAGATACCCTTATCGTCATGCCGTGCTCGTGACGCGCAGATTGGGTCAACCCAGTACTTCAGGCCAAAACCCTGGCGCCCGGTGTATATTTTTGTACATCATTATATTTTGCCCCCAGGAGGTATCGCCTATGCTTCTTACGCCCAGGGAGATGGATAGGCTGACCATCTTCACCCTCGCAGAGCTGGCCCGACGTCGGCGAAACCGAGGCATAAAGCTGAACTACCCCGAGTCGGTCGCCCTAATATGCGACGAGGTCATGGAAGAGGCGCGGGCCGGAAGGAGCTATCAGGAGGTCCATCAGCACGGCCATCGGGTCCTGAGCCGAGACGACGTTATGGAAGGGGTGCCCGAGATGTTGGGCCTCCTTCAGATAGAAGCGGTGTTCCCCGACGGAACCAAGCTCATCACCCTGAGAAATCCCATTCGCTGAGGCCTGCGCGATGATACCGGGGGAGACCATAGTCGGCAGCGAGCCGGTGACCTGCAACGAGGGAAGGCGCACCGCGACCATCAGGGTGACCAACACCTCCAGGTTCCCGGTGCAAGTAACCTCGCACATGCATTTCTTCGAGGTGAACCGCAGACTCAGGTTCCCTAGGCACCTGGCCTTCGGCATGCGCCTGGACATACCCGCGGGTTCGGCGGTGCGATGGGAGCCAGGCGAGACCAAGGAGGTGCGCCTGGTGGAGCTGGCCGGCAGGCGACAGGTGTGGGGCTTCAACGGCCTGGTCAACGGGCAGATCACCCCCGAAAGCCGCCAGCGCGCCATTGAATCGGCACGGAAGAAAGGCTTCCTCACGGAGGTTTGACGCCATGCCCTTCTCTATGGATCGAAAGGAGTATGCATCCCTCTACGGACCCACCAAGGGGGATCGGATCCGCCTGGCAGACACCAACCTCTTCGCGGAGGTCGAGGCCGATTACTCCACCTACGGCGACGAGCTTCTCATCGGCTTCGGGAAGACCATACGGGAGGGGATGCAGGCAACCGGAAGGGCAGGCAACGACAGCAAGCTCGACATGATTATCACCAACGCCGTGATTGTGGACCCCGTGCTTGGCATCTTCAAGGGCAACATCGGCATAAAGGAAGGCCGCATCGTGGGCATCGGCCGAGCCGGCAACCCCGACATAGCCGACAACGTGGACCTCGTCATCGGCACGAGCACCAGCGTGCTTCCTGCCGAGGGGCTCATTGCCACCCCCGGAGGCATAGACAGCCACGTGCACCTTTCCACTCCGGCTATAGTGGCTACGGCCATATCCTCAGGCATCACAACCCTGGTGGGAATGGGCTCAGGGGGCGTCTTCGACGTGGGCGTCAATCCCGCCTACAACCTGGAGCGCATGCTAGAGGCCTGGGAAACCATCCCCCTCAACATCGCCCTGCTGGGCCGAGGATCCTCGGCCCACGAGGATGCCCTTGTCCGCAATGTGGAGGCCGGCTGCGCCGGCCTCAAGATCCACGAGGACTTTGCCGCTTTCCCGGAGGTGATCGACCGATGCCTCACGGTGGCAGAGGCCCTCGACGTGCCGGTGGCCATGCACACCGACTCCCTGAACGAGTCCGCCGAGCTGGAGGACACCCTCGAGGCTCTGAGGGGCAGGACCGTCCACGCCTATCATGTAGAAGGGGCTGGAGGGGGCCATGTGCCAAATCTCATAGAGATAGTCTCCTACAGCCACGCCCTTACATCGTCCACCAACCCCACATTGCCCTACAGCGTGAACGCTCCTCTGGAGCAGTTCGACATGGTGATGACGGTCCACCGCATGAGCTACGCGCTGGAGAGCGACGTGGCCGCGGCCCGCAGCCGGGTAAGGGCGAGCACCATTGCCGCCGAGACGGTACTGCACGATCTCGGGGCGATCTCCATGGTATCGTCGGACTCCCTCGGCATGGGACGAATAGGTGAGGTGATACTCCGGACCTGGCAGATAGCCCACCGCATGAAGGAGGTCTACGGGAGCTCCGGCACTGGCGACAACGAGCGGATTCTGAGATATATCGCCAAATACACCATTAATCCGGCCATCACGCACGGGCTGGCCCATGAGGTGGGATCGTTGGAACCGGGCAAGTGGGCCGACATTGTGCTGTGGCACCCAGCATTCTTTGGGGTCAAGCCCCAGGCCGTAATAAAGGGCGGATACGTGGTGTGGGCCGCCATGGGCGACGGCAACGCCACTACGCGCATGGCCCAACCGCAGATCTACCGGCCTATGTGGGGAAGCTACGGCGTGGCTCCGGCCTCCCTCTGCATCAGCTTCGTCTCCAAGCAGTCCCTGGAGGGCGGCCTGGCCAGAAGGCTCGGCACGAGGCGGCGGCTGACGCCCATATCGTCCACCCGGAGGCTCTCCAGGTCCGATATGGTCCACAACACGGCGTGTCCCGAGGTTAAGGTGGACCCAGATACCTGGGACGTTTACATCGACGGAAAGCGAGTGGAGCTCGAGCCGGCCAGGGCTCTGCCCTTGTCCCAGAGGTATTTTGCCCTTTAAGGGCAGGCCGGCCTGCCCTACAGCGAGATGTCGGCCTTAAAGCCGAAGCCCCTGCTGTTGTCTATCCACCGGATCCACCGGGGCTCCACGATGTATACCCTGGCCGAAAACCTCTCGGCCAGGGTGCCCAGGTCCACAGGGCCACCCATCAGTTGCGACAGAAAGGGGAACTTGCTGGTGTAGGCCTGCAAAGCTGTCTGGGCGTGCTCGCCCTCGGCTGGGTAACACCAGCCCACCATCTGGACACCCTTGATCTCCATCCAGTGCCAGTATTCACCGTGCACGGTCACGGCCACCGAATTTCCGGCACCTATGTGGCGTCCATGCAGGGTGTCTGGATCCGACAGAAAGCAGAGGCTCAGCCCGAGGCTGGCAAAGAACACATCGGCTGCCCAGGGTCCATCGGCGCCACAGGTGGCCAAGGTGGCGGTGCTGCGCTGGGCCAAAAAGGCCTCGACCTCGTGGGCTATCCGATCGTGCTGGTCCGTCATCTCTCCAGGGCGAGCACTTGGAGCATCTGTTCGTGGATGAGCCCGTTGGAGGCCACTATATCGGGGCCGAAGGGTGTGTATGCCTGCCCTGCCGGGTCAGTGACGCGTCCGCCCGCCTCCTCCACGATGAGCGCGCCGGCCGCCGTGTCCCACGGTGCCAGGCCCAGCTCCCAGAAGCCATCGAAGCGGCCGCTGGCCACGTAACACAGGTCCAGGGCTGCAGAGCCGTCGCGCCGCAGCCCCTGGGCCCGAAGGCTGAAGTTGGCCCAGTGTCTCAGGTTCACCTTCACCAGCTCCCGCCTATAGGCGAAGCCGGTGGCCAGAAGACTCCTGGAGAGCTGATCGGTCCTGCTCACGAAGATGGGGCTCCCGTTGAGCTGGGCACCGTGTCCCCTCTGAGCCACGAAGAGTTCCTCCCTCAGCGGATCGTAAACCACGCCCACCGTGGTCACTCCTTCCAGCCTGAAGGCGATGGACACGGCGACAAAGGGATAACCGTGGGCGTAGTTGGTGGTACCGTCCAGGGGATCCACTATCCACAGGCGTGCGGGCTCGCTTACTTCCGATGCGCTCTCTTCGGCCAGGATGGCATCCTCCGGAAAGTGCTGATAGATGAGGCTGATGATGCACCGCTCGGACCTGTGGTCCACATCGGTGACCAGGTCGACCTCGCCTTTGAAGCCCACATACTTCACGCGGCCCAGATTCATGCGGAGGATCTCGCCCGCGGCCAGAGCCGCCTGGACCGCTACATCAACCTCTCTCATGCACTTCTCCTCGGAGCCCTGCACTAATATACCATCGTGAAGGTGAAACGCCTGGAGCCCCATGGGATCGGCCAAGTCTATCCAGATAACCTGGCAAAGCCGAGACGGGTCCATAGTCCGCTTCCGCTTCGAGGGGCCCCTGGCAGAAGCGGTGGCCCAGCTCCCCGTTGAAAAGCAGGACTTCCTCTTTGACGTGCTATACCGCATGGCCCGAAGGCGATGGTGCACCCACCAGTGGGTGGCCCTGGACGTGCCCGGACTATCCCGGGAGGCGCAGGAGGAGGGAAAGATAGGCCTGCCCCAGGAGGGGCAGGCCTGGTACTACGCAGCGATGGATGCCCTGGCTCTACAGGAGGAACCCTAGTCTTCTATGATGGTCCAGCTCTGCTCCCGCATGTACTGCTGGACGTAGTACGGTCCTCCGGAACCCCTGCCGGTTGAACCCGAGCCCTTCCAGCCGCCGAAGGTCTGGACGCCGGGCCAGGCACCCGTGGTAGCCCCTGCCCTGCGGTTGACGTAGACCACGCCAGCCTCGATCCTGTCCAGGAACCAGCGGATCTCCTCTTGGTCCTCGCTGTAAAAGCCCGCCGTGAGGCCGTAGACCGAATCGTTGGCCAAGGCCATGGCCTCCTCCAGGCTGCCCACTTCCGCAAGGGCGACGATGGGAAGGAACAGCTCGTCCTTCATGAGGCGGTGGTCCTTCGGAAGGCCATCGATGATGGTGGGCTCTACAAAGTAGCCGTAGGAGAACGGCTCTCCACTGAGGACCTCGCCGCCGATGAGGATCTTGCCATCCCGGCGGGCCTCCTCCATGGCCTTCTGGAAGCGTCTGTAGGCGGCCTCGTTGATCACAGGGCCCATGAACACATCTCGCTCCGTGGGATCGCCCACCTTGATGCGGTCGGTGCGCTCCACCAACATCTCAGTGAACTTCCCCTTGACCGGGGCCTCGATGTACACTCTGGAGGTGGCGCTGCACTTCTGGCCGCTAAGGCCGAAGGCAGAGCGCACCACGCCCTCCACGGCTTCCTCCAGGTTGGCCTTTCGGCTCACGATAACCGGGTTCTTGCCGCCCATCTCGCATATGGCCGGCCTGGGGTAAACCCGGCTGAAGGTGCGGTAGACGTTGAAGCCCACCTCATAGGAGCCCGTGAAGGTTATGCCGTCGACCTCCAGGTTCTCCACCAGCTCGGCCCCCACCTCGCTGCCGGAGCCGGTTACGTAGTTGACAGCGCCCGCGGGAACGCCGGCCTCCATGCAGAGCTCTACGAGCCTCTGGCCCACCCAAGGGGTATCCGAGGCTGGCTTGAAGACCACGGTGTTGCCGGCAACCAGGGCCGCGCCGCCCGGGCCTGCGGCCAAGGCGCAGGGGAAGTTGAAGGGAGAGATCACAACCCAGACCCCGTAGGGCCTGAGGACGCTGAAGTTCTTCTCGTTGGGCCCGAGGTTGCCCATCTCGCGCACGAAGCCGTTGTGCTCCTCCATGGTGTGGCAGTAGTAGCGGATGAGATCGGCCGCCTCCTCCACGTCGCCCAGGGCCTCGAGACGGCTCTTGCCGACTTCCAGAGAGAGGATGGCTGCCAGCTCGTATCGGTGCTCGCTGATGAGGTCGGCCACCCTCCTCATGACGGCAACCCGCTCCTGCCAGGGCCTGCGGCTCCAGGCTGGAAAGGCAGCCTTGGCCGCCCTAATGGCGTCCGCAGCATCCTTACGGGTCCCCTTCTGGAACCGGCCCAGGACTATGCGAGTATCGATGGGGCTCCGGTCCTCGAACTCTTCGGCGGCGTACCTGGCCTCGCCTCCGATGTACATGGGATGCCTCTCCCCCAGGCGCTTCTTCACCTCCTCCAGGGCTTGGTCGTAGGCCCTGTGAAGCTCCTCCGCCTCTATGCCGGCGGTGGCATAGGTTATCTTGAACTGCCCGCTCATGGCGCATCCTCCCAGCTTTTATGCCAGCTAAATGAATTATAGTTGCCGCCAACCAGGGGCCTCAAAGGGGCCCGTCCAGAGCCGCCTCCAGCTCGGAGCGCACGTAAGCATCTTCTTCACAGGTCCAGGCCCGGTCCAAACAATTCCCGGCCTGCCTGCCCCCTATCCTTCCCAGAGCCCAGGCGGCATGGCCGCGCACCAAGGGCTCGGGATCCCTCAGGGCGGCCGCCAGGGCAGGGACCGCCGCCGGATCTCCCCAGTTGCCGAGGGCCACTGCGGCGTTCCGGAGAAGGCCGCGGCGCCTGGCCCTCCAAACCGGCCTGCGGCGGTACCGCTCTCTGAAAGCCGCCTCGTCCATAGCTATGACGTCCAACAGCTTCGGGGCGATGTCCTCTTCGCGGGCCGGGAACAGCTCGGCTATGGGAGTAGACTGTGCGAACTTGGAGTTCCAAGGGCATACTTCCTGGCAGAGGTCGCAGCCGAAGATCCAGTTGCCCATCAGAGGGCGAAGGTGGTGGGGTATGGGCCCCTTCAGCTCGATGGTCAGATAGGATATGCAGCGCCGAGAATCCAGCACGTAAGGTCGGGGAAAGGCATCGGTGGGGCAAGCTGGCATACAGCGGGAGCACCGGCCACAGCCGATGCCCCGCAGCGGCGGATCGGGCTCGACCTCGGCCGTGGTCAGGAGCACTCCCAGGAAGATGTATGACCCGTACCTGGGCGATATGAGGCAGGCGTTCTTGCCTACAAAGCCAAGGCCTGCCCGATGAGCCCATGCCTTCTCCAGGACCGGGCCAGTATCCACATAGGCCCTGTAGGCTGCTTCGCCTCCCGTCTCCCTCTGGAGGAAACGTGCCAGGGCCTCTAGGCGCGGCAGAAGAAGGTCGTGGTAGTCCAGGCCCCACGCGTATCGGGCGATGAGCCCCCGCGAAGGGTCGTCGCGAAGGCCCGGCGGCCACGGGATAGTGTGGTAGCTCACAGCGACCACCAGGATGCTCCTGAGCCCTGGAAGCACCAGTCTGGGGTCCGTGCGCCTATCGGCCGACCTGGCCATGTAGGCCATCTCGCCGGCCCGGCCCTCCTCCACCCATTGGGCGAAATGTTCGGCGAAGGGCGCCGTGCCCGCTCCGGCCACGCGGCACAGATCGAACCCCAGCTCCTGGGCCCGTTCCCTAAGCCGTGCCTTGAAGGTCGCCCCCAGCGGCAAGTCAGCTCTCTACCAGGTAGACCTCCGTGCCCTCCCTGACGGGAGAGTCCACCTTTATGCCGACCTCCTGGCCGGCCTGGGCCCTCTCCACGGGCTTGCCCTCGATCTGCATGGACGTGACCTGTTGGTAGAAGTCTGCACCGTGCCCAAGGAAGTGAAGCCGTTCACCCAAGGTTACGGGCCCCTCCAGCCGAAGGGCGGCTACCCCTATACGGCTGAAGTAGTGCGTCACCCTGCCTACTTTCCGCTCGGCCACCAGGCACCTCCTCTAACCCAGGGCTATCCTCACCCTTTTGTTGATGCGCCCCTTGCTCTCATGGCCGACGACCCTCACGATGCCAACCTCGCCAGTGTTCGCCACGTGGGTGCCGCCATCGGCCTGCATGTCCAGTCCCTCGATCTCGACCACTCGGATTACAGATATGTCCGGCGGCAGAAGGTTAACCTTCGTGCGGATCAGGTCAGGAATGCGTATGGCCTTCTCTCGCGGGAGGAAGTGGATCCTTACGGCCCTTCCGGCCGCCACCTCGCGATTAACCCGCTCCTCCAGCTCGGTGCCGAAGGAGGCAGAGATACGCTCGAGCTCGAAGTCCATGCGGGCCTCGAGCGGCCGCATGTTGGCGCCCGTCACCAGGGCACCATAATCCCTGAACACGACGGCAGACAGGATGTGGAGCGCCGTGTGGGTCCTCATCAGCTTGTAGCGCAGGTCCCAGTCGATCTGTCCCCGCACCGCCGTGCCCACCGCGGGCAGGTCCCCCTCCACCTGGTGCCAGAGGCGGTCGCCGTCCCTGCGGAAGCCTATCACCTGGCATCGAGATCCTGCCCAGGAGAGCTGTCCGCTGTCCGGGGGTTGGCCCCCACCACCCGGGTAGAAGGCTGTCCGGTCCAAAAGCACCTCGCTGGGCGCTACATCCAGCACCACAGCGTCGAACTCCCTGAGGTAGCTGTCCCTCTGGTAGAGCAGTTCGATCATCTCCCCGAGCCCCCGTAAGCTATCTTGACAGGTCTACACGGTGAAGTCTACATCATCGGGAGATCGTGAAGCCTTGCACTTTCTTTCGGATGACCCTTATAATGCTATAGAACCCTCGGGCCCCAATGGTTTCGAGGTGGGTGCATGCCAGGAGGTTGTTTACGATGACCTACATCATTGCTGAGCCCTGCATAGGCGTCAAGGATACTGCCTGTGTGGACGTCTGCCCGGTGGACTGCATACATCCAACCAAGAACGAGGCCGACTTTGAGACCGAGCCTCAGCTGTACATACATCCCGATGAATGCATAGACTGCGGGGCCTGCGAGCCAGAGTGCCCCGTGGAGGCCATCTTCGCCGAGGAGGACCTCCCCGAGAAGTGGAAGCACTTCATTCAGATAAACGCCGACTACTACCGTAGGAAGGGAACGCTATAGTGCTTCCCTCGGCTTGCGGCTGGGCTCCGGAGAGCGGTCCGTGGGCCGCCGCGTTTTTAGCTGCTTTCTCTGGGGGCCGGCTCCGGTATTCGAAAGGAGAAACTCAAACTGGTGCCATCGGCCTGGCGGCTGAGGCCTCCACCCAGCATGGCAAGCCTGGGACCCCAGTAAAGGTACATGGGGCCGTACAAGGTGTCAGCGGTTTCACGCTGGGCCAGCAGGAAATCCACAGCCAGCACCGACCCGTCCTGGACCAAGTGCACGGTCAGGGCCTTGATCTGAGCTTCCGGATAGACCCACTGGCACAGTGCCACCATGTGGGCGGCTATCCTGTAGGCCAGCGATACGGCGCTATCGGGCAGGGCCTCCACATCCTCCACCGAGAGCGCCTCGAAGCCGTAGGCCCGCATCTTCGCCCGCTCGAAGAGCTCCTCGAGCAGGCTCAGGAGAGTGCGGTCGCGCAGCTGAGGCGGCCTCAGCACGAAGAGGATGTCCCTGAGGTTGTCCACGGTTCCGGATAGGCTGGCCCGCAACCAGTCGAGCTCCTTCTCCACCTCGGCGTATCTTCCCACAGCCATCAGCTTGCGGGCCAACTCGGCCTTCAGCATGGCAGCGCCGAAGGCCTGAAGGACTCCGTTGTGGAGGATGTCGGTCAGCCGGGTCCGCTCCTGTTCGTCGGCCATAAAAAGCTCCATGCCCAAGCTGTAAAGGTCCCCATCATTCATGGCTTGCCCCTTTGTCGTCGATGCCCAGGCCGTTCGCTGGGCGCATCGGCTTTCCAAAGACTACCCGAATCATCGCCTCGAGCTCATCCAGCGACCACGGCTTGGGTAGTACGTGATCCACCGCCCCCCCTAGGAGCTGCGCATCGTCTGGTGCCACCGCGTAACCGCTCATGACTACCACTCTGCATGCCGGCACGCGCTCCTTAAGGCGACCGGCCAGATCCACACCTGCACCATCCGCCAAGACCAGGTCCACGAAGGCCACATCGGGTACGAACTGAGACAGGGCTTCGAGGGCCTCCTGGTATCCGTGCACGACTCTGGCCTCGAGGCCCTCCAGAGCCAGTAGGTCCGCCAGGGACTGGCCCACAGCGGCGTCGTCGTCGACCACGAGCACCCTTCTGCCAGTCGGAGGGGGCGCCGCCTGGCGGTGTCCGGCCACCGAGGCGATGGCCCCGAGGATCTCATCGAGGCTGAAGGGCTTCCGAAGCACAGCATCGACGCCCTGTTTCCTGGCTTCTGTATCATCGATCTCAAACGCCCAACCCGTGGCCAATATTACGGGCACCCACGGTTTCAGGGCCTTCACGGCGGCAGCCACCTCCCAGCCGTCCATCTCGGGCATGCCCAAGTCCGAGATGACTAGATCGAAATCCTCGGAGTGCAAACGGCGAACGGCTTCGCGCCCGCTGTAGGTGACCACCACCTCATGGCCCGCCTTCGTAAGCAGGCCAGCAGTGGAGCCTGCCACCGCCCTGTCCTCATCTACCAGGAGGATCCGCTTTGGGGTAGGGGCAGGAGAGGCCTGGATCTCCTGCGCTTCCAGGGAACCTTCCGGGGCCGCCGGCAGGATCACGGTGAAGGTGGATCCCCTCCTGGGCTGGCTGTCGACCCTGATCTCACCACCATGGCGGGTGACTATGCCCCAGGCGATGGATAGACCCAACCCACTGCCGCTGGGTCCCTTTGTGGTGAAGAAGGGGTCGAAGATACGCCGCTTCACCTCCTCGGTCATGCCGACGCCCGAGTCCCTCACCGTTGCGCAGACCTTTCGGCCGTCGCTCCACGTGCTGATGTGAAGGTCCCCTCCGTTGGGCATGGCATCGATGGCGTTGAAGATCAGGTTTAGGACCACCTCCCGCAGATCTGCAGCTGAGCCCAGCACGGGAGGCAGAGGCTTGAGATCCAGGTGGAGGTTGATCCTGATGCCTTTCGCGTAGGCCGCGTCGCGCCACCGCGGCTTGGCCAGGTCCACTGCCACTTGGACACAGTCGTTAACGTCCACCGGCCGGAACTGGCTGTCCCTCCGGATGCGCGTATACTCCTGGATGCGCTTGACCATCTCGCGGCCATCCAGGGCTGCCTGCTGTATCGACCTCACCTCCTCCTTCAGAGAACTGTCCATGGAGGACATCAGGAGCATCTCAGTGCGGCCCAGCACCGTCGAGAGCAGGTTGTTAAAGTCGTGGGCTATGCCGCTGGCCATCTCGCCCAAAACCCTCAGCTTTTCCGAACGGAGGACGGCCTCCTGGAGGGTGCGCTGGTCGGTGATGTCCTTCATGATGGCCACCCAACCGACCTGGCCGCTATGAAGGTCAAGGTCGTATTTGGAGACTTCAAAAAAGCGTTCGCCCAGGCTGAGCTCCTCGGTCTCTCCAGGGCACAGGTTTGCCAGCCTGGCGGCGAAGTGGCACTGTTCCTCCCGACAGCTCTCGGCTCCCAGCTTCCCTCCCAGGCATCCGTAAAGCCCGCACAGCTCGTGTATGGAACGGCCCACCACCTTCTGGGGTGGAAGGCCGTAGAGCCTGGCGAAGGCCCGGTTGGCCCTGATGGTGATGCCCTGCTCGTCAAAAAGGAAGATCGGGTCTCCAATGGCGTCGAAGGTCTGCTCCCACTCCCTCTTGCCCCTGGCCACCTTGCGGAAGAGGCTGTGGCGCTCGAGGGCCGCCGCCACTCTGGCCGCCGTAATCTGGCAGAGCGCAATCTCGTGCCGCGAGAAGCCTAGACCAGGAGGCTTCTCCACTGTCATCCTGCCGACCAAGCTCCCGTCCACCACCACAGGAACCTCCAGGCGCTGGCCGCCCTGCCTGGGCATCCCCACCCACTGCGTTGGACCGTAGGGCAGCTGCCTGAAGCCAACGGCGCTAGCGCCTAGCACTTGGGCGACGATCTGGCACACCCTTGCCGACAGATGCTCTAGGTTCTCTATGCCAGCCAGCGCATTGTCAACCTCTACCAGGGCCGAGAGGGTCCTGTTACGCTCCTCGATACCTCTGAAGAGACTGCTGCGGTCGAGGGCGGCCTCGCACGCCTCCATCACTGCGAGCAGGGCGTCGGCTATCTGGGGATCTCGAAGGCCAGTCGGCAACCTCAGCCATCCTACGAGCGATCCGGACCTTCGGACAGGCAGAGCCATGCGGGGCTCAATTCCCTCCAGGGGCGCATTGGGCTCGAGCCACTCAATGGCAGGCTCGAGCCCCATCTCAGCCCAGAACACAGCCACGGCCTCAGCTACTAGGTCACGGAACTGCCCCTTGGGCACGGCCATATGGTTCAGCCACTTCACAGAGGCCGTCACTGCAGAGACGAGGCGGAGCTGCAGGTCCTTCCACCTCATGGCAGCGGCGGCCGCCGCTGCCATAAGCTTTCCCCAATCCGAGGGCTCAGGCCGATGGCGTGTTATGACGCCGAGGGGTTGGTGGGCCAGCTGCCACCGCATTGCCCAGCCGTCGGCCCAGCCCAGGGCAGCTAGCAAAGAAGAAAGCCTTGGGAACCGGCCCTCGGAGAGGGCCAAGGGCTGTGCTTCCGGGAGCTGGTACAGCTCCTCAGCTACTCCTGGAGGCAGAGTTCGCGAGCTCAGGCCTGGCGCCAGTATCCGCCAGCCCTTGGCTTCTCCAACGAGGGTCAAAAGGCCAGCGGCTCCCAGTTGGTCCAGTTGCTCGTACAGCCTTCTCGGTGCCCACCCGGCCGGTGCGTCCACGGCAGTTCCTAACGCTGTTGAGCCCCTGCTACACCTTCCCCATCGCCCAGGTTCTTGGCGTACCGCCAATCCGGCATGATGCCGTGGGTGATAGCGTAAATGGCGGCCTGGGTTCTGTCCTCGACATTTATCTTCTCGAAGAGCACCGAGAGCTTGTTCTTCACTGTGCTTTCGGCGAAGTTTAGCTCTCGGGCGATGTCCCTATTGCTCAGGCCGGCCGCCACCAGCTTTAGGATCTTGATCTCTGTCTCCGTGAGCCCTCCCAGATCGTCGCCGCCCACGGTCTCCGACAGCCTTCGGAACTCCTTGAGAATCTTGGTGGTCATCATGGGATCGAGCAGGGACGCTCCCCTGTGGACGGCCCGCACTGCCTCCACCACCTCCGAGGAGCTGGCCGACTTGAGGAGGTAGCCCCTCGCCCCTGCCTTGATGGCCTGGAAGACGTAGGAGTCCTCCTTATACATGGTAAGGATGACTACACCGACGTCTGGATAGTTCCGCACTATCTCCCGGGTGGCAGCCACGCCGTCGACGGTCGGCATGTTGATGTCCATCAGCACGACATGCGGCCTGAGCTGTTCCACTGCCTCCTGAACCTTCAGCCCATCCCCAACCTCGCCAACTACCTCTATATCCGGAGCCATCTCGAGCAACTGCCTCAGCCCCTGACGGAACAGCTGGTGATCATCGGCTATCAAGACCCTTATCATCGTGCCCTGACCTCTCCGTGGCATCGGAACCTCACTACAAGGTTAGTCGGAGAACCTCCATATGCCCATGCCGCCCGGTACTCACCTGGTGAGTACTAAAGTACTTATAAACGAAAGGGCACTTCAGCACAAGGGACCAGGTGCCGATATTAGCTGTAACTGCCCACCCGCAGCGGAGCAAGGGCGGCAGCCGGGAAAGGCCCCAGCTGCCGCCCGCTCCGGTGCCCAGCGCAACCTTACCCTTCCTGTAAGGCCTGCCAGTACATGCCTCATCGAGGACCGGACTTCACACGGCCGACACCAGCAACTTCGCTCACCCTCCAGGCACAGTGGACCTTTCTGAGGCCAATTTCACAAGTTCAGCAATGGCAGCATCGGGGGTCATGCGCCGCCCCATGAGCTGCTGAACCAGGTGCTCGACCCTGGGGTCGTTCTCCAGGGCCCAGCGGACACGACGCCCTATCCAATCAGCTGCTCCCCTTACCAGCTCCTCGTGGAGCTTCCTGCGTTCTCGCTCCAGGAGCTGACCCGTATCCTTTAGGAAGGCATAGTGCTCGTCCAGGGCGCGCACCAGGTCGTCGACGCCTTCGCCCTTTACAGCGACGGTCTTCACGATGGGCACCTGCCATCCGCCGCGGGCGTGGAGCTCGAGCACCATCCTGAGCTGCTGCTGAAGCCTGTCGGCGCCCTCCCTGTCCGCCTTGTTGATAACAATGATGTCGGCCACCTCCAGGACTCCGGCCTTGATGGCCTGTACGTCGTCCCCGAGGCCCGGCACCTGCACGAGCACGGTGGTCTGCGCCGAACTGGCCACGTCCACCTCATCCTGTCCCACGCCCACGGTCTCGATGATGATCACGTCCTTGCCGAAGGCGTCGAGCACGCGCACCACATCGTTGGTCATACGGGCAAGGCCTCCCAGATTGCCCCTGGTGGCCATGCTCCTGATAAAGACCTCGGGATCGGTGGCGAACTCCTGCATCCGCACACGGTCCCCGAGGACTGCCCCGCCGGTCACCGAACTGCTGGGGTCCACAGCCACGACGCCCACCCTGAGGCCCTTCTCTCGGTAGCGGCGGATCAGCTCGGCGGTGAGGGTAGATTTCCCGGCTCCGGGCGGGCCCGTAATGCCCACTATCCTGGCCCGGCCCGTATGGGGTATGAGCAACTGCATGGCCCTGCCGGCCTCGGGATGGCCGTTCTCGACCCAGCTGATGAGTCTGGCGACAGCGGCCCTTTGGCCCTCGAGCAGCTGAGCTACCAACTGCTCAGCACGGCTCACCGAGCCGCCACCCCGCGCTTGCGCACGTTCTCGCGCACGAAGCGCACAATGGTCTCCAGAGGGGTTCCGGGGCCGAAGACCTCCTTCACACCGGCAGCCTTCAGCCCGGGGATGTCCTCGTCGGGGATGATGCCTCCCGCGAATACGGTGACGTCGTCCAGACCCTTCTCCCTCAGGAGCTCCATCACGCGGGGTATCAGATAGTTATGGGCTCCGGAGAGGATGCTGAGGCCGATGGCGTCGACGTCCTCCTGAAGCGCCGTTTCGACGATCATCTCGGGGGTCTGGTGCAGGCCCGTGTATATGACCTCCATGCCCGCATCGCGCAGGGCCCGGGTGATCACCTTGGCACCTCGATCGTGGCCGTCCAGGCCGGGCTTAGCTATGAGTATCCTCAAAGGCCTCTCCATCTCCTCAGTCACGGCTAGCTACCTCCGCACTATGCTCCTCGGCAGGCTGGCTGAGCTCCAACAACACACCGCCGGTGGACTTCGGGTGCACGAAGGCTATGAGCATGTTGTGGGCGCCCCGCCTGGGCTCCTGGTCTATCAGCTCTACCCCCGCCTCCTTAAGACGCCGGAGCACTCCCCGCAGGTCTTCCACCCGCAGGCAGATATGGTGGATGCCCTCGCCCCTCTTGGCCAGGAAGCGGCCCACGGGGGTCTCATCCCCCAGGGGCTCGAGCAGCTCCAGTTTCGACCCTCCCACCACCACCGAGAGCACCCTGACCCCCTGTTCCTCCACCACTTCCAGGGGGAGGGTGTCCAATCCCAAAGCTTCGCTGTAGAAGCGAACGGCCTCGCGCGCGTTCCTCACAGCTATGCCTATATGGTCCAGTTCAGCCCTGATGCCAGCTACAGCTTTTGTCATACCACACCTGGATCCCTGTAGGTTCCGAAGACCTGCCGGAGGGCATCGGATATCTCGCCGAGGGTGCACAGGCCCTCCACGCAATCAATAATATAGGGCATGAGGTTTTCGTCGGCGGCCGCGGCCCTCCGAAGGCGAGACAGGAGCCCTTCCACCCGGGGGTTGTCGCGCCGCTCTTTCAGTGCAACCAGCCTCTGCAGCTGAACCTCGCGGATGGCTGGGTCCACCCTCAAGCTCTCTATGTGCTGCGGCTCCTCCAGTGTGAACTCGTTGACGCCAACGACTATGCGCTTCTTGCTCTCCACTTCCTGCTGGTAGCGGTAAGCGCTCTCCTGGATCTCCTTATGGAAGAAGCCGGTCTCCAGGGCCCGCAGCGTACCGCCCATGGCGTCGATCCGGTCCAGATAGTCCTTGGCCCTCCTTTCGATCTCCGTGGTTAACCACTCCACGTAGTACGACCCCGCCAGGGGATCCACCACGTCGGGTACTCCGCTCTCATAGGCGATGATCTGTTGCGTGCGCAGGGCGATGCGGGCCGCCTTTTCCGTGGGCAGGCCCAGGGCCTCGTCCATGGAGTTCGTATGGAGCGACTGTGTGCCCCCGAGCACGGCGGCAAGGGCCTGGATGGTCGTTCGCACTATGTTGTTCTCCGGCTGCTGGGCGGTGAGGGAGGAGCCGGCTGTCTGGGTGTGGAACCTCAGCATCCAGGAGCGGGGATCGCGGGCACCGAAGCGGTGGCGCATTATGCGGGCCCAGAGCCTTCGAGCTGCCCTGAACTTGGCTATCTCCTCCAGGAAGTTGTTGTGAGCGTTGAAGAAGAAGGCAAGCCTTGGGCCGAACTTGTCTACATCCTGGCCCCTGGCCAGGACGTGTTCCACGTAGGCTATGCCGTTGGCCAGGGTAAACGCCACCTCCTGGACAGCTGTGGCACCCGCCTCCCGGATGTGGTAGCCGCTGATGGATATGGAGTTCCAACGGGGCAGGTGCTCGGCACAGTAGACAATTATGTCCGTGACCAGCCGCATGGAGGGCCCTGGCGGGAAGATGAAGGTGCCCCTGGCCATGTACTCCTTCAGTATGTCGTTCTGCACCGTGCCAGAGAGCTGGGACGGGTCGATGCCTCGGCGCCTAGCCACGGCGATGTACATGGCCAAGAGGATTGCAGCCGTGGCATTGATGGTCATGGAGGTGGACACCCTGTCCATGGGTATACCTTCCATGAGGTCCTCCATGTCCTCCAACGAGCAGATGGAGACGCCCACCTTGCCCACTTCGCCGGCGGCCATCGGGTGGTCGGCATCGTAGCCCATCTGGGTGGGCAGGTCGAAGGCACAGGAAAGGCCAGTCTGCCCCTGCTGAAGCAGGTAGTGCCACCGCCGGTTGGTCTCTTTGGCCGTGCCGTATCCGGAATACTGGCGCATGGTCCAGAGGCGGCCCCGGTACATGGTTGGTTGCACACCACGGGTGAAGGGGTACTGCCCTGGATAGCCTATGTCCTCCAAATAGCTGAGCTGGGCAGTATCCTCGGGATCGTAGACCCCCTTTACAGGGATCTGGGAGATGGTTTCGAAGCTCTCCTGGCGCTCAGGCGCGCGCCTGAGGACAGGCCTGAGGATCGTCTGTTCCCACTGGCGTCTTGCCCTGCGGATCTCCTCCAGTTCCTTCTCGTCCATCTGGCTACTCCAGCACCACGAGGATGCGTCCCTGCTCTACCTTTTCGCCTTTGGCCACGTGCACGCTCTTGACACTGCCTCCTCTGGGAGCCCTCAGTTCGTTCTCCATCTTCATAGCTTCCAGGATCACCAGGGGTTGGCCGAGCTGTACGGGCTGGCCCGGCACCACCAGCACATCCAGCACCATGCCGGGCATAGGAGCCTTGACGGCCATTTCGCCGTGCACTCCGCCCAGACCCCTGCCAACCCCTATCAGGCGATGTTCCATCTCCGACAGCACCCTCACCTGGTACGGCCTCCCCTCCACCAGGAGCACCATGCCGTCAGCGTTACTGTCCACCACGGCCTCGACGGAGCGGCCGTCCATGATGGTGGAGTAGACCTTGTCCCCCACAGCCCTCAGGTCCAGCAGGTGCTCCTCCCCGTCCAACAACACCCGGAAGCAACCATCGCCGGCCTCGCGCACCTCCACCTCGTGCTCTCGTTCGCCGATGATCACGAAGTACTTCATCTCATGGCCTCCCGACGGCCGGCCATGCGCCAAGGGTTCATCGCCTGGCTGGAACCGTCGGCAGCGCGCAGCCGTCTTTTCCTGGCCGCCAGATGTGCCGCAACGGCGGCAACGGCCGCTACAGCCTCCTCCAGGCCGTCCTCGAGGGAGAGCTGTCGGTACTCCCGTTCGAGAAAGGCCGTATCTATGTCGCCCTTGACGAAGGCTGGGTGATCTAGAAGCCACAGGTGGAAGGGAATGTTGGTGCTCACGCCCAGTATGCGGAACTCCCTTAGGGCCCTGCGCATCCGCTGGATGGCGGAAGCCCTGTCCTCGGCCCAGACGATCACCTTGGCGATCATCGGATCGTAGTAGAGGGTGACTTCGTACCCCTCGAAGAGGGCACTGTCCACCCGCACGCCAGGCCCGTTTGGCTCCTGAAGGAAGGACACGCGGCCTGTAGAGGGCAGGAAGTTGTTGTAGGGGTCCTCGCTGGCGATCCGGCACTCCATGGCTGCGCCCCTGAGGCGTATGTCGTCCTGGCTGTAGCGGAGCCTTTCCCCCGCGGCTATGCGGATCTGCTCAGCAACCAGGTCCACTCCGGTCACCATCTCCGTCACGGGGTGCTCCACCTGGATCCTGGTGTTCATCTCCAGAAAGTAGAAGTTCCCCTGCTGGTCCAGCAGAAACTCCACAGTGCCGGCATTGCAGTATCCGGCGGCCTTGGCCGCCCGGACGGCCGCCTCGCCCAGGCGGACGCGGAGCTCCTCTGTGACGGCCGGAGAGGGCGATTCTTCCACCAGCTTCTGATGCCGCCTCTGGATGGAACACTCCCTCTCCCCGAGATGTATGACATTGCCGTAGCTGTCGGCAAGGACCTGGACCTCCACGTGCCTAACTTTCTCCAGGAGGCGTTCCATGTAGACGCCCCCGTATCCGAAGGCCGAGGTGGCCTCGCTGGAAGCGGCCCTGAAGGCCTGGGGAAGCTCCTCGGGGTTGAGGACCACTCGCATCCCCTTTCCGCCTCCGCCTGCCGTCGCCTTTATGAGGATGGGATAGCCTATCTGAGCGGCCACCTCCACTGCCTCATCTAGGCTCGATACCTCGCCGCCGGTGCCGGGCACCGTAGGGACGCTGACCCGCTTCACAGTCTCCCTCGCGGCCACCTTGTCGCCCATTAGCTCGATGGCCTCCGGGGAGGGGCCCACAAAGACCAACCCGGCATCGCGGCAAGCCCTGGCGAAATCGGCGTTCTCGGCCAGGAAACCATAGCCAGGGTGCACGGCCTCGGCGCCCGCCTTGAGGGCTACGTCGATGAGCTTCTCGATAACCAGATAGGATTCCCTGGCGGCAGGGGGACCAATGTGGTACGCCTCGTCAGCCATGCGGACGTGCAGGGATGTCCTGTCGACATCGGAGTACACGGCCACAGTGGCTATGCCCAGCTCGCGGCAAGCCCTGATGATCCTCACGGCTATCTCGCCGCGGTTGGCAATCAGCAGTTTGCGGAACACCTAAGCACTCCCTCGAGAGATCCTCTGTGAGCGTAAGTGCCAGCTAACCCATACCAAATATTAGCATATGGCTCTCTTTACCCGATCGTGTCGTTAGCAGGGACATCCTGGGAGCATCCCCTTGGCTGTAAAATGGTAAGAACCCGTGTGAGAAAGGGTGCAGGTGAGCGGCTTCGACCATCTTCTTGAGCGATCCGAAGGGCAGACTACTGTAGCCAGGCCCGGCAAGGCCCTTCGCACCGAGAAGCTAAGCGCCTGGTACGGCGGCCAGATGGCCATCCGCAACGTGAACTTGGAGATCCACCCCAACGTGATCACTGCCATCATAGGCCCTTCTGGCTGCGGTAAATCTACCTTGATAAGGTGCCTCAATCGCCTCCACGAGCTCGTTCCCGGCGCAAGGGTATCCGGCAAGGTGTGGCTGGACGGCGAAGACATATACGACCCCTCGGTTGACCCTGTGGAAGTGCGCCGCAAGATCGGCATGGTGTTCCAGCGGCCCAATCCCTTCCCCACCATGTCGGTCTTCGACAACGTGGCGGCCGGGCTCAAGCTCCACGGCAGGTACGACAGGCGGCGGCTGGCCGAGATAGTGGAACAGAGCCTCAGAAGGGCAGCCCTCTGGGACGAGGTGAAGGACAAGCTCCACGTCTCCGGAGCGGCCCTCTCGGGCGGCCAGCAGCAGAGGCTCTGCATTGCCAGGGCCTTGGCCGTGGAGCCCGACGTCATCCTGATGGACGAGCCCACTTCGGCCCTGGACCCCATAGCGTCTATGAGGATAGAAGAACTGCTCCAGGACCTCAGGGCAAGCTACACCATAGTGGTGGTGACCCACAACATGCAGCAAGCGGCCAGGGTCTCCCAGTACACCGCCTTCATGCTGGCGGGGCCCGATAGGGTTGGAGAACTGATCGAGTACGGCGAGACGCGAGTCATCTTCACCAACCCCAAGGATCGGCGGACCGAGGACTACATAACCGGCCGATTCGGATAGATGCCAGTTACCCGCACCGTCAAAGTTGATCCTCAGCATCCCGATCCCGCAGTGATAGAGGAGGCCGCAGAGCTGATACGCAGGGGAGGGCTGGTCGCCTTTCCCACTGAGACCGTGTACGGCCTGGGCGCCGATGCCCTGAATCCCCAGGCCGTCCGGGCGCTCTTCGAGGCCAAAGGCAGGCCCCCCAATGACCCCGTGATCGTCCACATCGCGGAACGGAGCTGGCTGAGCCGAGTTGCCGTGGAGGTGCCGGAGGTTGCGCAGCGCCTAGCCGAAAGGTTCTGGCCCGGGCCCCTCACTCTGATACTGCCCAAAGGACCGCAGGTGCCTGAGATAGTGACCGCCGGGTTCCCCACCGTGGCGGTGCGCCTTCCCTCGCACCCCGTTGCCCTGGCGCTCATCCGCGCCGCCGACACCCCCATCGCCGCCCCCAGCGCCAACCGCTTCGGCCACACCAGCCCCACCACGGCCGAGCACGTGAAGGCTGACCTGGACGGTAAGATCGACCTCATCCTCGACGGCGGACCTTCGTGGATAGGCGTCGAATCCACCGTGCTGGACCTCTCGACACCGCGGCCCCTGATCCTCAGGCCGGGAGGTGTGCCTCGGGAGGCCCTGGAGCCAGTGTTGGGACCCGTGGAGGTGGCGGAGAGGACGGTGGAGGAAGGACAGGCCGCGCCCTCGCCTGGCCTCCTCGCCCGCCACTACTCGCCCCGCGCCAACCTGATCCTGGTGGTAGGACCGAAGGGGGCGGCCACGGATTACATCGCCCGCAGGGCCCGCGCGCTCGCTCAAGAAGGCAGAAGGGTGGGTATCCTGGCTACCGAAGAGGACCAGCAGGCCTACCCACCCGAGGGCTTCGACGTGGAGCTGTTGGGAAGGGAGGACGATCCGGCCGCTGTGGCCCGCAACCTCTACACCGCACTGCGGGCCCTGGACGGCCTCGGAGCCGAGATAATCCTTTGCCGAGACCTGGGCACCCAGGGACTGCTCCTGGCCGTGCACGACCGCCTCGTTAGGGCGGCCTCCCAGGTGGTGGTCCTGTCGGAAGAGTAGGTCGGATTCTCTAACGCAATTCTTACTCATCTCTTACTGGACGCTAACGGGATCTTGTCATATAGTTGAAAGTGGAGGGGACGGCCCGAGCGGCACGGTTGCAAAACCCCTGGGCGAAAGGAGGAGGTGAGGTATGGACCTTGGGACCCTGCTCTTCCTAGTGGCTCTCAGCTATGCCATGGGTGTCTTCTGGTATAGCCTCATCCCCGGCAGGATGCCGGACACGGCCTGGAGGGTAGCTGCCTATCCCTTCCTGGCCTCGGCCATTGCTCAGTCGCTCTTCCCCTTCGGTCCTGCTTTGGGGGGTGTCCACGTCATCGTAGCGTTGGTGGCCTCGTTGGTTGGCGTAATCATCGACTGGATAATCACTGATCTTCGTCACTATCGCGTCGTTGCCGAGCCCCGCGGCGCGGGCGCTCAGAGCTGATCTCAGCGGCCGCTCGGGCCGCCCTTCTCTGGGTTCCTCACAGGCTCCAGAGCCACATGAGAGACGACGATCCCAAGCCTTCGTCCATTGCCCTCCACCTGCACCCTGTCTGGTACCAGGACGACTATTAGGAGCTGACCCGGCCTATATTGACCGGGCAGGGGCACGCGATAGTCGGCCCATATCCCCTGGGGCGCCTCCAGCTGGGCCACAGGCGCGCCGGAGATCTCCACCCTGAAACCAGCCGCAGGCAGGGGCCCTGTGGTGCACCTTATCCTGAGGAAGACGCGCGAACTCGGTGCCCACAGCCTGACCACGGCCCTATCGGAAGTCCAACGATGCATGCCCCCATCCCCTTCTGGGCCATAGAAACCCAATACATAGCCAAGGTCGTCCTCGCCGATGTCTACGGCTGAACGAGGCGCTATGGGCAGTCGATCCCAGGCCCATCGGGTTGCGGAGGCCGCCAGCAGTACGGTGGTGCTGCAAGGTGTAGGGGTATCTCCCACATGGCGCGCCAAATGTGCCCGCCACGCACACGCCCTCGGGTCCTCGGCCCATCTGGAGCTTGCCTCCCGGAGGAGCGCTTTCGCCTGCTCACCTTCGTCTCTGGAGGCCAGCACCCTGGCAAGCGCCAGATAGAAGTCCGGTTCGGCGTCCACTAGCATGGCCCGCCTGTAACTGAGCTCTGCGCCCTCTGCATACCCAAAGAGTTCGTAGAGGCGGCCCTGCCCGTAGAGAGCGTGGGCGTAGAGGTCCTTGGGCATCGCGGGCCATATCAGCGGCACGGAAAGGACAACAACCAGGGCCCCGGCTCCGGCGTAGGGCAGCATTCTCCAACGCCACCTCCAGCCAGTCACAGCCGACGCCGCCATGGGAAGGAAGTACGGGACCAGGGCAAGCTTGTACCTGAAGGCACTCTCTATGAAAGCCGTTATGCCGAGATGTACGGCGAGTATCACCAAGAACACACTTCGGTAAGGACTCGGCACGGGGGCGCCTGCCCCCAGGGCCGCCAAAAGGCAGACGGCCAAGTACCAGGCCGTCCCTCCGGACCCGTTCAGCATAGAGAGCCATGAGGGTGCCTCCGGAAGTTTGGCCTTTAGGGCGATGGCCCATTCCGAATAGCGGTCTGCCGTCAGGCTGTACCTGAGCCGTTCCAAGGCGCGCCCAAGGAACTCCCTTGGGTGGGCAGCTATCCACCTCATCGCCATGGCTATGCCGTGGGCCTGCCTGTCGGCGGGGTTGGGTATGCGCATCAACTCGCTGTACACCTCTCTTCGCGATAGATCGCTGTTGTACTGGTAGAGGTTTACGCCCAGCGTATTGTCCACCAGCAGCGGCCTGTGGTACACGGCCCAGTTCCGAGCGGTCCAAGGCGCCAGGGCAACGGCCAAGCCCAACAGCAGCATCACACCCTGCTGGGGCAATATGCCTTGCCTGAGCTGGCGCAGGGACAACCAGAGGGCAACGGATACGGCGATGGGAAGCACGGTGACGCGCGCCAAGGTACCTATTCCAAGGGCCACGCCTGCCGCGAGGAACCAGCGAACCTGCCCGCCCCTCAGGCCCCTGAGCGCCAGAATGACCCCCAACAGGGCAAAGGGCATTGACAGGCCTTCCGAGAAGAGATAAAGCGTCTGAAGGGGCGCCGTAGGGTCCAAGGCCGCCAGCACTCCGGCTACAGTCCCCGTGCGGTGGCCATACTCCCTGGCGGCCAAAACGGCCACCAAGAGGGCAGTCAAAGCACCAAGCACCGCCTGAGCCAGGACAGCAGGGGCAAGGTCGAACCGAGAGGCGCTGAGGATGAGGGCCAGGAACAGTGGGTACAGCGGCGGGCGCGTCCACGCCCAACGATCCACAAACTGGCCTGTCTCCAGCAACCCCTTAGCCAGGGCCAAGTAGTTGCCTTCATCGCCCCGGAGGTCCACATCTACAAAGGGCACGCCTCCCCTGAACAGAAGAAGTCGCCAGGCCAATGCTGCAAAAAATATCACAAACAGCACAGCTGGTCTCCCGGGCAGGTTTAAGACACGGTGGTTCCTCGATACAGTTGCACGGCTAGGGCCATCCACCGACACGTATTCCCGCCCACATTCTGGGGAGCGCTATTGACACGGCTGCTATAATAGCAGTAAGCCCCCAAGGCAATGTGCACTCACCTGCAGAAGGCCTTTCACTAAGCATACCCAGGAGGTAAAGGGATATGAGACCATCAGTTCCAAAGATCTTGGCAGTAGCGCTGGCCCTGGCCGTCCTGGCGTCCATGGCCTCCTGTGTTCAGCCAGCCACGCCCACACCCACTACAGCCCCCGCCGCCACGGCACCCGCAGGGCAGGCTCCCAGCCCCACGGCAGCACCGGCAATTAAGGAGGTGAAGATAGGTGTCATATACCCCATGACGGGCCCTACAGCCCAGGTGGGCAACGACGCCAAGACTGTCGTTGAGCTGTACACCGATATAGTGAACACCACCCAGTACAAGGACCTGAACGTGCCTCTCGCTGGTGCCGGAGGCCTGCCCGGCTTAGGCGGAGCCAAGGTTGTTCCCGTGTTTGCGGACCATCAGGGCTCGCCGGAGAAGGCGGCGGCCGAGGCCGAGCGCCTCATAACCCAGGAGAAGGTAGCGGCCATCTTCGGCTGCTATCAAAGCTCTGTGTCCGCGGCTGTGGCCAAGGTAACCGAGAAGTACGGCATACCCTTCCTCATACCGGAATCCTCGTCGCCGACGCTGAACCGACTGGGCTACAAGTGGCTGTTCCGGACCACGCCCCACGACGAGCTCTTCTCAAAAGCCATGTTCGACATGATGGCTGACTTCGAGAAGAAGCGGAACGTCAAGCTTGAGACGATAGCCATCTTTCACGAGAACACCCTCTTCGGGTCCGACAGCGCCAAGGCCCAGCAGGCCCTTGCCCAGGAGCGGGGCAAGAAGGTAGTGGAGGTCATATCGTACAACCCCAACGCCACCTCCTTCACGGCTGAGGTCCAGAAGCTCAAGGCCTCCAACGCCGATGTGCTACTGCCCACCGGCTACACGTCCGACGCTATCCTCTTCGTGAAGACTGCCAAAGAGCAGAACTATAACCCGAAGATGGTCATAGCTCAGGACGCCGGCTACATCGAGCCTGACTTCCAGAAGGCCGTGGGCCGAGACGCCGACGGCATCATGAGCCGCGGCGTGTTCTCCCTCGATCTGGCTGAGAAGAAGCCTCTGGTGAAGCAGATAAACGATCTCTACAAGCAGAGGGCTGGCAAGGATCTGGCGGACAACTCGGCAAGAGAGTTCGTGGGCTTCATGACCTTGGTGGACGCCATAAACAGGGCCAAGTCCACAGATCCTGAAGCTATCCGTAAAGCATTGGCGGCCACCGACATACCTTCGGACCAGCTCATCCTAGCTTGGAAGGGCATCAAGTTCGACGAGACCGGCCTCAACATCTACGGCCAGGCTATCATCAACCAATATCACGAGGGCAAACTGAGGTTGGTATGGCCCTTCGATGTAGCTGTGGTAGACATCACCTACCCCATCCCTAGTTGGAGCGAGAGGAAATAACGCGATGACGGTTCGGGGCGGCTGACTCCCCGCAGCCGCCCCACCCCTCCGCCTATGGAAGCGCTTTGGCAGAACCTACCCCAGATACTGGTTAGCGGTCTGCTCATGGGCCTGGTGTACGCACTGGTCGCCGTGGGCTTGAGCCTGATCTTCGGGCTGATGGACATAGTCAACTTCGCCCACGGCGAGTTCCTCATGTGGAGCATGTACACTGCCTTCTGGGCCTACGCCCTGTTCCGCATCGATCCCCTGATGTCCCTGCCCATGTGCCTACTGCTCCTCTTTGTAGTGGGCGTGGGCACCTACAGGGGCATAATCCGGCGCATCCTCGGCGCGCCGCCACTGGTGCAGATCTTTGCCACTTTCGGGCTATCCATCTTCCTACAGAGCGCTGCGCAGTTCCTGTTTAAGCCCGACTATCGCTTCGTGGATAGGCCCTTGATAGCTGGCGAGATGTCCCTTCTTGGCATCTCGGTGGGCACCGCAAAGGTGGCGGCAGCCTTGGGCGCCGTTGTGGCCTTCGGCTTTCTGTACTGGCTTATCAGGCGCACCCAGCTCGGCCTTGCCCTCCAGGCCACTTCCGAGGATAGGGAAGCCGCCGCCCTCATGGGCATAGATAGCCACAGCATGTATACGCTGGGCTGGGGGATAGGAGCGGCCTGCGTGGGCGTGGCTGGAGCCCTCCTGGCAAACTTCTACTACATATTTCCTCAGGTGGGCTTTGTCTTTGCCCTGCTGGCCTACATCATCGTGGCCCTGGGAGGCTTCGGGTCCATCGAGGGCGCCTTCCTCGGAGGCCTGATCATAGGTCTGGTGGAGGCAGTGGTGGGCTTCGTAACCCCTGAGTACAAATTTGCGGCCCTCTTTGCTATCTACTTGGCCGTGGTCTTCCTGAGGCCGCAGGGACTCCTCGGCAGGTGATCTGAGGTGAAGGTAGCCGCGGCTGAGGAGGAGAAGAGGAGGACACGCAGAGCCAGGGCCCTGGGCTGGTTCCTGCTGGAGGAGATAGGTACCCTCAAGTGGGGAGCCCTGGTCTTGGTGGTCATGGCATTGCTTCCCCTAGTCAGCGACAATCCCAACTACCATCACATCCTCATCCTGATAGCCATGTATGCCATGCTGGCCCAGGCCTGGAACATCTTGGGCGGCTATGCCGGGCAGGTATCTTTGGGGCACGCGGTCTTCTTCGGCATCGGTGCCTACACCTCAGCCATGATGGTGCTCAAACTGGGCATCAGTCCTTGGATCGGCATGCTGGCAGGGGGCATCATAGCTGTGGCCGTGAGCCTCATCATTGGCCTGCCCAGCTTCCGGCTGGCGGGCCACTACTTCGCCATAGCCACCATAGCCATAGGGGAGATAGTGAGGGCGATCTTCACCAACAACCAGGCCCTGGGGGGTGCCGTGGGCTTCTGGATACCCCTTCTGCCTCCCTCGCTGGTGAACTTTCAGTTTGGCGTCTCTAAGATTCCCTACTACTATATAATGCTGGCGCTCATGGCCCTGACCTTCCTCATAGCCTTCGGCATAGGGGCATCCAAGCTCGGCTTCTACTTCCGAGCCATAAAGAACGATCCTCAGGCGGCCATGAGCTTGGGCGTGGACATCACCCGGTATAAGCTAATAGCCATGACTATCAGCGCCTTCCTGACAGCCGCCGCCGGCACCTTCTACGCCCAGTACGTGCTAATCGTTGACCCCGAGAGCGTCCTCAGCCTTTCCATATCGGTGCTCATCGCCGTGGTGGCCATCCTAGGAGGCGTGGGAACCTTCTGGGGTCCATTGCTGGGGGCCGCCGTCCTGATGCCCATTGCTGAGCTGACCCGCTCCTACCTGGGCGGCCGCGGCACGGGCCTGGACCTGGCCATCTATGGGGCCCTCATCGTGCTCATATCGGTGTTCCAGCCTGGTGGACTGGCAGACCTGCTCAGAAAGGCAAGGAGGAGGTTGAAAAAGGGCTGATGTCTCTGCTGGAGCTGCAGTCCGTCACCATGAGGTTCGGAGGCCTCCTTGCCAACGACAACGTGAGCCTAGCCGTGGAGGAGGGCCAGATCGTCTCGCTCATCGGACCCAACGGGGCGGGCAAGACCACCCTTTTCAACTGCATCTCCGGCGTCTACAGGCCGACCTCGGGGCGGATCCTCTTCTCGGGGCACGACATCACCGGGTGGCCGCCCTACCGCATTGCGCGCTCTGGGCTGGTGCGGACCTTCCAGATAGTGCGCACTTTCAGGGACATGACCGTGCTGGAGAACGTCATGGTGGGCGCTCTCATGCACACCGACAGCGCCGGCAAGGCCTGGGAAGTGGCCGAGGAGGTCCTCGAGTTCACGGGCCTCTATCCTAAGCGCGACTACCCCGGATCGGCCCTCACCACTGCAGACCGAAAGCGGCTTGAGGTGGCCAGGGCTTTAGCCACAAGGCCAAGGATGCTCATGCTCGACGAAGCCATGGCAGGCCTTAACCCTACCGAGAGGCAGGAGGCCGTTAACCTTCTCCTCAAGATTAACGCCTCGGGCATAACGCTTCTCTTGGTGGAACACGTCATGGAGGTCATAATGCCCATATCCCAGTGGGTGTTCGTCCTGGACTACGGCAAGAAGATCGCCGAGGGAAAGCCCGAGGAGATCGTGCACAACGAGCTCGTCATCAAGGCCTACCTGGGGGAAAAGTACCGTGCTACAGGTTCGTGACCTCAGGGTGGAGTACGACGGCCTAGCGGCCCTGCACGGCATCTCCTTCCACGTGGACGATGGGGAGGTGGTGGCCATTGTGGGCTCCAACGGTGCGGGCAAGTCGACCACCCTCAAGGCGATCTCCGGCCTGGTGCGCATAGCCTCCGGAGAGATCACCTTCGACGGCCAGCCCATACACCGGATGCCTGCCCACGCCATAACCCGCCTGGGCATAGCCCACGTGCCGGAGGGCCGCAGGCTGTTCCAGAAGCTCACGGTGCTGGAGAACCTCAAACTTGGAGCTTACGTTCGGCCGGACCCTTCCCTGTTCGAGAGGAACCTGGAGCTGGTCTTCGAAGTCTTCCCCCGCCTCAAGGAGAGGATGTCCCAGAGGGCCGGCACCCTCTCCGGCGGAGAACAGCAGATGCTGGCCATTGCTAGGGGCCTGATGCTCAACCCAAAACTCCTCATGCTCGACGAGCCGTCCCTCGGCATCGCGCCGAAGTTGGTCAGCGAGATCTTCGAGGTCCTGGCCGAGCTGAACCGCCGGGGCACGACGATCCTCCTGGTGGAACAGAACGTGCGTGAGGCGTTGGAACTGGCCCACAGGGGCTACGTCCTTCAGACTGGCGAGGTCATCCTCGAGGGTAGAGGAACCGAGCTGCTGGAGAGCGACCTGGTGCGCAAAGCATATCTAGGGCTGTAGACATGGTGAAAGCCATAGACATCAACTGCGACATGGGCGAGAGCTTCGGTGCCTGGCCCATGGGCAACGACGAGGCCCTCATGCCGCACATCACCTCCGCCAACATCGCCTGCGGCTATCACGCCGGCGACCCCCTGGTGATGGACCGGACGGTGCAGATGGCCCTCCAGTATGGGGTGGGGCTGGGAGCCCATCCGGGCTTTCCCGACCTCATGGGCTTCGGCAGGCGGCCCATGAAGCTGTCGGCCGAGGAGGCTGAGGCCTATGTCCTCTATCAGGTGGCTGCCCTTCAGGGCTTCGCCCGCTCCCACGGCACTTCCCTCCAGCACGTGAAGGCCCATGGAGCCCTCTACAATATGGCCGCCGAGGACGCGGATCTGGCCACAGCCATAGCCAGGGCCGTAAAGCGCCTCGATCCTAGCCTGATCCTCCTCGGCCTTGCGGGCTCCAGGCTTGTGGAGGCCGGCCTCGCCCTCGGCCTGAGGGTGGCCCGCGAGGCCTTCGCCGACCGCAGATACAACCCCGATGGCACCCTGCAGTCCAGGCGGATCCCGGGCTCGCTCATCACCGACCCAGAGGAGGCCGCCCAGCAGGCCCTCTCCATCGCCACCACGGGCACGGTGACGGCCCACGACGGCACACGGGTGCGGGTGGAGGCCGAAAGCATCTGCATCCACGGCGACACGCCAACAGCCCCAGAGATCGCTCGGCGGGTGAGGCACAAACTGCAAGAGGTCGGGATCCCTGTCCTCCCGCTGGCCCAGATCATAGCCTAACAATGTACCGCGTGCCCAAGATCCGGCTCCTGGGCGACACCGCCCTGGTGGTGGAGTTCGGGAACGAGATATCGCCACGGACCAACCTCAGGTGCCACGCCTTCGCCCGGAACGTGGAGCGTGCCCACCTCCGGGGCGTGGTGGAAGTGGTGCCCACCATCCGATCGGTCACGGTTCACGTGGACCCCCTTCAGGCAGACCTGGAACAGCTTTCGGCGGCCTTGGCCGTCCTGGCCGCCGACACCGCGGCCGAGGCGGCATCCGGCTCCCTTCACAGGATACCGGTCCGCTACGGCGGCGAGTGGGGACCGGACCTGGAAGAGGTGGCGGCCCTGGCAGGTCTCAGCCCGGAGGAGGTGGTGCGCATACACTCCGGCACGGTGCACAGGGTCTACATGCTGGGCTTTGCTCCCGGATTTCCCTACCTCGGCCTTCTGCCCCGCAACTTCAGCATCCCCAGACTCCCTGTCCCGAGGCAGAGGGTACCCAAGGGCTCCATATCCGTGGCCATGCGCCAGACCGTGGTCTTTCCGGCATCGCTGCCCAGCGGCTGGCGGATCATCGGGAGGACCGACCTGGAGCTCTTCGACCCCGAACGGGACCCCCCGGCCCTCCTGCGACCCGGCGACCTCGTACGCTTCGTACCCGTGACCTGAGGCCACCTGTGGAAGTACTGCAGGTGCTCAGGAGCGACTTTCCTGTTACGGTCCAGGACCTGGGAAGGACAGGCTACCAGAAGTTCGGTGTCCCCCCTTCTGGCGCCATGGACGCCTTTGCGCTCCGGATCGGCAACCTGTTGGTGGGAAACCGGGAGGACAGCGCCGCCCTGGAGATAACGCTCGTGGGACCCGAACTGCTGGTGCTTGCCAGCTGGATGGTGGCCGTAACAGGGGCCGAATGGGAGATACACGTCGATGGGATACCCATGCCCACCTGGACCAGCCTCTTCGTCCGGAGGGGCCAGGTGATAAGGTTTGGGAGACGCTGTCGAGGCGCCCGGTGCTACCTGGCTGTCCGCGGGGGCCTGGACGTTCCGCCCGTCATGGGCTCCAGGTCCACCTACCTGCCGGGCGGCTTCGGCGGCCTGGAGGGAAGGGCGCTCCAGCCCGGGGACGTCCTGAAGGCCCTGCCAGCCAAGGTGGACCCCTACAGCGCAGGCCTTCAGTTCCCTGAAACCATAAGGCCCTACGGCGATGCTCCCCTGAGGATCCTCCCGGGCCCCCAGGCGGATCTGTTCACCGCGGAGGCATGGCGACGCCTCACAGGCGAGGAGTTCGAGGTGACCGAACAGGCCGACAGGATAGGCTACCGGCTGAAAGGTCCTGAACTGGAGCACAGGGGGCCAGCGGATATAATCTCAGGTGGCTTGGCCACGGGATGCATCCAGGTCCCAGCGGGGCGCCAGCCCATAGTGCTCATGGTGGACAGGCAGACCACTGGCGGATATCCAGTTATGGCGGTGGTGATCAGCGCTGACCTGCACCGGCTGGCCCAGAAACTTCCCGGGGACAGACTGAGGTTCAGCCTTGTGAGCTATCAGGAGGCAGTGCGTGCAAGGACAGAGCTCGAGGAAAGGATTGAGTCCTTTAAGGCATACCTGGCAACCGGGAGATGACGAGCCATGACCAGCGAACGCCTCAGGGGCATATTCCCGCCCATAGCCACGCCCTTTAGGGAGGACGGGGACCTAGCCCCAGAAAGACTGAAGGAGAACCTGGAGCGCCTGGCGGCCAAGGACCTGGCCGGCTTCGTGGTGCTCGGTTCCAACGGCGAGTATGTGCTCCTCTCGGAGAGGGAGAAGCTCCAGGTGCTGGAGGTGGCCCGCGGGGCCATACCCCGCAACAAGCTGATGATAGCGGGCACCGGAACCGACAGCACCAGGCAGACCATCGAGATGACGCGGCAGGCCGCGGACCTTGGGGCAGACATGGCCATAGTGGTAACCCCCAGCTACTACAAGGGCCAAATGACCTCGGCTGCCCTCAAGCACCACTACCTGGCCGTGGCCGAAGCCTCGCCCATACCGGTGCTCATCTACAACGTGACCATGTACACGGGGATCGACATAGACGTCGATACCCTCGCTGCCCTCTCGGATCATCCCAACATCGTCGGCATGAAGGAGAGCAACCCCAACATTGTCAAGCTCGCCGACACCCTGAGGAGGTCTGGGGCCGATTTCGTCGTCCTAGCTGGCTCTGCCAGCTTTATCTACCCTGCCGTTCGGCTGGGAGCCACCGGGGCTGTGCCAGCGCTGGCTAACGTGGCCCCGGACGAGTGCGCAGCCCTGCTGAGGTATGCCCTGCTGGGCAGGGAAGAGGAGGCCAGGGCGCTCCAGCTCCGCCTCCTACCGGCCAACGCGGCCGTAACCTCCCGCTTCGGCGTGCCCGGCCTCAAGGCCGCCATGGATATGGTGGGCTTCTACGGAGGTCCTCCCCGCAGCCCCCTCCAACCCCTCAGCCGCGATGCCCGGTCCCAGGTGGCACAGGCCCTGGTCGAGGCCGGAATAACCATCCTTCGTGCCTGACGCGGAGAGGGGCCCGACCTTACCTGGACCTCCCAAGCCCCTGTGACGCCGAGGCTTGCTCCTGGCATCCCTTGTCGACCGGCCTCCAGGGGCACGGCGCCCCCTAGGGCCCGCGCCGCCGATCATTGGGCCGACCCCAAAGCACGGAGGACCTAACGCGGGTGACGCCGGCCCTGCGCCGAAGCTTGGGGCCATCCCATCCATCCGCGGGTCGTGCCTAGACTCCAGCGGGGGCGAGAGATTCATCGAAGGCATGGTCAGCCCTAGAGGCCTCCGCACACCCACGTGAGCGCCAGGCGGGAAGGACACCGGCCCTGCTGAGATAGCTCCATGGCATCGGCCCTCCACTTCCACGCCGTTTGGCGCCATGCACCAGCAGCGGGCTCGCATACCCTGCAGGGCCAGGGCCCCGGGCCGCAGCAGCTGCTCCCCAAAGGGACACAAGGAGAATGTTAGGCCGCCTAGCCCGCACAGCGGGGCTATCCAGCTGATGCCTGGTGCCCTTCTACCGGGTCCGCGGCCGTCTGGAGGGTCGCTAACTTGGCCTCAGAGGCCGACCTGGGGAACATCTCCCTATGGTGGTCCGAGCACTGAAGGCCTATGGCCAAACCCGGAGCTGGGAACCCTCTGGCCGAAGGACTGGAGGCCTGAGGCAACTTGCTGGATCACCGGGGATCCCCTGTGTAGTGGGGCGGAGGGGAACGAAACGTTGTAGCGGCCCTCGCCGTGTCCTATACTAGATACTTGATGCTGAAAGAGGTGCCTGCGATGGACCGTCGACCCCGCATCCTGGTGGTGGACGACGATTCCATGATCACCAACTCCCTACGCAGGGCCCTCGGGCTGGAGGGCTATCAAGTGGCAGTAGCCTACGACGGCAGGCAGGCCCTGGAAGCCCTGAGCGACGCAGTAGACCTCGTGATTCTGGACATCATGATGCCCGACATCGATGGCTTCGAAGTGACCAAGCAGATACGCCAGTTTTCCGATGTGCCGATCCTGATCCTTACAGCCCGCGACGAGACGGCCGACAGGGTTCAGGGCCTTGATCTGGGAGCTGACGACTACCTGGTCAAGCCCTTCTCCATGGAGGAACTGCTCGCCCGGATCAGGGCGCTCCTGCGCCGAAGGGCGCCTCAGGATAGGCCGATCCTCCGCTTCGCGGACCTGGAGGTGGATACGGGCACCAGGCAGGTGCGCCGAGGCAGTCGTCCCATAGAGCTCACTGCCAAGGAATACGAGCTGTTAATGCTGTTCCTCAAGCATCCCCGTCAAGTGCTCACGCGCGATGTCATCTTCGAGCGCATCTGGGGTTACGACTTCAGCGGCCAGTCCAACGTCTTAGACGTATACGTAGGCTACCTGAGGCAGAAGCTCGAGGCCGGAGGAGAGCCCAGACTAATCCACACGGTTAGGGGAGCCGGGTACGTGCTGAGGGAGTGACCGGTGAGCCTGCGGCTGAAGCTTACTCTCTGGTATACGGGCATAATGGCCGTCACCCTCATACTCTCGGCGGCATCTCTGTACTACGTGATCTCCAGCACCATGTACTCGGAGATCGACCAATCGGTGATGGCCAAGGCCAACGACCTGGCGAGCACCATCGGCATAAGGGGAGGTCTCTCGCCCAGCACGAGCCGTCTGGTCCTCCCCAACATAGATGCCTTTACCAGCCTGGATACCTACATCCAGGTGTTGGACGCCTCGGGCAAGCTGGTGGACAAGTCCTCCAACCTGGGGGCGGCCTCCCTGCCCGTCTCGCCCGCGGCGCTCCAGGCCGCCCGCTCGGGCGGTGGCTACTACGAGTACACGGAGCTTTCCAGGGAGCGGCTGCGCATGTACACCGTCCCCGTCGTGGTGGCGGGGCAAGTCTTCGGGTACGTGCAGGTCGCCCGGTCGACCGAGACGATCGATAACACGCTCTCCAGCGTGCTGTATGGGCTGGCAGCTGGCCACAGCATGCTCCTGCTATTGGCCATGGCCGTGGGATCCGCCATAGCAAGGGCATCCCTGCGGCCGATACACAAACTCACCCAGACGGTCCGCGAGCTGGGAAGGTCCGGGAGGTTGGACAAACGCCTCGAATACCACGGTCCCCAGGATGAGGTGGGCCGGCTGGCTAGCACCTTCAACGATATGCTGGAGAGCATATCCAAACTGCTCAATTCCCAGCGGCGCTTCGTGGCCGATGCCTCCCACGAACTGCGCACGCCTCTGACGTCCCTTCGCGTGAACGTGGAGACACTGAAGAAGCAGCTGGCCCACAACCCGGACAGCCTCGAGGTGCTGGCAGACGTATCTACGGAGCTGGAGAGGATGTCAAGGCTGGTGAACGGCCTCCTCGAACTGGCCAGGGCCGACGCAGGCCTGCACCTGGAGAGGAGGAGGATGGACCTCAGCCAGGTGGTGGCTGAGGTCTACCAGAAGGCCCTGGCGGCCCAGAATGGCGTGCAGATCTCACTTACCAAGCTGGAGCCCGTTACCGTTCTAGGCAACCCCGACTACCTGCACAACGCCCTGTACGTGCTGGTAGATAACGCGGTGAAGTACACACCCCCAGGAGGCCACGTCTGGATCTCCCTGGACAGGTTCGACAGGTGGGCCAGGGCAACGGTGGCTGACGACGGCATGGGGATCAGCCCCGAGGACCTGCCCCACATCTTCGAGAGGTTCTATCGGGCCAAAAGTGCCAGAAGGAAGGGAGGCACTGGGCTCGGGCTGTCCATTGCCCAGTGGGTGGCCCACGAGCACGGAGGCCAGATCACGGTGGAGAGCTCGCCCGGCAAGGGTAGCACCTTCGTGCTCTGGCTGCCCGCCTACGAGGACGAACCCGAGGCAGACAAGGCGCACCAGGCAAGAAAGGGCAAGGCGCGCCGGGGCTAAGCGAGCATCTGTTTGGGTTTCCACCTAAAATGTTACTGAAACCAGGCCAAGGAGGACCATCATGAGGGCGCTAGTGGCCATCGACGGCTCCGAGGCATCCAAGCGGGCCATGGACGTCGCCGCGGAGCTAGCCAAGGGTGGAACGCTCGAGATCGGCCTTATCCACGTCCTGCCGCACAGCTACGTAGCGGGAAGCCTGGGTGTCGTCACCTCCATAACCTACGAGCAGGAGGGAGAGGCCAAGGGCATACTGGAAACGGCCAAGCAATACCTCCTCTCCAAGGGCGTGGATGTTAAGATGACCTACCTGCCCCAAGGTGACCCAGCAGACCAGATACTGCAGACCGCCGAGAAGGAAGGCTACGACCTCATAATCATGGGAAGCAGAGGGCTCTCCCCCTTCGACCGCCTGCTCCTCGGCAGCGTCTCGCGCAAGGTAGTGGACCACGCCCACTGTTCGGTGCTGGTAGCCCGCCGTTGACGCCACGGGGGAGGGCTAGAGCCCTCCCCCGCCCCCTTTCTTAGAGAATTCTTAATCAACGTTAATGCCAATCTTAGATTTTCGCCTTACCCTGGTGCGTGAAGGCGGGAGGAGGCATCGTGTTCGACATCGGCCCTGGAGAGCTGATCCTTCTGCTCGTGATAGTCCTGTTGATATTCGGGCCGAGCAGGCTTCCTGAGCTCGCCCGGTCCCTGGGGAAGGGCATACGGGAGTTCAGGGAGGCCGTACGGAACGAGGCGGCTACCGCCAGCACCCAACACACCAGCCAGCCGCCCAAGGGTGATGACTGAGCATCCCTGGATGGTCACCGAAAACCTCGAACAGCATCGGCCTCCGAAACGGTGGTGGCTATGGGCCGCGGGGCTGGCCCTGGTGCTCATCCTCACGGCCGCGGCCTTTGCTGCCGGAATATACGCCGACAGGCTCCTCAACCCGGCTGCCGACATCCCGACCACAGAGCCACCCGGAGTGGCCGACCAGTTCCGGGTCTTCTGGCAGGCCTGGAACCTGGTCGAGCGCTACTATGTAGACCGGTCGGCCATAAACGCCAAGCAGATGACCTACGGCGCCATATCCGGCATGCTGGACAGCCTAGGGGACGTGGGCCATACTCGCTTCCTGACCCCCGAGGACCTCAAGGCCGAGCAGGAGACCCTGGCGGGCAAGCTTCAAGGTATCGGCATCGAGGTGTCCATACGCAACGGTCTGCCCACAGTCGTGGCACCCATCGACGGGACTCCGGCTGCCGAGGCCGGCCTCAGGCCCGGCGACGTGATCGTGAAGGTGAACGGCGAACCCACCAGCAAGCTCTCCCTGAGCCAGGTGGTTTCCAAGATCAGGGGGCCGGCTGGCACCTCGGTCACCATCACTATTGTCCGCCCCGGCTCCACCGAGCTGATAGACAAGACCATAACCAGGGCCAACATCCAGGTGCCCAACGTAACCTGGGCCATGCTCCCCGGCCAAACCATCGCCGTGGTGCGCATCAGCCAGTTCGGCGAGGGCGAGGCCGACGAGCTGGTCAAAGCCCTGAACGATGCCCGATCGGCCGGAGCTGAGGCGCTGGTGCTGGACCTGCGCAACTCACCCGGAGGCTATGTGGACCAGGCGGTGCGCACCGCCAGCCAGTTCATGAGCTCCGGCGTTGTCTACATAGAACGCGACCGCGACGGCAACCAGAAGCCTGTCAGCGTGCGCGGCAGGGGCTCGGCCACTGACATCCCCATGGTCACCCTTGTTAACGAGGGCACCGCATCGGCCTCGGAGATACTGGCCGGCGCCCTACAGGACAACGGGAGGTGCCAGGTGGTGGGCCAGCGGACCTTCGGAACCGGGACCGTTCTGTCTTTGTTCCAGCTTCAGGACGGCTCGGCCATCTACTTGGGGACGTCGGAGTGGCTCACGCCCAAGGGGAGGGCCATCCGCAATAACGGCATCGAGCCCGACATAGAGGTCCCCCTCGCCAGCGACGCCAGTCCGCTGGTGCCGGGTGCCATCAAGCGGATGACCTGGATGCAAATAGAGCAGAGCGGCGATGCCCAACTTCTTAAGGCCATAGACGTGCTTCGGGAGACAAGCTCATGAAAGGCAAAATTATCGTTGCAGCACTAGCTGTCACCGCTATAGCGATCGCCGCCTGCGCGCCCCTTCTGGACACATATCCAGCGCCCGGGGCGTCGCCCAGCTCCCCCTTCGTGGCAACCACGCCGCCTGTCCCAGCAACCCAGGAGCCGACCCCATCCCAGGCCTCACCCCTGCCCCTCGAAGGCCCGGGTTCGGTCCGATGGGTGGCCGAGAAGGTGAAGCCGGCGGTGGTCCAGATCGCCAACGAGCAGCTGGTGCTCGATCAGCTGAACAGGCCCGTGCCCATCCAGCAGGGATTGGGGTCGGGAGTCATCTTCGATTCAAGGGGCTACATACTGACCAACAACCATGTGGTGGCCGGCGCCGAGCAGATAACCGTATCCCTGCCCGATGGCCGGTCCTTCAAGGCCAGCCTGGTAGGAAGGGACCCCGATACCGACCTGGCCGTGGTGAAGATCGACGGCTCGAACCTGCCTGTGGCCACCTTGGGGTCCTCGTCAAGACTGTCGGTGGGCGACTGGGTGGTTGCCATAGGCAACGCCCTGGGCCTGCCCGGGGGTCCCACGGTGACGGTGGGCGTGGTTTCGGCCCTCGGCAGGGCCGTACAGGAGCCTCCCAGTGGGCTCCAGCCCGGCCCCTTCCTCTTCGATCTCATCCAGACGGACGCCGCCATAAACCCTGGCAACTCCGGCGGCCCCCTGGTGAACATGAACGGCGAGGTAGTCGGTATCAACACGCTGGTGGCAGGCACTGTGGAATCTGGTTTCCAGGCCCAAGGGATTGGTTTCGCTATAGCCATTGACACGGCCAAACCCATCGCCGAGGAGCTTATAAGCAGGGGAAGGGTAGCCCACGCCTACATGGGCATCAGCTATATAACCCTGTCGCCCTCGGTGGCACTGCAGTTAGGGCTTCAGATCCAGCAGGGAGTGCTGGTGCGGCAGGTGGTCAGAAACTCGCCGGCAGCCCGGGCTGGCATCCGATCAGGCGACATCATCGTCGCGGTAGACGGCACCAAGCTGGTATCGGACTCGGACTTGGCCAGGATCCTGAGCAAACACAAGCCGGGCGACACGATCTCGCTGGAGCTGGTGAGGGACAGCACCCACCTCACCGTTCAACTTACCCTTGGAGAAAAACCATCCAGTCAGTAGAACGCGACCCTAACATGGTAGGAGGTTAGGCTGATGGCAAGATCCGGTCAGACCCTCTGGAAGGAAGAGGAGCAGTTCATCCTCTACCCCGAGGAAGAGGAGTTCCAACCCGAGATCGAGAGCGAGCCGGAACTCCTCGAAGCTCCAAGCCTAGAGGACGAGCTATCCGTCGACGATCACATCCGGCTGTACCTGAAGGAGATCTCCGCCATACCGCTCCTAAAGGCTTCCGAGGAGGTGGAACTGGCCAAGGCTATAGAGGCCGGCAAGGAGGCAGCGGCCAGGCTTGAGGACGGGGTGGACGACCCGGAGGAGCGCGCCCACCTGGAACAGCTGGTGGAGCAGGGCAAGAAGGCCCGCCAGAAGATGGTGGAATCTAACCTGCGCCTGGTGGTCAGCGTGGCAAAACGCCACCTCGGCCGGGGCCTCGGCCTGCTGGACCTTATCGAAGAGGGCAACATCGGCCTGATGAGGGCAGTGGAAAAGTTCGACTACCGGCGGGGCTACAAGTTCAGCACCTACGCCACCTGGTGGATACGCCAACGGATCACCCGGGCCATAGCCGAACAGTCGCGAACGGTCCGGATCCCCGTGCACATGGCCGACAGCCTCACGCGCCTATACCGCACCACGCAGAAACTGGAGCAGGAGCTCGGCAGACCCCCTGTGAAGGACGAGCTGGCCATGGCCATGGGCGTATCCGAGGCCAAGATCGACGCCATAATAGCCGCCTCGAACTACCCCATCTCCCTGGAGACCCCCCTGGGCGAGGATGGGGAGATGAGGCTCGGCGACACCGTCGAGGACATAACCTCACCGTCGCCCCTTGAGAGGGCGATGGCAAACCTCCTCCGCGAAGAGGTGAGCTGGGCCCTCAACTGCCTGTCCGAGAGGGAGAGGCTGGTTCTCGAGATGCGCTTTGGGCTCAAGGACGGGCACGACTACACCCTGGAGGAGATCGGCAGCCACATAGGCCTCACCAGGGAAAGGATACGCCAGATAGAATCGGAGGCTCTGGCCAAGCTCCGAAGCCCGGAGATAGCCAACCGGCTGAGGGAGTACTTCGAGGAGCTTTAGAGGGTCAGCAGACGCAGGCCCACCAGGGCCAGGGCCAGGGACAAGAGCCTCACGATAATACTTCCACGGAGCCGCCTGGAAAGGGCGGCTCCTAACTGTGCCCCGAAGATAGCCCCGAGCCCGAGGGGAACGGCCGTCCAAAGGTCCACATGGCCAAGGCCCAGATGGGTGGCAGCTCCCACGGAGGAGGATACGGCGAGAATGAAGTGGGAGGTGGCACTGGCCACGTGGGCAGGAAATCCGAACAGATGCACCATGGCCGGCACATGTATCACGCCGCCGCCTATGCCGAAAATGCTTGACAGGAAGCCAACTCCAAAGCTCAGCAGCAAGCCACAGATCCGGTTATACGAATAGGTGTACGTTACGCCGTGGGCATCCACCAGCCTGCGGTGCACGTCGAACCTGCCCACCGAGCCCGGAATGACCAGCTCGGCCTCACCGCCAGGCCTGAAGACCAGGAACAAAGACAGGCCAATGAGCATGAGGCCGAACACCAGCTGGAACACCCGGGTCGTCAAAAACACGGATAGAAAGGCTCCCAAGATAGATCCCGGCACCGTGGCCAGAGCAAACTGCCAGCCAGTGCTCACATCCACCCGACCCTGCCTCAGATAGGAGAGGGTGCCGGACAGCGCGTTCAGGAAGACCACGGCCAGCGACGTACCCACTGCCCTCTGGGGCGTCATGCCCAGGATCAGCAGCATGACGGGTACCATTAGGAAGCCCCCTCCTGCCCCGATAAGGGTGCCGTAGCAACCCACCACTACCCCGAAAGCTGCCAAAAGGGCAAACTCGACGATGCCGCCCGAGAGGGTCGGCTGGCCCAGGAGCCTGGGCTGGGGGGCTCCCAGGAGAGGAGGCAGAGATATAGCCAGCAGCACCACAGCGAGCAGGACTAGTAACACTACCTGCGGATCGCTCAGGCTCACCTTTGCCAGATGCTTCATCGGCCAGATTCCTGCTTACTCCTAAACCTTACAAGTATAAACCACCGGTCCCGGGGGCAGGTGGCCCCCGGCCGGCACGTATTTACAGGGATGGTATCATGCAAGGATACGCAAATGTAAAGAAAACTGGTGACGGGGTACTGGAGGCCCTATGCCTCAGAGAGCCATGGAGTACCTGAAGGAGACCCTGCCCGAATATCTGGAGGACCTCCGAACCCTCGTAAGCATAGATTCGGGCACGGGCCATTTGGAAGGCATAGGCCAGGTAGCTAAGTTTGTGGCTCGGCGCCTGGCAAGCTTGGACTACTCCGTCAAGGTGTACCACGACGAGAACTACGGGGAAACCTTGGTGAGTCGCCGCCACGGATGGGGCGGTGTCCGCATCCTCCTGCTCGGCCACATGGACACAGTGTACCCGCCTGGCACGGCCGTCCAGCGTCCCATGGCCATCGGCACCGATGGCAAAGTCACCGGACCTGGGGTCGCGGACATGAAGGGAGGACTTCTTAACATCCTCTATGCCCTGGACTTCCTGGCGGCTGTAGAGTCCCGTCCCTATAGAACCCTGACCTTCGTCTGCAACCCGGATGAGGAAGTCGGCTCCCCGTCTTCCAGATCGATCATCGAGGAGGAGGCCCAACAGGCCGACTGTGCCCTGGTGCTGGAAGCGGCCTGGGAGGATGGCTCCCTCATCAGTTCGAGGCGTGGTCGAGGGGTCTTTAGGCTGACCGTGCGGGGCAAGGCTGCTCACGCGGGAGCCGCCCCGGAGGAGGGAGCCAACGCCGACGTGGAGATAGCCTATCAGATACTGAAGCTGCATGCCCTCAACGGCTCTTTCCCAGGCCTCACGGTCAACGTGGGTACCCTCCGTGGGGGCACACGCCCAAACGTGGTGCCGGACCTTGCCGAGGCCGAGGTGGACGTACGTGCTGCCACCCTGAGCGATGCTGAAGTAATCCAGAAGAAGATGATGGAGCTGGTGGCCGTCACCCAGGTTCCGGGCACCTCAGCCTCGCTATCGGGAGGCTGGACCCGCTACCCCATGGAGAAGACACGCCGCACGGCACAGCTTGTGACCTTCGCCCAGCTCACTGCTCGCGAGCTCGGGTTCGAAGTGAGGGACGTGCACAGCGGCAGTTCCAGCGACGCCAACCTAGTGGCTGCCATGGGCGTGCCCACCCTGGACGGGCTTGGTCCTGTGGGTGGAAGGGAGCACTCGCCCGAAGAATACATTTTGCTGGACAGCATCGTGCCCCGCACTGCCCTCCTTGCCCGTCTCATAGAGAAGATAGCGGCCTGTTTCTAGAGCCGAAGGGAAAAGAAGGGGCCCGGGGCCTGTCGGCCCCGGGCCCCGATACAGCGCTTGCTCAGCTGGCAGCGGCCTGCGACGGCACCTGCTGGCCATCTCCGGAGGCTGGGGCGGGATACACTACCTCGAAGGTGAGCTCGCTTTCCTGGCCCACGTCCACCCGGACCACCGCGCCCTGGGAGAGCTTGTTCTCCAATAGCCAGCGCGACAGCGGGTTCTCCAGCTTGCGCTGGATGAGCCGTCTCAGAGGCCTGGCGCCGTAGTTCGGGTCGTAGCCTTCCTTGGCCAGGAGCTGCCTGGCGGCCTCCGTCAGCTCGATGCCAATGCCCTGCTCGGCCAGGCGCTTGGCCAGTTCTTTGACCATGAGGTCGACGATCCTCACCATGTGGTCCTGGGTGAGGCTGTGGAAGATGATGATCTCGTCCACCCGGTTGAGGAACTCGGGTCTGAAGGCCTGCCGCAGGGCTTCTTGTACCCGCTCCCGGTACTTATCCTCATCGAACTGGCCAGCCGCCTGGGCTTTGAAGCCTATGGGAACGTAACGCTTAACGTGCTCCGTGCCCAGGTTAGAGGTCATGATGATGACGGTGTTCCTGAAATCTACCGTCCGACCGTGACCGTCCGTGAGGCGTCCGTCCTCCAGGAGCTGGAGGAGCACGTTGAACACCTCCGGGTGGGCCTTCTCGATTTCGTCGAAGAGCACTACCTGGTACGGCCTGCGCCGCACGGCCTCAGTAAGCTGGCCGGCATCGTCGTAGCCCACATAGCCCGGAGGAGCCCCGATGAGCCTGGAGACGGTGTGCTTCTCCATGTACTCGCTCATGTCGATGCGGACCATGGCGTCCTCGGAGTCGAAGAGGAAGGCCGCCAAAGCCCGGGCCAGCTCGGTCTTGCCGACGCCGGTGGGCCCCAGGAAGATGAAGCTCCCTATGGGCCTTTTCGGATCCTTGAGCCCTGCCCTGGCTCGGCGGATGGCCTCGGAAACGGCCCTTATGGCTTCCTCCTGGCCCACAACCCTCTCTTGGAGCTTCTTCTCCATTTCGAGGAGCTTCTTCATCTCGCTGTCCAGCATGCGGCTCACGGGTATGCCTGTCCACTTGGAGAGCACTTGGGCAATATCCTCCTCGTCAACCACCTCGTCCAGCCCTCTCTCGCCCAGCCAGGCGTTGCGGGCATCTTCATACTTCTTGCTGAGAGCGATGCGCTCGGCCTTCAGCCTGGCGGCCCGCTCGTAGTCCTGGGCCTGGGCAGCCGCCTCCATCTGCTCGGCCAGCTCCTCGAGCCGCTGCGCCATCTCACGGATCTCCTTGGGGGCGCTGAACAGCTCCAGCCTAACCTTCGAGGCCGCCTCGTCCATGAGGTCGATAGCCTTGTCGGGCAGGTACCTGCCGCTGACGTAGCGGTGGGACAGGGTGGCAGCCGCCACCAGGGCCTCGTCGGTGATGTGGACGTTGTGGTGCATCTCGTACCGCTCTCTGAGGCCTCGGAGGATCTGGATGGTCTCGTCCACCGAGGGCTGGTCCACGAAGATGGGGGAGAAGCGCCTCTCGAGGGCCGCGTCCTTCTCGATGTACTTGCGGTACTCATCCAGGGTTGTGGCGCCGATGCACTGAAGCTCGCCTCTGGCCAGCGCCGGCTTGAGCATGTTGCTGGCATCAATGGCGCCCTCGGCGGCACCGGCCCCCACGATGGTGTGCAGTTCGTCTATGAAGAGGATGATCTCGCCTTTGGCGGCCCGGATCTCCTCGAGGACAGCCTTCATCCTCTCCTCGAACTCGCCCCTGAACTTGGAGCCAGCCACCATGGCACCCATGTCGAGGGCTATCACCCGCTTCTTTCTCAGCAGGTCTGGAACGTCGCCCGAGGCTATCCTCTGGGCCAGCCCCTCGACAATGGCCGTCTTGCCCACGCCGGGCTCGCCGATAAGGACCGGGTTGTTCTTGGTCCTTCTGGAGAGCACCTGCATTACCCGAAGGATCTCGTCCTCCCTGCCGATGACCGGGTCGAGCTTGCCCTCCCTGGCGGCCCTGGTGAGGTCATGGCCGTACTTCTCCAGGGCCTGGTACCGGCTATCGGCATGGGGGTCGGTGAGCCTGTGGCCGCCCCTTATATCGGCCAGCGCCCGGTGTATGCGCTCCTGATCGATGCCGAAGCTCCTCAGGATGCGCACCGACGGTCCCTCCCTCTCTCCGGCAATGGCCAGGAAGATGTGCTCCGTGCCGATGAACTCGTCCTGCATCTTGGCCGCCTCGTGGCCGGCGGCGTCGAGCACCGCCTTAGCGCGGGCGGTCAGGTAGATGTGGAGCTGCATGGAGTAGTTGCGGAATGACCTGGGCAAGTACTCCAGCTCCTGCTCCACCAACCTTTCCACGGCCTCCGGGTCCACGCCCATCCTCTCCAGGATCTTGGGCACCAGTCCGTCCTCCTGCTGGAGCAGAGCCAGAAGGATGTGCTCGGTGTCCAGATGGGCGTGGCTCATGCGCTGAAGTATCTGGTGTGCCAACTCCAGCGCCTTCTGTGCCTTTTCAGTAAACCTATTTATTGCCATGAAGCATCAGTCCCTTCTTCCATTATCGGCCCTTTCTCGACTTCCCAGTACTCGGCCTCGATGACGCCTTCGAGAACCTGGGAATCGAGCCGGCTGTCCAGCTCGGCCTGAAGCTGGGCCAGCCTTTGCTGAAGCTCAACTATTTGTCCACGCATATTCATTATAACTTCAACACCAGCCAGGTTTACGCCTAGCTGTTCGGTCAGCAACTGTATGAACCTCAGGCTCCTGAGGTCCTCCTCGGTGTAGCGCCTCTGCCGCCCCCTGCTCCGCTGGGGGCGGACCAACCCCATGCGCTCGTACAGCCTCAGGGTCTGCGGGTGGCAGCTGAGGAACTCCGCCACGTGGCTTATGAGGTAGCCATGCCTCCCCGAGCTCATGACACGCTCCTGAGCTGTTTGAGCTCTCTAAAGAGACTGCGCTCCCTCTCGCTGAGATGCTGGGGCAGCCTCACTTTGACCTTTGCCAGCAGATCTCCCCGCTGGCTGGGATCCGAAGCCCTCGGCAGGCCCAGACCCCTCAGCCGGAAGACGGTGCCGTTCTGGGTCTCGGGCGGCACTTTCATCATGACCCTGCCCGTCAGCGTGGGTACCTCCACCTCACCGCCCAGCACGGCGGTGTAGAGGTCGACCTCTACGTCGGTGAGCAGGTCATCTCCCTGCACCTGAAACCTGGGATGGGGCCGCAGCTTCACCTTGACGTACAGGTCCCCCGGCGGGCCCCCGGCCACGCCCGGCCCCCCCTCGCCCGTCACCTTGATGCGGGAGCCCTCCCGCGTTCCAGGAGGTATGTGCACCTGCACCAGCTTTCGGACGGACACGTACCCGGTACCGCCGCAGACGGGACACATGCGAAGGCCCAGGACCCCCTGGCCACCGCAGTTGCCGCAGACCTGGGGCACCGTCACGTCCAATACCTTGGTGGCGCCGCTGAGGACCTCTTCCAGGCCAAGCTCTACAGTGTGCTCATAGTCCCCGCCGCGGCGCGGCCGAGCCTGGGTGCGTTGGGCAGTGCGAGACCTCGCCCTGCCAAACCCGAGGTCGCCGAAGAGCAGGTCGAAGAAGTCGGAGAAGCCCGAAGGGCCGAAGCCGGCCTCGAAATCGGGGCGGTGCCACGCGCCGGCCTGCCTACGGAACCACTCGGCAAAGTCGAAACCCTGGCCCCCCTGACCCTGCTGGAAGCGCTGCCACTCGGCCCCAAACTGGTCGTACCTCCTGCGCTTCTCCGGGTCGCTGAGGACCTCATAGGCCTCGTTGATCTCCTTGAACTTCTCCTCGGCCTCCTTGTTGCCCGGGTTGAGGTCAGGATGGTACTTGCGGGCAAGCCGCCGATAGGCCGCCTTTATCTCCTTCTCAGTGGCGTTCCTCGGAACCCCAAGGATCTTGTAGTAGTCCTTGTACTCCATCCTGTCCCCCCACGGCACCGTCAAGGCCATTGTAAAACATGAGCGTATCCATGTCAAGTTTGCCGACTGGGGGACAGGGCTTGGGTGTCCCTACGGCCTGCGGAACAGGACCAGGTAGTGGCGCTCGGTGAGGTAGTGCACCTGGCCAACGAGTCTGAAGCCCGCGGACGCGCCGAGGGAGGCCACCTGCTCGGGCGAGAGCCTGCGGGCGGACTTGGGCCCCTTGTCTTCCTCCTTCTTGACCCACTCCACCACTGCCAGCCATCCGCCGGGCCTCACGGCCCTGGCGAGGGCGTTCAGCAGACGTTCGGGGTAGCGAAGGTCGTGGAGCACGAAGGCCACCAGGGCGCCGTCGAGGCTTTCGGGCTCCAGGGGCAGGGTATAGCCACGGCTCCTCCGAACCGTTACGTTGGCCAACCCGGCTTGCCGAGATTTCTCGGCCACCCGCTCCAGGAACTCCCTGTCCACGTCCACGGCCACCACTGTCCCCTGGGAAAGCCGCTGTGCCAAGGGAATTGTGAAGAAGCCTGGCCCGCAACCTACGTCGGCCACCCTCTGGTCGGGCCTGAGGGGCAGGAGGGCGACGACCTTCTCAGGTGGCAGCTCCCGCCGGCGTTCGTCGCTGTCCAGGTATGCCCTTCGGTCGAGGTGGAGCTGCTGGGTCACCTCTCGACCTTCAAGATGGCCGCCTCAACGGCTGCCCTCTCGGCGAAGCGCCTGGCGTCGGCCTCGCTCCCGACGATGCGTCCCCAGTGCATGGGCACTGCCACCCGGAGTTTCATGTCCTTGGTGGCCGCGGCCGCCTCCTCGGCATCCATGGTATAGGTACCGCCCACCGGGAGGAGGCCGATGTCGGCCTGCACGGCCCGCATCTCGGGTATGTGGTCGGTGTCGCCGGCGTGATAGAGGCTCAGGCCCCCTACGGTTACCACAAAACCCACCCAGTTCTTGCTCTTCGGATGGTACGGCTTGCCGATGTTGTAGGCTCGGACAGCCCGCACCACGGCGTCGCCCATCTTGACCTCGTCGCCCGGGCCCACAACCTGGGCGCGAAAGTCCAGCTTCTGGGCGCAATCCGCCACTGTCACCAACTGGGTGTGCTGGTCGCGCACGGCGGCTATGTCGCTCGGGGAGAAGTGGTCGTAGTGCTCGTGGGTAACGAGCACTATGTCGGCCTTAGGCACCCCTTTGGGCAGCTCCCAGGGGTCGAAGTATATGCGAAGGCCCCCAACTTCCCAGAGGAAGGTGGCGTGGCCGAACCATCTAAGGCCCTGTAGAAGGTCCTTCGTTTCCATGTCAGTCCTCCGGAACCCGCAGAATGGCCCCCGTGTGGGCCGAGGTGACGAAGTGGGCGTAGCGTCTGAGCCACGGGCTTCTCACCCTTGGCCTGAAGGGTGCGAGCCTCTCCAGGCGCCGCTGTATCTCCTCGTCGCTGAGCTCCACATCCAGCCTGCGGTTCTCGATATCGATGTGGATAATGTCCCCGTCCCTCAGGGCGGCGATGGGGCCTCTCTCGGCCGCCTCGGGGGACACGTGTCCGATGCACGCCCCTCGGGTGCCGCCGCTGAAGCGGCCGTCGGTGATGAGGGCCACCTTGTCGCCCAGGCCCATGCCCATGATGTTGGCCGTGGGGGCCAGCATCTCCTGCATGCCTGGCCCGCCCTTGGGGCCCTCGTAGCGGATCACCACCACGTGGCCAGGCCTCACATCGCCGCCGAGAATGCCGTGGTTCGCCTCCTCCATAGAGTCGTACACCTTGGCCGGACCGGAGAACTTCCAGAGGGCCGGGTCGACAGCGCCCGACTTCACCACGGCCCCCAGGGGAGCCAGATTGCCGAAAAGGATGGCCAGCCCTCCGCGGTGGCTGTAGGGGTTTTCCACGGGCCGTATTACCTCGTAGTCCCGCACCTGGGCCTCGGCTATGTTCTCTCCCAGGGTCCGCAGGGTTACGGTCCTCTGGTCCAGGTGGAGGGTGCCCGGCCTGTTGGAGAGCTCCTTGAGGATGGCGCTGACGCCACCTGCCCTGTGGACGTCCTCGATGTGCCAGTGGGAAGCGGGACTCACCTTGCAGATGTGCGGCACGCGGTCGGCCACGTCGTTGAGCCTCTGCAGTGGGTAGTCGACGCCGCCCTCGTTGGCCAGGGCCAGAGTATGGAGCACAGTATTGGTGGAACCCCCCATGGCCATATCCAGGGCAAAGGCGTTGTCTATGGCCTCGGGGGTTACGATCTTGCGCGGCGTGAGGTTTGCCTCCACGAGCTTCATTATCTGATAGCCGGCCTGGCGGGCCAGCTCCCGCCTCTCCTCGCTGGTGGCAAGGATCGTGCCGTTCCCAGGAAGGGCCAGGCCCAGGGCCTCCATGAGGCAGTTCATGGAGTTGGCTGTGAACATGCCGGAGCAGGAGCCGCAGGCGGGACATGCGTACTGCTCGAGCTCCAGCAGCTGCTCATCGCTGAGGCGCCCTGCCTTATAGGCCCCAACGCCCTCGAAGACGGTGATGAGGTCGATGGCTCGGCCATCACGGGTGCGGCCAGCCGCCATGGGACCGCCAGAGACAAAGATGGTGGGTATGTCCATCCGCATGGCGGCCATGAGCATCCCAGGCACTATCTTGTCGCAGTTGGGGATGCACACCATGCCGTCGAACCAGTGGGCGCCCACCATCGTCTCCACGCTGTCGGCGATGAGCTCCCGGCTGGGCAGCGAGTACTTCATGCCGATGTGGCCCATGGCTATGCCGTCGTCCACCCCGATGGTGTTGAACTCGAAAGGCACTCCGCCGGCCTCGCGTATGGCCTCCTTAACCACCCTCCCCAGCTCCTGCAGGTGCACGTGGCCGGGTATTATGTCAACATAGGAGTTACAGACGGCTATGAAGGGCTTGCGGAAATCATCCTCGCTGCGTATGACGCCCGTGGCCCTCAACAGGGCCCTGTGCGGAGCCCTCTCGAAGCCGCGCTTGATCGCGTCGGAACGCATCTTTAGACCTCCTTTCGGCGGGCGTTTGGCCTACAGCTATTCTACCCCCCAGCCGCTCGGAGCGGCGGGTGGCAAGGGCCGCGGCCAAGTGCAATGGTCCAGAAAAGGGCTTAGAGCCGAGCCCTCAGCCTCTCGACGAATGCCCGGGTTGTGAGGCTTCCGCCCAGATCCGGCGTCGTCTCTCCGGCGCCTATGGCCTCCCAAAGGGCCTCCCTGAGCCTCGCAGCCTCGTTGGGGTAGCCCAAATGCTCCAGCATCATGCCGGCTGCCAGTATGGCGCCGGCCGGGTTGGCGATGCCCTTGCCCGCTATGTCCGGCGCGCTGCCGTGTACGGGCTCGAAGAGGGCCGCTCCGTCGCCCACGTTGGCCGAGGACGCCAGGCCCAGCCCTCCCGAGACTCCGGCCGCCACGTCCGAGAGGATGTCGCCATAGAGGTTGGTGGTGACCAACACGTCGAACCGGGCAGGATCGGTGACCAACAGCATAGCGGCCGTGTCCACGAGGAGCTCGTCCACCTCTACCTGCGGGAACTCCGAGGCAATTCGAAGGACCGTGTCGCGGAAGAGGCCGTCGGTCGTGCGGAGTATGTTGGCCTTGTGGACCACAGTGAGGCGCCCCCTGCTGGATGCGGCCTGCCTGAAGGCAAACCTGGCGATGCGCTCCGATGCCCGCCGAGTTATGAGCCGCACAGCCCTGGCCTCCTCGCCGTCGTCCTCCTCCAGGCCCAGGTAGAGGTCCTCCGTGTTCTCGCGAACTATGGATAGACGAAAGGCGGGGAGCTTTCCGGGAAGACTGCGGAAGGGCCGCAGGTTGGCGTACAAGTCTAGCTCCTGCCTTAGCCTGACGATGGGGCTGAAGTAGTTGGGGATGCCCGGAGGGGTGGTGACAGCACCGAAAAGCACCGCCCGGCAGTTCCGGGCGGCATCGACGGTCTCCTGGGGAAGGGGCGTTCCGTGGCGTTGGTAGCACTGCCACCCTGCTTCGGCGAAGGTGTAGGCCAGGGGCAGCCCAAAATCCTCCAGAACCTGTAGGGTAGCAGAGATCACCTCCTGCCCTATGCCGTCGCCCGGTATGACGCATATCTCGTGCATTCAGCCCTCCTCCATCGGGAACCTGCCGTGCTGGCGCACGTAATCCACTATGCCGCCGGCCCGAGCTATCTCCCTGACAAAGGGCGGCAATGGCTCGGCCCTGATGGTTCTGCCGCCCTGGAGGTGCACGACGCCGGAGGAGAGGTCTACCTCCACCTGGTCGCCGTCCTCGACGCCCTCGTAGACCTCTGGGGCTACCAGGATCGGCAGGCCTATGTTTATAGCGTTGCGGTAGAAGATGCGGGCGAAGCTGACAGCTATCACGGCGGCGATGCCGGAGGCCTTCAGAGCGACGGGCGCGTGCTCCCTGGAGCTCCCCATGCCGAAGTTCCTTCCGGCCACCACGATGTCGCCCGGCCGCACTTCCCGAGGGAATTCGGGCCTGGCCTCGCAGAGGCAGTGCTTGGCCAGCTCTGCGGGATCGGTGGTGAGGTTGTAGCGCCCCGGTATTATGTGGTCGGTGCTCACGTTGTCGCCCAGTTTCCAGACCCTTCCCATCACAGGTACCTCCTGGGGTCGGCGATCCTGCCCTCCAGGGCGCTGGCGGCGGCCGTGGCTGGGCTGGCCAGGTAGATCTGGGCCGTCGGGTCGCCCATGCGGCCTGGGAAGTTGCGGTTCATGGTGGTGAGGGCCCGTTCCCCCGGCCCTAGCACGCCCTGGTGGCGACCTATGCACGGGCCGCAGCCGGGGTTGGTTATCATGGCGCCGGCTCTCGCCAGCACCTCCAGATAGCCCCGCCTCATGGCCTCGAGATACACCTGCCTGGAGGCAGGGGTTACGATGAAGCGCAGGTTATCGCTGACGGTTCGGCCCTCCAGGATGCCCGCGGCCACTGCCAGGTCTTCGAGCCGCCCGTTGGTGCACGTGCCGATGAATACCTGGTCCAGCTCGATCCCCTCGACCTCGGCGACGGGCACAACCCGCGACGGATCGTGGGGGCAAGCCACCAGGGGCTCCAGACTGGAAAGGTCCACGGTATAACGGCCAACATAGCTCGGCTCCCTGGGGGACATCCGAGGAAAGGACCTGGCAGTCCGCTCGGCAAGGTATCGGTGGGTGACTTCGTCGGGCTCCACGAGGCCCGTCTTGCCTCCCATCTCCACGGCCATGTTGGCCAGGGTCATCCTATCGCCCATGTCCATATCGGCAAGGGCCGGCCCACCAAATTCCAGGGCCATGTAGCTGGCCCCTTCCAGTCCCAGCAACCTGACCGTGCTCAAGATCACATCCTTCGAGTAGACACCCCTGGGCCTATGCCCAACCAGATCCACCCGGATGGTCTCGGGCACCCTGAACCAGCTCTGGCCGGTGGCGTAGGCTATGGCTATGTCGGTAGATCCCATGCCGGTGGCGAAAGCGCCCACGGCCCCCGCCGTGCAGGTGTGGCTGTCGGCGCCGACCACCACCATGCCCGGACCCACGAGGCCCTTTTCGATGAGCAACTGATGGGATATGCCCTCCTGATATACCCGCTGGATGCCGTGTTGTGCCGCAAACTCCCTCACTCGGGCGTGGAGCTGGGCCACCTGGACCGTCGTGGCCGGCACCACGTGGTCGAAGACCACCACGGCGCGCGAAGGATCGCGCACAGGCATGCCGAGCCGCTCCAGGCCCTGGATTGCCAATGGGGTCGTGGTGTCGTGGCTCATGATGAGGTCCACATCCACCACTACCAGGTCCCCGGCTCTGACCTGTCTACCTAGCTTGAGGCTGAAGATCTCCTCGCTCAAGGTTCCCATAGCACAAGCTCCTTATCCTCGTGTCGATCTCTTCGAGGGACATGGGCCTATTCTCGGCAGTGGCCTTCACCCACAGGGTGAGACCCTCTAGGTCCTTGGGTGCTAGGCACAGTCCCAGCTCGGCGGCCCTCCGGGCCAGGGCTGCGCGACCCGTCAGCCTGTGGGCGATGTCCACGGTGCGTTGGAGGCCGAAGTCTTCGGGTCTGAGCACCTCGTAGCTGCTGGGGCTCCGGCTCACAGCCTTGGCATGCACCCCGGCCCGGTGCACAAAGGCCGTAGGGCTGGTGATGGGCAGGTTGAAAGGCACCTGGATGCCCAGCCAGGAGGCCAGCTGCCGCTCCAGTTCGGGCAGGAGCTTCAGGTCGTACGGGGCCAGTAGTTCAGGACGCACCGTGTAGAGCCTGGCGATGAAGCCGCTGAGGGGGGTGATGCCGGTCCGTTCGCCGATGCCCATCAGGGTGACATCGATGCAGGAGGCACCAGCCTCGAAGGCGGCGTAGGCGTTGGCGACGGCACAGCCCGTGTCGTTGTGGCCGTGGAACTCCAGTTCGACTCCTGGATAGCGCTCGGCCACGGCGGCCACCACCTCGAAGACTTGCCGTGGGGTGGCCACCCCAACCGTGTCCGGCAGGCCCAGACGGTGTGCCCCGGCCTCCACCGCCGCGTCGAAGGCTCGGAACAGCACCTCCGGTTCCGATCGAAAGGCATCCTCGGCGCTGAACCGCACTTTCAGCCCTGCTGACCTTATCTCGCGGACACATTCGGCCACCAGCCTCAGCAGCTCGCGGCCGTCCCTGCCGTGGCTGTTGAGCCTGAGGGCGGGAGAGGTGCCGAGGAACAGGTTGACGCCGCCGGCCCCGGCCTCCATGGCCGGGCGGTAGTCCTGGGGGTTGCATCGGCAGTGCACCAGCACCTCTGCCCTGAGGCCGAGCCCAGCCACCTGCCGGATCTCGTCGAGCGCGCCCGGGGAAACAGCGGGCGATGGCAGCTCTATAGCGTCGATGCCGAAGGCATCGAGCTTTTGGGCCAGCCACAGCCGCTGGGCACGGGTTAGGAAGGCCCTATGGAACTGTTCTCCCTCCCGGAGGGTAGTGTCGATGACTCGGAGCCTCTTACTGGTCATGTCGTACCTCCTCTTAAGGCTCCGCCGGCGCCGATGGGTGGCTAGAAAAGGAAAAGGCGCCGCGTCACGAGGACGCGGCGCCGATGCGCGCGTGGTACCACCCCAGTTCGTCGCCGCCTCACGACGGCGACCTCTTCGGGTACGCCCGTAAGCTGTTGCCCGGGAAATACCCTAGCTCTGTAACGGGAGCTCCCGGCGAGGGTCTACTCCTGGCCCTTCGGCCAGTTTCTTCCTGCAGCTCAGGGGTCTTCTTCGGATCTCGGGATCGCCCACGGGTCTCGCACCAGCCGCCCGCTCTCTGGGGGCATGCCCAAGCCCTACTCTGTCCCCTTCAGCGCCTTTGGAAGGCCGGTAATTTTTGCCGATAGAATTTATACCCTAGGCAAACGCACCTGTCAAGCCCCACCCGCAAGGCGCCAGGAGATCTTTGCCAGGCCCTCGGGCGAACAACGGCCGGAACTGGCCCGCCCCTGGCGAAACCTCTCGAGGGAAGGGCCGAGGGGAAGAAGGCCGCTCCGTCGGAGCCGATTGGGGGGAAGCCTGGGCGCCGCAGGGCCCGGCGCCATGCGAGAGCCGACCGAAACCTACAGACGGAGCCTGGCCGCCCGGCACACCGCACGCCTGTCCACTCCCCTGGTCTGCCGGCGAAACGGAGGACCCAGGGGCCCTCAAACCCAGGCGATGACGGCCTCAAGGATATCTGCCATAGGCTACTAGAACCCGCCCGGCGGAACCTCTCGACAGGCCCCGCACGCAAAATTGACATGTTCGCCGGCTGCCACGCAAGGAGGACTTCCTATCGTCGAAGGGCCTGGACCCTGCGCTTCTGCGGCTTCCCCGCAGGCTGAAGACTTAGCGCGGGCTAGGGCTGGTTCGCAATCTGGCCTTCAATTTCCTGCGGTGGTCGACGGGCCACGGTAGTATGGGCCGGGTCCGACCGAGGCTTAGGCCTGCTCATACACCTAGTTGGGCGAAAGATGGAGGGACGCGGGCCCGCTCCAGCCTATAGTATTAGCGCCAAATTTGTGCTATAACGGTTGTGCAACGTGCCCTCCTCGTGCAGACGCGCCAGTGCTCGGTATCAGAATTGGAAGGGACGGCCGGCCCCACCTTAGTCCCACCCGGCCCACCAGGGCCGTCCCTACATGGGTTTGGCCCACCGTACCGGGCACGGGGACGCAAGGGCCTCCGGAGAGAACTAAGGTGGGATCGAAAGACAACACGGGCGAATCGATGCTGAATGCGCTAAGGCCGAGAGCCTTTTTCTACCTAGACCGTATAGTGATCCTCAACGAGGACCTTTTAACTACGGATGCCGTTCCCCAGAACTCCATAGACCTCATAGTGACGTCACCGCCATACAACGTTGATGTGCAGTACAATTCCCACCATGACGACCTATCGTATAAGGAATACCTGGGATTCACCCGGGCTTGGTTGTCGCGTTGCTACCGATTTCTGAAGGACGATGGACGACTGTGTCTCAACATACCCCTCGACAAGAACAAGGGGGGTCAGCAGAGCGTTGGCGCCGACATCACAACCCTCGCGAAACAGATAGGCTTTCGCTACCAGTCAACTATCGTGTGGAACGAGGGCAATATCTCCCGCCGCACTGCCTGGGGCTCCTGGATGAGCGCCGCCGCCCCCTTTGTGATCGCCCCAGTAGAGCTCATCGTAGTGCTGTACAAGAAACGGTGGCGCAAGAGCAGCGGAAGTCGCCAGTCCGACATCACGAGGGCCGAGTTCCTGAACTGGACCAACGGCCTCTGGACCTTCAGCGGTGAAAGCAAGAAGAAGATAGGACATCCAGCACCCTTCCCCCTCGAGTTACCCCGTCGTTGCATTAAGTTGTTCAGTTTTGTCGGCGACGTGGTGTTAGATCCTTTTGCCGGCAGTGGAACTACCCTGATTGCAGCGGCCATGCTCGACAGGGTTGGCATCGGCATCGAAATCGACCCCCAGTATTGCGAGCTGGCAAAAAGAAGGATACTGTCCACCCCAGGACTAGTACAACAGCGACTGCCTCTCGGGGAAACACGTGCCCCGTAGCACCGTCAGCCAACTCGTCCTCGTACTTCCAGGCCCATCCGCCCGAGGAGCTCCCACATGGCCGGTTGTGACTGGGTAACTAGGCAATGGTTGCAATTGCACCCTTCCCCTCCACGTGATCCATGGCGCGCCGTTCGAGCGCTGCACCGGAAAGGCATCCTCATCAAAGTAAAGAAGGGAGCATACAGATATAATGCCTCAGCCTGTCAGTCACTCGAGCTGGAGGGTTTCAGCGCCGAGCAAAGGCAAGCAATCTTCAAGTGCGACAACTACCGGTGGCTGATCTGCGGCCGCGGTCCGGAAGATGGCTACGAGATCCATGCTGATCACATCGTACCGAAGCACCTCGGCGGCAAGGCTGAAACAGTGAACGGCCAGCCCCTTTGCTCCATCCGCAACCTAAGGAAGAACAGTTACGGGCAGACCGACAGAGGCGATAGGATGTTCATCCGGCTCCATGAGCTGGCAAAAGCCCGCGGACACGCTAGGATGGTAGATTTCTGCACAGAAATACTCGATACTTTTAAACGGCATGCAGTTAACGACCACATCGAATGGAACCCATAGGCAAAGCCTGGGCTTTTGCCTTCGGCAAAAGCCCACTGCATGCGTTCAGGCCCGACAACGCGTTACACCTACTGACGTCAGCCGTTCGCACCTGACGAAGGGGACGGGCTGTGGGAAGAGGGGCAGGGCGGTCCACTGATCCCAGGGTGAGCGATCCAGAGCGGCTCACCCAAACGGTGTACGACTTCTGCCAGTTCGTATCGGCCCTCCCTACCGAGGCCCTGGCAGAGCAAGACTGGGGGCCAAAGGAGGTGCTGGCCCACCTGGTGTTTCACCACGAGCTGTATGTCCACCTGGCTGAGGCCTGCTTGAATGGTACGCCAACGGAACCACCCACGGGGACCTTTCGGGAGCTGAACGCCCAAGCCGTTGGCGGAAGCCGGGGGATCGCGCCATAGGAGCTTGTGGCTCGATTTCAGAAAGCAAACCAGCACCTAGTGGCGCTGTACCGACAGTACGATCCAAGCCAGATCCACGTGAAGATAAAGGCAGGCTCCAAAGGCCGGACCCTGGCCGATCTTGTTCCAGAGGCTGAAGCACATATACGCGGGCACCTGAGCAAGCTCCGCAGGCGTCTTGCGGCCAAAGGCTCAGCGGCAACGGACAGCGATCACGGCGCCCTACCATAGGATGCAGGCTTCTATGATCCGGCCCAGACGGCGTTTGCCACTGGAAAGATGCGGCGGTCTTCACCCGCCCTGGCCTGTCGTAAGTCCCGGCGCTTGCAAACCCTGACTGCGGTGAGGGACATGGCGTTCGCCCGCGTTGCCGAGCAGGGCACGCGGGACAGCCCCTCACGGATGCCCAGCCCCAAGTGCACGAGGAGGTGACCATCCTCCCTTGGGGCGCATAGGTTGGAGCAACTAGGGTCAGAGGCCATGGGCGAGCGGAGGCTCACGGCTCGCGGGAGTGCAGGCAGTCCCTAGGCTCGCCGGAACTGCTAAGCCCTAAAGGCCTGGCGTACCATTCCCAAGGCATGCCCGGTGAGGCCTGCAGATCCCTCTGCTGAGCCTCCGCCGCTTCCAGCCACGAGTGGTACACTTCCTCAGCACTACCTGTTGCGAAGGGCCCCTCGCTGGGAAAGCCGCGGGGCAGCACCTCCTCGGGCAGGTTCAGAGGCTGAAGATATCCCCACGGTGAGCTCGCTGTGGCCGCATGGGAGGGAACAGCAAACTCCGGTGGAACCCTCTGGGAGGTTGCAGGCCTGTTCCTGAAGCTGGGCATCATCGGCTTCGGCGGTCCGGCGGCCCATATCGCCCTCATGCGTCAGGAGGTCGTGCACCGCCGCGGCTGGGTCACCGACGCCCAGTTCCTCGACCTCCTGGGAGCTACCAACCTGATCCCTGGCCCTAACTCAACGGAGATGGCCATCCACCTGGGCTACCGCAGGGCCGGCTGGCCGGGGCTGCTGGTGGCCGGCATCACCTTCATCGCGCCTGCCGCACTGCTAGTGACGTTCCTGGCCTGGGCCTACGTGCAGTTCGGCGCCATGCCCCAGGTATCCTGGCTGATGTACGGCGTCAAGCCCGCCATCATGGCCGTGATAGCCCAGGCCATCTGGGGGCTCGGCCGAACCGCAGTGAAGGGGCCCTTCACCGCCCTGTTGGCGCTGGCTGTCCTGGGCCTGTACCTGCTGGGGTTCAACGAGATCGGGCTCCTCCTGGGAGCGGGAGTGCTCATGTGCCTGGCCCGCGGCCTCCTCGGCCCACGAACGGGCCTCCGCCTATCAGCCGTAGCACCTCTGGGCGTGCCAGGCCTCATCCAGCTCGCCACACCCTTCAGCCAAGGGGTCCTGTTCCTCACCTTCCTGAAGATAGGCGCGGTGCTCTATGGAAGTGGCTACGTGCTCCTGGCCTTCCTGCGCGCCGACTTCGTGGAAAGGCTCGGATGGCTTACCGACGCCCAGCTCTTGGACGCCACGGCGGTGGGGCAGATCACACCAGGGCCGGTGCTCACCACTGCCACCTTCGTCGGGTACCTCCTGGGCGGCCCTGTGGGCGCCCTGCTGGCCACGGCGGGCATATTCCTTCCCAGCTTCGTCTTCGTGGCCGCCATAGGCCCGCTGGTCCCCCGCCTGAGGGGCTCCCCCTGGGCAGGCAGCTTTCTGGACGGCGTCAACGCGGCCGCCCTGGGGCTGATGACGGCCGTCGCCCTGGAGCTCGGCCGCGCCGTCCTGGTGGATGCAGTCACAGTGCTCACAGCCCTGGGCTCGGCAGTGGCGTTGATCCGCTTCAAGGCCAACCCGGTATGGCTCGTGGCCGCCGGAGGCTTGGTTGGTCTGACAGCCCACGCATTGGGGCCGGCCCCTTAGGCCTCTCAACCGCCCAGAGTGCTCCCATCCACCGCGAATGGGGAGCACGACAGTGCCCTGCATCGGCGCGACATCCCTGGATCCGTAGGGCAGAAAGCAGGCCCATCTAGAGAGCCCGCTGTGAGGAAGGCACGCCAGGGCATCTTCGGCCGAGCCCGTAGACGTCCAGACATCCACGGCCCCCTCGCCTGGCCGGGCAAGGGGACGCAAGGAGGGCCCTGGGACCTAAGCCGTGGGATGATCCCCAGCCGTCGCCGGAGCCCTGCGCCACATGACTATCAGGAGGACCAGTCCGGCGATCAGGGCCAAAAGGGAGATGACCTGAGCCTGTTGAAGGCCAAAGGCCACAACCACCTCCTGCCTCACGAAGCTCACGAAGAAGCGGCCCAGGGAGTAGAGGACCACGTAGGTCAGGAAAAGGGTACCCTCCGGCATCGGGCGGCGCCGCAGGCGCCACACCAGGGCGAAGACCAGCAGGTTCCACGATATCTCATAGACGGGGTAGGGATGTGTGGGCACGCCGATGAGGTTGGCCGGTAAGAGGGCCTTCGGATTAGTGTAGACGATGCCCCAGTCGCCCCCAGTTGGGGCGCCCCACGCATCGCCGTTAACGAGACAACCCAGCCGGCCTATAGACTGTCCGATGAGCAGGCCGGGTGCCGCGCTGTCCAGCACTGGCCAGAGGGAAATTCCCTTCACGCGCAGGAACACCACCAGGGCGATCAGGCCGCCCAAGATCGCCCCCCATATGGCGAGGCCGCCCTCGGTCACCAAAAAGATCTGCCAGGGATGCTGGCTGTAGTAGGGGAACCTGTCGATCACGTGCATCAGCCTGGCCCCCACCACGCCGCCGATCAGCACCCAGATGGCAGCGCTCCACACCCACTCGGTCTGCATGCCCCTCCGGCCGATCTCCCTCTCGGCGAGCCACACTCCGGCCAGCACTCCTAGCACCGTAAAGACGCCGTGCCAGGTTATCAGGAAAGGTCCTACCTGGACGATGTTAGGGTCCAATGGGTTATAGATCAACATGCCGGTGCCTCCGCAAGGATCACACCGGCATTATAGCCCCCGGGGTTCCGATGTCAAAGGCCAAGCAGGAGGAAGAGAGACCCAACCAGCAGGCCCAGTACAGCGGTGAACACCGCGTACAGCACGGCTTCACGCCATCGGCCCAGGGCGCCTCCCAGCACCAACAGACAGGGGACGCTGACGGGCGGCATGGTCACCAGCACTACGGCGGCAGGGGCCGTGAGCCCGGAGTTGATGAGCTGGAGGGCCACCGGTATCTCCGTCCAGGTGCTGACCATCAGCAGGGTGCCCGCCACCGACGCGGCGGCAACTCCCAGCAGGTTGTTGCCCACCGCGGGAGGAAGCAGGCCTACCACGGCCGAGGTGACCAGCATGCCGACGACCAGGGTGGGGACCAGTGTAGCGCCGATGTACAGGCTGGCTCTCAGCCAGGCCGCAACGAACTCCGAGGGCCAACGGGGCGGCTGTTCCTGAAGCTTCCGCAGCCTGCCAAGTTGGACGAGCTCAGAGTACCTTTGGATGGTCCTCAGGACCCTGCCCTCCCCTCCAAAGCCAGCCGCGGCAGGCCACCGTTCGGCCGCCCTGGCTACCAGGTAGCTCCCCAACACCGCCACGAAGGCGCCCGCCGCCACGCGGGTGAGGGCGTAAGGCCCAGGAAGCAGGAGCACCGCCAGGATAAGGGTGGTAAGGTTCAGCATGGGGGCTCCGGCCAGGAAGGCCAGGGAAAAGTAGCTGGAGGCGCCCAACCTGGTCAGGGATGGGACGATCACCGCGGCACAGCACGAGCAGAAGGGTTGCGGCAGGGCGTACACCGTGCCCAAGAGCGAGCCGAGCAGTCCTCTTCTGCTCAGGCCCCGCGGCCTGTAGAGGGAGAAGGCCGCGGCCGCCAAGCCCGCCAGCAGTGTCCCCAGGAGGGTAGCGTGCCACACGGTGGCCAGGTAGCTCAGGGTCAGAGCCACGGGCCGAAGCCAGCCCGTAACCCCGAAAGCGTCAAGCCAGCCGGCGCTGAGCTTGCCGGCCACGGCCGCCCTGGCCGCCGCCACACCCCTGTAGGTGAAGAGGTCCACTATGAGCAGGAGCACCAGGGCTACCGCCAGAAATCGCACGTAGCCTGCCACAAAGCCGGCCCTACCCGATGCCTCCAGGGCCCGCAGCCTTACCCAGGCGGTCCAAGCCCCAGCCGCACCGACGGCGAAGAGCAGGACCTGCGCCGGATGGAAGGCGAAGTAGGGGGTCACAGTCCAGTAGTTCCCAAGCAGGAATCCACGACGAAAGTCCACCACGGCCAGCAACGCCAGCGCCACACCCACCACAAGGACAGCCAGGCTCACAACGTATTCCGCCGATGTCCTCTCAGCAGCGTAGCCTCTCTCTGCAGGTCCCACGGCATGCTCCCAGACAAGTAGTATAAGTTGAACAATGATTAATTATACATGCAACTTATCGTTCTGCAAGCTGGGCCTGGCGCAATCCGGCTTGCCTGCCATCCCTGCTGAGCGAAGTTCTGGGGTCGGGCCTGAGGCGGCGCCTCCCATCCTGAGCGTCCGATCCGTCGCCCTCCGCTTCGAAGCCCTGGTGGCCCACATCTGCGCAGCGGTGGCCTAGGTTCAGCAGGGGATCAGCCTCAGCCGTTTTCCGCAGAGTCCAACGGGGTGGCCCGATGGAAGACCTAGGAACATATGGTGGGGCGGATGGGCAGGCTATCCCCTGGCCTCCGGTATAATTGAGTATCGTAATTACCAAACTCAAATAAGGTGTGTCCATGGCCTGGAAAGTACAGCCGCGCCGATATCAGGAGCCCTTCCGCCGACTGACGGTGGAGGAGGCCAGGGAGCTTATAGAGAGTGGCAAGGTCCACGTTATCGACGTGAGGACGCCCGAGGAGTATGCCCTGGGGCACATCCCCAACGCCAAGCTGATACCTGTGGATCAGATCATGGCCAGGGCCAGGGAGCTTCCTCCCGATGGTGGGCTGCTCTTCGTGTGCTCTGTGGGCCAGCGCAGTGCTCTGGCGGCCGAGATAGTGGCGGCCCTGGGCAGGGCCGACGAGCTTTACAACCTTGAGGGCGGCACGGAGGCCTGGGCCGCCAAGGGCCTGCCTCTCGAGACCTGAGGCCCGCCCTAGGGCAGCTTCACGCTGAGGGTAACACCGTCGCCCACCGGTACCACCATGCTCCTGAGCTGGGGATGGCGGCACACGAAGTCGTTGTAATCCCGAATGGCGCTGATGGACTCCGGCGACCAATGTCCTGGAATGGTGTCGTCGGCGGCCATGCCTCCCATGAGGGCATTGTCGGCCGCCACCACGCCGTACGGCTCCAACATGGGGAAGACCAAGTTCAGGTAGGCCATGTACTCGGTCTTCACGGCATCGAGGAACACGAGGCCGTAGGGCCCCTTGAGCCCTGGCAGTATCTCCAGGGCCGGGCCCACGTGCACCTGCACGCTGTCCTGTAGGCCGGCCCTGCGGAAGTACTCCAGGGCCAGCTGGGACCGCTCCGGATCCGACTCGATGGTATCCAGGTGGCCTCCCCAGAGCGCCAGTGCCCTGGCGATCCAGAGGCCCGAGTACCCACCTCCAGTGCCTACCTCCAGCACCCTGGCAGGCCGGCGCGTCAGGGTGAGCAGCTGGAGGAACATGCCGGTATCGGCCATCACGATGGGGATCGAGCGCTTTCGGCCCGCGGCCTCGACCTCGGCCAGCAGGGGGTCTGCCGGCGCTATGAGCCCGCGGATGTAGTGTTCTACCGCGTCGCTGAGAATACCGCCCATTGCTCCCTTTCCTCTCTGGCTGACATGGTGGAGGCCCTACGGTACAGCTCCTGGAGCAGCCGGCCCATGTTGAGAAGGGCCCTAAGATTGTGGGCGGGCAGGAAGAAGTCGATGTAGGGCAGGGCTGCCCGCATCCCCTTGCATATGGGCCGATAGTTGGGGCTGCCCAACAGGGGGTTCATCCATACAACGCGATAGGCCGTCATCTTGAGCCTGTGCATCTGCCTGGCCAGGAGTTCCGCATCGCCCCGGTCCCAGCCGTCGCTTATGAAGATGACGATGGTCCGGCCGTTGACTAGGCGCCCCACCTCGCCGCGGTTCAGTTTCTCCAGGCACAGCCCTATGGTGGTGCCTCCCGCCCAGTCCTTCACCTCTTTCGAGAGATGCTCCAGGGCCTCCTTCAGGCGGTAGTGCTTGAGGATTGGGGTTATCCGGGTGAGCCGAGTGCTGAAGACCACCGTCTCCACATCCGGCAGCTCCCGTTGGAGGCCGTGGATAAACTGGATCAGGAACTTGCTGTAGTTCTCCATGGAGCCGCTAACATCGGCCAGAAGGAGGATCCTTGGCCTCTTGAGGCGCCTCCGCCTCCAGAGCAGCTTGGCCGTCTCTCCGCCGTGCCTGGTTAGCAGCCTCAGGGTGCGGCGCCGGTCCACCTCCGACCCACTGGGGGCGGCCTCGAAGCGCCGGCTCATCTTGGTGGCCAGGGCGGCGGCAAAGTCGCGGATTATCCGGTGGATCAGCTCTGCCTCTTCCTCGGTGTAGTTGGAGAAGTCCTTCTCTCCCAGGACCTCGGCAGGGCTGTAGGTCATGATGGTGACCCTCTGGGGCTCCTTGTCCGAGACCCCGTCTCCTGCCTCGCCCTCCTCCGACACCTCCTCGACGATCACCGAGCTCTCGGTGGGCGCCTCCGCCGAGGGCCCCACTTCGGCCTCTGCGGCCTCCTCAGCAGGCTCGCCGGGCATGGGCACGCTCACCAGCTCCACGTCCTGGGGTATCTCCCAGTAAATGGAGAAGAGGTAGTCGAACTTCCGGACGTCCTCCTTGCTGGAGGTCAGGTTGGCCCGGAGGGCCTGCCTCACCTGCTCGCGGTCGAAGAGATCCACCAACTCCAGGGACCTGGCGGCGTCTATCACCATGCCGGGCGTTATCTCCACCCCTTCCCCGCGGAGGGCCCTGGCAAAGCGTATGAGGTTCTCGCTCAGCCCCTTTCCCTTGTGGAGTATGCGCCGCTCCCGCGTCATCCTCGTTCCCAGCTCTGCACCGTCGGTGTTTCAACTATACTTTATCCTAAATTAAGTACGGAGTAGGCCATTGGCCAGGGACGTGGAGTACTTCGAGCACGCCATAGCCAAGCAGCTGGAGTTCGCCGGCGACTCCGGAGTTTACGAGGAGAGGCTGGCCGCAATATTTCTGGAGGGCGCATCGGCCGAGGAGGGCACTGCCTTCTGGCAGGCCCTTGGGAATCTGGTCCAGCAGGGCTGGATCTCCGTGGAGGAGACTGCTGGCAAGAGGGTCTATCGGCGCTGGCCCAAGGAGGTCACAGCCGCCCCCACACCTTGACCCTGTAGGGCATGATCCTGACCAGCGGATTTCCCTCCAGGGCCATGGACCTGTACTGAGGGTACCGGCGCCGCAGCTCCGGGAGGGCCTGGGCCTTCTCCTCGGGGCTGTCGGTGAGTATGCCCATTCCCCATATGATCACGTGGGCCAGGTTGCTCCAATCCTCGTCCCAACGGTCGACGACCAAGCACAGGTGAGGGTTCTCCAGGATGTTCTTCACCCTCCTGAGGGAGGTTGGGGGAACGGACTTCCGCTTGGCATCCAGGGGCACATAGATGAGGTCGTCCACCAGGGCGTAGCACACCGGCACGACCAATGGCTGCGCCAGGGCGTCGGCGGTGGCCAGATGGCCCCTTCTGGCTGTCTCCAGAAAGTCCCTCACCTGGGGTGAGATCACCTGTGGCACAGCATGTAGGCTACAGAGAAGGGCTAAGCCGAGCGGGCCTTCTCCAGGGCCGGCTCCAACGTCTCGGTCCTCGCCTTCTCGACGTCCTCATGGTATTTGAAGATGCATCCAAGGGTCGCTTCCACGGTCTCCCGGTCGAGCTCATCACGGTTGAGAACCAGCAGGGCCGTGGCCCAGTCCAAGGTCTCGGCGATGCCCGGCCGCTTGAAGAAGTCGTAGCGGCGCATCTCCTGCATGAAGGCTGTGACCTGCCGGGCCAACGTGTCCTTTATGCCGGGCACCTTGGTGAGCACGATCTGGTACTCTCTCTCGAAGCTGGGATAGGAGATCCAAAGGTAAAGGCACCGTCGCTTCAGGGCATCGTGGACCTCGCGGGTGCGGTTGGAGGTAAGCACCACGAAGGGCCGATGTTTGGCCACAATGGTCCCTATCTCCGGGATAGTCACCTGGAAATCGGAGAGGACCTCCAGAAGGAAGGCTTCGAACTCCTCATCGGCCCTGTCCACCTCGTCTATGAGGAGCACGGGAGGCCGCGGACCCAGCGAGGTTATCGCCTCGAGGAGGGGCCGTTTGATGAGGAACTCCTCGCTATATATGGTGCGGCCCACATCGGCCACGTTGCCGCCCAGGGCTTCCTGGAGCCGTATGTAGAGCATCTGCTTCGGGAAGTTCCACTCGTAGAGGGCGTGACCAGCGTCCAACCCCTCGTAGCATTGGAGCCTTATGAGCTTCGTATCGAACACCTGGGCCACCACCTTGGCCACCTCCGTCTTCCCCACGCCCGCCTCGCCCTCCAGGAAGAGGGGCTTCTGAAGCTTGTAGGCCAGAAACACCGTGGTGGCCATGGCCTTATCTGTAATGTATCCGAAACGCTCCATGGAGCGCTGCACGTCATCTATGCTCTCGAACATGCTCTGGCCCAGCCTCCCTTTTTTACTAGCCAAAATGATTATACTGTAGCTCAAACCCACAGGCTTTCGGCGGGCCCGCCCCGCGCAGTACGCACAAATGGTTCCGCCTTCCAGCCCCTCGGCTCCATCTCCGATACGAGCTGAACGCTTTGGCCCAAAGCACTGCCCACCCGTCCTTCCAGCAGGCCCGCTTCTCTCAGCTCCCTGTAGGGCATAGGTGAAACCGCGCGGTGGCGGGAAAGTGGAATTGGCCCGAAGAGTTGGTGAGTCCGTCTGGCTGCCGTGTTTGCATCCAGCCTGCAGTTGCCCCTTATGGGCGACCTAGCCTGTTGCCCTTGTCTTTGGGAGAGGTGTGCTGGGCTCGATCCTGCTCGCCCTTTTCGGAGCACCGTCCCCTCTTCTGCACGGCCATCATCGGAAGCCGTTCGGACTGCCGATCTTTACGTTCCTCTCAGCGGACACCCGATCACGCCTGGCAGCGGACGGTTTGATCTGCGACGTAGTAGAGAGGATCGAAGACTGTTTTATTGTTCCCGAAGTCGCGCCCTCGTGCATGACGACTGCGATACGTCGTGCTCATCGCTAGCCTCGCCCTCCACTGATCCCAACCAGAGGGCGGTGGCCATGGGCAGCAACGTGGGAGCCGGGCCCGCCCATCACCATATGGTGGGCTATGGATGCGCCCCTGGTGAGAGAGCTAGTCGATCCAGACAGTAGACTGCGGCCTCCTGGCGAAGCGTCCAGGCGCTTCATTGAGCAGAATCTCGAGTGGCTGCCGACCGCTTAGAATGCCGATCGCCCGCTTCGGGCCATGGGTGGGATGAGATAGGTGACTTGCCTGCCATGTCCGAATGCCAGCAAAGCCGCCGTACATACAGTGACAGTGGGTGGCCGGCGGGCGGCTGGGCTGACGCTTTGCCTGCAGGCAGGATATGCTACAAATGCAGCGCATGGCGCGCACGGGCCAGAAGCTCACGGGGAGGAGGCGAACTGTGGGGAAAACGCTTTTCATTCTCAACGACCCACCCTACGGCAACGAGCGGAGCTACAACGCCCTGCGCTTAGCACTCTCTCTGTCGAAGCGGGAGGGAGAGGAGCTGCGGGTGTTTTTGATGGGCGACGCGGCAGGCTGCGCCAAGGCCGACCAGCAGACCCCGCAGGGCTACTACAACATCGAACGCATGCTGCGGGCGATCGCCAACAGGAAGGCCGAGATCGGCGTGTGCGGCACCTGTATGGACGCCCGCGGCATCGCTGCCGACGAGCTCATGGAAGGGACCCGGCGCAGCTCGCTAGACGAGCTGACCGAGTGGACCCTGCAGGCCGATCGGGTCCTGGTGTTCTGAGACAGCTCGAGGCGAAGGGAGGCATGATATGGGTACGGTCGTGGTCCTTGGCGGGGGCGTGGGAGGGCTGGTGGCAGCCCGGGAGATTCGGGCGCGCCTTTCCCTGAAGCACCGGGTGGTGCTCGTCGAAAGGCAGCTCCGGCACGTCTTCTCGCCCTCGTTGCTGTGGCTGATGGCGGGCGCGCGCACGCCTGAGCAGATCACCCGGGACATTGGCTGGCTTTCCCGGCGGGGCATTGAGGTGATATCGGGCGAAGTCCGAGCCATCGACCCCGAGCGACAGGCGGTGGAGACCGACCGGGGTACGGTGCAGGCTGATGCCCTCGTAGTCAGCCTGGGGCTGGAGCGTACCCTGGAACCGGTACCCGGCGCCGCGCAGCACGCCCACGAGTTCTACTCTCTGGAGGGCGCCGACCGCCTGCGCCAGACCCTGCAGCGCTTCTCCGGAGGCACGGTCGCCATCGCCGTTCTGGCAACGCCCTACAGCTGCCCGGCTGCGCCCTACGAGGCGGCCCTGCTTTTGGAGGCGTTCCTGCGCCGGAGGGGGTGCTCCTTCCAGGTGGCGGTCTACACGCCGGAGCCGTACCCCATGCCCACGGCGGGGCCCGCGGTCGGGCAGGCGCTGCGAGCCATGCTTGAGCAACGGGGCATTCGCTTTCGTCCCCAGGTGAGGGTGAGCGAGGTCAGGGACGGTACCCTCGTCCTCTCCGACGGGAGCGAGGCCTCGTATGACCTGCTGGTCGCCATCCCGGTCCACCGGGCGCCCGAGCCGGTGCGGAACTCCCCGCTCGCGGGGCCCACCGGCTTGGTCCCTGTCGACGGCGCAAGCCTGCAGACCCGCTTTCCCGGGGTGTGGGCCTTGGGCGACGTGGTCAGCTTGCCCCTGCCCGGGCGTTTTCAGCCTGATGCGCCCCTTGCGTTGCCGAAAGCGGGCGTTTTCGCGCACCGCCAGGCCGCCGTGGTAGCTGAATACGTAGCGGCGCACCTCGAGGGCGGCCGGCCGAGCTCCCGCTTCGATGGCGTGGGCTTCTGCTTCGTGGAGGCCGGGGACGGGCGGGCTGGCTTCGGGGTCGGGTGGTTCCTTGCTGAGCCGACTCCCAGGGTGCGGTTGCTGACACCTGCTCGGAGGTGGCACTGGGCTAAGAGGTTCTTCGAACGGGCCTGGCTGGCATGGGTGGAAGGCAAGGCGTGGGGTGAGGCCATGTTGCACGTGATGGACGCGTGGGCAGTGCGCGGTCTCGCAAGATGACCGGAGGCGTCTGTCCCCCGTTGGGCCGCAAAGGGCCGGGTGCCTGGGGGGCACGTATACCTTTCTGTCCTCGGGATATGGCCCCCTGTGCAGGAAGCCGATCGGGCGCTGTTTGGCTGCCTGTTTCCCTGTTCGTTAGCTTCTGGCGCTGCGACGACCCCATGGGTCGATGGGGCATCCTCGCTCGGCGCCACGGAAAGGTGATCGACCAGTGTTTCATCGCTTTCAGTGACAGGTACTCCGTATTCCAAAACTAGGGTTACATCTGCTCTGATATCGTGCGGCTGGCCAGTCTGGCCCCACATATCCTTGGTTTTTGCGTCTCTTACCGTCCACGGCGGAGCGGATGTTCCCCACATCCACGAGGTCCGAGTACACTAGGGAGTTGAAGACGGCAACCGCCTTACATTGAAACTGGTGCCTTCGATCACAAGACGCCAGATCGGTTGTCCGAACCTTTGACCATGGAATGGCGGTAGCTGCAGGAGCGTCCGATCTCTCGAAGCGTGTGAGGGAAGGCCTGTTGACGCCGTATCGCTTTCCTCGTCAGGAATGCATGCCCTCCTATTGGGAGGTCCCTGATTCCCAGCGCCATCTTCGCGCGAGCGTCCCTTTTCCTGTCCCTGCTCTTCCTCCTTTCCCTGATATACATCGAGCTTCTGGGACGGGGAAGTACTGGTGCCGTGGCTGATAGCGATGGTCGTGTTCGGTTACCTCTTCCACGGGGCGCCGAAAGGACTCTTTTGACGTGCGGCGTCACCGGCAGAAGATCGGCGACTGCTTCATTGCCTTCACCGATCGAGCTTTAGTGCACCAGACCTACGACGACAGCCAGGGCGCCATCGTCCGCCGGGAGATCCCGTTTTCCAACCTCATCGGGTTCCACCACGGAGTGGTGCCCAGCGAAACGCCGTTGGAGATCCCCGTCCCTACCGAAAAGGAGCCGCTGTACAAGAGAGCTCTAATGACCCTGAAGGAGGTCTATTTTCTGCCTTATAGGACACCCCCTGCGCACGTCGTCCTCGTGCGGTATTGGGATGCCGAAGGGTGAAGATCCGCTCTGAGGCTGAATTATCTGGCTTATGACGTGCCTGGGCCCCTGGAGGAGACCCTGAAGGAGGAGTGGGCGCAACTGAAACGTGAGCAAGGAGAAAGGCTATGACCATTAGACGCACCGCCCGTTTCCTACTCGTCCTGCTCGCCCTTGCATTCATCGGCAGTATCTTCTGGTCGTTCTGGATCGACACCCTGCGGCCCTCTCTCCGGCAGGAGAACTACACCTTCGCCGTCGTCGAGACCGGGGGCTTCTTATTTGCCGTGTTGGCCGCGGGCCTCATGGTCTACAGTGCCTACATATTCCTTCGGAACATGTACGCCCTCTGGATGGATCCCGATTTCCAGCTGAGGGTCCACGTTGTGCAACACAGGAAGGAGTTCCCACGGGAGGTCGTGCGCCGAGCCCGTCGGGAGAATGCAGCCGCCCTGTTGCGGGCCGGGCTTCCTGCACTGCCCTGGTTCGGGCTGGGATGGGGGTTCCTGCTCATCGGCGCTTTTCTGATCCGGACAGCGGAGGGGAACCTGTAACGGTGGTAGGCAGGCACGGCCAGCGCTTCCAGCGGACTCGTCCCTCGGCTCGCGCTCCTGAAGCCTAAACATCGTAAGCCATCACAAGGAGCACTGCGCATGGGAGTTCGGCCCGCTTTCTGGATGTTCATCGCGTTCCTGCCTTGGATCGCTTACTGGTCGCTTTCGGCACTGGGAGTAGTTGCACCGGGCATACTGGTCGCTTTCGTCTGCACGCTGGCGATCAGCCTATACCGGCCGCGCGTTGGGAATCTACAGCTGATGGATGGAGCCATTCCGTCTTCTTTGCGCTCCACCTTCTCTTCGCGGTCGTCCTGCGCAGTGATCTGTTTTTCGTCTACGGCGGGGTGCCAGTGTACGTGGCACTGGCGCTGATGGCATGGGGGTCCCTCGCCGCGCGCAGCCCGTTCACTTACCAGCACGCACGCGACGACTGGCCCCGGGGATACTGGCACCATCGCCTGTTCCGCCTGACTAACGTGATCATCACCACGGTGTGGGCGATGATCTTCACACTCGGCATTGCCCTGAATGTAGCGGCGTCAACGCGGCCAGAACATAAGATATCGCTGGCCATCGTGCTCCCCAACGCCCTGCTCGCCCCCGCCACAGCCGTCTCCATCCTGTTGCCCAGGTGGTTCCGCCAGTGGACGCTGGCGCGGGAGATCGAACGCACAAAGCGCCCTTTCGGCTGGAAGCCGCCGGTGCTGCCGAAGGCCTCGCCCGGCTCACCGTATGAGTACGATGTGATCGTCATCGGCGCGGGGATGGGCGGCCTTACTGCGGCTGCGCCTATGGCACCGCGTGGCTTGAGGACCCTCTTGGTCGAGCAGGCTCCCCACGTGGGCGGGTTCTGCGCCAACTTTCGCTGCCTCCACCGAAGGTGCACCTTCGACACAGGCGTCCACGACATCACCAGCTTGGGCCCGCATGGCCCGGTGCGCTGGCTACTGCGCGAACTGGGCCTCGACTCGCGCCTGGAGTTCGTCCGAATGCAGCACGAATACATCCGGGATGGTTTGCGCCTGCGCGTGCCCGATCACACGCGGACGCGTTCGTCGCCCAGCTAGACGAGCTCTTTCCTGGCGAACACAAGCACCTGCGGGAATCCTTCGGCGAAATGCGGCACGTCTACGAGGAAATGTATGCCGACGTCGAAGAGCCAGGCGGCACACCTATGCCGACCGATCCAGAAGAGATGCTGCGTTATCCGCTGACGCATCCGCACCCCTTCCGCTGGATGGAACGCCCCTACCCCGAAATGCTCGATACTTACTTTACCGATGAACGTCTCAAGGGAGTGTTGTGCACCCTGACCGGCTACCTGACCGAGCGGCCCGAGACGCTGACCGTGATGCAAATGGCGCCGGTCTATGGCTATTACTTTGAGGCGGTTTCTACCCACAGGGTGCTCGGGGCAGTTGGCCCGAGCGCTCGCCGAGACGATCCGAGCCCACCGACGCACGATCCTCCTGCGCAAGAAAGCGACGAAGATCTCGGTGAGCCGCGGCACTGCCACTGGCCGATGGGCGGACGTTGCGTGCCCACGTGGTAGTTTCGAACGCTGACGCGCGGGGCACGTTCCGCGAACTGGTTGGCCGGGAGCATCTGCCCGAAAGGTTCCTCGGCCGGGTCCAGGCCCTGCAACCCTCCACTTCGGTCGTCGCCGCCTTCCTGGTGCTCGACTGCGAGCTCCCTCTCGCACCCATAACGATATATCGTCCTCCGAACGTACTAGGATTGGCCCTGACCGTCCCATCCAAAGCGGCTCCATCCCTTGCACCGCTCAGACACCGCGTGCTGACGGCTATGGCCTTGGTTCCCCCGCCCGAAGCCGCCACGTGGAACATGGCCGACCCACAGTACCGAGCGCGCAAGGCGGCCTTTGCACACGAGGCCGTGCGCCAAGTGGAAACGCTGTTGCCCGGCTTGGGGGAGCACATAGTCACTTGGGACGCGGCTGCGCCCAGAACGGTCACGCGCTACAGCGGGCACCCCGATGGGGCGACCTACGGCTCGGCGCGCGGCACCGAGCGTCTACCGCACCGAACGCCCATTCGCCACCTCTACCCCGTCGCCGCAAGCATCTGGCCGGCCAGCGGGGTCGAGGCAGTGGTCATCTCCGGCATGCTGGTCGCTAACACCATCTACCGCAACCGCCGGAGATCCGTCGTGTAGTACCATATCAGCGGTTACACAGCAGACCGCTCTACTTCCCAGTGCAGGCGAAGCGCATCCCGTTCGGCGGCTCTCGGCAGTAGGGAGGTTGGCCATGTCGGAAAGCTCGCGCGGTGCTCGAATTCAACAGGTCGCTCAGGCAGGCGAGTACTTCGTCCTCGCCGAAGTGAACAAACGCGGGGCGTTCGCCGTACCTTTTGCCGGCCGTATGCCTAAAATTGATATTATCGCCTGCAACAGGGATCAAAGCCGTAGAGTCTACATACAGGTCAAAACCAAGCGGGGCGGAAAGACATGGCATTCGAGCATCGTTGGGTCGGAGCGCACGTCCGAAAATCCGAGAAGTCTCGGTCCGTCATGCGAGTACACGCGGAGCTGCCTTGCTCGGCGAGCCGCCGAAGGCGCCGTTAACACCCTCGAGCATCACAAGCGGAACACAATCGACAGAGTTCGCCCGTCGGCCCAGTCGCGGGCATCCTCGTGGGCTCGTTGGCCCCTGCGTGCCCGGTGCGCCCTGTCACCCTACCGGCTTTTTACCGACACCTCCTTCCCAGCTCTCGATCGCCATGGCCCGCCACGCCCCTGCATCCTGCACGTGCCAGCCGACCGTGGGCGCACTCGCCCCGCGCTGGCCTCTCACAGAGGTGACATCAGAGCGGCCGGCATCCGCCCACTGAGAAGTTCGATGCTCGCGCCGTCTATGCCAGTAGCACAGGTCGGATCGCCAGAGTCCTGCCCCGGCACCGGAACACTGCTGCGGGTATGCCCAGGAACACCGGCTAGACGATGTAGGCTCTGTCAGCGCCATCGCCGCGGCGATACGACCCATGCTGTCGACTGGCGCTGAGCACATCTACACGGCTGGGCTGTCCAACAGCGCGACCATCGCTTTCCTGAAGCGCGGCATGGGAGACGTCCGATCCCGTGGCCAGGGTGGCCCCTGCGGCAGGAACGCAGGATATCGCCCGGTGCAGGCCTGGACAGGCTATGGCTGTCAAGCGCTTTCGCGGGACCTGCGCGGACTAACTGCCGTATAATGGCTATGCTGGCAATAAGCCGCTCGCGGGTGCGCGGTGCGCCTCGGTGGGAGGGTCGATCGACAACTGGATCGAGGCTGGCCCTCGCCACCCTCAGCGTGAGACACGGGGTCTGCCGATGTCCATCACCAGCCTTCCCCTTCAGCGTACTGGCAGCCGTGTGCGAAGCCCTACACGATCGTCGGTGGCGGGCATGCCCGGGCTGGGAGCGGGAGTTCGGCCCGGGGAGGCGGCATTCAACCGTCGGCGACGGTTGATGCCGCCCGGATCGTTCGGGCGTTATCTATTGCCCATCCAAAACCTCGAAGCTGTGCGACACTGACGAGGCTACCATGGACCCGCTCAAGACTGGGATGGCCCTTTTACTGGCCCTCGGCCCACTCTTCCTCTCCTGTGCCAGCGGCGGGCCGCCTCCCACTCCCGAGGAAGCAGCCGCCACCCCATCACGGCCCACAGGGGAAAATCCCTTCGGGCTAATGTTGTCCTCTCAGCTGGTGCGGTCCTCCCGGGGGATCGGCATCGCCAAAAGGTTGGGTGCTGTCTACTTCCGGCCCACATCCATTTTCCTGGACCGATGGGATGGGACCTGCCCAGAGTGCGACATGGCCCTGAAGGCTGGTTTTAAGCTTATCCTGACCGTCCGGAACAGCGGCCCCTTGCCCACAGCTCCACCCAGCGACCTTACCGAGTATCAGCGCACGCTGAGACTGGTGCTGGACAAGTACCACCCAGCACTCCTAGTGGTGGAGAACGAGGAGAACTCGGCCCTCTTCTACACCGGCACGCCGGCCGACTACGCTGACCAACTGAAGGCTGCCTGCCGGGCCGCGCACCAAAGGGACATACCCTGCAGCAACGGCGGGCTGGTCAGCACGCTGGTGGCCCTGCTAGTCTACGACCACTACCTAGAGGCCGGGCAGGCCGCGGCCGCGCAGGACTTCGCCTCAAGGGCCCTCACGGCAGAGGAGCGAGAGCAGCTAGGCTCTGCCAGGGCGCACGAGCAAATCGCCAGGGGCAAGGCACTACTACAGGCCTACCGGGCCGCTGGCGCAGACTACGTGAACTTCCATTGGTACATCGCCGATACCCACGCGTTAGAGGAAGCCGTGAAGTATCTTAGGGAGCAGACGCGCCTGCCGGTCATTACCAACGAGATCGGCCAGCTCACCGATGACCCCCACCAGACAACGGCCACCATGGGCAAGGTCGTGGAGTTAGGCCTGCCCATCGCGGTATGGTTCGGCCTAGATGGCCCGAGAGCACGGGGCCTAGTGGACCCAGACGGCCGCCTGCGGCCCACCGGCGAGGCTTTCCAACGCTTTATAGCTGCGAATTTTCCCACGCCATGATGTCGATGGGCGGCCCTGCAAACAGATGACCGCGGCTCCCCGAGGAGCTGGTTTGAAGCTTCTGCCTGCCCCCCCGCGACGGAGCATCGTGGTTGGGAGCCCCTAGCGCATGAGTCCTGAAAGCCAAATGGGCTCAGCGGCAAGCCGAAGGGTCCACCGACCCAAATGGCGCTCCAGCAAGTAGGAGGCCAGCCCTTCAGTGGAAGCTCCGCCCCAACCCATGGGGCCAACAGCCCCTTCATTGGCGAGGCCCCTGGGTTTGACTGATCCCCGTAGGTACGCCATCCCGACCCTATGCATATCCCTAAGCGGTCCCCTTATACGCCGGACTGCCGTGTGTAGCTGCGGCCTCAGCCTTACGGGCGGATCTCCCTACTGCAAGGAACCGTCCGCAAACCCTGCCCCGAGGCGCAGCCGGCCCCTTCCGCGGCACGGCGAACATCGTATAGCCCAAGAGAGGGGGCATAGATCTACGCCTGGCAAGCGCCAGGAGCTCACACGGCACGGATGGCTGCCGACCGGGCGTCGAAGGTGCACCTCCTCGGCCCCTTAGACCCCAGCACTACGGCACCAGGCCACGGGGGAGACAGCCGGGAAGCAATCGGAGAGGCCGGCTTAAACCTAGCCACAGGGGTGTGTTGACCAGGGGTTGCTACCGAAAGCAGCAGAGCTACCCCGGTGCTAGCTCCCCGAACTATTTATACCAATAGGTCATGTGCAACGCTGATATGATGACTATATGTTTGCCACTGTACTAAAACTCCATTGTAGAAACAACGCCAGACGTTCCACAGGAGGCTGTAATGGGCCACATCTTAAAGACAGGATCGGGATGCCTTGCCGCGGTTTTCGTCCTCATGCTATTTGACGGGGCCTGTAGGGCCGAAGACAAGGGCGGGAGCAGGACAACGCGGCCTTAGGGATCCATGTCCACACCTTCGGCACAGGCCGCGGCATCCACCGCCACGGCTCGCCCGACGTCGGCCATGCCCGTGCAGTACAGGGAGTTGCCCAGCTATCGGTCGTCTGCGCTAACCTGGAGGAACATCCTCGTGCCAGCTCGGATAGGTCGACAGGAGCTTATCCAGCTGGCAAGAGAGCTTCATCGCAGAGATCCCAATGGCTTCTACCACATCTTCAACGACGACTCCCAGTTTGAGGAGTTCAAGAACCGGTAGATAAATTATGGCAAGGTCATCGACAAAGATGGACAGTTAAACTACGTGTACGAGTGCATCAACACAGCTTATTGTATAGAGCTTGTGCGCCAGGGCAAGGAACCGTACCCGTTTCCAGAACAATGGGCCAAGGTGCATTACATAGCTAACATTCAGAGGATGATAGAAAAAGATGGCGCGTGGTGGGGGCTCTGGGATGGCTTTGGGCCGAAAAGATAGCACCGTTGGACTAGGCGGCTTGAGGAGGCGGACCATGCGCGGCCCATCGCACTACCTTTCACCGTGCCGGACATGCATCATCGGGCCGAGACCGGGTTCGTCTTTTTAGGGCCATAGTCCTATTGTCAAAGGGGCACATTCTGCGATACTGCGAGCGGCATGGCTTTCACCGTGGAGCGCCCACGGCGGCACCGCCACACCGGTTGGGCCCCGTATCCATCGTCAATTGCCCGCGCCGCTGCGCAGTTCAGGACCCCTGGCAACAGCGTGCCCCGGGCAGGTCAGCCCGCGCACCATGGGCGACCCGACGGCCATGGAGGCAGCTCCCAGCAGTTGCCCTCCCTCGGCCTCCGGGCTCCATGGCACACCTGGGGGCCGAACCGTCACTAAGGGGGAGATGGCGCGGGAGGGCTCGATACTCCGTAGCTTCCGGCCCCCTCAGACCCATCTGTGCCGAATCAACCCACCCCTGCCAGTGCCGACCACGGCCAGGCCAAAGCTTGGGCCGCCACGCCTGTCGCCATCTTCAACGGCCGATCGGCGCCCATCCCCGGCTTTAACGGTACATCCTCCCGTCACTTGCAGCCCCAATGGCAGGGGTTGGTCCTGATCGCTCATCCGGAATCTAAGTGACCCGCTGCACTTTGCCCGAGGGCCTTGCGGCCCACTTCCAGGCCCAATCCTTCGAGGGTATGGCACCCTGTGGCCGTGGTATCGGGAGCACAAGGCACCCGCCTGCTTTTCGCGCCGGGCCGAGGCATCCCAGACCCGAGGACGCCAGCCGTCGCACGCCCGAACCTGTGGGGGCACCCCTGGCCCAAGGGGTCGCCATAGTTCGCCTGGAACCCGCACGCCCGAACCTGTGGGGGCACCCCCTCGGGGCACGCCCGTGGGGCTAGCACGCAGGAAGCTATAGGCACCGACCTCCAGACGCCCGAGCCTGTGGCAGAGCCAGGCTGTCCCTGTGCTTCCGCACCCTGTAGCCACAGCCCTCGTTGGCCGAACCTTCTACTCGGTCGGCCGGGCCCTGCTCGAGCACTGTCTGCCCATGAAGCGATAGCAGCCCTTTCCGCGCACTCTCTCAGGACAGGTCCGGCGCACCATGAGCAAGCCTGCGGCCATGGCTAGGGATCGAGCCTGCCGCACCGTCTTGGTCGGCCCTGGCTAGCCCGGATGGCTACCTCCCGATTTCAGCTTGACCCCTTCAAGTCCGGGGCAGTATACTGCCCTGATTTCAAGCAGCTGTATACTCATGTGAGGTATGGACAGCAGGGGCAAGCGCGTAGTCGTCACAGGCATGGGCGCCATAACCCCCCTGGGCAACGATGTTGACACCACGTGGCAGCGCATAGTCAGAGGGGAATCCGGCATCGACCGTATAACCCTCTTCGACCCGGAGGGGTTCGAGACCCAGATCGCAGGGGAGGTGAGGGGGTTCGACCCTTCCCAGTACCTTGGGCCGAAGGAGGCCCGTAGGTTGGACAGGGTGCTCCAGTTCGCCGTGGCCGCGACGGTTCAGGCCCTCCGGGACGCCGAGCTTACCATAGACGGGCGAAATGCCGAGGATGTCGCAGTTCTGGTAAGCTCGGGGATCGGGGGCCTCATGACTCTCAGCGAACAGTTCAAGGTGCTTTTCGAGAAGGGCCCCCGGCGCATAAGTCCCTTCCTCATTCCCATGATGATCATAGACATGGTGGCCGGCCAGGTCTCCATCCACACGGGGGCTAAGGGCCCTAACTTCTCCGTAGTGTCGGCCTGCGCTACAGGGGCCACCTCCATCGGCGAGGGAGCGGAGCTGATACGGCGGGGCGATGCCAGGGTGGCCATAGTGGGAGGATCCGAGGCCTCCATCACACCCATCGGCATCGCGGGTTTCAACGCCATGAATGCCCTCTCTACCCGCAACGACGAGCCAACCAAGGCCAGCAGGCCCTTCGACGCCCTCCGCGACGGCTTCGTCATGGCCGAAGGAGCCGGAGTGTTGGTCCTGGAGGACCTGGAACACGCCCTAGACCGAGGTGCCCGCATCTACGCTGAGGTGTTGGGCTACGGCGCCACAGCCGATGCTAGCCATATCACTCAGCCCGCCGAGGGCGGCGAGGGCGTGGCCAGGGCCATGCGCATGGCCATGGGCAAGGCAGGCCTCCGCCCCGAAGACATCGACTACATCAATGCCCACGGCACATCGACTCCCCTCAACGAGAAGTACGAGACCCTGGCTATCAAGTCGGCGCTGGGAGACCACGCCTACAGGGTGCCAGTGAGCTCCACCAAGTCCATGACCGGCCACATGCTGGGGGCCGCAGGGGCCGTGGAAGCCATCTTCTGCATCCAGGCCATACGGACGGGCATCATCCCACCCACCATCAACTACGAGGTGCCCGACCCCGACTGCGACCTCGACTACGTTCCCAACGCCGCCAGGGCCGCCCAGGTGGATGTGGCCATGTCCAACGCCATGGGTTTCGGCGGACACAACGCGGTGCTCATCTTCGGCCGTTACACCGAATAGGCACCGTTACTGCCTCTTGGGAAGCCATATATTGAGGTAATCCCGATAGGCAAGATAGTAGGATCTGCCCATGGCCGATTGGGCTCTAGGGTCCAACCGGGTAGGATCCTTCTCAAAGAGCAGGACCCCGAAGCGACGCTCCTCGAGCATGCGCACGAAGGCCGATCCGTCCCACAGCCCGCTCCGAGCTGCCCAACCCATCATGAAAGTGTCGTCGAAGAGCACTTCCTTGCCGGCCTTCAGCAATATCTGGCTGTTCTCCGACAGTGCAGGCCCCGGCTGCTCGGCCACAAGCTTCGTCATCTCCAAATAGCGTGTGCCGTCGACAACTTCGGGCATGCGCCCCAGGCTGTACCACCTCTCCCCCGAGGCGCTGGTGCCCGCCGCCAAAAGGAGCAGGGCGGCAAGGCCCACTCCCGCGGCCTTGCTCCACGGGTCCTTCGACAGGCCCAGGGCCAGGGGCATGGCCGTGGAGAAGATCGCCAGCGTGGGCAGTGCCGGCAGGAGCAGGCCGTAATTCACGCCTGCTCGGCCGTTGATGGCCCCTGTCTCCAGCAGGGCCACCAGTCCGTAAAAGGACATCAGGCGGAGGCGGGGATAGATCCACGAGAGGACCCACCCGACCAGGCCAGCCAGCGCCAGGGCGCCGTTGTTCGTCCACAGCTTGCGCAGCTGGTATTCGAGCTCGATCCATCGCCACGGTATCACAGCCTGCAGGAGGATCGTGTGCAGGGTGTACCCTCCACGGGATGCCACCTCCAGGGCCGCATAGGAGGCCGAAACAAGGCCTACAACGACCCCCAGCCACCCGACGGCCCCCCTTCGGCGGGTAACCACCATGTAGGCCGCCGAAGCCGCCAGCCCCGCCACAGCGCTCTGCTTGGTAAAGATGGCCAGAACCAACGGCACCACCGCCCCGTACTGCCACCGCGTCCTCCCCGTGGCCACCATACAGAGGCCCACTAACTCCAGGGCCAATGCTAACATGTCCGGCTTCTGAAAGGATCCCCAGACCCAGACGAGGCCGTTGCCCAAAAAGAGAGACCCAGCGGCGATGCCAGCCCACGGGCTCCTGCTCACCCTGGCTGCTAGCCAGGCCGTCGCGCTGGCCGCTAGAACCGAGCTGACCAACGACAGGGCACGGCCGAAACCCATGTCTAGCCTGCCTGTCCCCTGCCAGATAGCCACCAAAAGGCCGTAGAGCGGAGGGTACGGGGAGGATACAAAGCGGTCCGGCTCCAGGGCCGGATAGGGATTCTGCCCTTGAGCTATCAGGTAGGCCATGTGGAGCACAACACCCTCGTCGAAGTCCACTTGCCAGGGAAAGGCCACCATGGTTAGACCGTGACGAAGGGTGCCCACCACCTGGGGCGCCATGAGGCCGGCGGCCGCTATACAGACAGCCGCCCATGCTGCCCTTCGCCATAGACGAAGGTGCATCGACAGACCAGTCACAGCTCAACCTTCCGAGGAGCGCCAAGAGCCCGATAGCGGCCCTCTCGGCTTTCCCGTAATAATACATGTGACATCTGCCGCCGGAGAATGCCGATATGCAGGACGTACACTCCCTTGTAATAACGAATGCCAGGCTGAGGGGCTCCGAGGACACCGTGGACATCGCCATAGATGGGGAACAGATAACCGCCCTGGGCAGGGACGTCGGTAAGGGCCAGCAGGAGGTCGACGCCCGGGGCGGCCTGGTAACGGAATCTTTCGTGGATCCCCACCTGCACCTCTGCAAGGTCTACACCTTTCGCCAGCTGGGAGCCGAGGCCCTGAAACAGTACCAGGAGGCCGGCATGGGCGGCGCCATGACCGCCATCGAGATGGCCGCGGCCATCAAGGCCAGCTATGCAGAGGACTGGATCTACGAAAATGCGCGGAGGGCGCTTCTGGAAGGTCTAAAGTACGGCGTCACCCACGTGCAGGCCTTTGTGGATGTCGACACAAAGGCCAGGCTCGAGGGGGCCAAGGCTGTCCTGAGGGCCCGCGACGAGCTCAGGGGCATAGTTGAGGTCAAGGTGGTAGCCTTTCCACAGGACGGCCTGCTTCGGGACCCGGGGGCCGAAGAGTACGTCAGGCAAGCCCTAAAGTTGGGCGCTGACGTGGTGGGCGGCATCCCATGGATCGAATACACTGCGGAGGACATGCAGGAGCATGTGGCGGCCATTTTCCGCCTGGCCCGGGAGCACGATTTGTCCGTGGCCATGCTGGTGGACGACGCCGGCGATCCGGGGCTGCGCACAACGGAGACGCTTGCAAAGGCAGCCTTGGGCCAGGGCTGGAAGGGCCGCGTGACGGCATGCCATGCCCGAGCCATGGCCCTCTACCCGGAGCCCTACTTTAGAAAGCTCGCGGCCCTGGCCCGCAGGGCCGACATCCGCTTCGTAGTCGACCCCCACACCGGCCCACTGTACGCCCGGGCCTTCGACCTTCTGGCAGAGGGCATCACCGTGGCGTTGGGTCAGGACGACATCGCCGATGCCTACTACCCCTACGGCCGGCACAACATGCTGGAGATAGCCTTCCTGGCCAGCCATCTCATGTGGTCCATGGCACCTCAGCAGGTCCAGCAGGTCTACGACATGGTCACGGTCCTGGCCGCCAAAGCCATGGGCATCGAGGGGCACAGCCTAAAGCCCGGCTCCAGAGCCGACCTGGTGGTGCTGTCCGCCCGCGATGTCTACGAGGCCCTGGCTGAGCATGAGCCTCCCAGGTATGTGATCGCTCGCGGGAAGGTGAGGGTCGAGAACACAAGCCAGACAGTGCTGGACCTTCAGTAGTGGCTATGGCGTCCCCTATGTCACAAGAGAGCTATACTGCTCCCTATGCTAAGCATGCTCCGGCGTGGACCCGCTCTGCTCACCTTTTGGGCGCAGGGCCGGCATGCGCCACTAACAGGAACCCTTTTCCGTTCCTCGGACTAGCCTCTAAGGACGCCACCTAAGGATGCGGTTGCCCTTCATGTCGCTGAAGACGACGCTACCGTCCGTGTCCACGGCCAAACCGTGGATAGGGCCCTCTGCTTTGGCCAACAGGCTTAGAGAACCATCCTTTTCGAGCCGCAGAAGCCGCCCATCCAGCAGGGCCATGAGCAGCCGGCCATCCTGGGTCAGAGCTACGTCGTCCACCCCTGAAACCCGCACCACCAGGTTGCTCCTTCCAGAGGGATCGACCCTGTGCACCCCCTGCCCGAACTCATCAGCAACGTAGATTTCCCCGGCAGGCCCAACGGCTGCGCCTGTGGGTCGAACGAACCCACGGGCAACCTCACGCCAGCTGCCATCACGTGGGTTCAGCAGGAGCAGTCGTCCGTTGGGGCTGTCAGGAACTACCACTTCGCGCGCCGCGGGGTCGTAACCGAGGCCGTCTATTCCTGCCTTACCCGTAGGATTAGGTATTTCGGCCAACAATTGCCTTCGGCCGCTGGCCCGGTCGACTAGCCACAACCGGTTGGTCCCCTGCTCTGCCAGCACAATTTCGCCCTCGGGCAGAACTACCACGCCCTCGGGCACCTTGAACCCGGTAGCTACAACGTGAAGCTTGCCCTCGGCATCCAGCTCGTTGAGCCCCGAGTTGCCCTGATCCGAGAAGATCACCGCCCCTGCGTGGTCCAGCGCCAGATCGTCCGGAGCTCCCGCGCCATACCCTATCAGCGAAAGCCCCGGCCCTTGAGCCCGAACTGGAGAGGCGGTGGGCGAGGCAACCGACGGCGCCCCACGCGAAACGGTGGGCGATCGGACGGAGGACGCCGTTGGGGTAGCTTCGCCACGGCCGACGGCGCCAGCCTCGGCCGTGGTCCCGGCACCAAAGGGCACCGGGGTCTCGCCAGTGGGCCCCTGCGAAACCGAGCATGCCGCCCAGAGCGCTACCACGAGAATTTGCACTGTCCCCAACAGCTTCCGCGCACCCATGCCCGCACCCATACTACAGCCCGCCGCCTCGAAGGGGAAGGGCCGCAACCCCTCCGTCGATCACACCATACCAGCTTCCGACCGTGCCTCACGTGAGAAGAAGATGGGCCGCGAGGGCTGTCACCTCGGATCCTTGGCCCATGGGCGATACAGCCGCGCCGCAAGGCCCACCCCGCCCCGCTCCAGATGGCAACCGCACCAGGCCGATGCTGTCACCCATCCACAGGGCTAGCCCAGCGCTCGCCAAATTCGAGCTGACCGCTCCTGTTAAGGCCATGGGCTCTTCGGTACACTCAACCCGTCTTGGCACAGCCTCGCTGTCACATTCGCACCGCCCGAAACTGGGATGAGGAGGGGAATGCCGTGTGGAGTACAGAAGGCCCCTTTCTGACCGGACAGACCCTTCCGCGAGGTCTGCACAGGATGTTCCCTGCATCGGCACGGGGCCCCTGCCCATGCGCCCCAGCTCGGCCAGGTGGGCGTTGCACCAGCCGATGCCTGGACGACGTGGCAGCGGCCGCCACGGAGCCAGGCACGGGGTGAGGCACCTTGCCTGCGCCACCGCCAGCCCCGAGGCTGTGAGGATACCACCGAAGGTCCCTGGAGGCGGCCCAAGCCCACATCCCCAGCATTCAGCACGTCTGCCTTAACCTTACGCGTTGCTGCTCCTGCAGGCTCACGCAGCTGCATCCAGGTTACAGGGCGGTTCCGCAAACCCAGCACCCCAAAGGCCTGCGAGGGGCCCCGCCGCCACAGGCATATTGAACAATCCCCCGGGAGGCACCCCGTTGGCCATGCTGAGGAGACCCGTCCTTGAAGGCACTCGGAAGCGTGGGGGCTAGGCCATGCCTCCAGCACGCTTTGTAGCTTCGTAGATCTGGCGCGTCAGCTCGATGTGGCCGAGATGTTCCGACTGGTGGGACACAATGTTGCCGAGCACCCACCGAACCGTCTGCTCGCCGAAGGTTCGGGTGGGCACCAGCCGGTCCATGTCCTGAAAGGTCAGGCCGGCTATGAAGTCCTTGGCCCTGGCAAAGCTTCTGTCGAAGAGCTCCAGCACCTGGGCCGCATCGGCGCCCTCAGCTCTGAATTCGGCTTCGCGGTCCCTGCCCACGTCCTGACCCCCTATCACCTGCAACGTCCAATAGGTGATGGATCCGGCCATATGGAAAACGAGGGCGTAAATGGAGTTGGTGCCCTCCGGCGTCGGCCTCCAGTTAAGGGCCTCGGCATCCAGCCCCTGCACGGCCTCCCTAACTCGCTCCTGAATGCGGGTCAGCAACGATATCCAGTCCTCAGTCCTGCCCATCTCTGACCTCCGGCCGTCCACGACTGTGTAGTTAAGATGATAGCACGCTCTCTGCCTGTCCATGCTGTGAGGCATGTCAGCGCGTTGAACCGAGCATCTACGGGCTCGCTGCACCCGGCATTGGGCGTCTGGACCTCCCAGGGCCAAGACAAGGGCTGCAACCTCCTCATGATAGGGGTGCAAGATCCAACCCCCTTCGCTGCAACGCCCCTCAGGGAATGATCAGCACATGCCTGTGCTGCCCTCCCAGCCCCAAGGTGACCGTTAAGTCAAAGGCAGACAGGCACCGAAGACGATCTGGTGAAGCCCAGGGAAGTTTCGAGCCACTTTCGGGGTGTTCAGGATGTTCGAAGGATCCTATGAAGCCTTAAGTTGCTTCCAGCGGCCGTTGGTGAAGAAAACTACCCCATGGCTACGGGCTGAGGCCTCGGCACCTCGGGTGAGATCCTCCCCAGCGACAACAGCTAGGCTATCGGCCTCCGGGGCAACCTTTCCGATGATGCGAGCCGACTCAACGGCCCGCTCCACGTCGTACTTGTCTACCTTTACGGACACCTCGACCGCCAACCAAACTTCCCGGTCGTCCCGTCTTGCCGTCACTATCAGGTCGGTGTCCTGTAGCCGTTGGCGCTCCTCGGGGGTTATAAGCCCCTTCTCCTCCCATTCGTAGGCCATATCTGAGATGCGATCTATGGCGAGAACCCTGCAGCGCCTGAAGCCCGCCCTCCCAAAAATGGCAGCTGCCCGTTCGCGGTAGTAGCGTTCCAGGTCTCTGCCCTCAAGCTTTCCGACCCTCCGCTCCAGCCGGGTGAGGCGCTCCTCGAACCTGTGCTGAACCTCGACCAGCTCCTGGGTGACTTGCTCGAGCCTGCTCAGGCGCTCCTCGGTCCTAGCCTGCGCCTCCGCTAGCTGGCGGAGCTCCTCCTCGGTGCGCCTCTGGGCCTCAGCGAGCTCGGCGACCGCCTGCTCCAGCCTGTCTACCCTGCCGGTGAGTGCGGCCACGGCCTCGGTCAGCTGCTGCGTGACCTGCTCCAGCCTGTCTACCCTGCCGGTGAGTGCGGCCACGGCCTCGGTCAGCTGCTGCGTGACCTGCTCCAGCCTGTCTACCCTGCCGGT